>VFQN01001428.1_pt1 | contig 40137 bp, 41 predicted proteins | sample 3512371 | NCBI WGS metagenome assembly VFQN01 (sample SAMN10412370, study PRJNA504923) | tailings metagenome | isolation source: Replicate 2 from Balatoc abandoned mine | place: Philippines: Itogon, Benguet | collected 2017-08-28
TTAGCGCACCATGCTTTTGTTGCTGACGTTGGCATGGCCCTTGCCGGTTGTACTATGCTACTTGCTGGGCGCACCATGCTATCACCTACCTGCACAGTGCGGGCCTAGGGGCAGCTGAACACTTGGCTACCATCGACAAAACCAATTATTACGTTCAACTCGTCGTGCCTGTTGAAGAGCTGTGCCAACAATTGGCGGACCGGTTTGATGACCGTTGGGCTGACGTTGCAGCATCAACCGAAGCTGACCCCCGTAAGCTGGCTGGGTGTGGTGTGAAGGCGCATCGGTATGCCAGGTGGATGGGGCTGCCTCCCTTCCCCTGTGGTCGATTGTAGCCTTTGCCTGCTGCCGTTTTGTGTGCTCTGGCCTCGCCTCCCCAGCCTACCGCCCAAGTATCCCAGCACACCGCATCAGCAGTGCACGTACCTGCCCGGGCGCAAGGAGGAGCGGAAGGCTTTCGCATGCAGCAAGCTCCTGGGCAAGACACTAGCCTACGTACACATGATGGAGATGAGGAACGTGGCCAACGTGCTGTGGGCTATCGGCAAATTGGATATCAATTTAGCGGGTGAAGGCGTGGGTCCTCACCTGGCGGTGGCGGCCGAGGAGCAGATTAGGGCGCTTGTGGAGAAGGGCGGGCTGAAAGACGGACGGGATGCGTCACAGCTCTGGTACGGCCTTGAGTTTACGAAATACAGCTGGAGCAAGGAGCTACTGCAGCTGCTGGTGGACCACTCCTGCCCGCTCTTCTCCACATGGGACCGCAAGGCCCAGGGCCAGGTGGGTGTCGTCCCCTGGTCCTACCCCTAACCTTCGGCGTGACTGACTCGCACAATTAAAGCAATTAATCCAAGACCCTTACGGTGGGGCAAGTACGTCCGGAGATCAAACAGAGCTTTTGGAAGTGTAAGTAGCCAAACGGACGCATGTAGCCCGCGGCCTGTTGAGTACCCTCTCCGCGTGTTGCCGTGCAGCCTGTCGTCAACAGTACCTTGCTGATGCCTCCGAGCCTGTTACTGTACAGCCCCTGCGTACCTGTGTCTAAGCTGTACGGCACTGCTCCGCTTTGCGCGAACTCCGTGTTGCGATGCTTGTGCAGGTCCTTAAATACGTGCAGGGCCTGTGCGGCAAGCTCATAAGCGACCAACAGCGGACGCAGCTGGCTGCTGCTGTAGAGGAGGTGCTGGCAACAGCATTGCCCGACGAGCAGGAGCTGTACAGATCGGCGCCGCCGTTCGTGCGAAGCGCCCCGAGGCTGGGCCTGCGCTTCACGCCAGGGTGCTTGGAGAAGCTGCACCAGGTGCTGCTCAGCACGCCGCCCATGATGGCGATGGAGCTCGGCACGGCGGACCTCGCGTTCAGCCTCATCTGCCTTCGGAAAATTAGGCACCCCATCAGCCGGGACGAGGCTGACAGGTGGGAGGACATGCTGCTGACAGTGTGGCGTGCGGCGCCTAGGCGCGGCAGGGAGAAGCTGTCGGACTTCAGCCTGCTGCTGGGTGCGCTGCTGATGGTACCAGACTACATCCCCTCTGAGGACCTGCAGCTGCAGCTGCTAGACGTGGCGGTGCAGGCGCGCACGGGGGCCGTGGACGACAAGACAGCAAGGAGGTTGATTGAAGCCGCCGGGGCCTGGAGCGTGGCCCTGCCGGCAGACGTCGCCCAGCAGCTGTCCGAACAGGCAGCGGGGAAGGGCAGGCCAGCGGCCCCTGGGGGCAGGGGAGGGCGCGGCGGCAGGCCTCCGCCGGCTGGTGGCCGGCGCAGGGGTTGAGATGGCGACGGCAGCTGTCATCGGACTACTGATGCGTGCAGCGTTTGGCGTGCAGCAACTTGTGGGCTGTGGTGGCGTGCAGCTGAGGGGTGGCGTGGCCTTGGGCAGACAGCTGGCTGTCTGCCGGTGTGGTAGCTGCTTGCGCAGCTGGCCAGCTCAGGTTGCGCAGGCACATCAATAGGAACAGCAGGGTGGTGTGGTGGCTGTGGTGGCGGGCCACTGCTATGTGCAACAGGGGGGACCAGGAAGGCAGCGGCCCGAACCGTAGGCGGGCAATGAGGCATGGTTGTAGCGCGCCCCGCCGGTGCTCACGTCGGTTGCAGACCGCGGTAGTTCAGGCGGTCCTGTCTGGATGCGTAGTGTCGCGGCCGCGTTGTGATACTGCTGCGTGGTGTTATGGCGCTCCGGAGGCGCGCGCCAGGCGAGCGGGTGACGGGGCAGGGACGAGGCAGCGTGGCCCGGCCAGAGGAAGTGTGGAACCGTAGCAAGGGCCGGCGGCGCGGGGTGGCGTGGCGGAGCAGGGCAAAGGAGGGCGTACCCCAGGCGGCAGTTGGATGCCGTGCGCATGAAACAGGGAGTCGACAGGCGCACTGGGGCTTGAAGGCGTGGGAGTGGCAAGGGAAACGGTGCACGCGTGGCGTGCAAGGCAGCCGTACAGGGGGGAACTGCATGACGTTCGTACCTTGCGATCTTCTGCCCGAGTGTGAGCCAGGGCGCAGGCCAGCGGGGCTTGTACAGGCGCTGCTGGTAAGCCTTCAGTGATATGCCTGGCCGCGCAATGGTGTTGATAACTGTTTGCTAGTTTGCACCCGTTTGCGGCACGGGAGGTTGGCTGGTTGGCGGTTGGCTCAGGTTGGCTGCTCGAGAGGTTGGCTGGACTGACGGAGGCTGCTGGCCATGACGCTGTGCTGTCACCGCGCGAACGGGCTGCTGTGTACTGCCAGTGTGTGTAAAGAGATTTTTGTGGGATTCGGGATGCATAACCGGGATACAGACGAGGTGCTGCCTGTATCCGTACCATACTGCCACAATGTGCTTGTTGTGGAATGGTCTACGGGTGTCGCGCGATCGGCGTGTATGCACAGTGCTACCAGGTGTGGGTTTATCTGGACTTACTGGTATGCCGGGAGGCTTCTGCTGATGTGAGCACCGCCACCACCTGCCGACATGGCCTCGACGGATAGGATCTGCGACTCCTGTGTGCAACAGCCCATAACCTCCAACCTTGCGTAAGGACTGCCATACGTGCTTCAGAGGCTGCAGTATCAACAGCGTGCAAGCATGGGGCAGAGGTGGTCAAGGTCACAGAGACCATGGTGCGAGGGTGAGGACAGGCAGAAAGGACGAGCAATGTCGTCGTGGCGAGGTACAGTAATCGACGTTCCCGCTCGCTGTGTCACCGCGACCTGTCTGTAGAGTTACAGCAGTACTCCATCATTACAATTTAGAAACAGAGATAGCTACTTCAGCTACGTTACACTTCACAGCAGACTCAACAACCTCCAGCCTAGCGCACCGAGCGCGTATAGGAGAGTATCTAGAATACAGTATGCTGGCCCCATGCAACTGCGACCATTGCTATGCGGTGGCTCGCGCAACTTGCACAGTGGGAGACAGCAGGCCTCCTCTTATGCTGTCTATGCGCTTATGATCCTCGCTGCTCTGTGTACAACAACGCAAGTAGTATGCGCTGATGCGAATGAGTCGGACCCCTTCAAAAGATGTGTCAGCGCGGCTAGGTAGGTAAAAGGCACGGTTGAACTCACGGCTGTGTGCGCTGAGCACAGGCTATGCCCCTTACATGTCAATCAAATACGATGAGCAGTAAGGGTGCGCCTGCACAACTCGCGACTACAAGCAGAGGACGTGACGGCCCAAAACGACATGCCTCCGAGCAGGGCACAACGCTAACGGAGAGACAAGGCAACAGTATCACTGCACATTATCACAGGAAATTCAGATGAAGTGCATCTCTGGATGACCCTCCTTGCCCGTTTTGCCCTCCCTGTCGACAGCTGCCCGGCACCAGGGTCGGGTCCGTGGGCCTTCCGCTCCCAGGTGGCATCATGTGTGGCCCAGCGTGCAGCCGACACCAACAGCATGGTAAGCCTTGCCACCATATCAGGGGAGCCCGGTGGGCACCATGCATGGCCATCCACGCTTCCTGATCTCAGCTTCAACACACTTGCCCAACCAAATAAAAGCCGGGCTTCGTCATGCAATTAGAAACAAGCATTGTGTTGCAACTCGCACTTACTGTGCTGCCGTGTTTCCTGATGGCTGGCTGCCCCTTGCCTCTCCCTTTTGCACCTACTGCAGGAGCTTCGACTCGTGCTGGCCCCTTCCGCGGAAAACGCCCACCCCACCGCCTGGCTCCTAGAATCTGTGGCCGCCTTCGCGCAAGCCGCAGCCATATCCCCCATCACCTGGCTGCAGCCAACAGCTATCTTCGGGCCCCAGCTGGCTACCGATGGTGGCAGTGGCAGCGGTCCGACTGTCGCGGAGAGCGGCACCCCCACGTCCCTTCCGCTAGCTGCTGCTGCAGCAATCCCGCCCGCTTCCGTTCCTGGGCAGTCAACGCAGTACGGCGAACCAGTACCACCACCTTCCACAGGGCGACATGCCAGCGCGTACGTGGTGCATGGTGGGCAGCTTGGTGCCCTGCTGGACCCGCCCCCACAGCAGCAGCAGCAGCAGCAGCAGCAACAACAGCAGCAGCAACAGCAGCAGGCCCAGTCGGACGCGGTTCAGGACCTGACCACCCTTGCGCGCATGAGCAGGGCCCTCCCCTGGTTCAAGTACGTGCACCTGGTGCGGGACATCACCTCGCAGTACAGCTCCCGTACGATGGCCCTGCCGCTCCAGACCAACCCGCTGCTGCTGTACTACCGGCGGGACGTGTTCGCTGCGGCGGGGCTGTCGCCTCCTAGGACCTGGCGTGAGGCGGTGGCAGCAGCGGCCGTCCTGAACGGCACAGCCATGGGCCCGGAGGACGGCGCGCCAGGGTGGGGTATGTGTCTGTGGCAGCCGGCCGAGTGCGGCGAGGCGGCGGTGGCCGCGCCGCTGATGGCGGTCCTTGCGTCGGTGGTGCAGACGCGGGGTCACCGGTACGGCATGCACTTCCAGCACAAGCGGATGACGCCCGTGGTGGACACGCCTGCATGGGAGTACGCCTTGCGGCTGCTGGCGGCCCTGGGGCGCTACGCCGCGCCCCCAGGGGCGGAGTCTGGAGGCGGTAGCGCTGGGGGTGGAGGCGGCGTGGGCACACGGCCGCTGTGCTTCCGGCAGCCGCTCTTCAGCCAGGGACGGTGCGCAATGGCGCTCGCTGGCCCGGCGGAGTTCAAGGCCAGCAGCAGGAGCGGACGCGCAGGAGCAAGTGGGGCGGGCGGCCAGGAGCAGGCGCAGGGGCAGGGGGCAGCCCCTGTGCGCGGCCGCGTGGCGTTGGCGGTGCTGCCTGGTAGCGAGGTGGTGCTGGACTGGAGCAGCGAGCCGCCGCAGCTCGTGCCGTGCGACCAGGGCAGGTGCCCGTACGCCAACCTGCACGGCAGGTCGTATTATAGCACGGTCAGCGCGGCTGCAGCTGAGCTGCTGAGCGGGGCGCTGCCTGGAGTGCCGCAGACAGCGCCGATGGTGTGCGATGGGACGGAGGCGGCGGACGGTTCCCTGGCTGCGGGAGCAACTTACGATCCGTCGGGCTGCATGCTGGTTAACCGCGCACACTACGCGGACGAAAGCGGGCTGTACGCGCTGGTGGGGCGGCAGGGCGGCCTTGACGAGCGGCTCTTGTCCTTCACCCTAGCGGTGCAGCTGGCCGGCCAAGCTGCCAGCTGGGCGGCCGTGGCGTCGCCCGACACCCCCACTGGGCCCATGATGCTGGAGCAGCTCGACCCAGTGTACGCAGGCACGTGGCAGGCGTACGGCGGCTACCACACGGACGACCTGATGTCGTACCTCGCCACGGTGGGCGCGGCGGCGGGCGCGGAGAACACGGCGCTGGGTGTACGGTGTTCGGGACTGGAGTCGTACACCCAGCTCTTGGCCGCCACCGCCAACTCGCTTGCGCGGGCGGAGCTGCCATCTTACGCCAACGGCACCTCTAGCGGCGGCACAAGCCTGAGCGTTGGTGCCCTTGCCGCATGGTCCCGAGCGAGGCTCAGGGCAGCATACACGCCTGCCGAGCTGCTAGCCTTGAAGCAGGCCTACACCTCCTCGCTCAGTACACCCAGGCCGTACAGTCCAGTACAGCAGGGATCCAAAGCGGCGGCTGGGCCGTCGGGCAGGCCAGCAGGGGTTCGCCACTGGGGTGTGCGGGTGCTGCTGCCGGTGCTGCTGGTCGTGGGGCTGCTGCTGGTCCTGGGCGCGGCCGCAGGGCACGTGTACGCGAAATGGAGGGCCGGCAGGCGGAACAGGCAGCACATCACGGCGCCAGGAGTGGGCCCGGAGACCACGCTCTGCGTCACGGACATCCAGGTGCGCGCTGCAGTCCCCTCCCCACCGACAAGCATTTCTTTTGACTGCAAATAGCACAGAGTCTGCCATTCTGAAGCGCTGCAAATGCCGTGGCGCAACGTACATTCTTGGAGCGCTGATAGGCTCTGTTGTTACGCTTCCCTACGGCGACGCGTGTCCCTTGTGCCCTGCAGGACTCCACGGCGCTGTGGGAGTCCCTCCCCGCCGCCGTCATGGACCGGGCGGTGCACCTGCACCACGCCTGCCTGCGCAGCTGCGCCGCCGCCTGCCGGGCCTACGAGAGCGCCACGGAGGGCGACTCCTTCATCCTGGCCTTCCACAGCCCCCTGGAGGCCCTCACCTTCTGCCTCAGCGCGCAGGAGCAGCTGCCGCTGCTGGACTGGCCGGAGGAGCTGCTGCAGGTGGGTTAGCCGGGTCTGCGCATGAGTACACAACCTTCGCTGAGTTGGCCATCTGGCAGCCGCTGCCTGGCCGGCATGGGGAGGTGCCGCAACTGAGGTGCGGTGTGCGAATTGGTGCAGAAGCGTAGCTGTTGCAGGCCCTGTGTGCCGTACCGTTGTAAGGTACGGGCTGAGGCCCCGTGGCAACTTAGACGTGGTGCACCTTGCTTTCGGTGTTTCGGCTTCTGACCTCTTTTGAATTAGTGTACTTCGGGCTCGTTCCAGGGGACGAGGAGCTGCTTCGTACCTGCAAGCCTGCCTCCTGCTATCGTTCATGCACCGTAATCCCAGGCCCTGCTGCTGTGCCTAACAAGCTTTCTGCATGGCCTGTCCTCCTCACAGGCCCCATCCTGCCAGCCCCTGTGGGCCATGGACATGCCGCCGCCCGCCGCCGCCGCGCTGCCCCTGGTCCAACCGCTCCTACAGCCCGGCGGCGCCGTCACGGTCCGCTTCACGGCCCCCAGCCTAGTGCGCGCGGACGCCAACCCCAGCCTGTCCCCTGGCGCCGTAGCAGCGGTGCTATCCGGCTTCATCACCCCCTACGCCGCCTCTCCCAACACCCCGGTCAGCGGCAGTGTGCGGAAGCAATCCATCCTGCGTTCCCTGCTGCGGAAGCCAGGCTCCGCCGGCAGGCTGCGGCAGGCCCCCGCGCTCGGCACAGCAAGCAGCACGGCAGCGGCCGGCATGCAGGGTGGGGCGGGCGGCTATGAGCCATCCCGCCTCAGCGGTGACCTGCACCTCTCCCCGGCATGGGCTTGGGCAGTGGCGCCGCAGGTGCAAGCCTGGGCTGCTCCCCACAACAACGGCCATGGTCAGGCAGGCGGGGCCACGGGGTTGGCCTGGGGCGAGGCCCCGCTACTCCGCGGCTGCCACCCATGCGTTGACCCCGGTGCAGGTGCAGGTGCAGGGGACGGTGGTGGCGCAGGGGCGGGTCTGGAGGCAGAGACGGAGGCGGAGCTGCGGCTGTCTGCAAGCTTGCTGGTCGGAGGGGGGGCGGTGCTGCAGAGTTTGGACATCGACCTGCCGGACGTGCAGGACCCACACGAGCAGCTGCGTGCCCAGGAGGTCAACCCACCGTACGAGCTGGGGCTGGAGTCAGGAGCAAGGTCCTCGCCAAACCGCTGCAGGCCTGGACGGTCACCAGCGTACGGCGGCGCTTCGGCCGCCACACCGTTCGGGGCTTGGCGAGCGAGTCTTAGCCGGCGGGGCCCACGGGGCGGCGGCGGCGACGGCGGCGGCGGCAGCAGCTGCTCCGGAGTCCGCACCATAGGTCAGCTGCTCCTTGGCCTCAGGTGCGCTGCCGGCCCAGGGGGCCAGGACGCCGTCGCGTGGGCTCCCCAGGCAGCCGGACGGCGGGGAGGATCAGCACGTGCCCTTGCAGCTGCCGCCGCCGCCGCTGCTGCTGCCAACGTTGCGGCGGCGGCGGGTGCCATGACGCCTGCGTCGTCACGTCCCTGTACGCACCACGGCACGACGCCGGCCTCCCCGACCGGGCACGGCTGCGGGGCCGTTACGCCGCCGCCGCCGCCGGGGCGTCTGTCCCTGAGGTCGCCGCGCCTGCCCGCAACGCTGCTGCAGCCGGGCAGGTTCGAACGCGGGGGGCTACTGTCCTCCGGGCGTAGCATGGCAGGGGCGGAGACGCCAGCAGGCGCGTTATCTGCCATGTGTCCGCCCTCGCACGTGCGTGCGAAGCTGCAGCTGCTGCGGAGCATATCGCGCAGCGACTCGGGCATGCTGGACAGCCCCACTGCTACACCTTCAATCACAGCGCGCCGCTTACGTGGCAGTGGCGGCGGCGGGGTTGTGGCCAGGGCCAGGGCCAGTCAAGGCAGCGACGCAATTGCGAACGCGACGCCCACAGCTGGAGCAGGACCGTCGATGGCGTTGGTGATAGATTCAGAGCGGGGCCGAGAGGAAGCGGATGGGCGGCTGCGGTCAGGCGCAGCGAGCCCCTTGTCGCCTGGCAGGTGTCCGGCCGAGTACGGCAGTGACGAGGAGTCCGCGGAAGGCGGGTACGAACATACGCAGCGGCTCACGCTAGCACGCCCAGCGGGGAACTTCCGGCGGGGGCCTGATGACACGCACGGCACCTTTATGCGAGCTGGGACCAGCATTGGGGCGCTGCTATCGGCCTTCGGAGGCGGCGGGGGTGCAGGCCGCGGCGGCGGCAGTGGCGGCGGCGGCGGAGCCCCGCCGCGGCTGCTGCTGCGTGGCCTTCGCGTCCGCATGGCGTGCCATAGCGGTGTGGCATGCGCCGCGGACGTGCGCTACAACAGCCGCATGGCACGTGTCAACTACTCAGGCGCAGCCATGGCCACTGCGAAGGCCGTCACCAACGGCACGGCCGGCGGCATGGTGTGCGTCTCCGCGTCGACGCACCAGCTGCTTACGTCAAGCACTGTGGGCCACAAGAACGGAACCATGGGTCAGCCCTCTGTGGCGTGCCGCGTGCAGCTGGTGGCCCTGGCCGTGCCGCCGATAGCGGGCCTGGCGGCGGTGGGCGAGCACCAGTCCGTGACCGCCCCGCACCCAGGCTCAGCGCTTACGGCAGCAATCGCTAGCACCCCCCAGCGGGTGGTCTTCTGGCATGGCGGCGTGCACTCCCTGGACCCGCTGCTCCCCCCTGTAGAGTTCTACATGGCAGCAACGCCGTCCCAGGTGCCGCGCTGGGCCGCCCTACACGTGCCCCTCGGCCCCGGAACCAAGTACCCCACCGTCGCCCCAGGGGTGGGCTCCGCGCCGGTCGGACACGTGGCAATTGCTGCCGTGTCCGTGCCGGGCGCGGCGGCGCTGGCGGCGTGGGACGCGTCGGTATGGGACACGTGTGCGGGGATGCTGTGGGCGGAGGCGGCGGCGCTGTGCGCGGCGCGCGGGGGATACCTGGTGACGCCCCGGTCGCGGGGGACGAGGCCGGGTGGCTTAACAACCAAGCGGCCGCTGCTGAAGGCGGTGTTCCCGACGACCGCTGCGGCGGTGGAGTGGTCGGCGTGGCTGCTGGCGTGGGCCCTCAGGGCGCAGTGGCCCCGGGAGCTGCTGCAACACGAGCTGGGTAAGGCACTATCAGCAACCGTCTGCAGGTGCTGTTGCACTCACAGCACTTTCCGTGTGCATGCGGCGGCGTGGTGCGCCCCTGCCCTGGAAACCTGAACGACTCCATATGCTGCAGCACAAGGGCGACCCCTCAGAAGGTCCTGACTTACAGGACGCCATGCGCCTGCTGCAACTGGTGCACCCACCGCAAACGCACACGTGTCTTGCCGCCAACCCCTGGTCCACGTGTGCTCCGCAGGTGAGGTGCTGCTCACAGGCGCCGACACGGCACAAGAAGCGCACGTCGCCCACGGCCAGCCCCAGCCCTCCCAGCCGAGCGACCTGCCGCCCCTGGGCACATGGGACCCGCAGGGCATCAGCGCTCGGAGGCGCGCCGTGTCGCGCGGCGGCCGCCTGAGCTTGAGCAGCTTCCGGGCAGTTTCCAGGCGGGCTTCCCTGCAGTCGGCGCACTCGCGTCAGGGATCAAAGCGGGAGCCGCAAGACGACGCCCGCAGCGAACAGCTGTTCCCATCGGCACGGGTGGTGCCGCTGTGCAGCCAGGAGGGAGTGGGGGAGGACGGGCGCTGTGTCACCGTCACTGACGGCGGCTATTCCCTCCTGTCTTGCAGCAACCAAGGTGGGCTCAGGTAGCAGGGCTGCACACCTACAACGAATGCGTCTTTGTCCCATGAAAATGGCGACTGTGTGCAAGTCGCTCAATAGGATATGATGCAATGCGCACTCGGGCACCAGCACTCGAGGCCGCCAGCAGCAATTCGGTGCACGTGCTTGCCTTGCCCACTGTTCCCTGGCCTGCTGCGCTCCCGATTGTCAATGCCCCCAGTATACACTCCTCTTAATACCGACCCCTGAGGCCTTTGCCCGCATGCGTGGTTGGCCCTCAGGTTCACGGGCTCCAACGCAGGAGGGTTACCGGCAGGACGGCTCTGCTGCCTTCCCATCGACCCACGGCCCCCGGGGCCCCGCGCGCCTCCCCCACAACACCCCTGCGAGCACACGGGAGGCCGTGCAAGCCCTGCAGGCCGTGCTACGACCAGCAGTTGGCTGCTCTGAGCCCCTGCCGAGGTTCCGCCGCGTCCCAAGCGCTGCCACCACCACCCACACCGATGCGGACACCGGTGGGCAGTTTGCCGGCTGCAGCGGCGGCAATGAGGTGTCGCTCGCGTCGGACCATGTGCTCCTGGCGGCTCAGGTAGCCCAGCTCCGTACTTGGGCTCCAGATGCCGCCGCCAGCGGTAGCCCGGGCAGCACCACGTTCGGCGCCAGCCTCATAACCGACTGCTCCAACGCCGTGTGGAACGGGGGCGGCCACATGGCATCACAGTCGGCGGCGGGGTGCACAGGACACGAGGGCCTGCAGTCCTTGCAGGGCGTAGGTGGAGAGGCGGAGGGCGGGGACGGGCCAGTGGTTGGCGAGCTTGTGGGAGAAGGCTTGGGGGCGGAGGGAACGAGCAGTGGGTCACGTGAGGCATCGGGACTGGGGCTTGGCCTCGCGCCCGCTGTCCTCCGCGTGTCGTGCGGTGGCAAGGCAGCCCCGGGCAGCGGAGAAGTGGACGTTGAGGCGGCGGCGGACGATACGTTGTGGGCTCTGAGTGACGGCGAGGAGGGTGAGGGTGTCGCTAAGACCAGGGCCGCGGCCAGCCTGGCAATGCACGCCGTATCGTTTACGGTGTGTGCTAGTAGAGGTACAGCGGCCGCGGCAGCCGCGGCGGCAGCTGGCAGCAATGGAGCACCACCGGAGCCGCAGTGCATACCCGTCCCGGCCGGCATGGTAAGCGGCCCCCTGTCGGGTGCTTTGCTGCGCAGTCGAGTGATGGAGCAGCAGCTACAGGATGAGCAGCAGCAGCAGCGGCAGCAGGAGCAGCAGGAGCAACGGCGCAGCCAGCCCCTGCCCCGGACGCAGCACAGCATGCTGCTCCGCCGTCGCATCACGCAGTCGGGAGCACGCACCAGCCCGCTGCACCGCAGCATTACCACCAAGAGTGTGCTAAGACACGCAGTGCAACAGCAGCAGCACCAGCACCATGAGGCAGGGCCGCCACCGCTGCGCTCCCGGAGCCTGTCCGGGACCCAGTCGTTGCCGGCCCGCGCACTTGCGTACGGCGGCCTTGCATCCACGGATGCTGGCTCCCGTGACTCAGCACCCGGCGGCAGCGCGTTCGCTGTGGGCGGCCCAAAGCCGCTGACGCGGCTGGCTCATTCTCACTTCTCGGCGCGTGGGAGGGTGCAAAGCTCCGACGGCAGGCGGACGCTCCTTGCGCCGGCTTGGGGCGGACTGCCACACCTGGCAACAGCTGTTTCAGCTGCAACCGGCCGATGCCTCGCGGAGCCCCCGACTGTGTTTGCTGGCTGTGCGGTGGATAGCTTGGAGGTGCCAGAGTTAGCGCGGCAACCCTCAATCAAAGACGCAAGCGGGGCTGCTCGCCAGGACAGCGGCGGGGTGTCGCAGTCTTACGCTTCAGCGACTGCGGGCTGGTGGCTAGCCCACACAGAGAGGATGCTATCGGGGCGAGCGGCGCACTCCGACCAGGGGCCCAGCCTTCCGGTCCTCCCCCCATCGTCGGGTGCGGCGGCGGGTTGGCTGGCGGCAGCGGAGGCGGCGGTGCCGGCGGAGGTATCCCAAGCGCTAGGCAGCGAGGACAGTACCATGCTGGGGCGTCAGGAGGAGACGGAGGAGGAGGAGGAAAAGGAGTTGGAGGGGCTGCTTATGGGCCAGCCGCAAGAGCATCAGCCCACCAGCACCCCCGCAGTTCGTGGAGTGCTAGAGCTCGCGCTGACAGGACCAGGGCGCACGGCGGGCGCAGGCTGGCCCGGTGCAGTAAGGGGCACGTTGCCGCCTCCCCTGCTTGCGGCTCCGTCGTCGGACCGCGGCTCCCTGGCGTGGCCGAGCAGGGGAGGCTCCTCCCGGCACACTCTGCTGGCCGCGCCCTCCCCACCTGCCTCGACGCCTAGAGCAAGCTGCGTCAGCCGTGCCAGCCTAGGTAGCGGCCGGCCGGCACGCCCTTCGGGGGGGCCCGGTTCGTGTGGCAGTGGGTACGACGGTCTCGTGGGGACCCCAGGTGACCCACGGGTCAGGCCCAGCCTGGACAGCCAGTACGGGTCCACTCGGGTAGTGTCCGCTCGGTCCCACGTGTACCCGGGCGCACCCCAGCAGATGAGGCCCTCCCTTGACACAGAGGGCTCCCTTGGCCACGCGCCCTGGTGGGCGCTGCTGCAGCAGCCGCACGCATCACGGCAGCTTGCAGGGGGCCCTCACCTGTACTCCACAGTGCCCGTTATGCCGCCTGTCGGGGAGTTGGAGCACCTTCCCATCGAAGACCTGGAACTGGAGGCGCTGCTGTACGGGGCAGGGGTTGCGGATGGGCGGCCAGGCATGGGGTGGGAGGCGGGCGGCGAGGGCGGGAGCGAGATCCAGGAGCAGCGGCTGGAGCAGGGCGGTCTGCTGCCCATGTCGGCCTTGCCGCGGGTGCTGTGCCGTGGGCTGAGGCTGCGCTTCGGCATCGACGCTGGGGAGGCGACTGTGGAGGTGCGTGGGGAGGGCGCACGCTTGCGGGCACTCCGGCGCTGGAGTGGCGCAACGCATGCCTAGACACAAATGCACGGGCATGCCGGGCCTGTGTCGCAAGGTGTGTGGCACCATGTCTATGTCATGGCTCATACTCATTGGTTGACCACTACATTTGCCCGCGTGCTATTGCAGATTGACGGCGTCATTGGGGCTGCTCGGTACCGGGGGCAGGCCGTCAGTCGCGCTTACCAGTTGTCGGAGGTCTGCCCGCCATCGCACATCCTGATGAGCAGGGAGGCAGGGGCGGGCTATGCGCGACAGGCGAGCACGGACGCGTCTCTAGCGCGGCAGCTGCCGCAGCAGCTGCTTGAGCGTATACGGGTGTCGACAAAGCAGGAGGGGCGTTGACGGGTGCAACAGGGGAGTGGGAGCGGGGCGTGTTGGAGGGGCCTTGTGGAGAGCAGGGGCAAGGGAGTGCATTAGGGTGCGTTGCATTCACGCATGGCGCCAGAGCGTCGAGGACGTGGAGGTGTGTTGGAAATGGAGTGCGGGGCGTGGAGTTGTGTTGAGAATGCAGTGCGGGACGTGGAGGTGTGTGTGTCGTTGACTTAATGTATGCGGCTTGTACCGCGCGAAGAGACCCGCGCAGGGCCTTGGTTTTTAGCGTGATAAGAATAAAAAATACCGTTATCACGACATGGTCATCACTGCTTGGGCTTATGCAGTGGCGTCTGGAACGCGAGCAGGCATGCACGTTCATCCCGAGTGCATTACAGAGTGCGTGTGCCGCTGCTTCCTGCTTGACGGTTGCTAGCGTACGTACGCTTAGTGCGGAGATTTTCCAGCCGACTGCGGCCTGTGAGGGCTTGAGTGGTGAGGAGGCTTGAGTAGTGAAACGCGCGAGATAGGGTGCGGCGTGCTGGCAATACCCCATTTACAATTGGCATGGCTAGGTCCTCGTACTGTCGAGTAGACTATGCGACACCACCTCCCGTTTGTGTTATGCCGCAGGATAGGGATATCCATCTTTTTGCAGCATTACGGACTGCCCTAATGTCTGCTGGTGCGGCACCTGCCCACGTCATAACGGTCTCTGCCACTGTTTTTGCTCGGCATTTACCTGGAGCTATGCAGTGTACGAGGTAGCAGTTGAGAGCATCTGGCATTTTGTACGTGTTTCTGAGCTGTGAGTGCCAGAGGCCTGAAGAGTGAACAACGGCGACGCTGGTGCGCAGCAACCTACTGCCTCGTTGTTCCGCTGGTGCCGTACCGGTACCGTGGCTGTCCGGCCGGCAGTCCTGTTAGGCGAAGCGGCTGGAGCAGACAAGCAAAGTAAGGTTTGCCGCAGTTAGCGGGTTCGAATCGAACGCATGTATCCTGTTGTATCGACGTCGCAAAGTACAGGGAGCGGAGGGCGGACGAGTGCGAAAAAGTGTGACAAGTGCATGTTGGCGCTGCATGTTGGACACTGTCATGCGACCGGGCAGAAGGGCAGTTAGGAGCAGCGGAGCACGCTGTACGTCATCGGGCTGTAGTAGGACCTGCTGGACCTGCCACGAGAAGGTTCTGCGTCCCGGTGCACCTAATGTGTAGCCAAGGGTTGCATGTGAAGCTCCAATGGCTGTAAAATGCCAGTTTGTGGAGCGTTACATGCTGCTCTCGTCCAGACGTTCTGTGAGGACATGACTACTTGTCACAAAAGCACAACCGAGGTGTACGACACGGAATGTGACGTGGTTGCGACCACACGTACAGTGCACGACATGCATGCCATCCACCAGCAAAACAACCCGAGCACTGGTGCAATACCGTAACGGTACGACTGTGCCTCTACGTGCCACTACCGGTATGCCAATCTATCCAAGGCCCACACAGCCCGCCCCTCCGAATGCTTAAACGCATATCAAGGACCGTTCGTTACAGAGCTGGACCACGAGCACTGAAGCACCGTACCGGAACTCGAAAGAGACAACGACTACCCGCCGGGTCATACCAACCTGTACCAACGCTCCATACTGGCCGTACTGTCCTGGAGGTGCAAGCCCCGCTTGCCCAGCACGCATGCAGCAACCCAGTGTCCCCACAGCAACACGCAAGACCACATGGTCGTCCTCTCTCTTAGCCGCCATGGTCTCCTGCTGCGGCCGTGCCCTTGTGTTCGCGGTGCTCGTCCTCCTGCTCCCCGCGCGCCCCATGCCCAGCCACAGCCACAGCCCCATGCCCAGCCCCCGCCTCGTCCTCAAAGGCGAAGTCGCCCACACGCTTCACCCGCAGCCGCCCGCGGTGCTCCCGCAGCCGTGCCACGCCGTACCTGCACGTGTGCACGTGCGCACACGGCCACGTGGCAACACTGTGACACGTGGCATGGTGCACTTGCACAGCGGTGCAGCGTGCATGCATACGGTGGTGCAGTATTGGCAACGACGCGTGCCAACCAAGCAGCTGGAAAGAGACTTACGGAACGGCACTGACTTCCAGGCGTCCGGAGGCCAGGTCACCTAACTTCATCTATATCAACGGCAACTGCTCCACGCTCTGCAAGATCGGGGTGACCGTACGTCTGACCGAGGCATCAGGCAAGCGTAACTCAAGGCGCTCACCACATGAGGAAGGTGAGCGCCAGCAGCACCACCAGCACAGCCGGGCCCGCCACGCCGCGTGTGGTGGTCCAGTTGAGGCCGTAACGCCTGTCCACAAGCGGGGCGGCGTGGGACGGCAGTGTCGTCAACGACCGAATGTAAACGTCTGGCCCTGATTTTGGTGCCGAGTCATGAAGGAGGAGGCAGTAGTCATAATCGCGTCGGCATTATCGTACGCGCACGTGCAACGTGCGGAGCGAGGAGCAAGGCACGTGATCCATGCAGTCATGCATCGATAGTGTGTTCCGTCCCTTCGTGCGCGGCGCACGAGGGCACAACGCACCAGATTCCCGACACCTCCCCGTATATCCACATGAAGACGGCGTAGGCGGCCAGGTACATGTACACGGCCTGTGGGTAGGGGGCGAAGAAGACAGGCAAGACGGTCAGCGGGCAACGGGGATAAGGCACACCCCTTGGAGGAGTCCCCACAGGGAGGAGACTGCGCACGTGTAGGGCGCGTGCTAAAGCACTGGGCGAAACCCGGGAAGCAAGCACGCCGACATGACTGACTGGTAGACGCGGAAAACCAACTGGCGCTGAAGCGCGCTGACGCTGAATCGCACGTTGCACTGAAGTGCGAGCCCCTAGGCCTCGGAACCACAAAATGAAGTCAACAGTATCTGCGGAGCCACAGCACGAGGTCCCGCCCCACAGGTAGCCGAAAACACGGAACATGCCATTCTGCATCTGCCGTACGCACCGTCAGGTGGTACGACACGATGGGCAGGCGGGTGAGCACCACGTGTATTAGCGCCACCACGCTGTTGCCCGCGTGCTTCATGTAGTTGGAGGCGGAGCGAGGGTCGAACATGTCGCCCGCCAGGCCCACCAGGCCCGCCTGTACGACAACAGAGGTACGGCCAATGCCAATGCTTATAGTACGCGTCAACACCAGCCATGGTGCGATGCCCTCCAGGCTCCAGCAGCGCAAGGAGCTCAGCGGTCTGTGCAGGCATGTGCAAGACAGCCACAGCCGCAGTGTACACAGTGGGTATCCGGAGCAGCATGGGTCCATGCCGCACCTGCGTCTCCAGGGTGGCGCGCAACTAAGCGGCCGAGTCACTGGGATCAAAAAGTGCACAAGGTAGAACCTCTTTGCTAGACGCTAAGCCATACCACCACGCAACACACAGGGCATGCCTCGTACGGCTGCCCGAACCATAGTGCGCCGTTTTCCGCTTTCCTTTAGACACTACTCTATGCACTTGGCATGCGTACCCAGTAGAAGATGCTCAGGAAGAGGGCTGAGATTATCGCCACCTCCATCATCAGGCAGTGGGCGATGGACAGCGCGTCCCACTGCGGGGGTGCGGGGCAGAGGGTGCGGGCAGAGGGTATGATGCAGAGGGTGCGGGGCAGAGGGGCGCAGGAGCGGAGCACGTGTGGGCCGGATGTGCGGATGGGCCGGGAGCGCTGAATGCGCACGGATGCAATGGCGACCATCGCCGATCAGTTGATACGAACGACCTCAGTTGGATTCGGAGTTTCTTGTTTCTACGCTAGGTACGAAGTAGGACGTGCGACGCAGGTTCAAGCTACAGCGTAAGAAAGCAAGCGCCTTGTGGCAACGCTATCCGGTAATGTACCGTATGATCTACCGTACCAGAACCAGTTGAACCGCACAACTCGACAATCCGGCAATTACACAGCAGCAGTCCACAGCTTACCTGGAGGGCCGACTCCGACAAGTCGCCACCGTACTGCTCTGGCCGCCCGCCCACCACCGCCAGCGCAGGGTGGCTCGTGCGCCCGCCGCCGCCGCCGCCACCCTGCCCCTTCTCACCCTGCTCCCCCTGGCCCTCGCCCCGGGCCTCATCCTGGTCCCGCCCCTGTTCCGCGTCCAGTCTGGCAGGCGAAGGCGCGGGCCGAACCGCTTCAGGTCCCGCACCTCCGTGATCCTTGACATCATAGCTGCTATGCGTGTCCCGATCGCGCCGGCTGCTGATGCTGGAGCGGGTGCTGCCCGCGGAGCTTGATAGTGCACCCACAGCTGCCGCCAGGGGACGGAAGAAGCGCCTGCCGGAGGTGCGTCGTGGCAGGGTGGGCGGGGCAGCTGATGCTGCGGCTGAGGATGCCAGCGGGCCATGGCTCAGGCCGGAGGGCGGAGCTGCGGGTGCGCCGGGTGTTGGAGGGAGGGGCGCGGGAGGGGGCGGAAGGGGCGCGGACGGCGGGGGAGGGGGAGGAGCGGGCGGTGCGGATGCTTGCGGCGGGGTGGGGTACGGCCGAAGGGGCGACATCTGCAGAAGGTGGCCGTGGCTGTGTGCCTCCCTCTGGCTGTCTCCGGGGCCAGTGGGGTATCTATCGCTGGAAGGGGATCCCCACTCGCCTGCGCCGGCACCCAGCGGCCCCCAGCCCACGCCCCTGCCCCCAGCCGCACCCCTGTCCTCCGCCCCTCCATCCTGCTGCATCTCCACCTCCTCCGCCTCATCTCCGCCACGCGCTCCCGCTCCCATCGGCCCCATGCCGATGTCACCACGTGCCCTGTCACCACCACCACCAGGGCCACCACTAACACCACCCGAGACCCCTCGCGCGCCACCTTGCGGCCTGCCCTCCTGCTCCTGCTCCTCCCCTAACTCCCATTGCGATGACTCCTTTGCCCCGTCGTACGGCCGCAGGGAGGTGCCCCAGTTGGTGCGCGAGGGCGTGTTGTCGGGGCGCGGCGCGGAGGGCACCAGCTCCGGCATCCAGCGAAGTGTGTTGAGGGCCGCCACGGCGCCGGCCAGGCCGAACAGCGCAATGCTCCAGTGCGTGAAGTACGTGACCCACCAGGGGCCCAGGTCCTGCTCTGTGGGGGCACGCCAACAAAGGGTGCGACAGAGGGAGCGGTTTAACACACAGTTCAGGCCGTTGAACGTTGCCAGATGTGGGAGAATGGACGAGCAAGACACCAAGCGGAGACCGGCCGGCATGGCGGCAACCCCACAGCAGGTGAGGTGGGCCTCAACATTAGGAAAGGTCCCACGCGCGCGTGTCCCACACGCCCCGAGGTCCAAACGCTATTCGCTAACCGCCAACTGTCCAACCGCCCCCACCCGTCCCTACCGGCAAACTTCTCGATGAGCAGGATGGCCGCCAGGTACAGCGCTGTGAGCACGTGCAGCGCCAGCAGCATGGTGGGCCGGATCCAAAAGGACGTTACCTGGGGGGCGCCAGATGTGGGGAGCGCCAGATGTGGGGTACCCATGCATCATCGTGGGAAGGGACGGGGCTAGCTGGCTAGCAGACAGCGTACCTACGTATTGATGCCTGTCCGTCCCAGCAAGGCGTGTCGAAGGCGAGGGCCCCACAATGGCAGTACGTGCCACGCACCAACACGTTATGCAACAGCCCCATGCTGAACACAGGTTAGCGGTAGTAAGCCACCCACCAGGTGTGCGGGGTCTAGGACGTCAAACGCCCAGAAGGTCCTCGGGTGCAGGTGCACACGTGGCGGCAGCCTCCGCACCTCCTGCCGCTTCGCACCGCCCTCGCCCCTACCGCCCTTCCCCTCCCCCTCCTCCTCCTCGCCCCGCCCCCCGCCCTGCCCCTCCTCCTCCCCTCCCTTGCCCCCGCCCTCCCTATGCGATCCTCCCGACTGAGACCAACTGGCATGGCTGTACAACCGCCCGCTCCAACCAAACAGCCCCCAGGGCCCCCCCTGCCTCGCAGAGCCCCTACCGCTGGGCCCCACACCTTGCATCCCACCCCCAGCCCCCGTACCCGCCTCCTCATCCCCACCACCCTCGCCCCTGACCCCGACACCCTGCTGCTCCTTCCCCCGCTGCGCTTTGCCAGACGCCTCCGTGGACCCGCCGCCGCCGCCTTCGCCGTCGCCGCCCGTGCCGAGACGCGCCCACCAGTCAGCCCACGAGCGGGCGGTTGTCCAACGGCTCCAACTGCCGCTGCTGGACATACAACCGCCCGTGTCGCCCGTAACGGTCGTGGCCGGGTCGCTGCCGCCGCCGCGGGCACTGCCAATACCCGCCAGCCACTTCCGTGTTCGCGTCTTGCTGCCGCCGCTGCCGCCGTCGCTGCCCATCGCCGCCAGGGTCTTGGGGTGCAATGGGTCAGCCGTGGTGCCTGTGTCAGCCGTCTCATGGTGCAGAGGCTCGGCAGGAGGAGGTGTGGAGGTGGGCAGGGTTCCGGCAGTGCCCCTCCTGCCGTCAGAGGTGGAGGCGGCACCCTCCACCGCAAGGCTGTCTCCGCCGTCGCCGCCGCCGCCGTTACCTTCGTCATCGACGTTACGGCCGTTATTCGTACGGGCAGATTTGCCCACGGACGTGTCCCCCTCGGCAATCTCGGACAGCCTCCGCCCGCCCTGCCGCCGCTGTGTCGTACCGCCGGCGCCGTACACCGGAGTTACGTTCCCATCCCCAGCACGCCCATCCTCCTGCTCCTTCTGCGGCTGCTGCCGGTAGAACCCCGCCCACCGGGTGTTGGAGGAGAAAAAGGTGCTGCCCGGGCGGTGGGCTGCCTGGCCGGCGTGCTCCTGCTCTTCGGCCGACTGGTCGCTGTTGGACTCGTCCCTGGGTTTGCGGCAGCACAGGCCGCACACCCCGCAGCACCAGCATGTCCAGCAGGCGCCGCGGCAGCAGCGGCCCAGGGACACCAGCCACCGCGCGAATCGGTTGCCGATGAGCGGGCAGTTGTCGTTGCCGAGCGCGGAGCCCAGCAGCGTGAAGAAGACAATCAACACGGAGATGATGGGACCAAAGATGTCGATGGCCGACATGGCGGTGGAAGAAGGATGCTACTTGGGCGATTGGGGTTTGGGTCGGGGCCTGGAGGCCGGCGAGAGCCCTGCTTTACTAGCGCCGCTATGCCTGCCTTGGCTTGCCAGAGTATGATGCAAGCCGCAGGCTTGTGCACGAAGCATTTGGGGCCGCGGCTATGCAACTGACCCCACTGGGCCTTTGGTGCCGCGCGCATAGCCGCTGGGGTCTCGCGTCCAACGGCACCCCTTGGACGGTTGACCGCATCTCAGGTGACCCATGGGTCGTGGGGCGAACTGCGACCATGATCAGCATATACGTTTCCACCATGAATTTGCATAGAGATATTAAGACAGCAAGTCCTAGCGTAGTGTTCTAGAAGCGGACGTTCCTGTGTTGGACCCCCGCCAGCGCCCGTCACCGCGCCGGCATGCAGTAGATGCAGTCGGTCAAGCGGCCACACTGCCTTCACATTGCTGTTCCCGGACCGCTTGAATGGTGCAGCGCCAGTGCAATGTGCAACACAACATTGCCCGTGCCTGCCCCTCATCCAAAGGGGAGCGAAGCGAGAGAAAGTTGCCCCACGCAGCTTGTGAAAGTCAATAGTGTACGAAACCTTCCTCCTCGCTCCCGTTGGCCATCTTCCTTGGCTTACATTACTCCTGCAAACCCCACCCAAGCCAACCGCCCAACACAACTGCTGTGACCGCTTAAGCTCACACCTGTACGGCAGTAGATGCCACCCTAGCCGTCACGTTTTCCATCTGCACGTTCCACGCTGCTCCCCCGCTTCCTGTCAACCCCATCCTTAACTACAGTGCCTTCCTTCGGCGCGGCCCCTAGCCGCTAAGGCTGCCAGAGAGCACCATACCGTACCCTCTCCGCACAAAAGAAGACCTATCGCACTCTTCCTACAGTCGCACTGTCCTCTTCCTCCCGCCGGTTGCGACCAGCACCATGGGCCTCTGGTGGTGGGCGGGCGTGTGCCCACCCCGAACTCCCGTGCTGCTCACCCCGCGCCTCGCGGCAGTGCCCGCCAGCATTCCCTGGCACCCGTATGTGGCTCTAACCCACCAACGCCATCCCGGCCGCGTGCTCGAACCTTGTTGCGACGGCCTTCCTAGACCGCGTCCCTCAAAACATCTACCCTTTGCGCTCCGCCCCCAAGCGCCTCAACCAACGACCGCCGTCTGCGCTGCGCTGCGCTGCGCCGTTGACACATGTCTGTGTGAACTGTCCTCCGCACCCGCTCCACGCAAGCGTCCAACCCAGCCCTTAAACTCGACACCTCAACCCACGACCGCCAGCTTGTTGTGCACCGCTGCGTGCAGGCTGCTGATCTGCGCCGCCCACTTGTCCAGCGCAGTGTAGCGCCGCGCGCCCTCCTTGCGGCTGCCCACCTCCAGGATCTGGTTCATCTGCACGAGCAAGCAGGGAGGGTAATGAGCAGATGGTGGTGGTGGGGCGCGAGCAGGGGGGACAAGCCTCCCTCCCAGAGTTGGTGCGATGGCACGAAGGCATGGCCAGGCCGACTGGAGAGGGCACACGGGCCTTCCAGGTCTGCCCGGCGCAGGGGAACACGGCCTTACACGGTCGCCACTAGGCCGCAGAATGCACGTCGTAGCTGTGTCGTACCCTACCACCACCACCGCCACCTCGACCCAGCTCCCCACCTGGTCGATGTGGCCCGCCACCCTGCCGTCCAGGATGAGCGTCACCAGCAGCTGCTCCACGTCTGGGGCGGGGATGTTGAGCTTCTGGGCGATGAAGGGGATGCGCACGCGCGTGTAGGGCTGGATGATCTTGAGCAGCACCTGGCGGGTGGGGGCGGGAGGGGAAGGGCGTCGACCGTCAAACACAAGGCTCTGGGCAAGGCGCGACACGCCTACCTGCGGGCCAGCTGCGCACAAGAGCTGCGGGACTGCCACGAGGCGTGCCCAGCCTACCTGTACATGCTGCACACGGTAAGCCCTTACCACCACCCTTACCCCGCACGCGTTCCCAGTCCTCAAACTCCACGTCCCCATTCCACCCACGGCCCCACCTGCGTGCGGATCTTCTTGAGCAGGTCCTCAACGTAGTTGCGAATGAAGGGGTCGTCCATGATGGTGCGCCTAAGAGAAAAGGGAGGAAGGGGCGAGTGGGGCGTCAGGGCAGTGCGCATCGGTGGAACGTGCTAAAGCACAACAACAGCACAACAAGCTCCACGTGGCTTTGACTTGAGTTGCATGGCAGGGAGGTTTGGGGCGTTCCGCCGGGAAGCGCCGCCACGCACTTGTCTTTCCGCAGGATCTTCTCGAAGTCGTTGATGTCGTTGCGCTGGAAGGCGGCCACCAGGTTGGTCATGGCCACGATCTCGGGGTCCTGCTTGTAGGGCTTGGCCTCCTGTGGCGTTTGCAGCGCAGGGTAGGGGGCGGGGGCCGATGGGAACGGGTCGAGTTTACTGAGCACCGAACAATCAGCACCTGGCCGTATCGCCTGTTCTGCAGGTTGCATGCCGCCCTTCCGAGCCGTTCGCCTGCAGGCTTAGTGACCCCATCTATAGCCATGTGCTGCATTAGCAGTTGAACAGCTGCGACGGTGTGATGTGTTGTAGCTGTCGTTGCGCACCTGCGCGTCAAAGGGGTCCACCTTGCTCTCCATGAGCATGTTGGCCAGCACCAGGTACTTGAGGCACTGCACGCGCCGCCCCACGCCCGCCTCGTCGTACGCCTTGAACGCCTGGAAGGAAGGGGTTTCCACATGACAGCTACTTTTCACGAGCTCTCCGGTATACTTGGCTGCTCAAATCACAAGTGAGGGAGTCCGGGGCTATCCGTGTGTGCCCGGTGCGTCTTGAAGGACCGGGGACTGTGGTAGGGGCAGACGTTTTGGCAAAGCAGCTAGACAGAGCTGCGAGGTTGGGGCTGGGCTTGCAGATTGCAAGGCAGGACAATGCGCATGGGCATGAGAGTGAGTGCGCACGGCCGAACATTTGTGCGCGCATGCATGTGGCAACTGCGTCGCCTGTGAGCCCTTGACGAGGCCGAAGTCGTGCAGGTGCGTCCACATGGACTGTGTGGCGCCGTGCGATGCATATGTTCCCGACATCGTTATGGTGCTGGCGGACTTGGGACAGTCTGGGCACATCCAACTGCCCACGTGGCGGCCAGTGTGCCCCGACTGGCACCAAGTCAGCCAGGACCATAACAAATCGGGAACAGCACAACGGCCGTAGCCACCCCCACCGGCGCCGCTGCTCACCCTGCAAAGCGACAGTTTGCTCACACCCAACTTCACTGAAGCTTGTTGCTGGCAGGCGGCCTCACGGCCTGTCGCGCACTTCGACAGTCGGCGGTTGCCAGTAACCACCTCACGGCTGTGGCCCTGTCTCAGCCATACGCCCCAGCTTTGCTTCCACACCCCTGCCATCTGCGAAAGTCTCCCGCAGACGTGACTCGTCTCCACCCATATCCACACGCATGTCCCCCGCCCTGTTGTTGCCCTCCCGACAAACCACCTCGCCCGCGCCCAACGCCGACCCGGGCGCACCCCACCTCGAAGAAGTCCGTTGCCGCCTCGCTCCACAGCTGGTCGTGCATGTGCATCTTGCCGCCGCACTCCCGGATGATGCCCATGATGCGGGGGTGCGGGATGGCGGACTTGACGGTCAGGGCCTGGCGGGTGGGGGGTCATGCCAGCGACAGGGACGGGAGAAAGGCGTTTGTTGAGCAAATGCGCTTGCTATTCAGCGTTGTGGACACTCCTGACACGGTACACGCTCCGCCCAAGCCAGGGTTTTAACTCTAACCGAGATGCCGTACGCCTCTCTACCTTTGTAACTCCGTCAATCCGTGCCACATGGCTGCAGCCGAACGACCCTTCACACGCCCACCTGCTGGTGCAGCCCAATGGCCCTCACCCTGTCCGCCCTGCTTGGACCACTGAACCATCCCTTTCCCTTCTAAGCTCCTACCCCTAGGTACAGCCCCTTACCCTCACGTTACGCTCCCGCTTGATCCCAATGACCTCGCCGCCCACCCGCTCCGGCCCTGCACCTCCCCCACCCGCTCCGGCCCTGCACCTCCCCCACCCGCTGTGGCCCTGCACCTGCCCCCACCTGCTGGTACGTCCCCCACCTGCTGGTACAGCTTCTTGAGGCGCTTGTTGTTGCGCTGCTCGGTGGCCATCTGGATCTCCAGCGCGTAGATGTCCAGCAGCTGGGTGCCCTTCTTGGGGTCCTCGCTGCCGTCCTCGCGCTGGCAGGACCTGGGCGAAAGGGATGGGGCCAAGGACGCACTGGTTGCGCGCCTGGTACACTCCTCAGCACGACACAGTCGCAGCTCAAGGACCTACTGCTGACTCCATAGGTACTGCACCGTACCACCCGGTCCGTTGCCCTTTGCAAGGCCCTTGCAACGTCAAAACATCCCCCCGTCTCCCCTTGCTGCACCCACTTGTGCAGCTCCCGGATGATCTTGCTCATGCGGCCGTACTCCTGCTTCTTGAACCACAGGTTGGCCAGCTTGAGCTGCGTCTTGAACCACAGCCGCTCGTTGCGCGCCTTCTCCAGCGCCTTGAGCGTGGCCTCGTAGAACTCCTGCAGAACCTGTGGGCGGCGTGCGGCAGCAGCGGGGCATATCCGTGCATGGGCTTCAGGCAGGTTCGTGCAATGGTTGCACCCGGGGCCGCTTTGGAAGTCAAACGACATCACGCCGCAATCATTGCCCCCACCCTCTCGGCCCTCCTCTTCTTCTGTACTTCCGTATCCCTCCTCACGCGTGCCGTGCGTATCCAAGCACCCCTTGCCCTTCTGAACCCTTTAACACCCGTCATAAGATACACTTCACTCACGTTCATGTCGCTGGCCCCCGCCATGAAGTCCAGCAGGCTGTTGATCTTCTTCTCGCTGGCGTTCTTGGTCACAGCCCCCTCGGCGTACGACAGCATCTGCCTGCGAGCACACCGGGGGCAACCGTACGGCACGTTGCGACCCCACCTTGGGCCGGGGCTTCTGCGGTCAGGCTCCGCCGCCACCGGGCAAGGACCGGTGCCTAGCAGCTAGCAGCCTTGCGGCCATGCCGGCAGTTGTGGATTAATGACCGCCGCCCCCGACCGATATGACCACGACGTAGGCACAACCCTAAGGGTGGCTAGGGGTCAGCGAGCAGGCCGTTGGCACGCTAAGCTGGCCCCAGCTGCCCCCAAACCTCATCCCACGCAGCCTGATACCCACGGCGGTATGCGCGCAGCACGCTGCCACAACCGACACACTGGGCACGTGCCCTGGCCGCTGTACCTGTACGAGTCCATCATCTTGTCGTACTGTTGTAGCTTGTAGTACAGTTTGACCAGCTGCTTCAACGCCTTGAAGCCCCTGGCACCGTGGCGGGCGAGGATGGGCGGGACGAGTTACCGATCCATGGAGGCATCGCTCCCTTTGCACAGCTGGAATGCGCTATGTGCCGTATGCATTTTCCTACAGGACGCAGGGTGCAAAGTCCTCCGCTGTTGTGGCATGGTGTATGCTCTTACGCCGCACTGATGCCACGCGGAGTTGGGGTAGCAGGAGAGGAGGAGTGGTAGACCCATCCATCCGCCAAACCATCCACCCACCATTCGCCCTTTTCTTGCTCCATTTCCACCACTTGCTTAAACCCGTCCACTGCTTCCCGCGGGTCGTCTCCATCCAGCATGCCTGAGGGAGGAGGTGCCAGAGGTCCCCGGTGGCAGCAGCCACGCGCTACGCGTAAACGGCTTTGCTCTCCCCTTGCGCTTCCTGGGAGCTTCACGCTGCATGCTGCTGGAGAGACCGAGTAGCAGCACGGCTGCGATACACACCCTTGGCGTTGTAATACTGGTTTTCGATGTCGACGTCCTCCTCTTCGGGCTCGTCATCCGAGTACTCGAAGCCATAGTCTTCCATCTCATCGTCCGACATTTTTGCTGTTCTGTTCCAGTCACCAAAAGTTACAGCAAGGGGCCCGTGGGCGATATCAGTTGGGCTGCCCTGGGGAGCCCTCGGGGATCTGCTGCCTTGCCGCGTTCAGTGGCAGCGCTATGCTACAATGACTGTACTCAACAATGTTTACAGAGGCATGGCCCTGCGACATTCGCAGGCCGCTGGTTTCCGTGCATGAACGAAACCCGCATGAGGAGAGGCGGGGTTCGGAGTCGATGAAGACGTCCAATTGCCTTTGTGCCATTCCCATATCGAGTTTGCCTTAGCTGACGTATACGCCTATACATCATTGATCGTTACAACAAACTTACGTACACTATCGTAGCCAAGGGCAGGATCTCAAAGGCATTTCGTTCGGCTAGGTCGCTCTCGTAAAGCAATTGCAGCCATGAGCGCGCGGTATGATAGAGCTATTACCGTTTTCTCCCCCGATGGGCATCTGTTCCAAGTGGAGTACGCTCTGGAGGCAGTGCGGAAGGGCGCGCTGGCTGTTGGAGTGAAGGGGACGGACACCGTTGTCCTAGGTGAGCACTGAAGCTGCCCAGGAACAGAGCTTCGTGGTCAGGAAAGTCCACACTGATGGGCGGGGCCTCCGGCGTGGCCGGGAGCTCGGGACGGGAGTGTCAGCGGGGCTCTTTTCCCGGGAGGAGGGGTTGGGAGCCACTTAGGGGTACCACGCAACTGCATCGCTAGGGGGTACCAGGATTCCCCTTGGCAACCAAAGCGCCACTGCAAATGCAGCCGGATCTCCAGCTCAGGAGGCTGTTGTTACTACTCAGTAGTGTGTGTGGTACCAGCCATAATGGGGGCCAACGGCTTTGCAATGGCCCGTTCCTCGTCACCGGTATGCACCACACTCGAGTAGGACTCATGTATCGTAGACCAGTGGCATAAAGCCTACTCTACTCGCTCACATTGCTCGTGCCCCGCGAGCACCTTGCCCGTCCCACCACCAGGCCCGCTCGGTACACCTCTGGAGTCCTGAACCGCCTGTCTCCATCTCTGACCCCTACCTGGCCCCAAACCCCGCCAGGTGTGGAGAAGAAGTCCACCGCCAAGCTGCAGGACGCGCGCACAGTGCGCAAGATCGTCAAGGTGGACGACAACATCTGCCTGGCCTTTGCCGGCCTCACCGCCGACGCGCGCGTGCTGGTCAACCGCGCACGTGTCGAGGCGCAGTCGTACCGCCTGACCCTGGACGAGAAGGCCACCGTCGACTACATCACAAAGTACATTGCCGGCGTGCAGCAGCGCTACACGCAGAGCGGCGGCGTGCGGCCCTTCGGCATCTCCACTCTCATCGTGGGTTTCGACCCCCTGGGCGCGCCGCAGCTGTTCCAGACGGACCCGTCTGGGACGTGGTCCGCTTGGAAGGCGAACGCCATCGGGCGCAACAGCAAGACGATCAGGGAGTTCCTAGAAAAGCACTACGTGGAGACCAGCGGCAAGGACACGGTGAAGCTGGCGATCCGGGCGCTGATGGAGACGGTGGAGGCGGGCAGCAAGAGCATCGAGGTGGCGGTGATGGAGCGCGGGACGGGGCTCAAGCTGCTGTCGGACGAGGAGGTGGACGCGCTGGTGAAGGAGGTGGAGGAGGACAAGGCGGCGGCGGAGGCGGCCAAGAGGGGGCAGCAGGGCGGGGGAGCGGGCGCGGGGGCGGGCACGTCGTCGTGAGGAGGACAAGGAGCGCGGGTGGTGTTGACCAGGGGCGGGGAAGATGGGGTGCTGGTGTGTAAGTTGGTGGCTAAGGGGTAGGGGTTAGGGGAGAAGGGGTGGAGGAGGGAGGAGGTTTGAGGCAGTGCGTAGATGGTGGGGTTGCGTGCTGAGGCGGGGCAGAGGTTTGTCGGCTCTATAACCGTTAACCAATGGGTGGTCGCTGCCACAGATGGTGCTTTGGCAGGTGCGTCTAGAAGCCCCCGGGGTTGGGTCAACCTGGTAGGCTTTCACATGCGCGGACGGACGCTCTTGAGTACACGAGTGGCAGCTCGGTATCCATGAAGTCACTAATTGCGTCGCTGTAATGCAGTACGGTGTGCAAGGTCTATGAGTCAGCGCTTTGCTTAGCGCAATGCTGCCATAGCTGCCAATCATCAGTCGCTGTATAATTGCCTGCTGGGTCAGCATCCAGGTGGCAACGGAGCACAGTGCCTGTCAGTGCGGTCTGACTCCTTTAGGCAGGGCATTAGGCCGCTTCACAGCCCGGTCCGAGGACGGGAAAGGAAGGTGTACCGGTATTCAGCAGGTACTGGATTACAGATGCGGCCATGGATTTCACAGCAATGTGCAATCCCAAGAGAGCACGGTGTGCCCTCCGCGCGTTTTTCGGTGTTTAGACAGCCCTGCTCAGGCTTCGCTGGCCCTGCCCTGGTCGGACCTCCAGCTTGTGTGCACATGCATATCCCACGATGACTACATTGCCGCCATATCACAGACACCAGTACTCGACAAGTGTATCTCTCAAGACTTCTCTTCTCTCACTTACGCGCATACGCCTCAGCCACTGCAACGTGGCGAGCTGCGCTAGATTGCAACACGCCCCGCCCAGCGCAGGGAGGCATGCCGTCGCACGCGCGCGCAGAAAACCTTCCCTTCATTCCTTGCAAGCATTACAACTTGCTTCGAAAACGAGTACCGCCCTCTCCGCCCTCCGCCGCAGCTGCGCGCGCCGCCGCCAGCGCCTCCCGCACCACCGCCTTGACCACCTTGCCCGAGCCGTTGACCGGCAGCCCCTCGCGTTGCGCCGCCGCGAAGCGCGGCAGTCGGAAGCCCGCCAGGCCCTGCTGACGCGCAAACGCCTGCAGCTCCTGCAGCGAGGTCGTGCTGGCCGTGCCGGTGTGCGCTGACGGTGTGTCGGTGCTGCCGCTGGCTGGCGAGGGCTTGAGCGGCAGGGGCTGTCCCCCGGACAGCATGGGCCCGTCAAAGGCCCAGCCCGGGTGGAGGACCAGCAGCGCTGCCACCTGCAAGCATGAATGGCATGAAGGGCAGGCAAGAACACGTCATGCGACGCGGCAACCACGAGCAAGCTGTCTACTACCTTTGCGGGCTGCAGGGTTTCAGGAGACACGGGGAGGGCTCCAGCTGTCCTTTGCCTTCAGGGTCAACGGCCCACCTGCTCCCCCAGCCGCTCGTCCGGCAGCCCCACCACCGCCGCAGCTGCCACCGCGGGGTGCAGCGCCAACACCGCCTCCACCTGGGGGCAGCGGGTGCGCAGGTGCACAGAGGTGTGACCGTGTTGTGATGACTGTGGTTCCGGGTTTGGTCATGCGCGTGTGCCGTTGGTGCTAGCGCAGGTGGCTGTACCGGTATGCCGTTACCGCCTGCGTGCAATAGTCCCGACAGCCGCAACGTGCCCCCTGCAACAAGGTGAGCAACAGCGGCCACGCCGCACACCTGCGGCGCGAACACGTTCTCGCCCCCGCTCTTGACCATGTCCTTGGCGCGCCCCAGCAGCACCAGGCTGCCGTCAGCACACAGGTAGCCCAGGTCGCCCGTGCGTAGCCAGCCGTCGGGGGTGAGCGCCTGGGGGCCAGGGGGATAAGGCGTTCGGGAGACAGACGAGGGAAGGGGGTCTGTACATGGGGCTTGGAGAGGGTTTCCATACAACAGGCAGGTCCGCTGGTGGCACGTCAACGGGGCGTTGGACTGAGCAAGGGCTCGGTGCCATACCCCAGCTGCTCTTTACCGCATGGTACGCTGTACCGTGCCGCTGTACTATCCAGCTGCTTGCAGCATGGCATACTGGTCAGAGAGATCGGCTGGCCGTGTGTCTGGCACGTAGAGAGCGTGTGCCACCACCCTCAGCAGCTGCCTACCTGCGCGGTCGCGCCCGGGTCCCTCCAGTACCCAGACATGAGGTGCGGCCCGCGCGTGAGCACCTCGCCGACGGGGGTGCTGCTGCCGGCGGGCCTGCCACCATCACCATCACCACTCCTGCCGCTGCTCCCTCCGCCGCTGCCAGTGGCACCCGTCCCGGCCTGCTGGTCAAGAGGAACGACCATGACCTGCAGGCCGGGGGCCGGCCAGCCCACGTTGGCGGCCCCGGGGGGCAGCGGGTCCGGCTGCGGGGCGCGGCGGTCGGCCCCATGGGAGGCGCGGGAAGAGGAGGCGCCTTGGCAGCTGTTGGGTGGCTCCGTGGGGTCGCGGAGGTGGCGGAAGGTGATGGACGAGCACGCCTCCGTCATGCCGTACGCCGACAGCAGCTCGGCGCAGGGGAAAGTGCGGCCCACGGCTTCCTGCAGAAGCACGTGACAGTCAACAAGGCCTCGATTTGCTTCCAGGCCTGTTCGTCCCCTCAATCTGTTCGGCATCGTGCTTGCTGAGCGGAGGGCGCTTGCTATACCGGTACAACGAGCGTTCCTCGTTGCCTGCTCTCACCTGTAAGCGGGAGGACGTGCCCCCAGCTCCCACCAGGACACGCCGCACGCACCGGAGGTCCAGCGGCCGCTGCCGTGCCTGCACCACCACAGCACCAGGCCCTCCCTTGCCTTCTGCCACGCCTCCAGTCCCTGCTGCTGCTGCTGCTGCTGCTGCCGCCGCCTCTGCTGCCATGTCCTGCAGCATTGTAGGCACGGCGATGAAGGCCGTGACGCGGTGGCGGTCCATGGCCTCCAGGGCAGCACCGGGTGCGAAGCGCGGCAGGAACACGTGCGTGCAGCCCGCCATGAGGGCGGCGTGCGCGGAGGACAGGCCGCCTATGTGGAACAGGGGCGCCAGGTGCAGGTAGGTGTCGGTGGGGCCGTAGCGCACCAGCGCCAGCTTCACCAGGGACTGGGTGTGGAAGGCGGTGTGGCTTAGCATGACCGCCTTGGGGGCTGAGGTAGTGCCAGAGGTGAAGACGAGCATGGCTGTGCTGCAGGGGGAGGTGAGCAGCTGCAGGGCCGGGGCGGGGGTCCCGGGGGCGGCGGGTGCGGACTGGGAGGTGGGGGAGGGGAGCGGGAGTGCGGCGGCGGCAAGGCGGAGCAGCTCGCTGGTCGTAGTGGCACGGAGAGGTGCAGCACCTGAGGAGGTGGGCGAACCCATTCCTGCGCCTGAGCTTGTGTTGCTGCAGGCCCCAGCGTTCCAATGGTCGATGGCAACCGCCCATGGCCTCGCGCGACCCGCAGAGCAGGTCGGGCTCGCACCAGCTGCGTTCCCACCAGCCCCTCTGCATTTGGGTTTTGCGCTGCCGCAAGTTTCCTTGGCCCCCATAAGCTCCAGTGCTTTTAGCGCAAGTTCAGCACAGGCTTGGTCGTACAGGACCACTGCTGGGCTGCCCACGCGGTCAACAGCCTCCACCAACTCGCTGGGTGTCCATCGCCAGTTGACCGGGCACAAGACAGCGCCCGCGTCCAGCGCTGCCAGCATGGACTCCATCATCGCACAGCCGGCTTGGGCAACAAGTAATACGATGCCTCCTGGGCGCAGGCCCAGGCAGGACGAGAGCGCGCGGCTGAGCATCGCCACTCGCCGCGCAACATCTGCCCCTGTTGCCGAGAGGTGCGAGCTGGTTTGCAGCGGAGCGCCGTAGCTATTCGGCACGTCATTTAAGGAGCTGTCCACAGGTCGGAGGTGCGCCCCGTCGCGGTCATCAGCTACCCTGTGCTCGATAAACAACGGTTTGTCGGCCGCTTGCTGAGATAAGGATAGCAGCGGAACACATACATGGCAAGCCATGATACCAGAGCAATTAGTTGAGCAGGAGTGCTCGCGAAGCTGAACAGTACCCTGGAACTGCACCCTAGAACTATGCTCCAGAACCCGCAACGACCGCCGTGCTGTGTATGCCAGGAGTCAGAGGGATACAACCAGGCTTACACCAGGAGAAAGGACACTGTGCATATATATATGTGTGTGAACAGAGCAAACCATGGCCGAACTCGTGTTGACCTTTGAGCTTTTCCCTGGGCGCACTCTGACTCTCGCCCTCTTCCGCGACGTCACAAACGCAAAGTGGGAAGACGTGCTAACCTCAACGTAGTCCTTCACTCAACCAATGTCCACGTCTCCCGCCGACGTCCGCCTGTCGCCGCCTGGCACCTGCAGGGAAATTCGAGCTAGTATCAACGAGGAGCCAGAAGCGGCCTTCCTGAGTGCCAGCGTGGTGAGACACGCCCATTGTTAGGAGTACCCCTTGTGCGCCATGTCTTCCACTCGTGGGAACGGAGGGCTCCTCGTCCCACGAAAGCACACCAGCCCGCCCAACGCGTCCGGCACGTGTGACGGCGGGCCGGCTGTGCCCCAGAAGTGTTCCCCGAAGGACCATGGCAACCCACTAGGCATGCGCCTACACAACATGCAACATGAAGTAAGCATATCGGAAGTTGGGACTCCCATCTGCTTTGTTTGCAGCTGGTGGACCCCTTCATCGTCCACCAGGCGGGCCACAAGGCGCTCGCCTCCCAGGCTGCCGGCAGTCTGACCACCAAGAAGCTGCACACAGAGCTCATCTACAACGTCAGCGGGACAAAGCACGTAAGCCATGCCCTACAGCCCGCAACTATGTTCCCAGCTAGCTTGGCGTTGAATGGTTCTGTCTGGGCCGGCAGGGTGATGCGCCGGTAGCTTGTGGCTGTTGCACGTGTCCGTGTGGGCTACCATTTGCTGGCTTGGATCTGAGCTGCAGCCGTATAAGCCCTGCAGCTTCGTCACGGCGGCAGCATGTTACATTCCCTTTGTGTCCTTTGCATCGCACCGCCTGCCACCCCGCAGGTGGCTGAGGCGTTGAAGCGGTTCGGCATTACGGACGACAGCACTGCGGTGCTGGCGGCGCGGTTCGACTGCACACCGCAAGAGGTGGGTCAGCGGGGCTTTACGCTCTGTCCTGTTGCCAGGGGGCACATAGGACACAGGCCTATGCGTACAACAGCCCCTGCATCTGAAGGCGTTGCCGCGCTCTGCACCTCTGGGAGCAAGCCTCCTGGGAATATACCTCCAAAGCGCGCACATAATGGCTTGCCCTAACGCACTCTCCTTTGGTGCCACGCAGCTGGAGACCCTCACCTCCCGCGTTAAAGGCACCCAAGTGCCGCTGTCGGACATGGGCTCCCTCGCTGACGTGGCGCAGGTGGACAAGGTGAGGCGGCGCTGTACGGCGCCGGCGCTCCTGGGCAGGGCAGGAGTTCCCGTGTGTTGCCACGATGTCCTTGTGGCTGGCGGCCGTGGGTGTGGCGGTAGGACTTCATGCAGAGGTTCTAGCACAGCCGTTGCATGCAATAGCCAACACATTACCGATGCTTGCTCGTGGCCTTTCGGTCCGCACTGCCACTTCTGCTTCCTGTGTACGTTGGGGTGTCGTGCGCAGCTGTACAAGATCACGGCAGAGGAGCTCAAGAACAGGAGCCGCACGGACGCCGTCATCTTCCGGGTTGGGGCTAAGGAGTGCTCGTGAGGCACGGTGTGCCTGTTCGCTACAGGCTCTGGTCGTGCTCTGGTCGTGTGTCCTCTGTGGGCATGGCATGTTGGTGGGCGCGCAGGGCAGACTCCGACAGACTTGTCAGGAAGATGAGCGGCAGGTGGGGAATGGATTAAATGGTGGTGCAGGATGCGGGAGTCGTGGTACGTAACCTGTGGGGCGGCTGATTGCCTGCGTGCGTAAGGGGCATGCATGGTGCGCCAAAGGGCGCGGGCTTAGCAGCATGGGTTTGAAGTACATCACGAATGAGGTGGTGTGGCATGTGGAGCAGTCGACGTGAAACAGTGTTACCTGTTACCGGTACGGTACGTATCGTCGTCTAGCTGGAGTTGCATCATGCCAGGATGGGGTGGACAGAGATCACCCCTGCCTGAGCGCTGGGTTGTGGGGAGCCCACAAGCTTTTTGGTCAGTCTAAATCCAAGCCATCATGCAGGTCGCCGAACGGAACTTGGTCTTGGCGTAGTGGTTGACATGTCCGGCTTCGGCTCCAGCGGCAGGGCAAGCAGAGACCGTGCGACTGCGCCCCATAGCTCACCTGATAGTACTCACCTGGGATATCCCATTGGTAAAAGCTGAGGGCTGACCAGCCCAGCCAGGTCGGCGGCTGAAAATGCTTCTAAGACGTGCCTAACTGAACCCGCAAACGCGACAACAAAGCAGTATGCAGCTCACCTTCATGCAGCCCACAAGCTGTAAAACTCAGGTGGCAAAGTCGGTGAGATTGTATGTTAGCGTGTGGGAGGCGTCTGGTAGACAACAGAGTAGCCTGTGCTGGACTGCGTATGGCTGTGTGGCACGCAGGGCTCGTTACGGGCTTGCGTGCAGCAGACCACTGCCGCATACAGTTCACGCTGATTCACGCTCTGTGTCAGATGTAATTGAAGAAGGGCATTCGGGCTGCTGGCATCTTGCGGGCTTTCCCCATGTTCTGCCGTGGCCCGGCCGGGCGTAATGTCACTGGGGTTCAGATGGCGGGCCGAGCTTCCGTCCATGTCCACGTCTACGTCCCGCGATGCAGCGCGTGCTCCAGCTGCAAAGCCAGGGTTCTTATTCGCCAAACTGCCTGTAGACTAAGTTCTGATTTACAGGCTACAACACAAAGGTCGGAAGGTCGGATGCTTTGCACGTTGTTAGCCCACGTGCGGCAGTGCACATGCACAACAGGCTGCAGCACGCAGCACGGCCAGTACCGTGCCGTGCCACGTACAGCCCGCGCCCGCCCACCCCTGACGGCAATGGGACCTCGCCCACAACAGTGACAGACAACCATTTATATGCAGGGCTTCTTCGAGCGATAAAGGGCGCTCCTCTCAAAACTCTCTAGTGTCAGTACTACGACGGTGCATGCACCGGTATCCCGGTACCGCCAGTCGGCCATGACCCACACGCCATCAGCAAATGCCCTGACGGCCGTCAACCAATGAATACTTACCTCTTGTACTCTCAGCAACGCTGCAGACAACCCCTCGTCTCGCTTAAATCAGTCTTCCGTCCCGACACAAGCACCACCATCGGAGCCAGCGCCGCACATGTCACGCCTCCCTGCCCCTGCTCTTGTTCTTCATATACGCTCCTCCCCGCCCCTGTTGCTCACGCGCCCAGGGTGACCTTCCCCGCCGCCGCCACCAGCTGCTTGTGCAGGGTGGGCGGCGCCGCGATGATGCCGCGGTCCAGCGCCAGGTAGCGCCCCGCGGAGAAGTCCAGCCGCGTGCCGGCGGCGTCCGTCACCTGCGCATGTCACCGTACAGGTGGGGGTGGTGGGTCACGCAGCATACTAGCATACTGAGGCAACGGCTTGTACATCGGGTGTGGGTGTGAGTGAGTGAGTCGCGGCAAGCCGAGAACCCAAATTGGGACCTGAAGCCAACCCTCACAGGAATCACAGCAGGGTAGCAGCGCGGCCCGCACCTTGCCGCCCGCCTCCTCCACGATGACGAAGCCCGCGGCGTGGTCCCAGATCTTCTCCTTGTACGTGGGAGGCGGGAAGCGCATGAAGATGGATGCGCAGCCGCGCGACAGCAGCCCGTACTTGACCTGGCTGTCCATGCGCAGGGGGGGCAGCACCACGCCCAGCTCCGCAGCCTGGGGGTGAGGGGCGCGGGGTGAGGGGCGAGGGACGAGCCGCGAGGGACGAGGGGTGAGGATCGGGTGGAGGGGCCACACGCCATGTGTCGGGATGTGAACGGTTTCCGAGGCGGGGCCATCACCGACGAGCACCGGCGACATATATGCCAGGGAACGGACTGTGAAGGCTGCAGCTGGGAGGACAGCTTTGTGCGCAACCGCCTCCCGACCGCAAGCGACGTACCCAAGGCGCCTTACACCATGCTCCCCTGCACCCTCCCTTCCTAGTTCCCACCCACCACTGCCGCCGTGACGCTGTGGCTGGAGTGCCTGCTCTCGTAGCTCTCCATGAAGCGGCTCTGCGCCGCCGTCAGCGAGTCATCCACCGTGATGCGCTGCTGCGGGGCGGCCGGGTCCCACAGCGCCTGCGCCCACGCACCGTGGCCGCGACGCGCAGAGAACAGGCAGCCTGGGAAGCAGGAAGGACGCGGCGGTAAGCGACCAGGAGGATGGTAATAGCAACTCAAAACCAGAAGACAACACCCCTGCGCAAGGCTAAGTCACGGTCCCAAGGCCGACCAGGCCAGGTTGACCGACAGACTGGCTGATGACCCACTACATAGGACCCAAGGCGCCGCCTTGCTTGCTTGCAGCCAGGGTGTCAGCGCCGGGCCATGACCCCGGCCCTACACACACTAGCTCCATGTCGCTGACGCATAACCCACACAACTCACCCACGTCGTCGTCGTTGGACCGCTGCACGGCGGCGCTGCCTCCGTCCTCGTCGCACACCTGGCCCTGGGGCAGGTTGGGGCAGCCCAGCACGCCCAGCACCACCTGCAGCAGCACCAGCGGTGCACGGGACGTGAGGAAGGGTGGGTACGCGGCCAGGCGCGCCAGGCAAAGCTGCGCGCCCACTCACAAGCTCCTTCAGGCAAGCCGACTTGCCGCATCCAGCGCTCACGACCACCACCTGCACCACGCCCTTGCGGGCGCTGCAAGCTGTAACGTTGTTTCTTCCGAACAGCCCCCGCCAGTCATCAGGCGTTCCATCACGTCCCCGCCCTGGAACACCCACGTCCCCACCATGCAGAGTGAATGCATCAGGTCATTTCATGCATACAGGGGATGCTGCAAGCCCTGCTGCCCATCCCCCTCCCCCGGCCCTCACCTCCCCGTCCTGGATCATGCCCAGGCACACGGAGTACTGCCGCATGCCCACAAAGCCCCGCGTGCCGTCGATGGGGTCCAGCACCCAGTGCCGACCCTGGGGGCCGCCGGGGGAGCCGCCCAGGTCTGGGGGGAGGAGGGAAGGAGAGGGAGAGGAGCCGGGGATGGCAGTGCTATCGGTGTGGGACAGTGTGGATGGGTGCGGCAGCAGTGACTAGTCGAGAGGACTTTACACGCCCAGGGTGAAAAAGAGGCCGTGGTGCATGAGTCACCTGCAGCGCGGCGAGGCTCCGTCCCGTACACGCCGTCACCATCATCCCGCACACGTAATCTAGGTCGTGGTCCTGGCGTGCAACAGAGCGCCCGGCTGCCGTGCGGCCTGTGGCTTTAAGCGCCGCCGGTGACCGCAGGGCGGTCCATGCACGTGCCTCGCCCATGTGCTACCGCCGTCGCAGCAACTCAGTGCCGGCAGCAGGGGCCCACGCACCCAGGCACGCACCCCACACCCCATACCCACCGTCACAGCCCACAGTCTCCGGCGCACAGCAACAGGCTGCAGGCCTACAGTGTGCCACCCCCGGACCCACCCGCGCCCGTCCACCCTCCTAACGACCCATCTGCCCCAGCCAGCCGCACGCCTCCATCGCCGCCTCCATCAACAATGCCGTCCCTCCGCCCACCCCTCTCCTTAAAGCCCCACCTACAACTCCCACCTAGCAGCCCCACTCCCCGCTGCCTGCCCGCCCCCCGCCCCACCTATGAGGTGCAGCACGTCCTCCGGCGTGACCTGCTCCCCCGGCCCCACCGCCTGCCGCAGCACCTCGTTGGCCAGCTGCGTGATGCGCAGCAGCATGGGCCGCCCCTCGGGGGCACGCAGCTCGGCGCTGTCCTCCTCAGCCACCATGGACAGCCGGGAGGAGGGGGCGGCGCGCTGCAGGGACCAGGCCACAAGCACCTGGGCGCCTGGCGGGTGGGGGATGGGGGTGGGGTTGTGGAGGGTGGGGATGGGGTGAGGGTGGTGGAGGGGAGTGGGGACGGGTACGGCTGGGCACGCGGTGGGTAGGAGATTGTAATAATGGAATGTACTTGCGGGTGTTAGGAAGGCGGTAGGTGCTCGGGTGGGGGGTGGGGGTGGGGCCTGCGGTGATGTGGGTCAGGGGTTGGTGTAGCAGGTCGGGAAGGTTTCGCTGGGGCAGGAACACTGGAAACGTGGAGTGCAGCACACGGGCTGCAGCTTTGGCACTCGGTGGAGTCAGTAATCCGGCGGGCATGGGCAGCAACAGAGGGAGGGCTCTGCCTATTTGGCTAGCGCTGAATGTGGGGCGCTCCACAGTGCTCACCATAGTCTGCAACAGTCACAGGCGAGTCGTCCTTCTTGTCAGCGCGCTCCTCCGAGCTGAGCTGGCGTTGGACGACCTGTCATAATTGCCAGAATCGGGCGTTTGGCGTCTGCTTACAGCGGGACCTGCTTCAAGCGCCTTGTGCTAGTAGCCCTTCAGACCCTATCTGCTTGCCTGGCACAGGCGAGCTGCTAGACGCACGGCCTCCTTCGCATCTTTGAGCTCCTTCTCATATTGCGAAGTTATGACCTCTATAGGAGTTGCCGCGGCAGCCCTGGCGTGCAGCGATGAGGGCCGTGCGAGCGCCGCTGGTCGGCACGAGCGGAATGAGCGCGCATATGCATGGCTTTGCAGCCGCTGCTTTAGCGCAGATTGCATCTCAGACGGGTTTCTTTAAGCCTTGGTTGACAAACTTGTTCCACTCGAGTGCTTCAGAAGACAGGTGTGTTCCCAGGCGCAACGTAACCAGTTATAAGTAAGCCTGACTTTGTAAGGCAGCCCAAATGATAGCTCCTGGCGTAAGAGTATGGCAAGGAGCTCCACGCAGCAGCTGGGCAGTTGGGAGTTGTTTGGTCCTCCCCTGGTCCTGCCACCAGCTGCTGCCCTTGCCCTCATCCAGACGGAGGTTACGCTACTTTCCAAGTTACATGCCGTGGCATGAGGTGGATCAGGCTGTAGCGTAAAACCGCTGCCGCCACTGTCCTTCTATCCCCTGTTACCCATGGGCGCAGGCGGGGTACTCCCTTTGGACACCTCAAGAGAGCAGGGGAGCTCCCCCCTGAGGGGTAGCTGCTAGGGGAGCGCAGGGGAGCGCCCCTACAATGTAGCGTCCTGCCTGCTGGTGGCGTCCTGCCTCCTCCTATTCTGCCCTTACCTTTGACACCACCCAGTGGCATGCCGTCAATTGTAAGGGGAAGGGTTACTGTACAAGCGCGGAGCACTTGCACTGACTAACACGGACTGCACATCGACGTCCATGACTGTACTGCTTGTCTCTTGCATAGCTCAGGGCGTATCATACAGACATCCTTGTCTGCTATGATGTATGTGATAGTATTTACTGGTAGACGTCAATGGCCTCTCTTCCTGGAGGCGTGGTCGCCTCGAGGTGTCCCGGAGCTGCGCAAGCGCGCAGACGATTGCCTCTAACAACTCTAGCACATACAAAATGCACTACCTCATTACGCGTAGTGCCTTGTTCTCTAATCGATAGCTGTCGGTGTAACAAACGGATTGGCACGCGGCGAAACAAAAGACTCTGGGTTGCTGCTACCGCCGCTATTACATCAGAAAGTGCGCCGGAAGATAAACCCAAATACCAGCAAGGGGCATGGATACGACTTGCGGTGAGGAGGCACGACGGGTATGGTTGTTGGCGACTGGCGTGGCTCACCCTCACAACAGCTGCAAACCACAGTGCCAGCCATGAAGCTCATCGGCTGCACTTCCGTCTGGGCAACACATAGCGCGTGAATCCTGGAATACGATGTGTCGGTAGCGTATCCACACGGACTCCTCCTACCGTCCCATCGGCCTGACCCCCCATCCCCAACTGCACGGCCCAAACCCCACACCCACACCCACACCCCACACCCCCCACCCCCCCCCCCCCCCCCCCCCCCCCCCCCCCCTCCCCCCCCACCCCCCCCCCCCC
>VFQN01001429.1_pt1 | contig 40104 bp, 32 predicted proteins | sample 3512371 | NCBI WGS metagenome assembly VFQN01 (sample SAMN10412370, study PRJNA504923) | tailings metagenome | isolation source: Replicate 2 from Balatoc abandoned mine | place: Philippines: Itogon, Benguet | collected 2017-08-28
CCCAATGATGACGTTGATGTCGAGAAAGAAACGGTCCACTTCTTCAGAAAATTTGGATCCAACGTGAAGACATCAGAGAACAACGCCAGCGTTTGACGAAGTAAATTTGGAGAAGGCTGGAAAAGGCAAAAGAAAAGGAAGCATTGAAATCTAGGAACCTCATCTAAAAGTGCTTTGATACATGAAACTGCTGATATTGGAGGATCAGAGTGGTGGATTGGTTTGGAATCGATGAAAAGTGTCTGATGAATGGCATTTACCGCGTTCTCAATAATCCGATCAATTTTGAACGATTCATTAAAGAATAATTGAACATTGGTCCAAAAGAAATCTAGAAAGAAAGTACTTGCTTTAAAAAGGACCTCCAACCAAAAAGGTGTGTCTTACTGTTATCGAGCAGGAAGAAATTGTGGATCAATCGGAGCAGTGAGCCGTAAAGCGACTCTTTGAGCTCTGATATATTCGTTACTTGAGAATCTGTTAGAATTGTTCGTTTCAAGATGGATGGAAGAAAATGGGTCAACAAAACATAGCAAGTTTGTATGAGGGACTCCAAATGCCTCTTATTCCATCGTTTATGAAGCTTTGACGGAGCCTCTTCAAGCAAACGGTTTATAATTCGAAGGCAAATTAAAACGTAACGAATGGGACCTACAAGATGCTCTAAAAAGCGAATAAAGTTCGAGGATTTCAACCTTCTCTTTACTTCTCACCTAGAACTAAAAGCTTAGGAGTTACTGACTTGAGATGATTGGCGATTGTTAACACGGCAGTTTCAATCTCCACACAATCTAAGCATATGTAGAGTGAAAGTATATCCGATGATCTTGAATCGAAGGCGGTACAAAGGCTACCTGACGATTCTTCTGCACTTGCTTTTCCTTCTGTATCTAGGAATTGTTCTAACTGCTGCAAAGTCTCATCAACCTCATGCTTTCCATCCTTTTGAATAATAGAAGAAACATCATTTCTACTGAAGAAAGAGACGATTGCAGTCGCATTCATTGACTTTCTCTCGATGATGTTTCATTAACTGTCAAAGACTGCGAGGTCTTCTTTCTGGAAAGATGAGAAGGTGAAGTGTAAAATAGAAAACAGATCATTTGGAAAGAAAAGAAAAGATGGAGATCAAATCTACAGTGAAGATATTCGATGGATATCTGATTCGATTCAGTCATCAGTCTTTAGAAACAAAGACTCCTATGACATGTGCCCTCTACCTTCCATTACGAGCTTATCAAGATCGTAATGATGCATCCGGAGAGAAAGTTCCAATCTTGTACTACCTCTCTGGTCTCACATGCACCGACGAAAATGTTTGCCAAAAGAGTGGTGTGTTTAAATCACTTTCAAATCTTCAAGTAGGTTTTTGACGAGAATCAGTCGATCTTGATTAATGCAGATTTCATAGATTGCTTTCGTCGCACCTGATACCTCTCCGAGAGGAGCGAATATTCCTGGCGAAGACGACAGTTGGGACTTTGGAACTGGGGCAGGGTTTTATTTAGATGCGTCCAAAGAACCTTGGAGTAATAACTATCGCATGTACTCGTATATCACGAAGGAGCTCCCCTCCTTCCTTGCAGCTAATTTCCCTATCCTAGATACCGACAGGTACCATAAAGTTCTCTTTTTTCTGTAGTTATCTGATTTTTTTAAGGGCGAGTATTACAGGACACTCTATGGGTGGACACGGCGCTTTAACAATTGCATTGAAGAATCAAAATTTATACAAGTACGACTACTCCAATCCCTTAGAGTCTGCACTTCACGATAAATTCTTATTGTAGAAGCGTATCCGCCTTTTCTCCTATTTGTCACCCATCAAACTGTCCATGGGGAATCAAAGCTTTTACAAGTAAGTCGTTTAAGATAGTCAAATTATAGGAGATAACTTCGCTATTTTAGATTATCTGGGTGAAGACAGGACAGACCTTTGGAACGAATATGATGCAACATCTTTACTGAGAAGCCTAGGAAAGACAAAATTTGAAAGTATTCTCATTGACGTTGGCACTGACGATTCCTTCCTCAAGGCGAAACAATTACTTCCAGAAGATCTACAAGAAGCGGCTACTGATGTGGGGCAAAATATCTGCATTCGTTATCAAGAAGGCTTCGATCACAGTTATTATTTCATTTCCACGTTTATTGAGGATCATATCATTTTCCATGCAAAGCATCTTGGGAAGTTGTAAATAACCTGAAAAGAATTCTGACATCGACTTGAATCATTCTCCTTCATAATCCCACGAAACTAGATCTTCCTTGCACATTATGAACCGCAGTCACACAAGGTGACGATAAACTCCATTCATACCATACCCGATGAAAATCGATACATCTACCGCCATATGTGATCACAGTTTAGAAGAGGTGAAATAAACTCACCTCCAAACATTCAGTGTGATCCTCTCTCCTTCGCTAACTGCTATTGGTGTGATCAGAGGGAAGTATATAGGGAACCAGCTAAACATATTTGGTGTATGGGTATTCGGATGAATGGAGAGGATAACATCTTCTTCGTATAAGTTCGTGTCAAAGTAACCAGCAAAACCATGCAGAAGTTGGGTCGATTCAGCAATAAATTCCAGTTTAACAAACCTGTATTGCTCGTAACAGACTGAAACCACAATAAAGAGAATTTCTTACCTTTTACTCAAAGATTTGCCATGAATCTGTGGGTTTTTCGGATGACGAAAATCCCAACAAGGAAGAGGTGGAGCAAGTGGATAAAACCGCTTCAAAAGGACTACAAACGGTGTTTCTAAGCCTTTGAGAGAAAGCAAAGGAGTATTTGCCAGCGCTAATGACGAGGACGCGTGTGAAGTGAAAGGATTGGCGAATATGGCTCTCGCACTCATAAAGAGTAAAGGTGACGAGATAGGTTGCAAGTAAGAGGTATAACACGAGGGAATACTAATTGCAGAGGGATGGAGATTGTTTTCCGTTGCGTATAGACATTCAGGGGAAAGCTCATTACAGCCAAAAGACCCCAACAGCTCGCTGACAATGAGATGATACTTCTGTGATTCAATAGATCGATGATTTCTCATGTCATCAGCGATTATTGTTACTTGATTCACATCCCAACACTCTGTTAAAGCCCTATTTCGCAAAGTAATAATAGCGTTCGGGTTTTTCTCGATGACAAGGATCTTCACTGGGATGCTCAAATCATGAGCAGCAGCGATGGATGCACTTACCAGTGGTCCACGGCCTGCACCAACCACCATAATTTGCAGAACAGTATCGACCCCGACTTTGGATTGCAACTTCGTGAGAGCCTTCCCGATTGCCTTCTCATAGTAATTGTACTTCACAGGGTCCTTCTCGAACACCTCATAAGTATAAGACTCAAGATTATCCATAAGCGGCTGCAATGGCAGCTGCAACACATCAAAATAACCCGAAGAAGATTTTTCATGGTCAGATAACAATTCCTCTTCAGTTTTCTTTTGGAGAAATCGAAGATACTGAACATAAGGAAGATAACGGTCCTGAGCAGAAGGAAATTCCTCTGGTGCTTCTTTCACGTGTTCGTTTGAAATTCCAGGGGGTTTTGTAGATATCTGAGTTGGAAGTGGCTTTCCTGTTAAGAGAATACCTATAGAATATTTCATAAAGAACTGCACAACGTATTGCAATGATTTCGTCAGCACAGGGAATCCATGCGAGTTAAATATGAAAGCAGAGATTGGAAGAGAGATGAATCGTATAGGCTGTATCACCCATTTATCTACGAATGATTGCAGTTGATTCGGATTGATAGATGAAGGCGGGAGGTATGGAGAAGGAAGTGAGGTGGAGAGAGTGGAAGTGTAGAGGGAAGGGGTGAAGTGGCGATCAGCAAATTCGATAAACTCATCAGATATCTCCATCAATAATTCTATCGCGGGCAAATGATTGAGTTGCTGTTGTAGCTCGATCCATATCCTCCAGCTTTCCCAATTATCCTCATCTTCGTTAGAAGTTTCTCCACGCAATGACGAAATGAAAGGAAGAGGCACCAACAAACGCTGCAATGAAGAGGTTTGTAGCGGATTCGAAGAGAGACTGGTCAACAGGGTATGAGCATAATTGGTTGGATGAAGGTTTTTGATTGGAGGAAGGATGAGGCTTCTAATGCCGAGATGCAAGGCATACGATAACTCTTCTTCAAACCTCTGCACAGAGATATCTCTTTGAATCATATTTTCACTGTCTAAATCAATCCATTTCGTGAGCTTTCCAGCGAAATTCTCACTCCAATCACGATGGTTATTTAAAATTCTGTCGCTTCTAGTGGCGGGATCTTGGTTACATGGAAGTGAATCGGGAAGTCTTGGATGGAAGAGAGGTATGCTGAACAACTGAACATGCAAGCTCCTCCTAAGTTGAATCAAAGCATGGAGATCACTCTCATTTAAGTTGCAATCGATGATTAGAGGAATTGACACCATCTTTCGTATTTGGTGAGTGGTAGTAATAATGACTTCCCAATCAAAAAGAGCGATTTTTGCATTTTTCTGTATTTCTAAAAGTCGAGTTATGTGAAAATACAGTAGGATTGAGTAGAGAACACTTGAAAAATTGAAGGATCTAGGTAGTGTTGTAGTGCAGCAAAAGAGAAATTTCTCTGTTCATCACACACAATCTTATCGCACCAACAAATAAGACATGTTGTCGGTCCTTCTCCTCGCTTATTTATTTAATTATGCCAGTGCTTACACTCCTGAAGCACTTGCTGATCAAATCACCAATTTACCTGGTGCCGAAAAATTGACTTTAACCTTCAATCAATTTTCTGGTTACCTTGACATTCCGGGCACTGACGGAACGAACAGCAAACATCTTCACTACTGGTTTGTTGAGTCCCAAAATAATCCTTCTGCAGATCCTGTCGCATTGTGGACTAACGGTGGACCAGGATGCTCTGGTTTAATTGGTTTTATGACTGAGCAGGGAGCATTCAAGCCAAACAAGGATCTTTCTCTGAGTCTAAACGACTATGCCTGGAACAAAGTGAGCAACATGATCTTTGTTGAGTCTCCTGCAGGAGTTGGTTTTAGTTATGCTGATAATAAGGCTGATTTAACCACAGGAGATAATCAGACTGCCATCGACAACTACAACCTTCTCCAAGCATTCTTCACCCGCTTCCCTGAATATAGATCCAACGATTTATACATTTCCTCTGAATCATATGGAGGTAGGTTTTTTTTCTTTTTCTATTCCCTATATTGGAATAATTAATGTTACTTCTAGGTCATTACATGCCAACCCTCGCCAAGCAAATCGTTGATACCAACGCCCTTGGAACTAACCCAAAATTAAATTTCAAGGGGTTTGCCGTTGGAAACCCTTACACTGATCCATATTCTGGAACTGGTGCTATGATCGACACTTACTGGGGTCACCAGCTCGTCGCTAAGCCAACTTACGACGAATACACTCGTGCTTGTGCCAAATCTAAGACCAGCACTGCCTGCTCTCTTGCAGCCGTCAAAGTGTTAAACAGTATTGGAAACTTAAATCCTTATGCTTTGGACTACCCTGTCTGCACCTCTGACTCACAAACCGGCTACGCCCAGAGATTGTGGCAACTCAACCACCAGCTTAAAGCTCACGGCATTGAACCTAAGACTGTCGGTGTCAAGGGTACCCAGGAGTACGAACCATGCGCTGATGACTATGCTGAGCAATACCTTAACCAAGCTTCTGTCAAGAAAGCTCTTCACGTCAAGTCCTCCATCACCTGGGAGTCTTGCAGTAACTCCATCAGATACAGCACTGTCGATTCATCTGAGGTCTCCACCGCACCAATCTACAATTATTTGATTGACGGTGGCTTTGGCTTAAACATCCTTGTTTACTCTGGTGATGACGATGGAGTGTGCGCCACCATTGGAACCCAGAACTGGATCTGGGGATTAGGTTATGATGTTGCTGCTAACCCATGGGCAACATACACAGTTAACGAGCAAGTCGCCGGTTACCTCACCAAGTGGAAGAATACCAAATTTGCCTTCCTCACCGTGCACGGTGCAGGACACGAAGTCCCAACTTACAAGCCAGAGGTTGCCTTGGACTTATGGAAGAAGTATCTTGCTGGTGAATTCACTAACAAATAAAGGAACGATCGGATAATAAGGTAGTTATGTGTAGATACGAGTGATAAGATTGTAGTTAATAGGAAAGCGGATGCTACGTATTTACTTGTATTTTTCCGCAACATGAAAGACGCGACTTCATTTAATTAAATCGCAGGTCTTCTGTTTCAAACAATTTTCTATCACAACAGAAGTCAAGTCGTCGAACGACGAGTCGCCCGAAAAAATTCCTTCTTTGCCAGAAACTCGAGTTTCGGCGAACTCCCCTTCCAAACTGCGTCATCATTTTGAAGGTATTTAAATGGCATGGGTAGAGTGGCAGAAGCCCACTGTGAGTGGGTAAATTTGTGGTGTTGGCTGTCCTCCATACACACAAGAAACAAACAATTATCAAACCTTCTTTGTTTGTCCTCATAATCTTAGAACAAAATGTCTGAATTAAAGCAGAAGAAGGTCGCCCGTGACCAGGAAATCGCCAAGGCTAACGCCGAAGCTGCTAAGAAGGCTGCTTCCGATGCTGAGGCCTTAACCAAGGTCATCACTGAACGTGCAGAGGCTTACGAGAACGAGTACGAGAAGGTATAATACAATATTTTAATATCATAAGTAGAGCAAACAACTAAAGCTATCTTTGCTATTCTGAGTAGTTGCAACAGGAGGCCATCAACAACCGAAGAACCGCTAAGGCCAACAATCAGTTATATGTTCCTCCTGAAGAGAAACTTGTCTTTGTTGTCAGAGTCCGTGGTATCATTGGTGTCTCACCAAAGGTTCGCAAGATCCTGCAACTTCTTCGTTTAAGACAGCTTCACAATGGTGTCTTCGTGAGAGTGAATGGTGCTACTATCAAGATGTTGAGATTAGTGGAGCCTTTCATCGCTTACGGTTATCCTAGCCTTAAATCAGTCCGCGAATTAATCTACAAGCGTGGATATGGTAAAGTCTCTGGTCAACGTGTGCCTTTAAGCTCAAATGAAGTTATCCAAGCTGCTTTGGGTGAGCACGGTATTCAATCCGTCGAGGACTTGGTCCACGAGATCTTCACTGTTGGACCACACTTCAAGGAAGCTGCCAACTTCTTATGGCCTGTTAAATTATCTTCCCCAAGAGGTGGCTTCAGAGGAAAGAAATTAATTCACTTCAACGAAGGTGGTCAATGCGGACAACAAGGTGTTTACATCAACCACATGATCCAGAAGATGCTATAAATTCACCACACTAACAAAGGACTAGTTCGACATATTTGTTGTAAAGAAGGTTGATAAATAAATAAAATCTAAAACCCATTTTATTATTCATTCTGTGTTTCTACATCATTGTGAATTATTTTAATATTCTTATCATCGCAAGATACGACCAGAACAAAGCTATGATAAAACTACAACCAACAAGAACTACCCCATCAAATGAATCCTATGGATATGACTTAGGTCTACATTCTTAGAGAGGAATGTTACCGTGCTTTCTCCATGGTCGCTCGACCTTCTTCTCTCTCAGAAGTTCTAAATCTTCGCATATCCTCTGACGAGTAACAGCAGGATCTAAGATATCATCAACGAATCCTCGTTGAGCAGCAAGAAGAGGGTTGGCAAATCTGTGATAGCAAAGGGGTAAGTCGACAAAGTGAGTGGTGAACAACGCAGTGCTTTACCTATCGGTATATTCTAAGGTCTTCTCCTCGATATCCTTTCCTCTGAAGATGATCTCGACAGCTCCTTTCGCTCCCATGACAGCAACCTCAGCACTTGGCCAGGCATAGTTATAATCTCCCTTTAAGTGCTTGGATGACATGACGTCATAAGCACCACCATAAGCCTTGCGGGTGATGACAGTGATCTTTGGTACAGTTGCCTCAGCGAAAGCATAGAGTAACTTTGCACCGTTACGAATAATTCCACCGTGTTCTTGATTGGTTCCTGGCAAGAATCCTGGTACATCAACGAAGGTGAGGATTGGGATGTTGAAAGAATCTAAAAAGCGAACGAATCTTGCAGCCTTAATAGATGCATCAATATCCAAGACTCCTGCAAGATGCCCAGGGTTGTTAGCAACGATCTATGACAATAAATCGTTGTCATTTTAATCGATTGTACAGAATATATCTGTCACTTACACCAACAGTTCTTCCTTCCATTCTTGCGAAACCACAAATAATATTCTTAGCAAAGTTTGGCATCACTTCGAACACATTGCCTTCATCAACAACTTTCTTGACGACGGAAAGCATATCGTATGGTTGATTAGAGTCATCAGGGACCATGTATCTGGTAGGGACGGTGGACTAAGCAAAACACAATTCAAGGCATCTGAAAGGCACTTACCGAAGAGCCTCTTCCTTTCGATCACGAGTATCAGAAGTGCTCTTAACAGGGACAGGAGACTTGTTGTTTAATGGGAGGAAGTCATAGAACTCTCTCAAGGCACGAAGAGCGACGACATCGTTCTCAAAGGCACCATGAGCAACACCAGAGATACTAGTGTGAGTCTCCGCACCGCCCAACTCTTCTTGTGTAACGTCTTCATTTGTGACAGTTTTCACGACGTTTGGACCTGTGACGAACATATAAGAGCTTCTCTTGACCTGCATTATCTCTGTCAGTAAGAAAGTTGAAGAATTGATGATTTCCTACCATGAAGATAAAATCAGTGATAGCAGGAGAATAGACAGCACCACCAGCACATGGACCCATGACCATGGAGATCTGAGGGACGACACCAGAAGCATCGACATTTCGCTGGAAGACTTCAGCATAACCAGCGAGAGAGTCAATACCCTCTTGAATTCTCGCTCCACCAGAATCATTCAAGCCGATCACAGGAGCGCCTATCAAGAGAAGGATTTACGACTATCACGACCTGGATTCCGACGATGAATCAAGTCTCTTACCGACTTTCACCGCCATGTCCATAACCTTGCAGATCTTCTGAGCGTGAGTTTCACTCAAAGAACCTCCGAAGACAGTGAAGTCTTGACTGAAAAGGAACACCTAACATATCACAATGTCAGCAATTAACTGCAAGAATTTGAGGTTTATCTGCATACCTTTCTGCCATTGATTAAACCGTGACCTGTCACAACACCATCACCATATGGTCTATCACCTTTCATACCAAACTCATCACATCTATGGGTCTTTAACATATCATACTCTCTAAAGGTACCAGGATCAACCAGTAACTCAATTCTCTCTCTAGCTGTTAGCTTGCCCTTGGCGTGTTGTTGGGTGATACGATTTCTACCACCTCCCACTAATGCCTCATGTCTAGCTTCTTCTAATCGCTTTCTGAAGTTCTGTTTAAGGCCTACAGCACTTGGCTTGAAGTCATCTGTGGATAAGACACGAGTAATCTGTCGTTGAGGTTGCAAAACAAAGTTCAATAATCTCTTGTTGGATCTAAGCATCTTCAATTACGTCCTTGGAATGAAATAGCTGAAGATCAATGATGGAGTTCGATGGAGGTCTCGTAGATGTCGCTCTGTCTGTCTGTTGTCTAGAGTTTAGAGGTAGATAGATATATGCTATATGGTGGTTGTTGTTTGTTCTATTTGATGTTGCATCTGCAAAGAAGCGGAAAGTTCGGAATTCTCGGAATTTCAGAAACTTCAATTTCTCAAAAGTCGCCACCCATCTATACTCTCCATACAAGAGAATATGAATAGATCTCTCGCATTACCTTGAAAGAAAAAGAATGATGTAATTCACTGCTCAGAGCTCATCTTTTTAATTTAGAAGAGAATTAAAGAAAGTAACAGAGTGACGCGAGGCCATGTCATTCACAACAATGAGGAAAATCATATTTAGTTATTAGAATAACACCACTGAGTAGAATAGAAAGGGGAAAGCAAATTAGTGAATCCACTTATTCAAAGCGACACTGGTGTTCCCTTTAGTACTTGCAACAGTACTGCGTCCTTCACGATCGACGGTATTTCCCTCAGCATCTAAAACAACAAAAGTTGGAATGCCTCGAACACCATACTTTTGACCAAGAGCAGAGGCTTTGTCGCTTCCAAACGGAACGGAGGTCCAAGGCATTGATCCATAGTATTCATCGAAAGCACTCTGATCGTGGTCACTGCTCACGAAGATAATCTCTAAGCTATCTTCATGACCGTCTTCTTCCTTCAGTTGATCGTAGAATTCCGCTAAAACTGGAGTAAATCCGCGACATGGTGGGCACCAATGAGCAGAAAAGTAAATTCCAATAAGCTTTTTACCGCTCACCACCGCAGCAGTATCTTTAACTCCTTCCTTTGTCACAACCCTTTCACCAAAAAGTTCTACTGCCCAGTTTGACATATTAGTTTCTGTATAATGATGCTAGAGAATAGAAAAATATATCCTTTCGCTAAAAATAAATGCTGCAAGGAATCTTCAATAAGATGGGAAGAAGAAACAGCAATAAAAATAAATTTAAGAAGGTCAACCGATACCGACACCGACACCGATATCTCGATATAAGAGATAGGTTGATGAATTGAAGTCTTCTGAAGAGATGGAAGAAACCAGAACGAATCCTCCTAGATCACTATGGAATGGGTTTGGAGATGCGCTAAGAATTATTATCGCTTCGAGCAGCTTTCTCTTGCCGGTAAATCGTAATCATCGTTGGTGCTTCTGTGTATGAACTGTATTTTGTTAGTCCAATCTTCCTTTCAAAGACATCATTACTGAGGGATTATTTGCCCTCTCGCAGTTTATGAATCTGATCAACCACACAACAAATCAATTACAGTAAGTGAAGCCTTCCATGAAGCCTTCTTTACTTTAATGGTCTTTCAGAAGCCTCACAGACATAGTGAGAACTCTGTCTCGTTGTTTGAAATGTTTGGAAATATTTTTGGAACTAAGTGCAAGTCATTTCCTAGAATATAAGGAGAAATCTCTTCTTGTAAGTTTCTTTCTCACTATCTGCGCTCTAAAAAGGGTTCATCCTATTTTTATATTATTATATGTTGTTTTATAGATCCTCGTCTTGGAATCGTTGAAAGGAATTTTCAGATTAATATTTTTATACTCTCAAGAAAATTTCATTATGATCGAATCATGGGATCAAGAGGTGAGCCTTCATCTACTTTCTAGTTTTCTCGTGTGTTATGTGGGTGTGATGGTAGGGAAACATACCCAACGATATTCAGCGTTACCAATCACATTACCTTCAAGCATATTCTCGGAAGCTAAGAGCTGTATCATCTTCTTTTTACTTTTCAAATTATAATGTGTCTATGGCTTCCATTGATACCCGGAACACTTTCTTTCCCTCTGCGATTGATAGAGGAGAGACCGCCTTCACTGGAAGGTGAACAAATTTATCTTTGCGATTACTAAGATCTAACCGTAATATCTATAGGAGGAGTGGTCTAAAAGTAACTTACAACCAAAGCCTCCAAAATGCACTTCATTTGAAAGCAGCTCATCATCATAGCAGTAATAGCAGCAGTCCAGTGACGAGTGCTGCGAGCGAGAGAAGCACTGATGCTGATGACCATTCGATAATCAAAAGTCGGTTCCTTTTAGCAGATTATCAGCTCATTCCTGATCGTGATGCTTCAGTAACACCTCTAAAGTCTCTTTCGGCTAATTTATCAGACTTCAATACACCATATCGCGATCCGTCCCCTGGCTCGCCCATCACCTCCCAAAACCGGATGAACAATGACGATAGGTCTTCTATTACAGCGAGCCAACTTCTACTCGTTGGAGAGGTATGATCTATTAATACCATTGAGAGAAGGACCTTTTCAAAGATTGATTAGACTCTTTATATTCTCCGCCCTGTAATCTATGCCCTGCTGTTATGGAGTGCAAGTCATCAAAAGACAGCGCAGCAAGAGAAGAATTCGAAAAAGTGAGATCCCTGTTTCTTGTCTCCTTTACAATATTCTAACATATCGCAGTGTCCTTGACTACATCAACTACTTCGATGAAAGAACCTTAGCATTGCTGATATCCTTTGTAAGCTCACTCGATTTAAATATTTCAACTGTACTGACATTATATTCTTAGCTTGCAGAAATGATTTCCATCTCGATCACAGAAAATGCCTTGGAGAAAGCGAGGCAGTCAGCGAAGTCAGCTGCTCTTTTATCGCTTCCTGATACTCTGAACAATTACAATATTCCCGCCGCTGAACAGGTAAATTCTCCATCTCATATTTGCTGATTAAGCTAATACGCCAACTTAGGAGGCAGTAAGACGAGAACTAACGAATACGTTTCTTCGAGAATCAAAGCAATCTTCCTTTTTATACTTTGAAGGAAGTAAGCACAGCTACGACAAAGAACTACAACGACGAAAGTTTGCACTATTCTTATATTTGATTCGAAGTCCATTGTTTGACAGGTAACTTTCCCTCTTATTTTGCCAAGTGTAATAAGTGTTATTAATTTGAATGTAGAGCAACTTTATCAGCGTTGAAGATGTCAATCAAAGTCTTTCAAAAGATTCCTCTCATAAGTTCTTTGCCTCAACATCTTCAAGATATTCTGATATATGCAAATAAGATTCATTTCTATAATTCAAATTCATAAGAGGATTGTTTTATTATTATAAGTTAAATCTGAAGACTTTCTTTCTTTATTACACCATCCCCATGCGAGTTGAACGCGCGGCCTCTCGGGCTATCGGGCTAGCGGCGTTTTTCCTCTGCCAAACACTTTTGAGAATTCTTTCCTTTGACTGCTCTTCTACAAGTCTTTCGTTTTCTGGTGCAAGTAAACACCAGGAATCATTTCCGTCCTTCTCCAAACTCTTTCTATCTTATACCACGCATTGCAGCCTTCGGGTAATTTGGAAAATTTTCGGTCCCACGTTTCCAGAATTCTGCAAATTCGCTGACTTCTTTACCATCTGTCCGCAAGGTTTTCCCCTAAATTTGTGAACTCCTAACGATTCCCAGTGATTTTGTGGTAAATATGTCGTATTTTCCTCACAACAACCAAAATTTCGATGATGCTTTCGGGAATCGTCAGGTCCCACGCGGTCCACCAGGTAAGGCCTCTTCAATCCGCACTCTCTGCTTTCTCTGAAAAATTCCCTTAAGAAATGCGAAATATCCCTGGAGGTCTAAGAGGTGGTCCACCTATTGACCAGGATATTAACAGTCGTCGATTTGACCCTCGCACCTTCAGTGACCCGCATCATCGCCCTGGTCCCGGTCCCGGCCCCGACCCTCGCAACATCGACATGAGACCAGGAAACCCTCCTGATTTTCGGATGGATCAGCGTATTCCACCTCAGGTCAGAGGCATGGATCATCATCGCCATGGTGACATTCGCATGGATCCTCGCCAAACCCCTCCTCATGGTCCACTTGATCCTCGAGACCCTCGCGATCCTCGAGATCTTCGAGATGGTGGACGAGGTGATCTTAGAACCTATGATCGTCCCCCACCCCGTGTTGATCCACGCATCAACTTCTCCGTTGGTTTACCTCCAACATCGATGAATGGTCCTTCTCTCCCGCCATCCAACGTGTTGCAACAAAACCATCATCCACAGGGTCCAGGACATCCTGGGAATCTTCCACCGCAAGGACATCATCATCATCCCCAACAAGGACCACCTCATGGTGGTCCCTTATCGATGAACTCTCCTTTCGGACCTTCGGTTCTCGGTCAATTTGGCAATCGTCCATCCGTGACAGAGATCGTCCCTGTTCATGTGGACTTAGCAACATTCGCCTCTGAACCTAAATTTCAGCAGATTCTTTTGAAAGTGAAAGAGCAGTCAACTGTGAATTATATCTCTTTGAATCGTATCGCCGATGACTTGGTTGAGTCAATTGTGATCGATGCGCCTTCGAAGGAAGCAGCGTTACTCGCGAGAAATCTCATTGAAACTCACTTGAAGTTGCAAATGAAGATTAAGGCCGCTGAGACTCGCTTGCAGAGAGTGCAAACTGATTTGTTTTCAACTCAGGGCGAAATAGCTGCTGGTCAGATGGTTGAGTTTATGATCCGTCCGGAGTTAATTGGCCTTGCAATCGGAAAGAAAGGAACTCGCATCAAACAAATTGAGACGGAAACAGGTGTTTCATCCATCAATGTTAGTGATAATGGTGAGGAAATATGCAGCTTGTCTTGAGTTGAGATTGATTTTTGTGGGTAGGTCATATTATGATATATGGTCCTGATTCGCAATCGGTACAAAGAGCTCGGGAACAATTAGAGCTTCAAGAGGAATCCTTTTCTCTGAATCACAATCAAATGGAATGGATGGCGGACAAAATGAACGCATCCGTTGTTGGTGAGTGAATTCTAAAAATTCTAACAATTATTAATTAGTTTTTCTCTTTCAGCTGATTTGAAGAGCGGATCTGGAGTGATGGTTGCAAAGGTGAACCGCGAGAACTGCAAACTCGACGTTGTTGGCACTAATGCCTCTGTTCAAACGGCAAAATTTCTTCTTTCAACTCAATTGGAATACATTGACAAGCAAATTGAGATCGAAGCTAATGAACGAGAAGCGCGCGAAAAACTTAATGCGGTTCGCAAGCAGGTATGGCAATTAGTTCGAATTTAATTCATCTTACGTCTATCTTTAGTATGGATTAACCAATCCGCAATGGAAAAATCGAACAGGTCGAGGTGATCGTGAAGATGACGGTGGTCGACGTATTGTTGAACAGAACGTGCAGTTCGAATCCAGGGGCAACTCCAATGTGAAAGGCCCTAACAAAGGTCATGATGTGGTTGATAGTTTGGTGCGTGCCGCGATGTCTGGTTCTTCAAACGCGAAAGGAGGTAAAGCTGGTTTAGAAAAGGATAATAACGGGAAGTTTGACGACTCTGAGGAAGGACCAGTGACTGTGGAGGATGAACTTGATGCACTTATCTCGTACACCACGGAGAATACCTCCAACAAGAAGCAAAATAACTCGAAAGTGGATAAGCGCCCCGCGAAAGAGCTTGTAATGCAAGACACATTTTTGGGTGCCAATCTCAACCTCAAGGATTCTGACTCTGAGAGAGTTGATCTTAAGGGTGGTAAAAATCGTGGGAAAGATCGCAATGATAAAAACCAAAACAACAAAGCCAATAATAACAGCAACAACAAGAACAATGGTGGAAACAATGATAAGAATCAATCGGGCGTGAACAATAATAAGGGAAACCGTCAAGAGATTGTCAAGCAAGATAATCAAAAGGGAAACAAAGGAAAAGACAAGCAACCCGCTTTGAAGCTTATCAACCAGTCCAGTCCTGACGCTGCAGGAATGTTAGTAATTCCTCCCGCTCCTGTGTTGGTGGTGCCTCCTCCACCGCCTACTCTTACTGCTCCAAATGCAACCGATAACGCCCAAAAGAATCAAAAGGCGAAAAGTAAGCGCGAGCGCGGTAAGAAACATGATGTGAAGGTGGAAGAGGTGGAACTTCAGGATGAAGCGATGCTCGGTGGTGATGAGAAGAAGCCAAACAAGGAGCCTATGTTGGTGAAGCTCAATAATCCTTTCTTAGAACAGAAAGTGAAGAGATCAACAGACGAACAACCTGCTTCCTCTCGCGTTGTATCAATTATTCCTGAGGGTGCTGATAAGAAGCAGGAAGAGAAGCGTGGTCGTAATCGTCAAGAGCGCAGTGATAGTCATGATTTAGCCTCTGGTTTTGCTGGTTTGAAGGTTGATGGTGACCAAACCGCCCAGAAGAGCGAGTCCCCTCCACCAGGAAAGGCTAACAAGCGCAACAGACGTAAGAAAGGCAAGAATAACGAGAAGGATGAGTCCCCTACAAACGAGGCGTCCTTGATCGACGGAGCGACCGTTTTGAAGGTGATTTCAGTCGCTGAGTTGGAGGGGAAGACTTCATCTTTCGATTCTCTTGAACCACCTTTACCTCGTATTGTGAAGAAAGGCCCCCCTGCAATTCCAAACATGGTTGTGGTTGTAAACGAACCCTCTGGGTCGACCGACAAGAAGGAAGGCAGATCTGATTCTTTAAAGGATCAAGAGAAATCCGCAAAGGGATCTTTGACTGTTGATACAGCACTCGCGATAAAATCTGATGATGGAGCAAAGAAGATTGTTGTCAGTCCTCCTGGATTAGTTGCTCCACCAGGTTTAGCGAAAACTCCTACTCCTGCAACTTCGACAGCTTCTGGTAAGTAATGTATGATTGTGTTGATTTCTCCTCTCACAATGTCGACAGGAGAGAACAAGCCGCATGACTTTCATGAACCAAGCAAGGTGGTAGTTGTACCTACAGCTCCGCCAGTCGCTTCTCCTGTTCCTTCGACTTCTGCAGCCCCTCCTGCGCCAGTTGTAGTCGCACCTGTGGTAGTTTCACCACCGGCTCCACCCGTTGCTGCACCAGTTTCTTCGCCACCTGCAGGAAATCGAGTAGCATCTGAGGGTGCGAAAGTAGAGTCGTCAGAAGCACCAAAAGATGTGTAATTCACCATCTTCTGTGAAGTTTAATTTACTGTCATCTCGGAATTCAAAGGCAATAATGGAATTTAGGGAAACTTTATGGAAACCAAGGAAAAAATGCAAAAATATCATTGATTTGATGGGAATATTCGTCTTCCATTTGTAGTTGTATCAAGTTTATGGAATACAAAGCCAATTCACTTACTCATTCCAACTGGCACTTGTCCAAGATGCCAAGTGAGTTGGTGACTTGAAATAAAAAATCGTCCAATACTTACTCTCTCAAGCCCTTCTACTTCTTTCTACTTTTTTTTTGTTTTTTCTGCTACCCCTTCTACTACTATCGAATCTTATCTAATCTCCTCCTCTTTTCTCAGCCTCAGTTTAATTTCTCCTCATCTTCTCCTGCTTGGTCTTAGCGTGCATCATGTTCTCAACAGGCAAGCAGCACGCATTAAATGAAGAACAGAGAGAATCGAGTCAAGTCTCTGCTGGAAAACTGGATCGAAGCGACATGTCTATCGCGTTCTTCCTTCTCCTCTACCTCCAAGCAGTTTGCTTTGTACATGTTTTTTTTCTCTCTTTCCTCTTCTCTAACTCCTTCGACATAAGCAACGATCACCTGAATGTCTTTTGCTCTTCGATAAATTCGCGCCTTCAGCTAGTATGAGTCAGATGTGTGGGTAGTGGAAGTAATAGCTGATTCTTTTCCTCTCGCGACTTGAAGAGGTGAAACTTCAGGCAGAACTGCGTTTCGTTGGGTAGTCTTAGTCGTGTTCTAGTTAGTAGGTAGCGCTGTAGTCCTTATGAAACTTTCTTAACGAATAAAGAGGAAAGAGGTTAAGAGAAGAAGAGATCGACGGATTCGTTTATATTATACATGTAGTAGATCATAGTGAAGAGGGAGTGGAAGGGCCGAAGATCGCATCGAGTGAAGCATTCATCACTCGTCCTGACAATCGTTCGAAGAGTTTTCGATTCACTTGTAAGAGGAAGGCTTCGATGTTCGGCCAGAACTCCTTTATCGTTGGGAAGAGAGCGGTTAACTGACGTCGCTTCTCTTCGTCTTTCACTGTCGAGAGAAGGAAATCGAAAAACTCTTTCGCGTCTAATCTCTTCGATGAACTCTCTTCAGAGGATGCTGCTGCTGGGACTGCTGACATAGGTGACGCGCCATTGAGAGGAAACGGAAGGAGAGAAGAGAGCAAACCACTGCCAGCTGTCTTCGCAGTGTTGCCTAAGAAGAAATTAGTCAGCTTAAAGAGAGAGTCGACGACCTTCTGATCTTTCTCTGTTAGTTCACGTGCGACAGAATTCAAGAACTGAGATGCAGTGGAGGTCGCTGCTGTCAGAGGCGAGGGAAAGGCAAGTCCTGGAAGTGGGAAGAAACCAAATGGCACAGGGAATAATGACGTCTGCTTCGATGATGCTGAAGGAAGAATGCGGAAACGCTTGAGAAGTTCTCTGAAAGCATCACGAGAGACAGCATCGATGCCATTGCTGATCTCATCAAGAACAAATTCTCTGAGGAGATTGCCGTCAACAGAGAAGAAGAACTTCAAAGCTTCTCTCATCGAAGCAGAGGGAACGGGGACTGTGGACTCTTTCTTTTGGATGGAAGTGGTGGTGAGTGATGGAGAGACTTCTTCTACGTCAGTCCACTCAGCGTTGTTCACAGAGTTGCTTAGCTGGACATTACTCACAAAATTTGCCATCGCTAAGGAAAGGGGCGATGACGATGCTGATAGTTCTTTCGTTCCCACAGAGTCGCCAGCTTTGCCAACATACACACCTCCTCGTACTCCCTTCACCTTGAAGGAAGATCCGTCACCGAACTCCTTCACTGCGATGAACTTCTCCAATGCCACGAGAATATCTATCAATCGCTCAACGTCTAACGTGTCAGACTTCCCATAGATCATATATCGCAGTGCTTGTCGTGCTCTGTCAGAACGATCAGTGAGAAGTTTCTTTGCAATGAAAGGATAAGCTTCGTCGACAATCGCGAACTCTGGATTTCCGACAAGTGCGATGCCTTCCAAGACAGAGATCGCTCGAATGATCAGTGCGAAGTACGGAGGGATGCGGAAAGGATATTTGAAAGTGATTTCAGCAAGATCAGCTGCGAGTTCTTGGAAGTTAATGGACTTTGCGCCACCTCCTGCTAACGCTGCCTCAAAGACTCTTGTGAGGACAGGGATGATGGGACTGACGTCGACATCGCGAGGGATGAAATCAAGGTTGATGAAATCCTTGCCAATCTGATCGTAATCGCGATGGATGAGATGGGCAATAGCTTCGATCATGCCGTACTTCTGATTGTCTGTGATGCGCGTCATCAATCCGAAGTCAAGGATGACGAGCTTTCCGTCAGGTGTTCGAAGCATATTTCCTGGATGAGGATCAGCGTGGAAGAAGCCGGTATCCAATAACTGTGTTAGATAGGTGATGACGCCTAGATTGACAAGGGAATTGACGTCATTGGCCTTGGACTGAGAGAGCTTCTCTCCCTCGATCCATTGCGCTGTGTGCACACGGCGAGTGCAGAGCTCAGGATAAGGTCTAGGAATCACAACCTGAGGCAGTCGCTTCATATCTTCCATGATCCGCAGGCCATTGTCGCATTCCAACTGATAGTCTAGTTCTTGATAGAAGTTATTGGCGAACTGATCCAACAGCGCCACTATGTCCATCCTCGCTGTGACTGAGGGAAAATTGCGGAGAAATACTCCGATCTGTCTCATGAGATAAAGATCCAACGAGACTGTCTCAAGAACGAATGGTCGCTGCACCTTCACTGCCACTGTGTCGTTGGTGCTCTTGAGACGCGCTTGATACACCTGACCGAGACTCGCTGCAGCCATAGGACTCGGACTGATCTCACTAAACACCTCCTCGATGGGCTTGCCTAGCTCCTCTTCGATGGTTTTCATGGCTAGCTTGTTATCGAAGGAGGGGACTTTGTCGCAGAGTTGTTGCAGTTCAATCATCGCTTTGGGAGAGAGAATGTCAGGGCGAATAGACAAGGCTTGACCTAGCTTGATGAAGAAAGGACCCAGCGAGACGATGGTATTTCTTAATTCAGCTGCTCTTCGCACCTCAATATCCTCCGTGTTTCCTGTGACGAGGTCTGTCAGCACGCCGAAGAGATAAGACGAAGACACTGACAGCACCTGCCACAGCCGCTGTGCTGAGGCCAGAGGACGCTTAGAGAAGTACCGCTGAAGCTGAATCGGATCATAAATCAGTGGCAGGCGGTCTGTCTCGTCTGTCTTGGAGTTCGTTACTTCCACCACCTTCATGTCAATCCCTTGCATCTGCTGATCGTTATCGTTGAGATTTCTTCCTCTTAGAGCCTCGATCATTAGCTGACTGTTCTGAAATTGTTCCATCAACCTCGAGTTCATCTTCGAGGTTTCTAATTTCATATAAACTAATGATGAACGAGTCTTTGAGGAAATGACTGATGTGATCTTCCATCTAAATCCATTCATTTCTTGCGAGAAGATTAATACTAACAAGGTAATCTGCCAGACTATCATAATAATAATAAAGTAGTAGTAGTAGTAGTATGTGTTGTATTGTGTTATAGTTGTTGTAGTATTATTTATTATTATTTATTATTATTGTTTGTTGTTATGTTATTGACAGCTCATCATCGCTCATCGCTCATCATCTCTTCTCTCTGACACAGAGAAACACACTTTCGATTAATGAGTACGTCACCCTCACAATGCACCCGAAACACCACTCTCCTTCATTTCTCAATCAAACTGTCAGGGTGTAGTAGTGCCTTAAAAGGAGAAAAGAAGATACAAGGATATTTTTATTTGGCTTCTTACCCTTATTAGAGAGAAAAGATATCATCATTCAGTCATTCAGTCATTCATTCATTGAGAAATAAGATTCTATTAATTGGTTGTTCGTATGGCATGATCGGAAAATTCCCTTGAACCAAATTTCCAACACTACTATTGCCTAACACTATCATTAGAAATGTTTGTACTATAAAAATAAACAATTATCATGGACACATGGAGAGAAACAAAGAACATTAAAGACATTAAGGCAAAATTCCATTGGTATAATATTGAAAAGTATCGTACTGTCTGGTACCATAATGTCCATAGCTGTTGGTGATTAGATCTAGACAATGTTTCACTGCATCTTTCACATTCAATTCTGTGCGAAATCGATTTTTCAGTTTCTCTAATATTGGTTGCACAGCTTTTCCTTGGAAGCACGGGAAAGTTGAGTTGACAGAAAGAACTTGGATTGCAGAGATAATATTTTCGCAATTAGCTTGGAGCGCAATAAATCCTCGAGTGAAAGCTGTTACAAATTCACCGAAAAGAGGAGAGTCTAAACCTCCGAGCAATTCAACCATTTCCTCTGTTAACTTGAAGGGTGCAGTTTCTACAGAAAACGAGCCACCTGGTGCGATTGAAAGCAAGAAACCGAAGTCTATATGCAAGATATGGCCATCTGAGTCGATTAGGAGGTTTCCATTGTGTCTGTCCTTGATGAGAAGTAGGTAACTGAATAGTGAGTAAGCCGCTAACGATGACATGAAGTTGTATTTTGCCAAAAGTAAACGTTCAGGTGACGTGTTGTATGTTTTCTTAAAGTACGCGAGAAGAGTGGTGAAACCTGGTGTCTTTTTCAGGCCATCCAATGATATGGTGTCATTTAAAACCTCCACGATTCCAGTATTGTAACCAGTACAAATGATGCGATAAGGCTTCAAAAAGAGCATTTGCGACAACCCAAAGTGCTCAAATATCTCCTTACAGATTTGCATTAGTTGTACGCAACAGATCTCTTGCCTCAAGTCATCGTTCGTCTTGACAATAAACGCTCTCAGATCAAATGCAGGCCAGTAGTGGACATCATCATCTTCTCTTTCCCCGTCAATACCACTGCCTTCTTTGCGCATTTCTTCCTCAATACGAAGGTGATAATCGATTTTATCACCAAGTATTCTCTCTTTCTTGCTTTGGAATGTCTCCCCTAATGCATTCTCCACTCGATGCTTTGCTAAAAATGCTTCATCTCGAGCATTTTCATCACGATAATGTCGATCAGATTGCAACAACTGCTCGTACTCTTTCTGTGATATTGCTCCCTCTTGCAATAACCTCTGGGCGGACGACACCACGAGATCCTGATGAGGGACAAGGTAATTATTAAATTGCATTTTGCCGCTTTCTTTGCCAGACGGTTGAGGCGAAGGAGACTTGCTACTTCCACTTCCCTCGACAGATTTTGCTGAACTTGAAGTGTCCATATCCGCCTTCGTAATCATTCTTCTCAGATCAGATGAGCTTGACGAAGATTGCGAAGCAAGGTTACCGGTGCTCTGAGAGGCCTTAAGTGATTGTATCTTGGCATTTGTACCTTGATTATGAATGATCGTTTTTAAATGATCTAAATTAACATGTTCAGCATGATGTTTCGACTTTGAATCGACATTTGGATAGGTAACTTGCGACGACTTCAAGATTCCTTGAGTGCTCGCCGATAATCGATTCGAAGCAAGAAAGGAAGACGTTTTCCATCTTGGTAGTTGCCAAGATCCTCTTCTCTCAGCTCTTTCACTCGGAGTTGGGCTATCAGTCCCCAATCTTGGTGATTTCGCATTTTTGTTAGGAGAAGATTCTCCTTCACCCGCAGAATTACTATGTTCCAAACCAAGCGCGGCGATCATCAGTTCTTTCGTTGGTGCTTTATCGTTATCCTCCCCTGTGTTATTATTCGAGAAACTGTCTGCCGCGAGCTTCTCCTGTATCTGATGTTGTAACCCAGCCAATGTCTCTGACGTGATGACCACAGAATTCATGTTGTCCCGAACTTCTTTCTCATCAGCTGTTTCGTTAAGAGCATCCTCTATGAGCGAATCTGAACGACCACGAGTCTTCATGGGGACGAAGCGATGTGGTGGCGGTGTTCTGTTTGCTGCCTCATTGGCGTTAGCGAAAGAAAGTCTCTCTTTTCTTGCACTCCGCGGAGGAAATGAGTCATCTACTTCATCTGATGGGGGTAAGGTGCTGTTAATTCCTTCTTTCGAGGCCTTTCTACTATCTAAAGGAGTGGAGGAACTCCCAGCTTTCTTCTCTGTTATTTTTCCATTCGGGTTGACTTTACTGTCCTCCAGCTTTTGTGACTTCATTGCGTCTTCGAGAACATGCAATTGTTCAGCATGCGAGTAGAAGTACTTGCAATACAGATCATCTCGCATTACTTCACAGACTAGAAGACTCGGTGCTCGAGCTTTGGTTCGGAAAACACGACATTCTTCGACAATAATGCGAGTAATGCGGTATTGTGGTTCTCCTGCAATTACCGTAGGATCCCAACCCAACATCGGGTTTTCCATAATGTTTCGATTGAGATCTTCGCTTTTCCGTTCTTTTGATCCTGCTACGCGGTGATTATTACTGCCTCGAGAATGATGGCTATTTTCCCGCTCGCTATTATGCCGGGAAGCTGAGTGCTTATGCGCGTTATTCCATTTGGTCAATTGTTTTTTGAAAGTGTCACTACGAGCTGCGCGATCAATGAATCGAAGTGATTCGACCAGATCGTTCAAGCGATCGATAAAATCTAATTGCTCCGAAAAGCCATCCCAGTAATGTATTTGCTGCTCTGTCTTTGAATCATTTTCTTCATCATCATCCAGGCTTCTTCGAGGCTTGTTTTGTCCAACTCCGAGAGAGTAAAAGAGTTCAATGCAAGAACAATCTCTATTAGAACCAGGAAAGTTTGGGACTGTCGTTTGCTTTACCACCTCAACAATTGAACTGTTCATGGAATTTCTATGGATGGCATTGTCAGGACCATACATCTTCAAATTTCTCTCTCTTCGATCATTATCATCTTCATCATAGGCTTCTTGCAATTTCCTGCGAATGAGAAAAAGAGCCCCTAGTTCATATCCTATTTCTTGCTGTTGATGTCTCGCAGGATGCAAAATTCGATTAAGAAGGCGACAAACTGGAACGTCTGCAATCGAAGAGATCACTCCGGATATCACCATTTCTAATTGTAGTAGAAGACAAGCTGCCGCCGCGAATTGCATCTGAGCAATCTTCTTCTCTTGGTAATCCCCGATCGATGAAAGAAGATTCCAAGCTAATTTCAAACCGAACGCAGGGTATTTCTGAGATAAAACTAATAAAAGCTGTTGAATAATATCTAACTTAATCAATCCCTCTGTGTTCATCTTCAACGATTGTTGTAAGTGAACTTGATAAAGCTGAGGGAAATAAAAATCTAGTAAATCAGGTGCTCTATCCGCTAACTCCAACAACCTCAGAACGATCTTTAGCGTTGCATTTCTTCCACCTTTATTCGTAATATTGTCATCCATAAGAATATTAATAATAGTTTGCATATCTTCACCGAATGCTTCAATCGCTATTTGAAGTTTTGAACATTCTTCATACATCATCTCCCGTCGATAGCCGTGATCTACCGCTCGTAACTCTTCAAACTCCTCCGCAGTTATATTACCACTTTCATATAGCTGAGCGGCCATATCTAAGCGTGGTGATATTCTTCGACGAAGTCTAAAAGAGGACTTGTACTTGGAGATATCCTTTAGGACGGCCGGTGTGTGCTCATGCAGGTCTAAGGTGTGAATATAATTCATTATCTTCAGCCATAAAATACACATTTGTGATAGCTTGCAATCATGACATATTTTTTCTGTTTCTTCACTACCTAATTGCAGGAGAACCGACGCTTCGCTTAAATGTTCTGCGGCATAGAATGCTCGACCACACGACGGACAGAGCGGAGAATAGCTCGATACGGTAGTTTGGGACTTTGGGCATAACTGATTTCCTGCAGGAGGGGGTCGTTGTTGAATGATCTTTGAGGGCTTAAATGGTGCAACTTCGGGATTAGCGAAAACACATTCCAGCGATTTCCTCAGATGCAGTATCCATTCATCTCTTTCTTGTAGGGAGGTAACAGAGACATAATATGTGCCACCAGTATGTGTTACAAGAAGGAAGCCTCCAGGGTAATTATTCGCACGTCCTTTCCCATCCCATTCCGAAACTCCCAAAATCTCAACTATCAGCTTCGGCGAGAGAGACGACTTTGCATCTTCTTCCGTTTCATAATCAAATAGTAGTGTTCCCCAAAGCACACAATATACTCTCTACAATGGAATAAGATGAAGTAAACGACGCCCCTTAAAATTCTTACCTGCATCGAGGGAGGGCTTATCGGGGTATTCCTTTTAAGGATGTAACCTGCAAACATCTTCCCACCAACTCAAACCAAAAATTTTCGATCCACAAAATATAAATCTCCTATCACTTTTACAGCCGAAGAAAATGTTTCAATGAATCAAATCATGAATGGAATGAGAGAATCCATCAAAACAATGAAAAAGTTTATTTTAATCTTTTCTCTACATACTCCGAAAACTCGAAACTTCGAAATCCAAGATTCACTCCCAAAGCAATTGCTTAACTGTCCTCCACACCTCGCACCCACGAAGTCATCAATCATTCAAAATAGAGCGACATCAGAGAGAAATCTGTCAACAATTACTGGTTCATTGAGAATCAATCGATCGACAAGGCATCTATTGTTTATTTAATCTTTACTTCTTTTGTTAAGATTGAGTTTTATTGATCTTGGATGATCGGAAAGTTCTTTCAGATCAGATTTCTGTTACGTTCACTTTAGGAATTTTGTTATTACATCCATTACTCTTACAAATTAGCTCAAATGGAGGGTTTATTAGGAAAGTCAGAAACATCACACGATAAATCAAGTTTTAGCGGGGAAGGAGTCGGTCCTGACCCATTTTCCTCAGCTAATCTCTTCCCACCAGCCGCGCCCACTCATTCGAACAGCTTTTACTCGAATCAAGTTCAAGCAGGTTCTAACAACCAAAACATTCGTCAGAATCAATTCGTTTCCCCTTCACTTTCAATCCCCAACCCGAAGAGAGCGAACCCTATCGACTTCGCTGGTTTGAGTGACGCTCACGTAGGATTCTCAGTTCCGCATTCACATACGCCCCAAGGTCACCACGATCGATTTGGAAGCTCCTTTTCCCATTTATCGACTGAAACTCGAAGTGAATTGTCGGCGTTGGGAGTCAGTATGTCTCGAGCGAAGAGCAGCGACATGCCAACACCTGATATCCACGACCCTCTCAACCTCCACCAGAACAACCTTCCTTGGCAGTCCAAGTCAGCCCTTGGATTTCAATCTTCGAATATGCTTTCAGAACCTGATTTAGATGAGATACAGCAAAGAATTCTCACGCCAAAGCCAGGCTCAGCACTTGGAGGAATCACTGGATCCAATCCTCTCAATTTAAGCCTTAATGCCGACAATGACAACAGAAACTGGCCTTTTGTTGATAAACCTCCTGGTTTATTGTCAAGAGCTACATCCTCGTTAGGTATTAGTTCGATGGTGCAATCCTCGAATATTCTCAATGGTTTAACACGTCCTGTCTCCACACCAGCTTACCTGAATAAGAATAATGACGCTCTCTCCTCTCTTGGTCTTGGTTTAGGTTTGGGAAGTTTAGGATTTCAATCGAATCAATCCGGTCTTCTTATGAGCGATCAGAGAGCCCTTCATTTAGACCCTCTTCTCCAGCAAAGTCATCGTCAAGACAACAATCACTTCGGGGGTTCGACGCTAGGATCTGAGTTAGGTAATTTAGGCAATCCGTTAGGAGGATTCGGAGGATTGTCTTTAGAGGCGAATGAAGAGTCGCGATGGCCTAAGCCAGTGCGCTATGCGAGACCAATGGACGCAGGAGATAATATTCTTGGATCCATTTTACGTCCTCCGTCCTCCACTGATGTCCGCTCACCTATGTCAAACACTGACAGATTTAGTATTTCTCCTAAGCCAGGAGTTGATCGAGGTCCCTTTGAAAGCCGAATGCAGTCGGTATCGCGGGAAATTACTCCCCCTCCAAACAGCGCAAGAATCTCCCCAAAGCTTTCTATGACGAATGTCGATGATCGTGCCATTGAAAATGTAATTGCTACTAACTGCCATCATATTTTACTTGATGCAGCAGAGCACTCGTTGAAAGCAGTGGAGTTGGCCAATACACTTCGTGCTCGAGTTGGAACAGAGGTGCTAGCCATCGTGAGAGAGCGATGGGGAGGATTGCTGTCGCTGTTAGAGCGACATCCAGAAAAGTTTTTAGTTGAAAGAATCCCGAAGAATGATCGTGTGTCACTGTATAGTGCGAAACATGCTCAAGGTTTACAACCTTCCAGCAATAATCTCGAAAGTGCAAAGGATGAGCTTGGTGATAGAGAAGATGGAGAAGGTATTACTACAGATCCTCAGCAAGCTTCAAGATGTTTGCACGTTGGAAACGTGCCTGCCAGCTACACAGAGGTTCAGTTGATGAGAGAGTTCGAGAAGTTTGGGCAGTTAGACGGATTAAAGCTTATTAGTCAGAAAAACGGTAATCGACGCTTTGCTTTCGTCACGTATAAAACAGTGGCTCAAGCTATTACTGCAAGACATTGTCTATCAAAGGTTCATCCTTGGAAAAGTGCAATTTCCTTTGCTCATCGCGACTTCTCGAATAATACCAATGGTAGCAACAACGCGGCACCTGGAGTCGGAGGAAACACCATGAATAATCAGAATAAAGGCAGAGGAGAAGATCGCGGTAACCAAAATCCCGTTTCTCACTCGAACCACCATCATCACAATAACAATAACGGTGCCCCCATCATGAACAAACCGTCTCCCCAAAAAGCTTCTTCGCAACATCATGGTCTCCATCAAGAGAATTCTCATCATTCCTTTCACAACCCTATGCCCAATCAACACTTCCACAACCGAGCTCATCATCCTTTCCAAAACGCTCACTTCAATGGCAACGGGAACGAGAAGCAATGGGATCAGTCGCTGCAACATCATCACGAAGCATCGCTTTCAGGTGAAGCTGGCCTCCTCTCAGATCAACTATCTGGGAAACACTCTAGCTATTCCGGAGGTCTGCCGATGAACCAATTGCCATCTTCTTCGCTCAGCTATTCCCACGTCGCCTCTAAGACTTCTCAACAGCAGCAACAACAGCATCACGCACCCGTCGCAACGAAGGCTGAAGGAGGCACTGGTGGTGGTGGAGGGTTGATTGGCACCCATCCAACGATAGAGAGCTTTCCTGATAAGAATGCTTTACAAATAATTCTCACTAGACTGTGTGATGATAAGTACGTCCCGACACAACCCTGGCCTATTGATGCTGTCGCCGATGTTCCTTTCTGTCAGGCAGTCATCGACCAAGTGAGTCATTTCGGTGGTAGTACGACGATCTCAAAGCTTAGGGGCTTCTTAAAGCATCGAGTCGGAACAGTCGATAATATTAAGAGTGTTCCATTAAAAGCAATGCTCTTGGCTTACCCAGCTCTCTTTCGAGTGGAAGGAAATCTCGTTTCGCTTCTGAATCACCCGAGCAACAATGTGAATAACTCTGACCATAGCAATGCGATTAACAGTAACTCAGCGATTTGATTGGAATGAATAATAGTTCTGCTCGTTTAGCATATTCTTTGTATCATAGTTTGTCTCCTCTGCCCTTATGTCAATGAAAATCAATAGATTCTTACCTAACTTCTCCTCTTCTCTTCACTCTCCTCTCCTCTCTCATTTCTGCTATCTACGTCACTGCACAGCACCTACCCCCTATTAGAGATCGAATTTGAATTTATATATGTACTTTTAGATAGAATAAGAAGCATGTCATGATACCAACGAAATGATGTAATGAAGTATTCTAATCTATCAGCTAATAATATTATCTCAAGGTTCTTTGGTTTGTTAGGGTTATTCGATGCTGTTAGGGTTAGGGTTAGGGTTAGGGTTAGGCTTGTTTTTCGTAAAATAACGAACGATTTTGTACGGTCTGATAGTCGGAAAATCACTGAGGAACATCTTCTAATAGACAAAGATGCATTGGCTCTTCTTACAGCTGTTTTTCGCGATTATTCTGACGGTGAAAAGCTATAAACCTTCTATTAAAGTCATTCAGATCAAACACAATCCAGAACGCTGTCAAGGATATCGATTTAATCGACGGATACAACTTCAACTTTCTTCGTTCAATTCCGACACAATCATCACAGATGCTTTCCAGAGTAATTTAGAAGTTCCTACTTCTTCTTTGATTCAAACTTCGACACTTTTAACTGCAGTGACAGCTGATTTTGCTGCTCAGATCGAGGAAGCCGTTGGTCCTGAAGTTTATCGTCCGATCTTCCTCTATGGCATCTTCTTAGGCTTCAGCGGTCTATTCGTCTGTGCACTCGCTGCTCTCGTCATTGTAAAATTTAATCTTCAAGATGAATTAAATCGTCAATTCGATGAGGGAAAACAAGCGCAGTTAATCCCTCTGAAGGAGGAAGCTCCGTCTACCTCTCTCTCTTTCTTCAGCGCCTCCACTCCCTCGACAGACACCGGCGAAGCACAAGCCATTCCCAACCGACTAGAACCAAATGAGGATGCGAAGAAGAGAGGGGTTAATGATGACGTGGTGGAGAATATCGATATTTAGATCTTGTGACGTCATATCCTTCCTTCTAACGAATAATTTAACCTCACTGACGTCATAGTAGTAATAGTGTAACAGTGTTCAGAGGATAGATTGCTGACGTCATAATACTAATCTCTCTAAGATTGCTATGACACTACTCTGTTGAGGATGAGTCGAATGAGAGGGAGTGACGTCAGAGGGATAGGACTCTGCGAACATCTCATCGATGTTAGTACACGTCATCGCCTCTTCATCATCACAACTCTGTATAAATCGTACGATGACGAGATAACTATGCTCTGACGCCTGCTGCAGAATGTTGATCGCGTCATAGCAGATGTCATCATACGGCAGAGAGCCAGGCAGTGACGTACTCTTCTCTTCTTCTTCTTGTTTGCGGTATATCGCGAGTGCGATGAGATTCGCTGTGATTCCTTGAAACAGCTCAGTTAGCGCCACGTCATAGGCAATGACTGGGAGGATGAGTCGCGCCTCTCTCTCCTCTTCCTCCTCTCTTTGAGGTAGAGGTAGGGGAGGAGGTGGCTTGACGAGGTCTCTCTCCCTCAGAGGAGAGATCGAGTAGAGAATCATCTGACTGCTGAGCTGGCTCTGCTGTTGATGGTACTCTTGATATGACATGTGCACACGATGCGTCAGGTCCAGAGAGGATAGCTGCGATTGAAAGGCAGTGGATGACGCTCTCGCTCTTCTCTTCACTCCTGTAGTGACGTCATTTCCTTCCCTCTGACCTGGTCGTGCATCTGTCAGAGCTTTGATCACTTCCTTATTGCTGACGTCACTCTGATACTTCGAGAGCACTGCAATCAACTCATCCAATGGCGTTGACTGAGATACGTCAGCGAAGTGAAAATAGGCAGGTTTGAACACGTACTCCCAACCACCACCACCACTACTACTACTGCTACCTCCACCTCCTTCACTCCTCTGAACAGACGTGGCAATCGCTTCAATGTTGAAGAACATCGGGAATCGTCTCCCACGAAAGTCGTCAGAGCAGAAGAGAGCTCTCTGCAGTGAGAGATACATCACCTTCCTGCCATACAGCTTATCGAGGTTATTTTCCTGCAGCAATGACGTCAGAGTAGAGAAATCGAGGAATTCTAATCCTTCTCTCTCCGCTGACGTAGTGTCTCTGACAGGGGTGGTTGTTGTCGCTGTTGTTGTTCTGCGTGGTAGCACCCATCGTAATGACGTCATCTTTGTCCAGGTGAAGAGTCGAATGTGTTGTTGATACGAGTGATGCACTGACGTAGCCTCAATGTCAGCGAGATAATAATAGCGAGAGATGCTCCCTTCCTTCTCTACCTTCATCATTGACGTCATCGCGGCTGTTTGTTCTTCTCTTTCTATTCTCTTATACAGAGAGGGCAGGAGGTCGACTGACGTGGCACTCAGCTCATAAGCAGCACACAACTCTTCGATCAAGCTTTGTCTACTCTTCTCTTCGAGGTAGTGCGAGAGGGAGAGTCTGCTGTGCTGATTCTCCTCGTCGATGACATCGACAGATTCTCTTCCTAATACGAGGAAGAGCATGAGGAGGTGAGAGAGGTAGCGAGAGATGAGTCACACTGACCAGATATCCACTCATCCAGACTGACATACAGTCGGAGGGAGAAGAAGTAATAGTTTCTGCTGCGATAGACGTGTCGGAAGTTTCTCTTCATGACTGCGCTGACGTAGTTCCGACTATCACGGAACATGACGTTGATTCAAACATTAGAGAGAAAGAGTCACTGACCTCAATCCTTGCATTGATTCGTCCTTTCTGAGCTCAGAGAGCTGTCTGATCATCTGAGCCAGAGAGAGGTTCTGACGTAGCTCTTGTAACACGAATCTTCCTTCCTGTGCATCGATCCACTCCACTGCAGACTGCCACGAATCTGAGGGATGATCTATGGACTGCTGATTATTCGAAAGAAATCCGATAAGTCTGCCTTGAATGTGATGAATTGTGATGATTCTGTTGCCAGGAATCACTCGACTGGTAGTCCTCGTAATCTTTGGATCGACCACAATCACAATACAACCTGGATGAAGGCAATATCTTAATCGATCAGTGGCTTGTAAACCCCATGATTGAAAGATGTAGGTCTTCAAATTCCCAGTATTCTGAGTATGAACGATGTTGTCCGTGAGATGCACTTCTAATAATCCATTAACCAACCCTCTTTGCTTTGAATGAAACTCTTGATACTCACAATATTTAGACAAAGCAATCAATAGACACTTCCCAGTCAAGATTTCCTGTTTATCATGTGGAATATGATCAAGAGACAATAACTCTATCATCTCTCGGTTTATTGGGATAGTAGCGTAAAATTAAACTATCCAACCTCATTCTATCTTTCTTTTATACGTCACTAGAAGGGTGTAGTATGTTATATTGACTATTATTGATACTATGATGATATATGTCAATCGGATGAAACTTTCAGACTAGTCTACATACTTAATTTAAGAAATCAAAAGCACTTCCTACATTATTTTTCTTTTGTTGATTCCCTGCTGATGGTGGTTGATAAGAGGGGTTCGAGTAAGGTGTTGAGGCTCCTGGCATGACAGGAGGCTGGTAGCCCTGAGCAATATTACCAATATTTCCAGAGCTTTGACTGGTATTGTTATAATTTGAATAGAATCCACCAGCTGGTTGGCTACCGCCTGCAGGAGGAGGAGCATAGTTATTGTACCCGTAATTGCCTGGGGCAGCAGGTCTCGGAGCGCCACCATAGCCTGGCATTCCTGCAGTTGCAGGATTAGGATTCATTCCGTAGACCATACCACCACCTTGAACTACATTCGGTTGCATGTAGTTGGCAGGTGGATAGGATTGCTGTGGGTTGGTTGGCGGCGCTGTGTATGGAGCAAAGCCAGTGTTGGGATTAGACACACCAGAATATCCTCCTTGATTCGGATTCGAAGGATATCCAGGTGGAGGATATGCTCCCACTCCAACGTTATTGGGAGAGGTTAATGGCTGTTGTGATTGTTGTTGATTGGTTGTTAATGGAGCAAAAGTGGAGGTGACAAAGTTGTGTTGATAGCTCTGCTGTGGAACATTCGAGTTGGGGGCCATATATCCTGCATTGGGGGAATTGTATTTCCCAGACGGATTATTGCTTCCTGTGTTCATCGGGACATTTGAATAAGCACTATTTGTCATACCTTGACTGGAAGAAGTACTCGGGAAGGGGCCAGCAGGAAGTGGAGCAGGGCTAATATGCGTATTCGTGGTGAGCGAGTTGTTCCCGAGAGAGTGCGGTCCTAGATCACCATACAGCCGAGCGATCTCATCTTGCGTTTGCTTTAGTTGCTGTTCCAAACTTGACATTCCCGTCACATTGCTGCCATTGCTGCCGCTGGAAGAATTGATGAAGGGGAGAGCCGAGGCATTATTCGTCGGAAATGATCCTGTTGAAGGATTGTTCCAAGTTGATTGGGGAAGTGGAGGAGGTGTTGTCGTATTCATGGAAGTTGGATTAGTCGCAGAGATCGTGGAGGTGTTGGCCGTCGCTGGCATCGAGTTATTTTTATTGGAAAACGAGCTCATGAAGTCATCGAGATCAATATCGCTCGCCTTGTTACTGGTGGTATCAGATGCAACAGGAACAACAGGAGGTTGATACGCCACTGGTTCGGGTTCAGGTTGTTTCGATTTAGAGGATGAAAACCAAGAGAATCCCGAAGATTTGGTGGTGGTAGTGGTCGTTGCACTGGACGAGGTGCTACTCGAAGTAGCATTACTTGGTGCCGCAGTTAAAGGAGCAGGAGGGAAAGGATCTAACGGCTTGTTGGAAGACGCTGCCGAACTGGTAACCGCGGTTCCTGCGAATAAAGCGTCAAACCCACTACTACTCGATCCTACATTTGCTGAAGGAAGAGGAGGAACGGAAGAAGTTGGAGCTAAATTGATACTCGATCCCATATTCATAGCAAGAGTGGAGGACGAGCCAGAGAGATGTGTTGAATCGCCAAAACTACCTACAAGACCTTTGTTTCTGGTATAATGTGGACTTAAAGGTGGTGGAGGTGCAGCTGGTAGTGGTGGAGGCGCAGGCGGTGGCGGTCCTGTCATACTCATTTCGTATGGAGCAGGTGGAGGGCCAGAAGAAGGAGGAGGCGGAGGAGGAGGAACAGCTGGGGGAGGTGGAGGAAGATTCGCTAATTTCGATTCAAAAGCCTCTCGTTGATGTTGAAGCATATTCCGAGTTGAATTGAGAAGAGTTTTTGCTGCAGCAAAAGGATCAACATGATCTTCATTAATCCTCTCCCCGAAGTGGATAGGATCAATATTTAGCTCCAATGTTCTTTTCTCAGTCAATTTCTTTAATAACTTCTTTGTCAAATCCACAATTGTTTCGAACTGCTTCCTATCTAAAGCTCTATCAACCAGGAGCGGCAGGATGGTCGGTAAGACCGCAGAAGCGATGTATTCAGGTCCAAGACTCTCTGAGAAAGATTCATAACAACCGATGACTGCCATAGAAACTGCAGGCGTTCGTTCATGATCAATAATATATTTCAGGGAAGGAAGAATATTTGCAATAGCATAAGTTTTGTCGATTTTCTTCGCGAAGAGGGATAGAATGAATAAGGATTGCACCTTCACATTATAATCAACATTCTTGCAAGCTTCTTTACAAAGTTGAGGAACAAGCTTCTCAGTTAAAGGAGGATCAGCGATATGTAAGATCACTTGTTCGTCCCATAGTTTCTCAAAGGCAGCATTCTATAAAGATATGAAAGATAAAAAAGGTATTAGCATAAGAGTAAAGAGGTTCGATTACCTGAATCAATGGGTGACCCTTTTCAATCGAATTGACGAGTAACACTGTCACATTCGTCTAAGCAGATTAGGTAAGATAGTGAAAGAATAGTTGAGTGTGTTCACTTACCGAGAAGTACAGTGGATCGAAAGTTTCGATCAGACAAGGAACAAAGGCAAGGAAAGCGAGCATCGACTCATTACAACTGTTGACCGCTAGTCCCGCAGCAAGATATGGACCAGCAATAGCTTGGTAGACTTCTTTTTGAACTAATCGCGATATTAACTGAAAGACTGGAAGTGCGTATTCCCACAGAGTTGGAAGAGATACACAGAGCTTGCCAATCGACGGCAAGACAATAAACTTCAACAATCGAGGAGGAAATCGATCTAATTGATTCTGGAAGCTCATCAACTGCGAAGTTTGAGTGCCTAGGTCGCGTGTATGAAGATTCTCGATCGAGTAAAGTACCCCCATCGTGCCAGTGATGAAGTATTGGCTCGATGTCACATCCATCGCTGTCTTACGATACTGAACATTTAAATTCAACAAACCATGCATTAATTGGTTAATCCCTGTTGGCAAGAAGGACACATCGACGTTCTTCAGTATCTCGACTGATGCGTTGTGATGTTGGATGTCATTATTCATCACAGCAATGATCGGCTTAAAGGAAGACCTTTCCCACGGTGATGAAGCGAGATTGAACTTGTATACCTCATATAAGGTAACTGCAAGGGAAAACAGATCTGCCGATGGAGTAATAAAACGTATGCTTGGCGGATTGTATCCTCCTTCGGAGCATTCAGGGGCGATGTAACGAACATCAGGTTCTAACCGAATCAAACTACCACTCGCAGTCGGAGTAACTTGCTTGAGAAAGTAAGGGGATGGGATCCGTTGTTGATCACCTTGTTGGTAAGAAAGGCTAAACCCGAAACCACAGAGCTTCCACTGACCATTCGCAGTGATCACGATGCTCTCCGGGTTTATATTCATATGAAACCGACGTTGCACATTGTTCATATATTGCACACCTTCTGTAAGAGTCAGTAAAGCTCGTGAAATCTCAACCTCTGAGACCGTGTCGCCGTCATCAAAGAATTCGGTGTGCGCCAATTTCCCCGACGGAATATTCTCAAAATTATATAAAATGTCAGCCAAAGAACAGATAATTTTCTCTGTTGTAAAAATAAAACCACTTTTGGACTCTTCAATTACCTTTTAAATGGCGGTGTTAGTGATTAAAGTTACAAGTGTGAGAACATGTTACCTCAATGGTGCTAATAAGATGTGGACATCCTTGTGACTCTTTCATCACACTTAAATCCTTCTTCATAATTTGATGGATTTGTTCCACAATATTCTTATCTAAACCTTTGTCATTCTTATCTTTCTTTTTTAATAACTCGTTCTTATCGAACGTCCAGATTGAGACTTGTTGATTGGAATCTTTTGCCTTTCCTGGCCAAATTTTCCATAACCTTAAATGTCCTGCACTTGCAGTATGATCTTTTGGGACATCAAACTTCTTCTGAATGGAATTTCCCATGATCGAAGAACGAGAGAAAGATCAAACAAGAAAAGACAAGACTTTGCAAGAAATGAAATACACAATTCATCAATTCACAACCATCAATAAACGCAAGAACATCTCAGAAAAAGCGCTTTTCCTTTTACACGAATTTCTCAAGAAATTCCTTCTTTTTCCCCAGAATTGCGAGAGGCAATTTTTGAGTTTTTGGGTTTTCGGAATGGCCGTTTTACAAGAAAATAAATCGGCAAAGCACGATCCAAAGAATTGATTAGTGTATAACGACTGAATCTTTGCAGAAAATAAGAGTCTGTAAAGTGAAACCAACTCGAAATTGAATAAGAAATCTAAAGTATCATCATTTATCTTTATTATGAGTAGAAATTGATTCCAGTATCTGTATTTAGAGTCTTGATTTTAACGTTTTTAATCTTTCCTTCAATTGCGCGAGCTTATCAACTCTGAGAAGTATGGCTGCTGTTGTTCCTATGAACACGAGCGGCATTGATGTTGGACGTCCAGGTCAACAATTACTGCCTGGATATGTCGTCAAACTACTGAAGACCCTCAAAATACCTTTCGGCACCGAGAGAGGGATGACAGGGATTGATGTGGATCCAACGATTAATCTGATTGGACACATATTCGAATGTATTGGTGCATTAAGAGAAGTCAGCAAAGTTTATAGAGCTAAAGGTTCCCTTGCTTCGAGGTCGATAGGGACAAGAGTCCTTTTCGGCCTTACGTCTGAATTAGGCAATATCATACTCGACGCTGTCACATTCGACCCCCCTCCAGATTTAAAAGATGCTACAATCTATTATACTCAAATATCGAACAATATATTAACCATTTTCCCCGAGATCGCTTCACAATTAAATGTAACAACAGGCAAAATATTGCTACATCAAGCAGCACTACGAACTTCAGCAGCCATGGCAATCGAATCCTTAAAACTTATTATTAAAGCATATCCTGCTGCTGCATGGACTCCTGATAAAGTTGGAGCCCTTCCTCTACATTGGATAACTCAAAATAGTGCATGTAATCAAGAGATGATTGGAGTTCTGATAGCAGCGAATCCAAAAGCTCCGTGGGTCGCCGATCAAGAGGGTTACCTCCCTCTTCATTGGGCAGTCAATCAAGATTTTCCTAACATTGATGTTGTCTCAGCACTCATCAGTGCGAATGGATCAGCCGCGTCCAAACCATGTAACAAGGGCTCGCTTCCTTTACACTGGTCAGTCAATCGCGAAAGACCGACCATTCCAGTTGTCAAAGCTCTTGCTCAAGTACATCCTGATGGTGTCCGAACTTTTGATAAGAATGGATGGTTGCCATTACATCAATGCGTCAATCGGTCAGAGGTCAGCATCGATGCTGTGGCGGCATTAATCGAATTATATCCACAAGCTCTCCAATGTCCAAACTCTAACGGACAGCTTCCACTTCATCGAGCATTAGATCAAACGAATCCGAATTATGATGTTATAAAATTGATGGTAGAAGCATTCCCTGGTGCAGCTAAGGTTGCTGATGATGAAGGGTACCTTCCCCTTCACCTCGCTCTTGATTGCTCTCGTCCTGATCCTCTCATCGCCCAATTACTCTTACAACACTTCCCAGAATCCGCTTTTCATAAATCCAAAGATGGCCTCTTACCTATCCATTGCATCATCTCTTCCATGCATCCAGTCATTGACATCGTTCAGCAGTTATTAGAGATCTTTCCTGATTCGAGCGAGATCATGGCTGTGGACTTACTCCCAGCTGATGATACAGCAGATCCTCAAACGTGGCAAGGTGATTGGATAGAAAAAAGATGGACCCCATTATCACGAGCGATTGACAGAGGATTAGATGCCATCGTTGTCTTATTCAGAATGGCTTTGAACTCCAATCAACAGAAACCTATGGAGCGTGCATCTTCAACATTGAATCGTGCTCCTTCAGCTGGTCCTCCGCACTCAGCCTCAGCATCTAGATTGATTCAACCACAGGCGAAACCTCCTCTAAATAATCTCGCGGCATTGCAAGCTGTCACTCAGATGCAATCATTCGGAATCCAGCCAGTTTCACCTAATCCGGATGGATACACATCTGGAAGCTATGCAGGACCTTCCACATCTTCTGTGGAAGCGGGAAATAGAAATCGTTTAGTATTAGGAGGCAATTTAGATAATGAGGATGATGGAGGGATCGTTCGAATGGACAGCAATCTTCGAACACCTCTGCAACCAGTGGATTCTGAGGGAGATGTGCTGCAGCAATCCCATGTGATGCGCTCGAGACCTGTCGGAGTACCACCTCCTCTCAGAGATCGCGCACCTGGTGGATCAGTCGTAGGACGAACTAGTTCTGGACATAGGATACGAAACCGTGATAAGGATCGAAGTGAAAGCAGAGATAGAGATAAAGACAAAGATAGAGATGATCGAGATCGTGACGAACGAAGGAGAAGGAGAGATCATAGTGAATCCAGAGAAAGAGATAGAGATCGTCATAGACATCATCGCTCTGAAGAGAAGAGAAGTTCTAGTCGAAGAGGCGACCGTGACCGAGATAGAGACAGAGACAGAGATCGTGACAGAGAACATAAAAATCGTGATAGTGATGCTGAAGATTACTCTGATGACCGACGAGGCCATCGATCGAGTCGGCAGAAGACAAGTCACCGCAGTGGAAATAAGTCCAGTACTCGAGAACCTTCTGATTCCGCGCCATATCGCACGGCTGGCAGGATATACGAGCATGCTGATGAGGAAGATGTCTATCCAGTGGCAGAGAGCATGGAGAATCTTAATCTTTCAATGAAAACAACCGGACAGAGAACAAATGTCGCCGACTCTCCCTACGTCACAGCTGATCTTCGGGACTTGACCAATCCATATGTAAATACTCCTCAAGTCCATGAGACTCCCAACCACAACATTCCTACCACCCCAAGCGCAAAGCTTAATCGACCTCAGTCCGCCACTGTTCCAACAAATTCATTACTTGACGCCGCGAATGCTAGTGCTCGCTCGAGAAAGGGACATAGCGCAGGTAAAACGCGGCGGCCAGAAGATAATCACAGCAGAGATGCAAATCCTGACGATTTCCAGCCTGTAGCTGTCAATATTCGTCAGCTTCATCACGCTAACAGCATTGATGACCTTGTTTGAACATAGTGGTGGAGGTTTATTTATGACTCAGTTTTGTGGAGAATCAGTTTATAAAACAGCATATTGACAAGGACTACCTGCAATGGCAGTTATCACAGTGATTTGAGAGTCTTGTTGCATTCAAAACAAGAAGATCTAGGACACTACGTACTTTCACGAGCTCAAGCCTTATAAGTCATTCTCGTCCCTTTCTTCTTCCTTTTCGTCTCTTTGTTTTTCTACTCATATACATCCTCTTCTCTCTATCTCTATCTCTCATCCTCCTTCCTCTTTCTTTGCTATTATTAGATATCTTCCTTCTCTTCTCATTTCCTTTTACGTGGTTTTTCTTTATTTCACTCTGTTTTATTCCTAGTATTATGATTTTGAATTGCTTTTTCCTCCTTCGAATTGTCATTGATTGTTGATCATCACTTTAACATTTCTTACCAATGCAGTAGTATCAAAAAACAATCATATAGAGGGATGATGATAGAAGCTCATGGTTTAAGGAGTTTTGTTCAATCACTTTCATTGAAGTGTTAATGGTATATAAGTATTGTGGTTTTGGTATTTACGATTTTTTGAAGTGCCTTTGATGATGCTGATGATGAGGAAGATAATAAGAATAAGAATAATATAATTGATATAATATGGTGAATAATAGTATTTATAATGATAATAATGATAAAAAGACTCAATTAAAACAAATAACATTTGACAACTAGACTAATTCAAGAATACAATTGTTTTGTTGGTAACTGTCTAATTTTCACTCTTTATTTTATTTCTCTCAATTTATCTCGTCCTTTTCACCAATCTTCACCGACAGACGACAATATATGATGTTTCGCCTACTGTAATCAACACTCAACAACGAGTTGTGTATAAAGAGAAATGTCGTGGCTATTGGATTTCCTAGTTAAGCACATATATATTGTGTTACCGCACCTTCATCCGTTGACTTACACACGAGAAGTTATAACTTTCCCCTCAACCCTCTCAAGGCATATCGATCTCTCGTTCTATGATTGAAAGTACTCTTATTTCCCCGTTACTGTCACAAAGAATGATTTCAATGACCGAGGATCATTATTTTTGTTTAATAAATTATCAGAAAAGAAAAAAAGTTCAAGTTGGTGAGACGACTGCCAACTATACTAAACGAAACTAAACTTTACTATACTAATGCCAACGTGATGGTCAAGTGATGAAGTAAGTCAATATGTCAGTAATCGAGAGCAATAGACTACTAATTGTATCGATTAAATCAATAAGTTATTTGAATAGTTGAGGACGCTTTGAGCAAAGTTTTAGTAGTATAATTCGAATCAACAACAACAACAGCAGCACAAACAAACAAAATATAGGTGAGAAAGAGAAAGAGAGAGAGAGAGAGAGAGAGAGAGAGAGAGAGAGAGAGAGAAGTTAGCCGAACAGTGTTTTCTTCTTGTTTGTTTGTTTGTTTTCTTCTTTTTTTTTGAGTGATTGACAGAAAAATGAAATTAAAAATGAAAAGGACAAAAGATGGTAATCAGAATAACGAGGTAATACAATGATTATTTCATAATACAGCAAAGTCATCTATGGCCATGAATGGATAATCACACCTTGATCTCGAAGATAACGGAAAGTGTCT
>VFQN01001430.1_pt1 | contig 40091 bp, 37 predicted proteins | sample 3512371 | NCBI WGS metagenome assembly VFQN01 (sample SAMN10412370, study PRJNA504923) | tailings metagenome | isolation source: Replicate 2 from Balatoc abandoned mine | place: Philippines: Itogon, Benguet | collected 2017-08-28
TCGTGATCGCGGCCGTCAGCGACGTCTTGCCATGGTCGACGTGGCCGATCGTCCCGATGTTGCAGTGCGGCTTGTTCCGCTCGAATTTCGTCTTCGTCATGATCGCTTCCGGTCGCTTGAGGTGGCGGTTCGAAGTGGTCTCGGTCGGCTAGAAGATCGGTCGCGCGCGGGGCTGAAATTCCGGAAAGACTGGAGCGGGTGACGGGAATCGAACCCGCATAGCCAGCTTGGAAGGCTGGAGCTCTACCATTGAGCTACACCCGCCCGGAAAAACGCCTCGATCAGTCGCGCCGTACCGTCCTTTCGCCTTGTACTTTCTCGTCTCTCAACTCGTCGTGTCGTCCGGCCTTAGCGGGCCAGGGGCGCACTCGCCCGGTGGTGGAGGGGGAAGGATTCGAACCTTCGAACTCCGAAGAGGGCAGATTTACAGTCTGCTGCCATTGACCGCTCGGCCACCCCTCCATCCAACCCGGCGCGCCTTTTGGCTTTCAAATCAGCGGGTTGCCAAAGACAAGCGCGCTTTTCCGTCGGCCAATGTGGCGCGAGGCCGCCCTCCGGTTTCCCGAGGGGCGGCCTTCGCGGACAGGGGGTTTAATAAGAAGAAGGGGGTAGAGTCAACGGCAAAACCTCATGACAAAACAAGCCGCACCCCTCCGCCTTCCCGAAAACGGGCCCAGCGGGTGGGGACGACTTGAACAATGCTGTAATTGCGCATATTAAGCGCGACGATGAAAAATGGCAAGCATGGGGGCCGGTCCCGCTTCGACGGCAGCCGCAGCGGCGGCAATCGCGAGGAAGGCCGCCCGAGCGGCCCTTCGACCGGCAAACGATTCGACAAATCCCGTGCCGACAAGCCCGGATTCGGGAAGCCGCCCGGCGGGAAGCCGGGCTTCGGCAAGCCGCGCAGCGACAAACCCCGGCCGGAAAAACCCAATCGGTTCGAAAAGTCCGCCCGCTTCGAGAATGCCGAGCGCGGGCCGGAACGCGCCGAACGCCCGAATCGTTTCGGCACGTCACGTAAAGAGGGGCCGCGCTTCGAGAAGCCGCGCTTCGATCGCCCCGATGGCGATCAGCACGGCAGCCGCCCCGAACGCGGGCCGCGAGGGCCCCGCCGCGACCGGAATCTGCGCACGGGCCCCTTCCCCGGCGAACGTCCGGGCGAAGGTGGTGGCCGGGTATGGCTCTACGGGATTCATCCCGTTCTGGCCGCCCTCGCCAACCCGCGCCGGAAGATTCTGCGCATCGCCGTCCAGCGCGAAGTCGATGCTCAGCTCGGGCCGAAGCTGGAGACGCTGGCCGAGGCGCATCCCATCGGCCTGCCCGACGCCGAGATCCTCGACCGCGAGCAGCTCGACCGGATGATGCCGCGCGGCGCCGTCCACCAAGGCCTCGCGGCGTTGGTCGACGGGCTCGACGATCCCGATCTCGACGACATCATTCGCGCGACCGAAGGCCAAGACGCCGCGCGCGTCGTGGTGCTCGATCAAGTCACCGATCCGCATAACGTCGGCGCCATCTTGCGCTCCTGCGCCGGTTTCGGCGTCGCGGCCGTGATCTGCCCCGAGCGGCATTCGCCGGGTGCCACCGCCGTCATGGCCAAGGCCGCGTCGGGTGCGCTCGAACGCGTGCCCTTCGTGCGCGTGGTCAATCTCGCCCGCGCCCTCGAGCATTTGAAGAAGGCCGGCTATTGGTGCGTCGGGCTCGCGGGCGAAGCGAGCACCGAAATCCACCAAGCCGACATGACCGGCAAGATCGCGCTGGTGGTGGGTGCGGAAGGCGAAGGCCTGCGCCGGCTGACGCGCGAGCATTGCGATTTGCTGGTGCGCATCCCGATCGACAAGGGGCTCGAAAGCCTCAACGTGTCGAACGCCACGGCGATCGCGCTCTACGAGCTTCAGCGCCGCGTCGCGACGGCGCTGTAGCTCAACGGCGGCCGAGCTTCGCGCGTTCCTCGCGCAATCCGCCGTCGGCCGGGTTCAACGCGATCGCTTTGTCGAAATCGGCGCGTGCCGCCGGAAGTCGCCGCAGATGCGCGTTCAAACGGCCGCGCGCCGCGAACGCCTCCCAATATTCGGGATCAAGCGTGACGGCGCTCGTCAGGTCGCGCATCGCGAGATCGAACTCGCCACGCTCCGCACGCACGACACCGCGATTGTAATGCCCACGCGGATACTCCGGCGCGATATCGATCGCGCTGTCGAGATCGCGGATCGCTTCGTCGTAACGCTTCAAATGCGCGAACAACGTCGCGCGATTGTTCCACGCCGGCGCGTGTTTGGGATCGATCCGGATCGCCGCATCGAAATCGGCCAAAGCCGCGTCGAATACGCCGGCCGCCTGCCACAACATCCCGCGCAGGGCATAAGCCTGGACGTTCTCCGGATAGGCGTCGATCGCGGCCGACGCATCTTCAAAAGATTCGATTAGTTTTCCGGCGGCGTAGCGGGCCATCGCCCGATTGACCCGCGCTTGCGAAACGACGATCGGCTCCTGGTCGCCCGCTTCGATCAATTCGGTGCATGCGGGCACGACATCCGCCGCGCGCTCAAGGATGCAGTCGGCGAAGGCGCTGCGGGCGGTTTGCGCGGCGGCGCCCCCCTGCACCATGATCGTCAAAAGGACCGCAGCCACCGACGCCCGAACGCCAACCCGCACTTCGCCGCGCATGATCCGCCCCCGCTACGATCCCCGAACAGCGGCGTGTTTATCAATTAATTTCGTCTTTTTAAAGGTGTGATCTGGAAATTCTAGCGACGCAAGCTCGCTTCCAGCACGTCGCGATAGGACGAAACCGGCGGCACTTTCAGGCCGACGATTTTCGCTTCCTCGTCCCAGCGGCGCACGCGCACCGCCCCCGCGCAATGTTTCTTCGCGGCGAACGCCTTGGCTTCCGCGTCGCTCATCACGCCGCCTTGCAGCGCCATCGATTGCACCGAGGCGGGCGACAGCTTGGCCGCGTAATCGGCCTCGGTCGCGACCAAGAAGCGCTTGGCGTCGACATGCAGCGCCACCGGGCCGACGACGTCCTCGACGAAATGCTTGGCGAGAAACGCGGCCCCCACCGCCTCGTGCTTACCGTCGATGCCGCGATCGGCGATGTCTTCGTCCAGGCCGTGCAGCAAATGGCCGATATCGTGGAGCAACGCGGCCGCGATCAATGCGGGCGGCGCGCCTTCGGCGCGCGCCAAGGCGGCGGCCTGCAACGCGTGATCGCGTTCGGAAACCCCCTCGCCGTAATGACGGTCGGCGTCGGGGCCTTCCATCACGGCAACGATGCGATCGACGATCTCGGACATTCTTGTCGCTCCGTTCAGGCGGCTTCGGCGAATTTCAGCAGCGCCACGCCCGCGATGATGAGCGCGACCCCGCCCAAACGCAACGCGTTGGCCGTCTCGCCCAGCAGCACGATGCCGAAAATCGCCGTACCGGCGGCACCGATCCCCACCCAAACGGCATAGCCCGTGCCGACCGGCAAATCGCGCATCGCAATGGATAGAAGATAGAAACTGGCGGCTGCACTCACAAAGGTCACGACGCTGGGCCCCAGCTTGGTGAAGCCTTCGCTCAACTTCAAACCGATCGCCATCGCGATCTCCAGCACGCCGGCTGTGAACAAATAGATCCACGCTTTGGACATTCGGAATACCCCGCATCCGTTTCGGCCGCCGGAACGGCGCCGAAGCGCCGCAAGCATAGCCATGCCGCAGCGCAAAAACCCAGCGGACTGGATAAGAGATTCACGCACCCTCGTTAACTCCCGATTCAGCTTGCCGCCCTAGCCTCTGGGCGAAGAATTTACGGAGTCCGACCCCGCGCGATGAAACCGACTTTGCCCGATACGTTCCAAGCGCGCGGCGTATTGGTGCCCTTCGAAAACCCGCGCTTGAAACAGCTGCGCTTGCGCATCCACCCCGGCCAGCGGCCGAAGGAGTGGGAAGCGATTTTCGAGAACTACGCGGGTTCCGAAGACCGGCAGAACCTGATCATGCAATGGGTCCACGTGCCGAACTGGACCCAGATGGCGATCCGCGACCGCGCCCTGTTCGATTCGATCACCGAAACCTTCGCCGACGCGCCGCTCGACCCGCTGGTCATGCGCACGCTGGCGCTGACGGCCGACCGCGACCATGCGGGCGACCCCACGACGCGCGAATTCGCCAAAGCGCGGCTCGATGCGGCGCGCAAGGACCGTTTCCAGGCCTATATCAGCCTTCTCGCCCAGGCGACGCGCGAATGCGGCGTGGCGCGCGGCGATCCCGTGATGTCGAAAGCCAACAGCATGATGCTGATGGCCGCGATCCGCGCGACACCCGGCCAGGATGCGGATGCCGGCCAAGCGCTGACCGAGAAGGTCTTCGGCTATCTCGCCCAGCAGGCCAAGATTTCCCCGCCGCTGGTCATCAAGCGCATCGAAGCGGTTTCCGAAACGCTCGCCCCCATCGGCGCCATCAATCTCGACGCCGATCCCGGCGCGCGCCAGGAAGGGCATCTCGCCTTGAGCTTCGCGCGGCTCGACAAATTCCGCGAAGCCTTGCGCGAGTACGAGAAGGAAGTCCGCGACGAAGCGGCGAACCGGGCTCTGCTCGTCCAATTCTCGGCGGCGCAGTTCCGCGACTACGTCGCCGACCGGCTTTCCGATATCGAGCAAAAGCTCAGCTTCTTCGTCGCCGTCGTGCGCGATCACGAAGTCGTGCTCGAACTCATCGCCGGCTGGGCGCGCGATATCGCCTTCGCGCTCGACGGCTGGAGCGATCTGATCGACGTCTGGGACAAGGCGCAGGAAAAATTCGAGGCGGAGAAGGACCCCTACGTGCTCGATCTCGCGATCCAGCACATCCTGCTATACTTGCCGACCATGCCGACGGAAGCGACCGACGCGGAATCCGAGCGCGTGTGGAACGGGCTGACGTTCCAGCGCTCGAAGATGGTCCGCCAATTGACCAATTGGATCGACGGCAAGGTCGACAAGGACCTCAAATCGCGGCTGGACGCCGCGCGCAAGGCGGAAATCGATCGCGAAGCCGAGGAGAAGCGCGCCGCGCAGAAAAAGCGCGACGCCCAGGCCGCCGAACTCGCGCGCAAGGAAGCCGCCGGCCGCCGCCGCCAAGCGGGGAAACGATGACCCCGCCCGACGATACCAAGCCGGCTGCGGATCGCCGCCGCTCGCCGCGTTACGAATTGTCGGGCGCCACAATCCTGGTGCGCGGCCAAGAACTTCCGATCCACGACATCTCGGTGCTGGGCCTGCGCACGCAAGGCCGCGCGGTGAAAGCCGATACCGGCGCCGTCGTGGCGTTGGAATTGCGCATCCCCCGCACCGCGCCGGCAGCACCGCCGCGCCGCTTCGCGCTAATCGCCTCGGTGACGGCCCACGACGAACGCGGCCTCGTGCTGCGCTGGCTGCAGCCTTCGGCGCGCTGGGCGCGCGCCTTCGCCGACCATCTCGCGGCGGTGGCGCGATTGGCGCGAAACTAGCCCATCTTATTCGCACGGCCGGTTCGCAAGCCCCCGAACCCGGCGCGCGGATTGCAAAACAAACGACCGCCATCTTATAATCGTAGGAATAAGATGGGGGCGCACATGAAAGTTATCGCCGTCGCCGTACTCGCTCTCGCCGGATTTCTGGCGGGCTGCGCCGAGACCGGCGCGCCCGTTCGCTCGACCGACGGCCAGAACGTCGGTAACGCCGACAAGCGCGACATCACCCCCGGCGAAAGCCCGTTCAGCATCGATGGCGGACGTGCGTTGAACCCGCGTTATTCCCAGCGCAGCTTCAGCACGCGCACGTCGACGACCGCCGAGTTCCGCGACGGGTTTTTGATCTACGAAGTTTCAGGCACGAATGCCGCGTTCGGACTCGCGAACGACACGTCGCTGCGCCATATCGATTCCATGATCGCACCCCACCTCTCGAAGATCGGGCTTACGGCCGATCGATCGACGTTGAAGCGCGGCCGCACGCGTATCGGCAACTACGCGATGATCGCGGCCACGGGATCCGGCCGGTCTTGCTGGATGTTCCAGCAATATCCCGAAGCCTATCTTCAGTTCTACGACAACGGCGGCTTCTACAAAGCCTATCTCGCGGGATTCTTTTGCGGGGCCCAAGGCGCCTCGCTCGCCGACGCCGAAGCGGGGGCGAAGCGTTTTCTCGAATCGCTGCACTTGGACAACGGCGCGCTCAACCGCGCGCAGTTGCCCGGCGCCTAAACCTCAGCCCCAGACCAGCCGGGCCGTTTCCGCGATCGTGTCGAGCTTGCGCCATTGCGCGTCCATCGACAGCATGTTGCCCGCGATGCCCGAGGCGAAGCCGCATTGCGGGGACAGGGCGAGCTGCTCCAACGGCAGGAACTTCGCCGCCTCGTCGATGCGCCGGCGAAGCTCGTCCACCGTCTCCGGCGTCCCATGCTTGGTGGTGACGAGGCCGAGCACGACGACGGGCCCGGCGTTTCCGCGCGGCACGTAGCGCAACGGCTCGAACCCGCCCGCGCGCGACGTATCGTATTCCAGCAGCAGGCGGTCGAACTTCAACCCGCCGAAAACAGCTTCGGCGATGGGATCGTAGCTGCCTTCGCGATGCCACATGCTGGCGCGATTGCCCCGGCAGATATGCAAGCCCGTGACCGTGCGGCCCGCCACATCGGCGATCGCCGCGTTGTCGGCGTCGATCGCGCGGCGCAGCGCGGCCAGCGGGTCCTGGCCTTCCGCCTCCATGCGCGCGAGCGTCGCGGGATCGACATAGCCGGTGTAGCTCGGCTCGTCGATTTGGATGTAGTCGCAGCCCGCCTCGACAAGCTCGCCGATCATCCGCTTTTGCACCGCGACGACATCCGCAAGGAACGCGTCCGCGTCGGCGTAGACGGGTTTGGAATTCGGCACGTCGCACATCTGGCAGACGCGGTCCGGCCCCATCAGCGTGATCTTGACCGGCGCCGTCGCCACACTTTTCAGGAAACGCAATTCGTCGAGCGGGAAGTTGCGCGCCAAACGCAGCTTGCCGGTCGCCGGCGTGCGGAAGCTGACGACCGCATCGCCGCCCTTCTGCCCGGGCGTCTCGCCCGGCATCACATTGTCGGGCGCTTTTACGAAACTCGCCCAGGTCGACGGCCAGAGATCCCAGCCCTCGACCTCGGAGAACGAGACCTGCCAATTGAGGCGGCGATACTCGCCATCGGTCACGGCCGCGATGCCGTGCGCTTCCTGTTCGGCGACGATGGCGCGGATCGCGTCGTCCTGCTTGGCGCGGAGCTCGTCGGCCGCCAAGCGGCCCTTGGCGTGCGCCAGGAACGCGGCTTTGAGGCTTTCGGGGCGCAGCAGCGATCCGACATGATCGATACGCGACGACGCGAGACCGGAACGCGGCATGGAACACCTCGGCTCTATGGACCTGGCGCGACTATAGCGGCCTTGACCGGGGGCGCGCCATTTGCGCTGATCGGCGCCTGCCACCGGCCGGAGCCCGCCTTATGTACCCCTATGCCAGTCTCGCGACGATCGCCGCCCTCGTGCTCTACACCGTCCTCAGCTTCAAGGTCGGCATCGCGCGCGGGAAATACGCCGTGCCAGCGCCCGCGACCGACGGGCCGCCGGAATTCCAGCGTTATTTGCGCGTGCAGATGAACACGCTGGAACAGATCGTCGTCGCGTTGCCCGCGATCTGGCTGTGCGCGGTTTGGGTCGGCGACACATGGGCCGGTATCGGCGGCGTGGTGTGGATCGCGGGCCGCGCGCTTTATGCGCGCGCCTATTATGCCGATCCCAAGACGCGCGGCCCCGGCTTCCTGATCGGCCAAGCCGCATCGACGGCGATGCTGATCGCCGCCGTTGTCGCGATTTTACGCGCTTAGCCCTTCTCGGGCGTCCAGGACGCGGCGTCGGCGTCGTACTGCACGCCGTTTTCCATGTTCTTCACTTGGTGCGGCGCGCCGGCTTCCACCGGCGGGAACCACACGAAGGGAATGCCCTTGTCGCCGGCGTATTTGAGCTGGGCGTCGAGCTTGCGCTCCTCGTGCCACAGCTCGACCTTCAAGCCGCGCCCGCGCAGCACGCGCGCGGTCGCCGCGACCTGGGCGTAGTGACCGCCGCGCGGAAACACGACCAATACGTCGGTCGGCGTCTTGCGCGTGGGCTTGATCACGCCTTCCTTCTGCAGCTTCCAGAAGATGCGCGTCAGCCCGATCGAAATCCCGATCCCCGGCAAACGGCGATTGATCAGCGAGCCGACGAGATTGTCGTAGCGCCCGCCGCCGCACACGGTCGGATAATCGGGGAACGCGGTCAGCTTCGTCTCGTAGACCGTGCCCGTGTAGTAGGCGAGGCCGCGCGCGATCGAGAGGTCCGCGACGAACGCGCCTTCGGGGAAGCGCGCAAGCTCGCCCATGACGAAGCCGAGCTCCGACAAACCCTGCTCCAGCACCGGCGACTTCACGCCCAGCGCCTCGACCTTGCCGACGACGCCGGCATCCGTGCCCTTGATCTCGGCCAGCGCCAGGATCTTCCCGATCGTCGAATCGTCGAGCGACATTTCGGCGGCCAGCATCGCCGACACGCCTTTGACGCCGATCTTGTCGAGCTTGTCGACGATGCGCATGGCGTTGCCGTAATCGGCCACGCCCAGACCTTCGTAATAGCCCTGCAGGATTTTGCGGTTGTTGATGCGCGTGACCGAGCCGCCGACACCGAGCTTGTCCAGCGTCTCGAACACGATCACCGGCATTTCGGCGTCGTAATGCAGCGGAATGTCGCGCGTGTCGATCACGTCGACGTCGCATTGGATGAATTCGCGGAAGCGGCCTTCCTGCGGGCGTTCGCCGCGCCAGGCCTTCTGCATCTGATAGCGCTTGAAGGGGAAGACCAGCTCGTTGAGATTGGCCGCCACGTAGCGCGCCATCGGCACGGTCATGTCGTAATGCAGCGCGTGCTCGGGCGGCTGGGTCGCCTCGTCGCCTTCGGCCATCAAACGGCGGATGGCGTAGATTTCCTTGTCGGTGTCGCCCTGCTTCAGCAGCACTTCGACCGGCTCGACCGAGCGCGTTTCGATCGGCGCGTAGCCGTAGCTTTCGAAGATCTTGCGGATCTGGTCGATCCACGAAAGCTCGACCATGCGCAATTCCGGCAGCCATTCCGGATAGCCGCTGATGGCCTTCAATTTGTGCTTCTCGATCAAGGCGAATACCCCTATTCCGACGCCTCCACATAACCCGGCGCAAACCGCGTTTCAATGCAGTAACGTATGGCGGCCATGAACGAAGTTTTCGACGTCGTCGTCGCCGGCGGAGCCGCCATCGGCTCGTCGGTCGCCTATCACCTCGCCGCCGATCCCGGTTTCAAGGGCCGGGTTCTGGTGCTGGAACCCGATCCCGGCTACGAGCGCGCGGCCTCCGCCCGCTCGGCCGCGTCGATCCGCCAGCAATTCTCGGCGCCCGTGAACGTGAAGCTGTCGCTCTACGGGATCGCGTTCCTGCGCGAGCTGGGCGCGCGCCTTTCGGTCGATGGCGAGAAGCCGGAAATCGGCCTGCGCGAAGGCGGCTATCTGTTCATGGCGACGCCATCGGGCGAAGCGGTCTTGCGCGAAAACCACGCGCTGCAAACCGCGTTGGGTGCGGATATCGCATTCTTCGACCGCGCGGCCCTTGCCGCGAAATTCCCGTGGCTGGCGACCGAGGATCTCGTCGCCGGCACTTGGGGCCGCACGGGCGAAGGCTGGTTCGACGGCTACGGCCTCGTCCAGGCTTTGCGCCGCAAGGCCCGGTCGCTTGGCGTCGAGTATCGCAAAGCCGCCTTGACCGGCATCAACATGACGGGCGATCGCGCGACGGCGCTGCGCCTGTCGGATGGCACGGCGATTTCGGCGGGCCATGTCGTGCTGGCGGCGGGCACGGGTACGCGCGATCTCGTGCGCGCGATCGGCTTCGACATTCCCGTCCACGCGAAGAAGCGGTTCGTGTTCACCTTCGAATGCCGCACGCGCATCGACGGCGTGCCGCTCACCATCGATCCGGGCGGCGTCTATTTCCGTCCCGAAGGCGAAGGCTTTATCGCCGGCACCGTGCCGCCCGAGGATAAGGACCCCGACGTCGCGCCCGACGATTTCGAAGTCGACTACGATTTCTTCGACGAATATGTCTGGCCGGCTTTGGCTGCGCGCGTGCCCGCCTTCGAGGCGATCAAGCGCGGCCGCGCCTGGGCCGGGCATTACGATATGAATATGTTCGACGCGAATGCGCTGATCGGCTTCGTGCCGGGCACGGCGAATGTGCTGCTCGCCAACGGCTTCTCCGGCCACGGCTTGCAGCAAAGCCCCGGCGTGGGTCGCGGCCTCGCCGAACTGATCCGCGACGGCAAATACGCGACGCTCGATCTCGGCGACTTGTCGCCGACGCGCTTGCTGACCGGCGCCAAGATGCTCGAGAAAAACGTCGTCTAGAAACGAAAAGGGCCGCCCGGTTTCCCGGACGGCCCTTCGCGTTTACGAAGTCGCGCTTACTTGCGCAGGCGGACGTGACGCAGCTCGACGTCTTCCTGCACGCGCATCTTGAAATCCGCGATGCGGTCGTTGAGCATCGCGAAGACCTGCGGTTCCTGATGCAGCGGAACGATCGGCACATCCTCGCGGATGATCGACCAGACCTGCTTCGACAGGGCGGCGCGCTTGGTGATGTCGGTTTCGACCGCGATCTGGTCGCGCAACGCTTCCACGCGCGGGTTCTGGTACTTGCCCCAGTTGAACGTGCCCGCCCCGTTCGTCATCGTCAGCAACTCGCGCAGCGGGTTGGAGATGTCGAAATTGCCGGGAGTCCAGCCGAGCAGATAGAACTGGAACTGGCCCTGGCCGCCCGCCGGAATGAACTGGCTGAACGGCATGGCGTTGAGGCGCGCGGTGATGCCGACCTGCGCCAGCATCGAGACGACGGCGGTGCAGATGTCCTCGTCGTTGATGTAGCGGTTGTTCGGGCAGTGGAACGGGATCGTGACCCCGTTCGCATAGCCCGCGTCGGCCAGCAGCTTACGCGCCGCGGCTTGATCATAGGGCAGACGCTGGTTCGATTCTTGATCCCAGCCCTGAACCTGCGGCGCGATGATCAGGCCCGACGCTTGGCCGAAGCCGCGCATCGTGACGCGCATCAACGCCTGGCTGTTGATCGCCTGATAGATCGCACGGCGCACGCGCGCGTCCTTCAGCGGATTCTTGACGTTGGGCTGATCGAGCAGATTGTCGCGCACCGTGTCGAAAGCGAAATAGACGGTGCGCGCCGTGGGCCCCTGCACGACGCGAAGATCGCTGAGCTGGCGCAGCGCGTTCACGTCCTGCAGCGGGACCGGGTACATCAGATCGAGTTCGCGCGAGCGCACGGCGGCGACGCGCGTCGCCGGGTTGGCGACCGGGCGCCAGATCGCGCGGGTGATGCCCGTATCGGTCGCGGGCGCCCAGGCGGTCGGGTTGATTTCCATCACCGTGCGCTCGTCGGCCACGCGCTCGACGAAACGGAACGGACCCGTACCGTTGACGTTTAGGTTGGCGAAGTTGGTCGCCGCACCGGCCTGGCCCGAGCGCGACACGACCATCGCGTTGTTCGCCTCGATCCACGGCTTGCTCATGATGAAGAACAGCGTCAGATCTTGGAGCAGAACCGGGTTCGGCCCCTTGGTGACGATGTTGATCGTGTTGTCGTCGACCTTCTCGATGCGCTCGATCGACACGACCGTGTAGCTCATGTCCGACGTCTGCTGGCGCACGCGCTCGAACGACATAATCACGTCGTCGGCGGTGAAGGGCTGGCCGCCGTGGAAGCGCACGTTGCGGCGCAGATTGAAGCGCCACGTGGTCGGATTGGTCTGCGTCCAGCTTTCGGCGAGACCGGGCTGGAGCGAGCCGTCGAAATTGCGGCGCACCAGCGGGTCGTACATGTTCGACTTCATCGCGTTCGTCACGCCGTGGTTGTTGGCGTGTGGATCGAGGCCGAGAATGTCGTTCGCCGAGCCGTAGCGGAAGATCTGCGCGTCCGCCGGGGCGGGCGCCACCGCCGCCAGAACCGCGAAGGCGGCGGCGGCGAACAACGCGGCGCGACCCGTCTTGCGGGAAGCCGTGATCGTCATGATGATACTCTCCTGTTCGAACCTGGTATGGTTGCAGCCCGGAGTTTTGCCCCGGAACCTTGCGCGCGACTTTGCGACAGCCCAAGGCCCCGCGCAATCAAATTTCAGCCCATCGCAATGCGGCAAATTGGGATTCCATGATCGCTGACACGAACTTGGTAAAAGCCGCCCGAACCGTTCGCGAACGCCTGGACCGGCCCGGCTGGCCGGGGGCGGCATTCGCCATCATGCGCGGCACCGATATCGTGCTGCGCGACGCGTTCGGCCTGGCCAGCGTCGAACTCGGCACGCCGCTTTCCGCCGCCACCGTGATGACGGTGGCCTCGGTCACCAAGCAATTCACCTGTTTGGCGCTGCATATGCTCGCCAAGGAAGGCCGGATCGATCTCGACGGTGAGGCGCTGCCCGGCATCACCTATCGCCACCTGATGCACAACGCGTCCGGCCTGCCGGAGATCATGGAGACCTATGCGCTGGGTGGCGGCGATTTGTCGGCGCCCGCCCCGCGCGCCGCGTTGCTCGACCTCGTGCGCCGTCAATCGGCGCGCAACTTTAAGGCGGGCACCGATTTCGCGTACTGCAACACCAATTTCGCCTATTTGCACGATGCGGCCGAGCGCATCGAAGGCCGCCCCTTCGCCGAGATCTTGCGCGATCGCATTCTCGGCCCCGCGGGCATGAAGACCGCGATCCTGGGCACGCGCCAGGACGAGGTCATCCCCGGCCTCGGCAACGGCTATCTGGTGCGCGACGGCAAGCTGCGACGTGCCGTCGATGCGTGGCCGGGCGGCGGCGAAGGCGGTTTGCGCGCCAGCCTCGACGACATGATCGAATGGGCGCGCAACTGGTCGACCAAGAATGTCGGCGGCGAATTGCTCGACGCGATTTGCATGCGGCGCCCTTTCGCCAACGGCCGGCCGAATTTCTACGCCAGCGGCGTCCACGTCGCACCCTGGCGCGGGCTCGACACCGTCGGTCATGGCGGCTTGATGCCGGGCTTCCTGACCGAATTCATCCGCGTGCCCGCCGAAGACCTGACCGTGATCGTGATCGCGAACTCGGACCGTTTCCAGCCATGGCTGGTGGCGCGCGAAATCCTGGATCGCGCGCGCGGCCTCGATCCCGACGCGATCCGCCTGAAAGCCGAGAGCATCGTTCCCGGCACCTATCTTTCGGAAGACGGCGGCTTGTCGCTCGATCTTTTGGCGCAGGATGGTTACGCCTTCGTCCGCCAGCACGGCGCGACATTTGGCTTGGACGCCGAGGGCAACGCGTTGCGCGGCGGCTTCGCATTCCGCTGGGACGGAAGCGGCGTGATCGGCGCCAACGGCGATCGCATCGCCTATCGCCGGATCGACCTCGCCGGCGCGCCGCCCAAGGGCCTCGACGGCGTTTGGCGCCATGCTGAGCTGGGAGCCGCCTACATGATCGACGGTGCGGCGTTGCGCATCGACGGGCCGTTGCGCGGCGGCGTGTGGGCCGATCTCGAACCGCTGGCGGGAGCGAGCTTCCGCATCCGCGCGCGCGACGGCTGGTATCCGCGCGTATTCGACGCGAAACTGCGCGATGACGGCGCCTTGCAGGTCAATGCGGGCCGCTCCCGGGGCTTCGCGTTCCGGCAATAGCGGCGGTCGCATTCCCGGCCGGGGATACCGCCCCCGGCGATGCCGCCATCCCTCGATTCTTCGCCACCCGACATGTTAGTTTGAGGTCCGATGACGAATACCCTTCTGTTCAAGAACGCCGTCGTGATCGACGGCACCAGCGCCGAGGCGCGGCCCGGCCACTATGTGCTGGTCGAAGGCAACACGATCCGCGAGGTTTCGGCCGCGCCGATCGCGTCAGCGTCGGCCACCGCGATCGACCTCAAGGGCCGCACGCTGATGCCGGGCCTGATCGATTGCCATGTGCATGTCGTGGCAACGATGGCCAATCTCGCGCGCAACGCGGCGATGCCGACCAGCTTCCAGGCGCTGAAATCCGTCGCGGTGATGGACGGTATGCTGAAGCGCGGCTTCACCTCGGTCCGCGACGCGTCGGGGGCGGATTACGGCTTGAAGCTCGCGGTCGAAGAAGGCTTGTTCCGCGCCCCGCGTCTGTTCATCGCCGGCAAGTCGCTGAGCCAAACCGGCGGCCATGGCGATTTGCGCGGGCGTTTCGACGACCGCGACTTCTGCCTGTGCCATGCGCGGCTCGGCCTGTTGTCGCGCGTCGCCGACGGCGTAGACGCGGTGCGCAAAGCGGTGCGCGAGGAACTGAAAGCGGGCGCCGACTTCATCAAGATCATGGCGTCGGGCGGTGTCGCCTCGCCCACCGATCCGATCGACTGGCTCGGCTATTCGCGCGACGAGGTCTTGGCGATCGTCGAAGAAACCGACAAGTCGAAAACCTATGTCGCCGCCCACGCCTATACGGCCGAAGCGATCGGCCGCGCGGTGGAGCTTGGCGTGCGCACGATCGAGCACGGCAATCTGGTCGATTCGCCCACCGCCGCCTTGATGGCCAAGAAGGGCGCTTATGTGGTGCCCACGCTCGTCACCTATGACGCGCTGGCCAACGAGGGCGCGTCGCTGGGCCTGCCACCCGAGAGCGTGGCCAAGATCGAGAATGTGCGTGGTGCTGGTTTGCGCTCGCTGGAAATCTTCCGGCAGGCCGGCGTCAAAATGGCGTTCGGCACCGATCTGTTGGGCGAGATGCATCGCCACCAATCGACCGAATTCACGATCCGCGCGCGGGTTTTGCCCGCCCATGAAATCATCGCTTCGGCCACCACCGTCGCGGCGGAACTGCTGCGCATGGAGGGCAAGCTCGGCGTCGTGGCGCCGGGGGCACTGGCCGATCTGCTGGTCGTCGACGGGAACCCGCTCGCCGATATTTCCGTCCTGACCGGTCAGGGCGAACGCATAGCCGCCATCCTGAAGGATGGGGTTTTCGTCAAGAATACGCTGGCCTAATTTGCGCCGGCATCTAGGGAGCAACGCGAAAAAACATGGCCGCCAACCCCCGTACCATCCGCCTCGACCCGGCGGATAATCTGATCGTCGCCGTCGATACGGTCGAACCCGGCACCGCTTTGCACGGCACCGTCGCCACCGCGCGTATCATGCGCGGCCACAAAATGGCGATCGAGTTCACGCCCAAGGGCGCGCCGTTCAAGAAATTCGGCCAGATCATCGGCTTCGCGACGCAGGACACGAAGCCCGGCGAGCATGTGCACGTGCATAACTGCGAATTCGCCGCCTTCGCGCGCGACTACGCCTATGCCGAGAACGCGCGCCCCTGGGACCCGATCCCGCTCGAGAAGCGCCGCACATTCCAAGGCTATCGCCGCGCCAACGGGCGCGCGGGCACGCGCAATTACATCGGGATCCTTACCTCGGTGAATTGCTCGGCCTCGGTCGCGCGCTTCATCGGCGAAGCGGTCGTCAAATCCGGCCTGCTGAACGACTATCCGAATGTCGACGGCGTGGTGCCGCTGGTGCACGGCACGGGCTGCGGCATGGCCGCGAAGGGCGAAGGCTACGACATTCTCCAGCGCACGGCTTGGGGCTACGCGACCAACCCGAATGTCGGCGCGGTGCTGCTCGTGGGCCTCGGCTGCGAAGTGTTCCAGATCGCGGAAATGAAGAAGGCCTACGACATCGCCGAGAGTGCGACGTTCCGCTCGATGAACATCCAGGACAGCGGCGGGACGAAGAAGACGATCGAAGCGGGCCTCGCCGCGATCAAGGAAATGCTGCCCACGGTCAACGCCGTGAAGCGCGAAGCGATCCCCGCGTCGGAACTGATGCTGGCGCTTCAATGCGGCGGCTCGGACGGGTATTCGGGCATCACCGCCAACCCCGCACTGGGTGCCGCCGTCGATCTGCTGGTCGATCAGGGCGGCACCGCGATTCTGTCGGAAACGCCGGAGATCTATGGCGCCGAACACCTTCTCACCCGCCGCGCCGAAAGCCGCGAGATCGGCGAGAAGCTGATCGGCATCATCAAATGGTGGGAGGCGTACACGACCAAGCATAGCGGGTCGATGGACAACAACCCCTCGCCCGGCAACAAGGCTGGCGGTTTGACGACCATTCTGGAGAAGTCGCTGGGGGCCGCCGCCAAGGGGGGTACACGCACGCTGCGCGGCGTCTATCACTACGCCGAGCGCGTGGACGCGAAGGGCTTCGTGTTCATGGACACGCCGGGCTACGACCCCGTTTCGGCCACCGGCCAGGTCGCGGGTGGGGCCAACGTGCTGTGCTTCACCACCGGCCGCGGCTCGGCCTATGGCTGCAAGCCCACGCCGTCGATCAAGCTCGCGACCAACAGCGACATCTACAAGCGCATGCCCGACGATATGGACATCAATTGCGGCGACATCGTCGATGGCGTGACCGTGCAGGCCAAGGGCCAAGAAATCTTCGAGAAGATCCTGGCGGTCGCCTCGGGCGAGAAATCCAAATCCGAGGCGCTGGGCTACGGCGACAACGAATTCGTGCCGTGGCAAATCGGCGCCACGATGTAAGCGGCGCTACATTGAAAGCGATGGCGGCCGGGGCAAAACCCCGGCCGTTTCGTTTCGGGCGAGCGCTAACGCCCCATCACCAGCTTGGGCAGCCAGGTCGTCAGCGGCGGCCACAGCGTCACCGCCATCAATACGCCGATGAGCGGCACGAGCCACGGCACGATGGCGCGCGACATCGCGGCGAAGGTAATGTTCGCGACCTTGGCGGTAACGAACAGCACGACACCGACCGGCGGCGTGACCGTGCCGATCATCAGGTTGAGCACGAAGATCAAGCCGAACTGGATCGGGTCGATGCCGAACTGGCTGGCGGCGGGTGTCAGGATCGGAATCAGGATCAGCATCGCCGCCAGCGCTTCCATGAAGCAACCGACGAACAGCAGCAGCACGTTGACGACCAGCAGGAAGATCAGCGGATTGCCGACCATGTCCACGATCTGCGGCCCCAGCGTCTGCGGAATGCGCGACAGCGACAGGCACCAGCCCAGGGCCGAAGCGGTCATGACCAGGGCAAGCACCACGCCGGTCGTTTCGACCGTATCGACCGCGATGCGCGGCAGATCGCGGAAATCGAACTCGCGATAGACGAACAAGCCTAGGATCAGCGCGTAGACGGTGGCCACACCCGCCGCTTCTGTCGGGGTGAAAATGCCGGCGATCATACCGCCGAACAGGATCACCGGCGTCATCAGCGCCCAATGCGCGCGCTTGTAGGCCACCCAAAGATCGCGCAAGCCGGGGAACGGATGGCGCGGCAGATTGCGCTTCGTCGCGATCCACGTGACCATCGCCATCAAGGCGCCCGCCATCAGCAGGCCCGGAATGACGCCGGCCAGAAACAGCCCGCCGATCGATACGTCGGCCGACACGCCGTAGATGACCATCGGCAGCGACGGCGGAATGATCGGCCCGATCGTCGCCGACGCGGCGGTGATCGCGGCGGCGGTTTCGGCGTCGTAGCCTTCGTCCTTCATCGCCTTGATTTCGAGCGTGCCCACGCCGCCCGCATCGGCGACGGCCGAGCCCGACATGCCCGCGAAGATCACGCTCGCCAGGATATTCGCGTGGCACAAACCGCCGCGCAGCCAGCCCACGCAGGCCGTGGCGAAGGCGAAGATGCGCTCGGTGATGCCGCCCGAGTTCATGATGTTGCCCATCAGGATGAACAACGGTGCGGCGAGCAGCGGAAAGGAATTGGCGGCCTGGGCGATCTTCTGTGGCACGATCTGCGGCGTGATGCCGGCGAAGAACACGAAGGCCAGTGCGGCCAGACCCATCGTCGCGTAGAGCGGCACGCCCAGCATCAACGCCACGAACCAGACGATCAGAATTTCGGTCATCGTGGAGATCACAGCTTCGTCTCCACCATCGCGGTCGGCAGCGGGCCTTTGATCGCTTCGACGATCTGCGCGCAAGCTTGGAACAGCACGGCCGCCCCGGCCAAGGGTACTGGAATGTAAAGGAGTGCTGCCGAGAGCGGCACGCTGATCCAGGTCACGTCGAGATTGCGTTCGATCAGCACCGGCCCGTACCAGACCATCGCGGCGGTCAGCGCAACGACGCAAAGCTGGATAACCACTTCGGCCGCGCGGCGCGCAAGCGCGGGCAGCGCGTCGATAATCACGTCGATCCGGATATGGCTGCGCCGTCGCGCCGCCAGAATCCAGCCGACGAAGCCGGTCCAGACCAAAAGATACTGGGCGGCTTCGTCGGTCCACGGGACCGGCGCGCCGAGCTGGCGCGACACCACGCCCAGCACGACGCAAAACAGCAACGACATCAGCAGGAGGAAGGCGGCGGCGCGCAATGCGCCGTCGCTTGCGCGCCGCAGCCCCTCCATTACAGCGCCGCCAGGGCGTCGAACGTACCCGCACCCCACACTTGGGCGAAGCGCGCGGGCACCTTGGCGAGCACGGGCTCGCGCCACGCCTTCACGTCGGGCTGCACCACCGTCATGCCCGCCGCGCGCAGCGTATCGACCAGCGTGGCCTCCTGCTTCAGCAGTTCCGCGTCCTGCCACTTGGCGCCGTTGGCGAGTGCGGCTTCCAGGATGTCGCGATCGGCGTTGCGCAAGCCGCGATAGAAGCCTTCGTTCACGATGACTAGGCGCGGCGTGATGATGTGCTCGGTCAGCACCAGGAACTTCTGCACTTCGAAGAACTTGCCGCTCTGAATCGTGGGCAGCGGATTCTCCTGGCCGTCGACCGCACCCTGGTTGAGGGCAAGGTAGAGTTCGTTAAAGTTCACCGGTGTCGCGACCGCACCCCAGGCTTCCGCCATCGCGCGGAACACGTCCACCGGGGGCACGCGCAGTTTGAAGCCGTTCATGTCGGCGGGCGAACGCACGTTCTTGGTGCCCGTCGTCAGATGGCGCTTCCCGTAATAGGTGACCGAGGCGAGGCGCATCTGGCGGCGCGCGACCAGATCGTCGTTCATCTTCTTGAACTGCGGCGACGAAACCGACTTCGCCATATGGGCGGCGTCACGCCACAGATACGGCGCTTCGATGACCGACAGCGCGGGCAGCAACGCGGCGAGCGCGCCCGCACCGTCCGTTGTCATGTGCAAGGCGCCGGCCGACACGGCTTCCATCATGTCGCGGCCCGAGCCGAGCTGGCCGTTGGGGAACGACTGGATATCGATGCGGCCGGAGGTCTTCTCCTTCACCTCGGCGGCGACGCGCTCGACCATCTGCACCTGCGGATGGCTGGGCGCGAGCATTTCGCCCCAGCGCACCGCGGTCGCCTGCGCGCGCGGAATGCTGGGGGCGGCGAGCAACGCCGCACCGGCCGCCGTGGCGCCGAGCAGCTTACGACGCGTGAATTTGGTCATGGCTTCTCTCTCCCCTTTTTTCGTTGATCGGCGCGCGCCCCCGTTCCGGGGTCAGGCGCCTTTGACGCCGCCGGCGGTCAATCCGCCGACGATTTCTTTCTGGATGAAGATCGTCAATATCAGCACGGGCAGCATCACCACGATGGCGGCCGCGGCGAGCGGCCCCCAGGCGAACTGCTCGAAGGTCAGCATGTTATAGACGGCGACCGGCATGGTGCGCGTCGTGCGCCCCGCGAACACCGCGCCGAACACGAAATTGTTCCAGGAGTAGATGAACGACAGGATCGCGCCGACCACGATGCCCGGCCGCGCCAGCGGCAGCGCCACGTGCAGGAAGGTCTGCCAGGTCGTGCAGCCGTCGATTCGCGCGGCTTCCTCAAGCTCCACCGGCAGCGATTCGAAATAGCCGATCATGATGTAGACGACGATCGGCAGCGTGATCACGATATGCGTGATGGCGATGGGCAGCACCGTGCCGATCAGACCGATCATCTGGAACAGCGTGAACAGCGGGATGAGGTACGACAAACCCGGCGTCATGCGGCTGATCAGCATCAGCACCGCCATCGAATGCGCCTTCGACTTGGCGATGCCATAACCCGCCGGCACACCCAGCAGCAGCGCCGCCGCCGTGGCACCGCCCGAGACCTGCACCGAATTCCAGAAATAGAGGAAGAACGGCGTTTCCTCGAACAGCTTCCGGAAATTCACCCAGGTGATTTCGTCGGGGATGAAGATCGGCGGATAAGCGGTGTTGTCGATATCGTATTTGAGCGACAGCGAAATCACCCAGAAGAATACGAACACGACGGGCGCCAGCAGCACGACCAGCGACGCCGCGAGCCCCGCATGCCCCGCCCATTTGCGCCAGCGCCAATTCCCGAAGACCGCGTCCATATCAGGTGTTCCACTTGGCGCGTTCGCGCGCCCACAGCAGCACCAGCGACAGCACGACGATGATCGCGAAGAACACGACCACGACGGCGGACGCGTTGCCGACGTTGTAATAGGCGAAGGCCTGCGAATAGAGATAGAGGTTGATCGTCTCCGACGCCGTGCCCGGCCCGCCGTTGGAGATGACGTAGATCACCTCGAACGCCTTCAGCGCGTCGATCGTGCGGATGATGCCCGCCACGACGATGAAGGGCAGCACCAGCGGGAATGTGATGCGCCAGAACATCTGCCACTGCGTGGCGCCGTCCAGCAGCGCGCTTTCGTAGGGCTCGGTCGGCACGGCGGCCAGGCCGCCCAGCACGATGATCATGACGAACGGCGTCCACAGCCAGACTTCGACCAGCGCCAAGCTGGGAATGACGGTGTGGCGCGCGAACACCCATTCGGACGGGCCGATGCCCACGAGGCCGAGCAGATAATTCAGAACGCCGAGCTGCGGGTGGAACATCATCGTCCACACCAGCGCGATGGCGACCGGTGTCGCCATCATCGGCATGATGAAGATCGTGCGCAGCACGCCGCGGAACGGAAATTCGCGGTGGAAGACGACGGCCGCGTAGGTGCCCAGAATCAGCGGCAGCACGACGGCGACGGCCGTGAAATAGAAGGTATGCCAGATCGATTCCAGGAATCGCTGGTTGCTCGCAAGCTCGACATAGTTGCGCAAGCCCACCCATTGGGCCGCGCCGCCGAGCTTCCATTCGTGGAGACTCATCCAAACCGTGAAGACCCACGGGAAGATGATGATGGCGAGCGTGACCAGCAGCCCCGGTATCACGAACCAGTGATACCGGGGTTTCGCCAGCTTCGCCCCGGCCGGTGCGGCAATCGCAGCACCGGCCGTTTGTTGAGCGGTCGTGTTCAAGTCGAGATCAACCCTGTTCCGAACGTTCCAGAACCGGACGGAACTCCGCCGTCGCGCGGCGCAGCTCCGCCGCCGGATCGGCGCCGCCGATCGTGTTGGTCAGCGCCGTGCCGAACACGTCGCGGAACTCCGTGACCGGACCGATGACCGGCAGCGCCGCGCGGGCGATTTCGCCCGAGCCGCGCACGCAGTCGGCCCAATCCTTCGGCACCGTCAGCGCGCTGAGCGTGGCTTGATCGTTGAACGTCGACCGGCGGAACGGCACGCCCGAACCGGTCTGCAACAGACGGTTCGACATCTGCTTGTTGGTCGTCCACAGGCAGTAGAGATAGGCGGCTTCCTTCTTCTGGCTGCCGGCCGCGATGCCGATGCCGTCGCCGAACATCGCCGCGTGATGGGCCTTGGGACCCGCCGGGAAGATGCCGTAGCCGACCTTGCCGACAATGCGGCTGCGCTCGCGGTTTTCGAGCGGCGGGGCGAAGCCCACGCCGTCCAGCCACATGGCCGCACGGCCTTGCGCGAACAGCGACTGCGCTTCGTTCCAGTTGAAGCCGGCCACGCCCTGGGGACCCGAGTTGCGCAGCAGCGTTTGATAGACGCGCGCCGCGGCGATCGCGTCGTCGGTGTCGGTCAGCAGACGCGGCGGGTTGCCGGTCGTCGTGTCCTGGCCCCAGCCGAGCAGAAGCTGCGTCCACACCGGCACGTTGGCGTTGCGAAGCCCGCGCGCGACGAAGCCCGCGACGCCGTTGGCCGGATCGTGCAGCTTGGCGGCCGCGGCGACGATCTCGTCGATCGTCTTGGGATAGGCGACGCCCTTCGCCTGGAACAGCTCCTTGTTGTAGTAGAGCATCCAGTAATCGACGGACCAGGGCAGCGAGTTGATCTTGCCGTCGTCGGTCGCGTAGTCGAGGCCGCGCTGGGTCACGTCGGCGCGATCCCATTCGGCGGGCGTGAGCTGCGCGTCGTTGAGGTACCCGCCGACTTCGGCGAGCCAGCGCGCCTTGGCGAATTGGCGCTTCTGCACGTGATACGACAGATGGACGACGTCGAAGCTCGGGCGGCCCGAGTTGAACTCGATCACGACCTTCTGGCGCTGCTGCTGCTCGGGGATATCTTCGACGCCGACCTTGATGCCGGTCAGCGCTTCGAATTCCGCCTGATGGCGCTTCAGAAGATCGCCGCGCGGGCTGCGGATCAGCGACACTTCGATCGACTGGCCCTGGAAGCGCTTCCAGTTGAACGCGCCCGATTGCGCGAACAGCGTCTTGGTGTTGAGCATCGGCGAAGCGAGAACGCCGGCAGCGGCGGCCCCCTTCAGCAGATTGCGTCGATTCATCGTCGTCTTCATCGTCGTCTCCCCCTGTTGGGTTTTGGTTGCTCGAACTTTAGCGTCCCGCCGCCGCTAAGGCGACAGGCCCATCGCGCGATTTTTCGCGTCTTGGATATGCGCGGCCAGCGCGTTGCGCGCGCCGTCGATGTCGCGCGCCGCCATGCGGCGCACGATTTCCAGATGCTCGCGCATCACCGTTTCGACCCGGCTGGGATCGAGACGGACTTCCGCCTGGCGGATCAAGCGGATCTTGATCGAATTGACGCGATAGGCGCTCGACACGATTTCGTTGCCCAGGAAATCCACGATCGTGTCGTGCATATCCCAATCGACGATCTGCGCGCGGCGAATCACATCCGGCGTGATCTTCTTCTTCGCGTCCTTGATGACTTTCTCGTGCGCTTCCAGCAGGCGCCCGATCTCGGAGTCCGGCGCTTCGCGCACGAACACCTCGACCGCCTCGCGCTCCATCATCAGACGGAACTGGAACGCGTTGCGGATCAGGCTGAGATCGACATGCGCGACCTGCATCCCGCGCTGGGGAATGGTGACGATCAATCCTTCCGCTTCCAAACGCGGCACGAGTTCGCGGATCGCCCCCAGCGGCAAGCCGGTGATCTCCACCAACTCGCGCTGCGAGACGAATTGGCCGGGCACGATTTCGCGCGCGAGCAGCCGGTCGGTGAACGCGGCATAGGCGCGTTCCCGCAGCTTGGGCGCATCGGTGCCGGTTTCGGCCATCAAGCGGCCTTCTGGGCCAAAGCGGCATCGACGCGCTTGACCAATGCGGCCGCGCGCGCGTCGTCGAGTTCCACGACCGGCGGGCGCATACGGCGCCAATTGGCATCGCCTTCGCGATGCGCGATCAGCGCCTTCACCGCCGGCATGAACGGATCGGCGATGATCGCCGCCACGCATGCGCCGATGCGCGCGTCGTCCTTGCCGTCCCACGCCGCGGGGCGCAGCAGATCGGGACGGATATTCGCCATGCCGCAAATCGTGCCCGACCCGCCTTCGCGCACCGCGCGGGCGAGCAAGCGTTCGTCGCCGACCAGGATCTGCAGATCCTTATGCGTGTCGAGGAAGCCCTTGGCGGATTCCCATTGGCCGGTCGAATCCTTGATGCCGATGATCGCGTTCGGGAATTCCTTGCGCAGGCGCGTCATGATCGCGGGCGTGAACATCACGCGCGTCATGCTGGGGATGTGATAGATCAAAACGTCGCGCAGTTGCGCGCCCAGTTTTTCGAATACGGCGGCGTACCAGCGGAAGATCCCTTCTTCCGACGGTTCGGGGAAATAGAAGGGTGGCGTCATCAGCAGGCCGCGCACGCCGTGGTCATAGCCCACGCGCGCTTGCGCGACCGCTTCGCCCACAGTCGCGGCCGAAACGCCCGCGATCACCTGCTTGCCAAGATCGAGACCGCCGGCGGCCAGCGCGCCGAGCGCCGCGTAACGTTCGCCGATATCGATCGACGCGCCCTCGCCCGTCGTGCCGAACATCGTCACGCCGTCGCCGCCATTCGCCAGCACCCACTTCGCCTGTGCCACGGTGCGCGGCAGGTCGACGGCGCCGTTGGCGAGGAACGCGGTCGACAAGGCGCAGGACAAGCCGATGCGCGGACCGATGGATTTGGCGGACATGATGGACGATCTCTCCCGATGCGTTATGGTCTTGTGGGCGCGGATGTTGACCATGTCGAACGCGCGCGTCAAGAAGTAACATGTCAGTCGGTTGGGGAGAGACGATTGGACACGCGAATACTCGGTAAAAGCGGCGTCGAAGTGTCAGAACACGGTTTCGGCGGCGCGCCCTTGGGTGATCTTTATTCGATCATCGACGAGGCCGTCGCGGTCGGCACGGTCGAATCGGCGCTGCGCAACGGTGTGACGCTGCTCGACACGTCGCCGCTTTACGGCCATGGCATGTCGGAGCTGCGCATCGGTGCTGCGCTGCGGCGCGTCAAGCCGCCCAAATTCGTGCTCTGCACAAAAATCGGGCGCGTGATGGACCCCTTCAAGCGGAAGGTACCCGGCGAAGGCTATGTCGGCGGCGTCGAGCATCTCGCGAATTTCGATTATTCCTATGACGGCGCGATGCGTTCGCTGGAACAATCGATGCTGCGCATGGGTTTGAGCCATATCGACGTGGTGCTGATCCACGACGTCGATGTCTGGACGCATGGCACCGCGATGATTGATCAGCGTTTCCGCGAAGCGGTCTCCGGCGCCTACAAGGCGCTGGATCGTTTGCGGACGGAGAAGGTGATCCGCGCGGTCGGCGTCGGCGTCAACGAAGCCGATATGTGCGTGCGCTTCGCGCGCGAGTGCGACATCGATTGCGTGCTGCTCGCCGGGCGCTATTCGCTGCTCGAACAGCCCGCCGCCGCCGAGTTCCTGCCGCTCGCCGTCGAACGGCGCATCGGCGTGATGCTGGGCGGCGTGTTCAACTCCGGCATTCTGGCGACCGGCCCGATCCAAGGCGCCAAGTACAACTACAAGCCCGCCCCGCCCGACGTGATGGCAAAGGTCGGTCAAATCGAAGCCGTGTGCCGCGCGCATAACGTGGCGCTGGCCGATGCGGCGCTGCGCTTTGCGTTGGCGCATCCGGCGGTGTCGAGCGTCGTGCTCGGCGCCGTGGCGCCGTCGGAGATCGAACGCCAGCGCCAGTCCTTCTCGGCGAAGATTCCCGCCGCCTTGTGGAGCGATCTCAAGGCCAAAGGCTTGCTCGACAAATCCTGTCCGGTGCCGGCATGAAGATCGACGCGCATCAGCATTATTGGCGCGTCGATCGCGGCGATTACGGCTGGCTGACGCCCGACAAGGGCATCATCTACCGCGATTTCCTGCCGCCCGATCTCGCCCCCATCCTGAAGCGCCACGACATCGCCAAGACGATTTTGGTGCAGGCGGCACCGACGGAAGCGGAGACGCTTTTCCTGCTCGACATCGCCAAGGGCGACGAGAGCGTGGCGGGCGTGGTCGGCTGGGCGGATTTCGAAACGCCCGAGCGCATCGGCGAGTTGGCGAAAGACGCATTGCTCGTCGGCCTGCGCCCGATGGTGCAGGACCTCGCCGACGACGACTGGCTGGCGTCGCCCAAGCTCGCCCCCGCCTTCGACGCGTTGATCGCCTATGGCCTTGTGTTCGACGCACTGGTGCTGCCGCGCCATTTGCCGCGTTTGCTGGTCGTGGCCGAGCGCCATCCGGGATTGCGCATCGTCGTCGATCACGGCGCCAAGCCCTTCATCAAGGACAAGCGCCTCGATCCCTGGCGCGCCGATATGGCGGCCCTCGCCGCGCGCCCGAATGTCGTGTGCAAGGTCTCGGGCCTCGCGACCGAAGCCTCGCCCGAATGGACGCAAGGCGATCTCGCCCCTTATGTGCTGCATTTGCTCGACGTCTTCGGGCCCGCCCGTCTGCTATGGGGCAGCGATTGGCCGGTCGTCGACTTGGCCGGCGGTTACGATCGCTGGTTTGCGGCCGCGCAAGGCCTGATCGGTTCGCACGAAGACGTTTTCGGCGCCAATGCGGCGCGCATCTATTTGGACAAGCGGGGGCGACGCGATGCTTAAAGGTCTCGATCCGGTATTGTCGGCCGATCTTCTCTGGGTGCTCGACTCGATGGGCCATGGCGACGATCTGGCTTTGGTCGACGCCAATCACCCGGCCGAAACCATCGCGGCGCATACGACCACCGGCAAGCTCGTGCGCCTGCCGGGATTGACGATGGAGCGCGCCGCGCGCGCGATCCTGTCGGTGCTGCCGATCGACGATTTCGAGCCCAAGCCCGTGCGCCGGATGGAAGTCGTCGGCGACAAGAAGAAAATCCCCGACGTGCAAAAAGCCGTGCAGGCCGAAATCGACAAGGCGCTCGGCGCCAAATCGCCGCTGTCGGGGATCGAGCGTTTCGCTTTCTACGAGGCCGCGAAAAACGCCTTCGCCGTGGTGCAGGTGGGCGATCCCCGCCCCTATGGCTGCTTCCTGCTGCGAAAAGGCGTTATCGCCGGCGTCCCGTAAGCACGGCGCCCACGTCGCGCGGCAGCGTCATATAGACGAAGGCGCAGGACGTCGCGATCGCCGCGACGGCCAGGAACGCCGGCACGAATTGCGCCGTACCCGTGGCCCCCGTCGCCATGCCCGACGCGGCGATGGTCAGCGCCACCGCCGCGATTGTAATGCCGATCGAGCCGGTCATTTCCTGCGCCACGGCCATCAACGTGGTCGCGCGCGACATCTTGTCGGCCGGCACATCGGCGAACAGCACGGCGTTCGAACTGGTGAATTGCAGCGAGCGCGTGAAACCGGTCAGCATCAAAATCGCGATCATCACCCAGCCGGGCATGCCGGTATGGAAGACCAGCGGAATCGCCACCAGCATGCCCGCGATCACGCCGTTGACGACCAGCACGTTGCGGAACCCCACGAGGCGCAGGATGCGGTTCGCCGCGATCTTCATCGCGAAGGCGCCGATCCCGACCGCGAAGGTGATGGCGCCGCTTTCGAACGCGGTGCGGTCGAGACCGAGCTGGATATAAAGCGGCAGCAGGAACGGCACGGCGCCGGCACCGACGCGGAACAGAAATCCGCCGATCATGCCGATACGGAAATTGCGGATGCTGAACAGGCGAAGATCGATGACCGGTGCCGGGTGGCGCAACGCGTGGCGCACATAGGCAATCAACAAAACGACGCCCGCCGCCAAGCACCCCGCCGCGATCCGATGATCGGTGTGTTCGACGCCGATAGTGGTGGCGCCGATCAACGTCAGCGCCAATCCCGGCCCGCTCAGCAGAAAGCCGCGCAGATCGAACGCGTCCGTCGAATCGCCGTGGATCTGCGGCAGGCGCGCGCGCGCGGCCAGAATGCCGAGCATCGCGATGGGCACGTTGATCCAGAAGATCCAGTGCCAGGAAAGATAGGTGGCGCAGAATCCGCCCAAAGGCGGTCCAACGATGGGGCCGAGCAAACCCGGCATCGTCAACACCGCCATCGCGGCGATCAGCTTGTCCTTCGACACGCTGCGCACGACGACGAGTCGCGCGACCGGGATCATCATCGCCCCGCCCGCCCCCTGCACCACGCGCGATGCGACCAGCTCCCATATCTGGCTCGAGAACGCGCAGGCGATGGAGCCGACGGCGAACACGCCCATCGCCCAGCAAAACACCGTGCGTGTACCGAACCGATCCGCGACCCAGCCCGATGCCGGAATGAACACCGCGAGCGAAATCAGATACGACGTCAACGCGAGTTTGAGATCGATCGGATCGACTTGGAAATCGCGCGCGATGTCGGTCAACGCCGTCGCCAACACGGTGGCGCCCATGTTCTCCAGGAACAGGGCGCTGGCGGCGATCAGCGGAACGATGCGGGGCAGGTCTTGTTCGGGCGTTTCGGATGGGTCTTGTGCCATTGCCCGCAGTTTCGCGCCGCAAGCGCCCTATCTCAAGTACGCGAAAGGGGCATTCCGTTACGCGCGGTGACCGCTATTTCTTTTCTTCGAGAAGACCGAGTTCGAGTTTCGCCCAGCGCATGGCTGCATTGCCCGCGGGGATACCCGCATAGACCGCCGCGTGCAGCACCAGCGAGCGCAATTCTTCCAGCGTCACGCCGTTGCGCAATGCGGGCTTCACGTGCAGGCGGAACTCCTCCTCCCGCCCCAGCGCGATCATCAGCGCGAGCGTCAGCATCGAGCGCGTTTTGCGCGGCAATGTGGGATCGCCCCAAATATCGCCCCACGCGGTGCGGGTGATGAATTCCTGCCAAGGCCGGTCGAAATCGGTCGCGGCCGCCAGCGACCGGTCGACATGCGGCGCGCCCAGCACGGATTTGCGGTTGGCGAGCCCCGCTTCGAAGGACGATCCGTCGCGCGATTTCGCCAGCGGCGCAGCCACATCCAAGAACGCGCGCAGATGGCGATTGACCGACGGCGCTTGCTCGATCGCCAACAAATGCGCCGCTTGGCGCAGCGTGACGAGTTCGGCGCCCGAAACCAGCGCTTGGATATCGCGCATCATTTGCGGCGGCGTGGCCGGATCGTCCTCGCCCGCGATAATCAGCGTGGGCGCCGCGATGGTGCCGATCAGTCCGCGCAAATCCATCTCGGCCAACGCTTCGCAACACAGCGCATAGCCTTCGGCCGGACAGGCCAGGAATTGCGCTTTCACATTCGCGATCAGCTCGGGCGGGCATGTCTTGCTGAACCAGCGCGACAACACGGCTTCGACGATCGACGCCATGCCGTGTTCACGCACCGCGGCGGCGCGCGTGCGCCAGCCTTCGGGCGGCGGCATATGCGCCGAGGTCGCCATCAGCGTCAGCGAGCGCACGCGCTTCGGATATTTCGCCGCTAAAACCTGGCCGGTCATCCCGCCCATCGACAGGCCGACGATATGCGCGGATTCGATCTTCAGCGCGTCGAGCAGGCCCAGCGCATCGTCGGCCAGATCGAAAATCGTCGAAGCGCCCGGCTTCACGGGCGACGAACCATGGCCGCGCGTGTCGTAGCGGATCAGGCGATATTTGTCGGCAAGTGCGGGGATCTGCCGATCCCACATTTCCAGCGCCGTGCCCAGCGAGTTGGAGAACAGCACCGGCGGGCCGTCCTCGGGCCCGAGCAAATCGTAGCGCAGCGTAGTGCCATTGGCGGTCGTCAGCGTGGGCATGTCACTTCCCTGGAATCAATTTCGTCGCAATGTCTTCGACGCGTGCGATGGCCGGCTCGACCCAACGCGCCGCATCGGGCCGATCGACCGCAATGTCGGGTGTGCGGACGAGGTTTTCCTTCATCCGCGCGGCGTCGACGGTCAAACCCGCGGCGATCGCCGCGAGTTCGCGCGCGGCGCCCGAGGCGAGGCCGATCAACGAACCGAACGCGAGCCACTCGGCTTGCCAAGCACCCGCCGGTCGTTCCTGCGCCGAAGCCATCGACTGGATCAGCGTTGCCGCGTGGCCGCCGGCGGCCATATGCGTCGCCAGGATCGCGGCACAGCCGACCGGGTTGCGCTTATGCGGCATCGCCGAGGATCCGCCGCGCCCCGGGATCGCGGGCTCGGCGACTTCGCCGATCTCGTCGGCTTGCAGGAACAGAATATCGGTCGCGATCTTCGCGGCCGCCCCCATCGCCATCGCGTGGCGCAAGCCGCACGCGACATAGGGGGCGCGCGAAACCTGGATCGGGAACGGCGACGCGTCGAGGCCCAGGATTTCCGCGAAACGCTTGGCGACGATGGGGGCGGATTTGCCCATTGCGGCGAGCGTGCCGACCGCGCCGCCCAGCGTGGCGCGATAAGTCGGTGCGGGTGCCGCTTCCAGCGCCTCGGCAAGGCCGATACCCCACATCGCGGCCTTGAAGCCGAAGGTGATCGTCGCGGCGTGCTTGTTATAGGTGCGGCCCATCATCACGACATCGCGATGCGCGCGCGCGAGTGCCGCCAGCCCCGTCAACGCCTTCGCCCAGTTCGCGGCAAGGACGGCGTCGGCTTCCTTGGCCGCGAGTGCGGCTTCAGTATCGATCAAATCCTGGCTGGTCGCGCCCTTGTGAACCAAGGCGCCGAGCCCCTCGGGCAATTGCCTGCGTAGCGCCGTCAGGAACGGAATCGACGCGACCGCCTGATCGGCCGTACCTCGCCCGATGGCGGCGAGATCGAACGATGCCGGGTCGATGCCTCGCACGGCCTTGGCCGCATCGTCATGGCCTTGCGCTTCCGCGAGGGCGGCTTCGATGCGCAAAAACCGTGCAAGCCGCGCGCGATCGTCGAAGATCGCAGCGACCGCCGGATCGGCGTAAAACGGCCCGGTCAGGGCGGAATCGAGTGCCGAAAACGTCATTGCGCGCCGAATGTAGCGACAACCAGGCCCGATGGGGGAATCATGCGTTTCTCCTCATGGCCATATTAGCCATGACCGGGGCTTCCAACCAAACTTAACGGGCTTGTGAGGATTTCTCGTTTGTCCCGCCAGGGGGTCGGGACCGATTGTGCCCCGATCATGAGCAAAGCCGCAAAGCCCTTCCGGCCGGTCGCGATCACGGCCAACGATCTGCGTTCGGGCATCGTCGTTTTCCGCACCGACACGGGCGATTGGGTGAAGGACGCAACGCGCGCCGAAATCGCCCTCGACCCCGCCAAGGCCGAAGCGCTGCTCGCCGCCGCCAAGTTGGATCACGACCGCAATATCGTGGTCGAGCCCGTGGCCGTCGCCTTCGACCCGGAATCGCGTTTGCCCGTTCTGCTGCGCGAACGTATCCGCGCCCAGGGCCCGACCGTCGCCATTCCAGGAAGCGTTTAAGATGTATCGCTACGACGAATTCGACCGGGGCTTCGTCCTGGAACGCGTCGCCGAATTCCGCGACCAGGTTCAGCGCCGCCTGTCGGGCGAGCTGACCGAGGACCAATTCAAGCCGTTGCGCTTGATGAACGGCGTCTATCTGCAGCTTCACGCCTATATGCTGCGCATCGCCATTCCCTATGGCGTGGTTTCGTCGCGCCAGATGCGCAAGCTCGCCCATATCGCGCGCGAATACGACAAGGGCTATGGCCATTTCACGACGCGCCAGAACCTGCAATTCAACTGGGTCGAACTCGCGCGTATTCCCGATCTGCTGGCCGAATTGGCCGAGGTCGAGATGCATGCCCTTCAAACCTCGGGCAATTGCATCCGCAACGTCACGGCGGATCATTTCGCCGGCGCCGCCGCCGACGAAATCGTCGATCCGCGCCCCTATGCCGAAATTCTTCGCCAATGGTCGTCGATCCATCCGGAATTCACCTATCTGCCGCGCAAGTTCAAGATCGCGGTGACCGGCGCGCCGCATGATCGCGCGGCCGTGCAGGTCCACGATATCGGGCTGCACGCGGTGCGCGGGCCCGGCGGCAAGATCGGCTTCGCCGTCTATGTCGGCGGCGGCCAGGGTCGTACGCCGATGATCGCGCATAAGGTGCGCGACTTCCTGCCGGAGGAAGATCTTCTCGCCTATTGCGAAGCGATCTTGCGCGTCTACAACCTCGAAGGTCGGCGCGACAACAAATACAAGGCGCGGATCAAGATTCTGGTTCACGAGAAGGGCAAGGCCGAGATCGCCGCCGCGATCGAAGCCGAGTTCGCGCAGTTGAAGGGCAAGACGCTGAATTTGCCTGAAGCCGACGTGAAGGCGATCAGCGCCTATTTTGCACCGCCCGCCCTCGAAAAGCTGGCCGCGACGTCCACCGCGTTGGAAGCGGCGAAAGCCGCGAACAAGGATCTTTCGCGCTTCGTACGCCATAACGTGACCGCGCACCGCACCACCGGTTACGGCGTCGTCACCGTTTCGTTGAAGCCGGTCGGCGAACCGCCGGGCGACGCGACGGCGGCACAGATGGACGCCATCGCCGATATCGCCGAACGTTTCTCGCATTCAGAAATCCGCGTGAGCCACGAGCAGAATTTGGTTTTGCCGCATGTGAAGCTCGACGAGATTCCGGCCCTGTTCGCCGAACTCGCCAAGCACAACCTCGCCACGCCCAATGCGGGTTTGGTGACCGACATCATCGCTTGCCCGGGGCTCGACTATTGCGCGCTCGCCAATGCGCGCTCGATCCCGGTCGCGCAGCGTTTGTCCGAGCGTTTCGCCGACATCGCGCGCCAGGAGGAAATCGGCGATCTGAAGATCAAGATTTCCGGCTGCATCAACGCCTGCGGCCATCATCATGTCGGCCATATCGGCCTGCTGGGCGTGGATCAGAAGGGCAAGGAGCTCTATCAGATCACGCTGGGCGGCTCGGCCGACGAGCACACGTCGATCGGCGAAATCATCGGGCCGGGCTTCCCGACCGATAAGGTCGTGGATGCAGTGGAAGCGGTGATCGACGTCTATCTCGGCTTGCGCAAGGGTCCCGAGGAAAGCTTCCTCGACGCCTATCGCCGCGTGGGCGCCGAGCCCTTTAAAGCCGCCCTCTACGCGGACGCTTGATCATGACCGTTTACGACGTGAAGCGCCGCGCGTTCGGCGAAGATGCCTGGTCGTTTCCCGCGGACGGCGACGCCCTACCGCCAGGCCCGGCCGCGATTACCAAAGCGCGCTTCCTGCGCGACCGCGACGCGCTGCTGGCGCGCAATGCGCCGCTCGGCCTCGTGCTCGTCGCGGGCGAAACTTTCGACGGGATCGAAAACGATCTGAACCGCTTCGATCTGATCGCGCTCAAATTCCTGCGCTACGCCGACGGGCGGCCCTATTCGCTCGCCCGGCTCGCGCGCGAGCGCCACGGCTTCAAGGGCGAGTTGCGCGCCATCGGCGACGTGCTGCGCGACCAGATCACGCTGATGCTGCGCGCCGGATTCGACGCTCTACAGCCCACGCATGCGGGCACGATCGCCGCGTTGCGCGACGGCAAGATCGTCACGGTCGATCATTATTTCCAGCCGGCGACGCGCGAAGAGCTCCAGGAGGGCGGCTATGCTTGGCGCCGCCGCCCCGCTTGAGGAATTAGCCGGCGACGGCCCAGGCGCTGGGCCACAACGCGTGTTCGCCGATCGGCACGACCATCGCTTCGCCCGCTTGGGTACGCGTATAGCGCACGGCGAAGACCGGACCGGCGAAGCCGCCGGGCAACGGCGCGGCCGCCTCGCCTTCCCGCAACACGATCACCGCGCCGGCGTCCAGCGCGGCGTTATCGGCGAAGCCGGCCCGGCGTTCGAGCACGATATTGGCCCCCGAGAACGCGACCAGCGCGACGATTTCCCCCGGTTGCGCGGCGATTCGTCCGGTCCATTGCGCGCGGTATTCGCTGCCCGCGATCTTGACCGGGGCGCCAAGCTCGGCAATCGCCGGGGCCGCGAGTTCGGGATGGCGCGCCAGCAGGGCCAAACCGGCGCTGCGCAAATGGGCATCGGCGGCGGCAGGGGCGCTGCGGGTCAAAAATGCCGCCTCGCCCAAGATCCAACCCAGCTCGTCGGCCGTAAAAGCTTCGCGGATTTCCGTCCGGGAGGCCGCTTTGATCGCCGTCGAGACCGCCGTTTGAATGCCCATGACCCGCTCCGTTTCAGGACTTCATCAAACGGCGGTTCGGGTAAGTTGGCGAGCGAGTAAATCTTTGGCCCCCGCCTAAAAAACCTCAATTCCCGAATTCTGGCCCAAACCCGAGTATCCGACCATGCTGCCGATCAATCTCGACGCCGCGAAACTGCCGATCGCCTTGATCGGGGACGGTCCGCGCGCCGCGCGCCGCCTGGAATTGCTGCTTGAGGCGGGCGCGGCGAAGGTCTCGCGCGTGGCGCCGGACGGCGATTTGTCGGGCTATCGCATCGTCTACATCGCCGATTTCGACGAGGAACGGTCGCGTGAAATCGCGTCCCGCGCACGCGCGGCAGGCGCGCTGGTGAATGTCGAGGACGTGACCGAGCTGTGCGACTTCCACACGCCCGCTTTGATCCGGCGCGGCGATTTGACCGTCACGGTCGCGACCGGCGGGCGCGCCCCCGGCCTTGCCGGGGCGCTTGCGGCCTATCTCGGTAAAATGTTTGGTGCGGCGTGGGCGATGCGCCTCGACCTGCTGGAAGCCAAGCGCCGCAATTGGCGCGCGCAGGGCATGGACCATCGCGCGATCCGCGAAGCGACCGCGCGCGAATTAGATCAGACGGGCTGGTTGCCCGCTTTGCCCGCGAACGTCGAAGCTTCTGATTTGAGCCAATCGGCGAACAGCGCGACTTTGCGCAAGGCAAGCTTGGGTTCCGGGCAAACCAGCCAATAGGCGAAATCGACCGGCACGGCCGTGCCGAACGGCTTGATCAGGCGCCCTTCGGCGAGGTCGGCGGCGGCGAGCGACGCCTTTGCCAAAGCGACACCGCGCCCCAGCGCAGCGGCTTCCACGACCAAGCTCGATTGATTGAAGCGCGGCCCGCGCGTGCCGTCGATATCGCTCGCCCCTGCCGCCTTCAGCCACATCGACCATGTGGGGCACGACGGATCGTCGTCGGGGCTGTCGTCGTGCAGCAGGATTTGGTCCTTCAGCGCCGACACGGCGTCGAGCCGCTGCTTGCCCTTCAAAAGCTTGGGGCTGCACACCGGAAATACGGTTTCCTCGAGCAAGCGCTCGCAATGCAGATCGGGATAGCGCCCCGCGCCGTAGCGGATGGCGAGATCGACGCCGTCCGAATGGAAATCCGTCAGCGCCATCGAGGCGCCGACGCGCACGTCGATCTCGGGATACTTCGCCTGGAAGCGCTCGAGACGCGGCAACAGCCATTTCGCGGCGAAGGACGGCGCCACCGAAATCGTCAGCACGCCCGCATCGCCCAGATTGTCGATCTGCTCGATCGCGGCTTGCAGGCTTTCGAACCCGTCGCGAATGCCGGGCAGGATCGCCTGGCCCGCATCGGTCAGCAGCAGAATGCCCTTGGTGCGCTGGAACAGCTCGATCTCGAGATGATCTTCGATCGTCTTGATCTGGTGGCTGACCGCGGCGGGCGTGACGGCAAGCTCGTCCGCCGCCTTCGTCACGCTGAGATGGCGGGCGACGGCCTCGAAGGCGCGCAAGGAATTGAGCGGGGGTAAACGGCGGCGACGCATGGCGGTATTCTAAACACCCCATGAAAAATTATCCGCGCGAAAATTCAGCCCACCGGCCCCGCGCAGACGGCTAGACTTGCTGCGTCCAGCGATCAGGGGGTGCCGACGATGACCGAGCCGAAATGGAAGCATGACGGGGTGCAGGTGATCCCGGCCGACTCGCTGGACCCGACCACGGCGGGCAATACCGCGGGCATGAACCGCGCCACGGCGATCGATTTCGCGCGCGCGGGCGCCCAGAAGCTGTGGGCCGGCACGGTCCATATCCATCCCGGCGCAAAGACCGGCGCGCATCATCACGGGCCGCTGGAAAGCGTGATCTATGTCGTGCGCGGCCGCGCGCGGATGCGCTGGGGCGACAATCTGGAATTCGTCGCCGAGGCGGGCCCCGGCGATTTCATCTTCGTGCCGCCTTATGTGCCCCATCAGGAGATCAACGCGAAGGAGGACGAGACGCTGGAATGCGTGCTCGTCCGTTCCGACGGTCAGGCGGTCGCGATCAATCTCGACATCGAACCGGCCGAGAAGCCCGAAAGCGTGAAGTGGATCGACCCGATCCACCGCCATTGATCGCGTTTACGCGGCGGCCTTGCGCGTGACGAGCAGTTTGTCGATGCGCCTTCCGTCCATATCGACGACTTCGAGCGTCCATTCGCCGATCTGAACCCGCTCGCCGGTTTGCGGCAGGCGGCCGAGGCGATGGAGAACGAGCCCCGCGACGGTTTCGTAATCCGCGTCCTTCTCCGTCGGCACGCCCGTGCGCGCGGAGAATTCGTCGGCCCGCATCCAGCCCGCGACGAGATACGAGGAATCGTCGCGCACCACCAGGGCCGGTTCCTCGTCCTGGTCGTCCTTGAACGAGCCCGCGATCGCCACCAGGATGTCGGTCGAGGTGATGATGCCTTCGAAATGGCCGTATTCGTCGACGACGAGGGCCATATGCATCGATGATTCCTGGATCGCCTTGACGACGTCGAGCGCGTCCATCCCGTCGAGCACGGCGGGCACGGGGCGTGTGTGCTTGCGCGCATCGATCGTGCCGTGTTCGAGCAATTCGACCAGTGCCGCCTTCACGTCGAGCACGCCGATCACCGCGTCGCGCTCGCCTTCCCACATCGGCAGGCGCACGCGCGACGTCTCGAGCAGGTGTTTGCGCAGCACGTCCTGCGGCGAAGCGATGTCGAGCGTCTCGACCTCGTGGCGCGGGGTCATCAGCGATTTGGCCGCGCGATCGGCCAAACGCATGACGCCGGAAATCATCTCGTGTTCTTGACCTTCGAGGATGCCGGCGGTCGCGGCTTCCGCGATCACGTTCTTCACTTCCTCCTCGGTCACGCTTTCGTTGGACGTGCTCTTCGGCCCGAACAGGCGCAAGACGGCCTTGCCCGAGCGATCGAGCAGCCAGACGAGCGGTGCCGCCGCGTGGCTCAACGCCAGCATCGGGGCCGCAACCTTCGCCGCGACGCGTTCGGGGTCGCGCAGCGCGATCTGCTTGGGCACGAGCTCGCCGACGATCAGCGACAAATAGGTGATGGCGACAACAACGACGCCCACGCCCAAGGCGTCGGCCGCGGCCGGGGGTGTCCCGAGTTCCGACAGATAGCCGGAGAGGCGCAAGCCGAGCGTGGCGCCCGAAAAGGCGCCCGACAAAATGCCGACCAGGGTGATGCCGATTTGAACGGTCGACAGGAAACGGCCGGGATCCGCCGCCAAACGCATGGCGATCTCCGCCCCGCGATTACCCTTATCCTGCAAAACCTTAAGCCGGGTCGACCGCGCGGAAACGACGGCCAATTCCGACATCGCGAGCAATCCATTGACGATCGTCAGCACCAAGACGACGGCGATCTCGACGTACACCTCTTACTCCAATCATGCCGGCCCGCGACGGATTGGCGGCGGCTTCGAGGCGCACAGGTATAGCACGGGCGGACGCGGTGTATTGCCCGGCGTCCATTATAAAAATTATATCTATTTCAGTACCTTAGCTGGAGATCGACAATCTAGGATCGGTGATTACCAGCTGATCCGCTCGAGATTGTCGAAGGTCATTTCGCTACCATCGGCCAAGACGATGGTGCCCGACGCGTCGTCGCCGAGGTCCAAAGAGCCCGTCGCCCCCTCGGCCGCGAGTTCGGTCCCGTCCGACAGGATAACCGTCCAGCCGCCCTGGCCGGGCCCCACGCCGGCGCCGTCGACGATGACCGTATCTGTCCAGCCGCCGCCGGCCCCGCCGTCGAACGTGTCGCGCCCGCCGCCGACGCCGAAATAGGCGATGTCCGACCCGCCCCCGCCGGTGATCGTGTCGTTGCCGCCGCGCCCGTCGAAAACATTGTCGGCCGCATCGCCGGTCAACCGGTCGGCGAAGCTGGAACCGGTGACGTTCTCGAACTCGGCGATATTGTCGCCCTGCGCGAACCCGCCCGACGCGGTGTTGTTCGAAAGATTGACCGTCACACCGGCGGTGCTGTCGGAATAGTCGAGCGTGTCGCTGCCCGCCCCGCCGCGCAGGATGTCGTTGCCGGCACCGCCCCGGATCGTGTCGTCGCCCGCACCGCCCAGAATGCTGTCGTTCCCGGCATTGCCGACCAGCAAATTCGCATCGCTCGAGCCGGTGATCGTGTCGTTGCCGGTGGTGCCGAGCACGTTTTCGATCGACGTGTAGCGATCCCCCGCCGCGTCGCCCGTGGCGCCCACGCCGGTCGAGAGATTCACGTTCACGCGGCTGGAGGTGTAGGAGAAATCGACCGTGTCGACGCCCGAACCGCCGATGATCGAGTCCGAGCCAGCGCCGCCGACGAACGTGTCGTTGCCGCCGCCGCCGGTGATCAGATCGTTGCCGGCCCCGCCCTCGATCCGTTCCGAACCGGTGGAACCCGTCAACGTATCTGCCGAGCCCGAACCGATCAGCGTTTCGAAACCCGAAATCGTATCGCCCGCCGCATCGCCGCCCGAGACGGCGCCCGTCGCGAGATTGACGTTCACGCCCGAAGCGCTCGCCGAATAGGACAGCGTATCGAGGCCGACGCCGCCGATCAGCGTGTCGGCACCGGTCCCGCCTTGGATGACGTCGTTGCCAGCACCGCCGTCGATGATGTTCGCGCCGGTGGAGCCGGTCAGCGTGTCGTTGAACGCCGAACCGGTGACCTGCTCGAAGCCGGAAATCGAATCGCCCTGGGCGTGACCGCCCGACACGGCGTTGGTCGCGAGATTGACGCTGATCGCCGCGTTGGACGCCGAATAGTCGAGCCTGTCGTTGCCGGTGCCGCCCACGAGCGTGTCGGCGCCCGCATCGCCGAAGATCGTGTCGTCGCCCGCACCGCCATCGAGGCGATTGGCATTGGCGTCGCCGCGCAGCGTATCGGCCCCCGAACCGCCGGTGACGTTTTCGAAGCCCGAGATCACGTCGCCCGCCGCGTCGCCGCCGGAAGCCGCACTGGTCGCGAGATTGATATTCACGCCTGCCGTATCGGCGGCGTAGTTCAATGTATCGTTCCCAGTACCGCCGATCAGCGTATCGGCACCCGCACCGCCTTGGATCGTGTCGTTGCCCGCGCCGCCATCGATGCGATTGGCGCCCGCATCGCCGGTCAGCGTATCGGCGCCCGTACCGCCGGTGAGATTTTCGAAGCCCGACAGCGTATCCGTGCCCGCCCCGGTCGCGACACCGGTCGCAAGATTGGCGGTGATCGCGGCGGTCGACGCGGAAAAGTCGACCGTGTCGACACCGCTGCCGCCGATCAGCGTATCGTTGGCGGAACCGCCGGAAATCGTATCGTCGCCCGCTCCGCCGTCGAGGCGATTGGCGGCGCTGTTGCCGATCAGCGTATCGTCGAACGCCGAGCCGACCACCGTTTCGATCGTCGCGAGAACATCGCCCGAGGCGTCGCCAGTCGAAACCTGCGCCGTCGTCAGATTGAGATTGACCTGCACGGCGGCGTCCGACGCGCTGTAATCGGCCGTGTCGTTGCCCGTGCCGCCGATCAGCGTATCCGCACCCTTGCCGCCGATCAGAATATCGTTGCCCGCGCCGCCATCCAGGCGTTCGGCCGCGTCGGTGCCGGAAATCGTATCCGCCCCCGAACCGCCGATGACGGTTTCGAAACCCGAAATCGTATCGGTGCCGGTCGCACTGCCCGTCGCGGTCCCGGCGGCGAGATCGACGTTCACGCCCGCCGTATCGGCGGCGAAGCTCAGCGTATCGTTGTCGGCCCCGCCAAGAAGCGTATCGTTCCCCGCGCCGCCTTGGATCGTATCGGCACCCGCACCGCCTTCGAGACGGCCAGCGACGGAGCCGCCGGTTAAACTATCGGCGGCGGATGTGCCGATCACATTCTCGATGCCCGACAGGCTATCTGTCCCGGCACCGCCGCTGGCGGCACCGGTCGCGAGATTGACCGTCACGCCCGACGACGCCGACGCGTAATCCGCCGTGTCGATGCCCGCACCGCCGACCAGGGTATCGTTCCCCAATCCTCCCACGAGCGTATCGTCGCCCGCACCGCCGGTCAGGACGTTCGCAGCCGCATCGCCCGTTAGCGTATCGGCGAAATCGCCACCGGTGACGTTCTCGAAACCCGAAATCGTGTCGCCTTCGGAATTGGCGCCCGACGACAGATCGACGCTGACGCCCGTTTCGGCGCGCGTATAGGCAAGCGTATCCGTACCCGCACCGCCGATCAGCGTGTCGGCACCCGCCCCGCCTTCGATCGTGTCGTTGCCCGATCCGCCGTCGATGCGGTTGGCGCCCGCGTCGCCAAAAAGCGTATCGTTGCCGGTACCGCCGATCAGGTTCTCGATGCTTTGCAGAACGTCGCCTGCCGCATCGCCGCCGGTCGTGCCGTTTTGCAGATCGACCGAGAGATTGGCGGTGCTGGTCGTGTAGCTCGCGGTATCGCTGCCCTCGCCGCCGATCAGCGTATCGGCACCGGCAGCACCGATCAGCGTGTCGTCGCCAG
>VFQN01001431.1_pt1 | contig 40088 bp, 35 predicted proteins | sample 3512371 | NCBI WGS metagenome assembly VFQN01 (sample SAMN10412370, study PRJNA504923) | tailings metagenome | isolation source: Replicate 2 from Balatoc abandoned mine | place: Philippines: Itogon, Benguet | collected 2017-08-28
ATAGAAGCAATCGAGGAAGATGAAAGACAAGAGGAAGAGAAGCGAAGAAAGAGAATCAAAGAGACTGAAAGTTCGAATAAGAGTACTGATAAAGAAGAAGATAATGCCGATGATGCTGACGAGGAAGAAGATGATGATGATGATGATGATGAAGAAGAAGAAGAAGAAGAAGAAGAAGGAAGTCGTTCATTCGTCTATAATCCTCTCGATTTTATCTCTTATCCTAATTAACGACAGACGACTAGTAATATCTATGATAGGAAGAAAATTCGATTCGATTGTAACTTATTTTAACCTTATAAAACTAAAAAATCAAACATAAATATGACTAAACCAATAAAAGAACGAGGGAGAAAAAAGGAACAGATAACGCCATAACTTGCATCATATTGTAATGTATTGTATGAGTGCAGGTGACTTTTATTTCGTTGGTGCGGGTTTCTTGACTTTTGAAGGAGAAGCCGTGTGGCTGACATTTGGTGAGGAATAAACATTCGTCGTTGCTTGCAGCTGAGAGATCACATTGCATAACGCTAACAACCACTCACAGGAGCGTTTGCGATCATTCCAAGAAAACTGTACCACAACCTTTCCAGTGCCACTACCACTTCCAGTTCCACTGCCAACACCTCCTGAACCGCTTAAACCCTTGACAGGAGGAACAGAGGAAGTGTTCGCAGGAGTAGCGGTGGCATAATCCAAGAAACAAGACCTGAATAATCGATATTTATCACAATAGTATTGAGTATGATTCACACTGGCATCTCCAGGAACACCACCTTTCCCTAGAGGAAGGTTAAGAAGGAGGTGTTGCACTTGTGTCACAATTCGTTTGATTAATAAAATATCCTTTAAAATAATCTTAACAAAGTTTGTATTGGATGCAGCAGAAGATCCTGGTGGACCACTAGCAAAGGCAGCAGTATAATTTCCACCACCGGACATACCATAATAAGAAGATGATGTGACAGTAGAATTCATTAATACTGGTGCATCATTCGTTAATAATGGTGATAAATTTGATAAAGAAGCAGAAAGAGTGGAATAAGAAGGTGAAACTGACGTTGGATTGCTTGTTGTACCAGTAAAGGAAGAGGATTGAAGTGGACGAATGGAATATTTAGCCCATTCCATTGCTTCAGGATCAAACATGACAATGAGAGGACTAAAGACAGCATATTTCTCAATCTGTAGTATCAATAATCCCATCTTAATTCTTAATAATTGAAGTAAGAAATCTGAAACTAAGTTCACATCCGAACACTATGATCATATATTTTATGTAAGAAAAGAGAGATGGAAACATACAACTTCTCACTTACCTTAGCAATGATTCCTTCCATCTCGTTGTCGATATCTCCCTTGGAAAGAAGAGATTTGAGATGAATGAGATAGATAATATCTGTCTCAAAGTCCCATAGTTTCGACAAATTATAAATAATCTTCAAAGAGAAGGTAGCAATTGCATCCGATCGAAGAAAACATTGTTCTAAGAACTCTAACCGAATATTAATCATACCATAGTCATAATAACGATTCATTCTCATCTAATTGATGTTAAAAAGAAAAATTGATCGATGCTTTTGAGAATTTCACAGGCACTTACCTTCTTCCAGTCAATTTGTTGTACAACATAATCATCGTAATAACTAGATTCATTGATAAGGTCTAAGATATTGCTTCCAAGGAGCTGCGATGGCTTCAATCCTCTTAAACCACAAGTAAAGCGCAATTGTGTGACATACAAGATCGAAATATGATAGAACAATTGATATTTATTGTTCCAAATATAATATTGACGCCTGATCTTACTACCACTTCCTTCATTTCCAGTTATCGCTGCACCAATGCCACCAGTTGGATTTTTGTTTATTGAAGTACTACCAGCGCTCGTTTGATAACGAGAGTGGAAATAATACTCATAATGCAACAAAACAAGTTTTAAATCATATTTCTTTGGCCAGATATTCACAGGATTTTCATCTTTAAAGATTTCTTCATTATTTGTAATGAAATCATCAGAACAATATGAGTAATGGTAGTAGTTTTTGACTTCATTCAGATCATACACGACGTTACTTGATTCGTTATCAGCAGTGGAATTATTGTGCGTGACTTGGCTCTTGAGTCCAGCAGTGGTGGAAAGAAGGAGTTCATTGGTCATTGCATCAAAGGCTACAGCTGCAGTTGTTGGTGGATTCGACAAAGAGGCGGACGTATTTCCTGCAGGAACGATGTTAGAGGTAGAAGCAACCTCAAGTACATAGTTCAGCAATTCCACTGAACAACGAACGAAACTCTCCAAAAGACTTTTCTCAGCCATAATATTTAGTAACTATACAGCAAAGAAATCAAGGGCAAATCAATAGCAAAGAAGGCTTCACTCACCTGTTCCTTCCTTGCGGTAGAAAGTGAGGAGTGATTGATCATCACTTGATCTTTATCTTCCTCAAGATTCATCAACATTACAATTACTGGGAAAATATAGACAGAGTAGATCTCAAGCGCAACAATCGACCTCCACAGAATAGGAATCTCAAAGAGATGCTCCATTACGATAACCAGTCTTTCCATGCTGTCAATCTTCTCATTCCATCTTTGAGCAAGAATGATCGCTCGGTAAGCACCAAGGAAAACTCGATGATTGTGTTCAGGGAAATACAATAAGAGTGGTTTCCTTCTCTTGGATTTACCTCTTTTATCTCCCGTCGGATTATTGGCACTTGCTGAGGCTGAAGGGAGACCACTTGGGTATAGAGAGGAAGGAGGAGGGGTATCTAATATGGTTTGCGCGTAAAGGAAACGATCCTCCTCTTCCTCGGCAGTATCCTCGTTGATCGCTAAACTGATAATGTCTCTCCATCGCTTATCTGCAATCCCTCCCCAAGCGACTAATACCTCAGAACCTTTTCCACCGCTGGTATCCTTGGCTTGTGATAAGACACTGGCGTCTTGCATACTAACATCAACACCACTAGCAACTCGTCGCTTGTACAACTCACGACATCTATCTTCATGCTCTTGAGATTGGTCAACACGATGAGTGAACTCTAACGTATCATAGGCTAAGATTTGATATAATGATAACTCACCCGTCGCTAATGATTGGATCGTGTACGATGCAGGGACAACCTTATCAGCGTAAATACGACTTTTAAGCAGAAGGACAACCCTAATTTCACGAATCAGGTTCTCCCACCCTTGTATAGTCTTCTTCATTTGATCCGCACCATAAGTTCTCCGTTCTATCTGATCATTCACGATATGTAATGTATCCGCAATGACGGAGGCAAAAGACATCATAATCTCCAAATCATTGTGCAAACGACAATATTTCCAAACAGGACGGAAAATATGACGCACAAATTCATCAAAGGAAGGTAAGTAAGCTGTGACATCTTCAATATTTTGTGTTGTAATTTCTGAAGTTGTAAATTCATTCATCACATCCAATCGAAGTTGATCCATAAGCCGCAGTTCAGCATATTCTAACCCAGTCTCTTCCATCAGAAGCTTTTCCTCTTCTTTTAGGCTTTTACTCTTATTAGAGTCATCACCAATTTCAGTAGACCCAGTAGCAGAGGTTAGTCCTTTGATTTTGAGTTTGTATTGTTTATAACGTGATAGGAGATCTTGAAAAGTTAATAAATGATCTCGAAGAAGTCTACAACAAGAATTGAGTTTAGCCTGTAGCAAAATATCATTTCCGCGACTTACCTTTGTATTGGTGATGTGGAAATGTTTCTTCCCAGTAAATCTTGAACAATAATCACAGACGATTGTTTGCAAAGATACTCTAAGAAGCAAGGCAGAAAATCTCTTAAACCTTCGATTCCTGATAAGGCCGAAGATTCGTACTTCATCGCGTTATAGAAAGAATGAAGGGTTGTAAGATCTCCATATACTAAACACTTGAAGACGAGACTCAACAAAGGATAAATAACATTAGGATGAATCTGGTAATAAGAAGCTGGTGTTGTAGTTGATATGGTAGGGTCAGGAGTTGCGTTGGCCTGAGTCGAGACAGGAAATAAAGCAGAGGCTGCCTTTGATGTCGCTTGAATCGGCTGGGCAATCACATTGGAGCTATACGCAAACTGCAGCAATGAGTTAATGGACGAAGTTGGTGTTGGTGCTGGAGGCGAGTTAGATGTAGACATCAAATGATTCTGAACCATCTTCATAATCTCAGAAAAGTTACCGGCTTTCATTGCAATCGACGATTGAAAGCATTGATAAATACTTCCGCCGCTTTGATGGAATAGAGGAAGGTGTGCATGATCAAAATTGGCATCCCGATAACTGAAATTTCCTCTTTCACATTCCAGCCAAGATCGAATAAGGTTCAAGACAAGGTAAAGGTCTCGATTGCCATCTAAAATGTGAAGCGCACGGAATATAGAAAAATTCATTACCGCGGATTCAAGGCCACCGTTGCTATTTGCACCAAGATCTTGGGGGATCCCACTTACGTTAAAGGGACTCACAACAACATCAACGGTCGGAGAAGTAAATGAGTTGCGAGTATTATTTTCGATCAGCTTTCTCAACGTAACATCAGTGGAAGTTGTGAGGTGAGGTGGAGTGAGGGAAAATGATGCTCGTCGATGGTTATACTGACTACCATTCCTCACAGGAGTTGTGAAGCTGCCTGTTCCCGCGCCGGTCATGCCTCCCGGAGTTGAGATCAAACCATTTCCACCACCCGCAGTACTGCTGTTCGCCAGAGCAGTCGGGGAGGAGAAAGGAGTCGCTATTAATTGACTAGCAGTTCTGTTACGACTAGGCAGCTGGTTAAACAAGAGTGGCCTCGGAGAAAGCGATAGCTTATCATTGATGGAGCTGTCTAGGTAAGTCGAAGCATGAGATGATCCTTGACCAGTTCTATCTCCACTGTTTCCATTACTGCTGCCAGAACTGGTGGGAGCCTTTCCAGTGGAGCTCTTTTGACGATGTTCCAACTTTTTGAGATGTCGGAGCACCCAACACAACGATTCTGATCGAAAAGCATTGGCCTTACACGCATGTGATGCATCTTCCTTTAAAGCAGATATCGAGAGCGTTTGTAACGCTGACTGGTGAATGGTTGTTGAGGAGGAGCTCGATGTGCCTTGACTGGGTCGCCTACCAAGACCACCGCCAGTACCGCTACTGCCGCTATCAATCTCTCCAAGACTTACGTAAACTGACAAGAGTTTCGTCCGTGCATCAATTTCATCATTAATTCGATGGTAGATATGAGGGACTGTCGCCTTTAAAGTTGATTCCTCAGCACTGAGTTGGTCTTTCACCACTTGAGTCAGCGATGTGTGGAAGGCCAAGGAAAATCTTCTTTTGTTGATTGCATTAACTCGGATCCAACCAATACTTTCTTCGCCTTGCTGTAATGATTTATTCGCAACTCTTTGATTTCGAGGAGACGGAGTGGTCGTTGTGTTTGATGATTTATCAATTTTGGAAGCAGCAGTTGGATTACTTGAAGCACTTGGCGAGAGTGAAAATCCATTTAATTCAAAGTTTTCTATCAATTGGACCATAGGTATTAAAGAAAATAGTGATGTTTGCTGCTTTAACAAGGCAATAATTTTATTTTCTAATTTTTCAACCTCCTGCGATGTCAACTTCGTCATTCCACTCGTTCCAACTCCACCAGTCCCCACACCGCCGATTTTCGTCGTTTCAGCAGAAAGAAGGTAGAGGTATTTTTGCAATTCATTGTTGAGGAAGTGAACTGGCGGGCGAATCTTCCTTCCTCGTTCTACTGCTTCTCTCATACTTGTTCTCATGTCAGAATGGCGAACACCCAGCTCAGATAATGATGGCTCTCCTCCACTTAAAGGAGTGGAGGGCACTGAAGCTGGTGAGAGGGGCTGGCGATGATTATGATCAGGTGAATCAAATTCTAAAGCATCGATAAGGTCAGCAAGATAGGACAATTCTGTATCCGATTGGAACTTTGAATTTAATGATATCATTGTAAAGGAGCTGCTTTCTGTCTCGTAGGCAATCGGTAATATAGTTTGTATGGAGCGGTCGCTTTGAATAAAGGAGGAGGTGATGGGGGTCAGCTTACAGTTCATACCAATTGGAATCACACGCAAACAAGGACCATTCTTCATTTTGTAGATGGAAACCAAACCGAGCAAGGGTGCATAAATAACTAACTGCAAGGCAGTGCGCGCGATTTCAGACATGCGGGACTCGTTAATTTCAATAGTTTGCCCGGGTGCACCACTGCTAGTTGAACCGCCTGACCCAATGCCTCCTCCTTCTTTACCGAGATTAGAAGCACCGACTCCAACACGAGATGTTGGCAAAGAGGTAAATAAAGCGGTCGTATCTTCTTCATCAATGTGCCAACCTAACGAGACATCCCTCAAACCCTTCCAAAGACGGACTAAACAGTCCGCATTAATGTCGTAGAGTTCAACTCGACCAAGCGCATCAGCTGTTGCAATCAAAGTATGGAAAGGATCAATCGATAAACGAAGAATCCGCCTTTTGGTATCGAAAAATTGCAGCATTGGTTGCAAAGTTAGTGTTCGTGCACGATTCCATGTCTTGACGGATCGATCATCGACCACTCCGCCGCTATTAGCCGCTCCAGCGGACGAGCTTGACGGATTTGAGGAACCCATAGCGGCATTATAGAGTGAATAAAATGACTTGAAGTAGGAGGCAGATGCTGCCTTCTCCTTCTCCATAATATTATTGATCTCATGATAAATGAGAGGCATGTCGAGGTCGTAGATGCTAATTGTACTCTCATATCCCACAACAAAGCAACGAATATGATAAGATTGCAAAGAAACATCATAATCCTCCCAGTAATTCACGTTTGTACTTAATCGATAATAAAGGGTAAAATCATTGCAAGCCTCTTGACCTGTTAGTTGAAATCCGATGCAGTCGTTAAACTTTCCGCTGAGAACATCGTTGAGAGGAATCTATTTTAAATCTTCTAAAAACAAAGCGTTGAGCGAAAAGAAAATATTCTTACCATCAGAAGAAGCCCCTCTTCATAGAGAATCCACAGTTTGCGCATTCCGCGATCTTCAAACAATTTCAAGGAAGAAACAATACTATTCCCCCCTTTAAATTGAAATATTTCAGAAATTTTACCATTTGATCCATTCGTAATTGAAAAACCTTGAAGTAGTCCAGATTCGAATCCAACGCAAATTACCTCGTCAGTCAACCAGAGCAAAGTACTAATTCTCGAGGAACTATCTGAAAATTCAAGCGATTTTAAATTTTCGTGCAAGCTTTCACCATCCCCACCAATATCAAGCCTAATGCTATCAGAAAATCGCTCTCGGTATGGATTTTCATTCCCATTCGATGGAAGATTAACTGTGTTAACAATCAAAGTTGAGTCAGTACCGATCGCCAAAGAATTCCCATAAAGGCCAGTTTGATAAACTTTGAATCTTTCTAAATCGATTAACTCAGAAATTCTACCAGCAGGCGTTGTTGTCTCTGTCATTCTTATTCAGATAAGAATGATTTTACAGCGAGATTAATCAAACAACAAAATCATGTGTTGTATATAAGCAATTCCTTAAAAACCTTTATCAGCATCGTAAAATAAAGCAAAGTCTATTTGGTTCCAGTTTTACATTAACCCAGATCAAAAGAAGCAACATTAATTACTTTGAATAGATACTGTCAAAAGAGACATGGGGGACTCGAAAATAATCAATACATATAAAATGAAAATAAAAATAAAAATGATAAAAAATCTTTCAAAAATATTAGCAACTGTAGCATTTGTTAACTTGAGCAGCTAAATGTTGTGCAATAATCAAAGATCCTCGATCATTCGGATGTTCACCATCCGTCGTAACGAAGCCAGAACTAAAGATCCAAAAAGGAGGTAAAGCTTCTTGATATGCTTTTCTAATATCAATGTAAGGAATTTTATAGTCGCCAGCTAGTCTTTGATTAATTAAGCGATATTTATCTAATAAATCTTCTTTCCCTTGAAATTTCGATCTCCGAACCACTGGACCTTCCCCTAAAAGCCCAGGACCAGCGATAACAATATGTGGAATCTTGTACGATGTCATCATGTGCAGTATGAAATCATAATCTTCGTGGTATGCTAATTGAGTTGAGTTTAAACGCAAAAAATTATTGTCTTGATCTGAAACATCTGAGTCAAAGTGAATAAAAACTAAATCAGGTTGAAGGAGAAGCACATCGTTGGTTAATCTTTGACGGAGACGCCCTTTATTAAGAATCGTTATATTCTGGAGACAATTTGGGAGTAAGTTTTTCAGCTTATACTCTAATTGATACTCAGCAAATGGGACATTAAGTAATGAATCACCAAATAAGATCACAGTTAGGTTGAGGTAGTGAGGAGCTTCCTGCGTCATCAGAGTTGATGGGACAAAAGGATCCCGAGAGTTCCGAAGGTGATTGGTGGAAATCTTTTCCGTATAAAAGGAATTAGAAGCAATAACAAATAATGTAAGAACTACCAAAGAAAAAATGGTAAATAAAAGCAGGTTTGCTCGAATCGATGCTGTACTTTGTGGTGAGATATTATTGACCTTTCGGTGATTGACATGGAAATTTCTATTTCGATGACGAGAAGGTGATAGTGCGAGGTTGGAAGGAGATTCGATCAAAGTGGTTTCTTCTTGTGGTGCAAAAAGAAGATGTTTGGCTTTGTTATGTGACATACTGAAAATTAAATATAAATAAAGTCCTTCACTATCGAGTGTAGATTCTTGGATCTTCACTAAAGAGAGTTCTAGTTACGTTGGATAACGAAAAGAGTTCCGTTAGGAATTCTTCCAACACGCTACATTAGAATTTGTTTGGAAACCTAACCATGCAGCGGATTCTTTTAGTTGTTTCGTGTCTGATTTTGTCTTATTGTTTTTCAAAAGCTGCTCGAGCAACCTTTAATTCCACTCGATCTATCGGAACCTGGGTTCAGCTTCCTATCGAAAAGCTGCAAATCACCAAAGTAACGGTTGATTCAGATGGTGTCATTTACGCTTCCTGCATTGATAAGATCGAAGGAGCGATTTTGATACATTCAAAGAATGAAGGAAAGACATGGTCACAAGTTTCAGTTCCCGGCAGTAATACTGGCATTGCTCTAACGAGAGACAATGAAGTAGTCTGCGGTGCGGGCACTAAAATGTTTTGCCTTTACCTCAATGATAAGCCCCCAGAAGAGTTAAAATATAATTTTGAGTTGAGGACAATTGATATCAGTGGCTTTACGTATGCCGTTTACCCGTACAAAAAACAAGGAATTGCGTATGTTGGTGCTTTCCAAGTTCCTTACACTTTAGAGAAGATTAACGGTGTGCTCTATAACGAATACGTTGGTGCTCCTGGATGGAAGTATTCCGATATTCAGTTAAGCAGAGATGATGGATATTATGCTATGGCTGCGTCCTTCCCATCGGAAAATACATGGTTTGTAGTTTCTGGCTCTTGGCCCGCCCAAAGTTCTGATGTCCATACTATGCTGTCCGGTCGATTGGCTGTGGCACCTGGCGATATTAATCATTTAAATAATTATCATTATGAGTTTTGGTCGCTTCGTTCAGTCAAAAAAGATTTATATTTTGGTGCTATTTCGAAAACTTCAGATGGTGGGAAAACATGGACTAAGGTCTTTGATTCGAAAAATTATTTCTATCTTAATCAAATTGATTGTATCACCGATAGCTCTTGTCTTGCTGTTGGTGAAGGAAGTTCATCAACGTATATTTTAATGACTAAAGATTCAGGCAATACTTGGGACATCGCTTTAAGATTAGATGGGAAATATTCTTTACGTTCCAGTAAAATGATTACTGAAAACGAAATGTGGGTTGCTGGAGGTATGTTGGTTGAAGATACTAGCTCAATTAAAGAGAATAATATGAAACTTGTTGGTATTTATTACTATTCTGATGATGGTGGAGAAACATGGGCGATGACAACTTCTGACGGATATGCATATGATATCAGCTTTGCCAATAAAGAAATTGGATATGCAGCAACAATTCATGACGATCACTGCTCCATTACTAAGTTACATAAATAAAAAATAGAAAGACCAGAGAAATGTTAGATTAGTCTGGTCGATTTACTTATTACAATACAATAAAGTATGACAATCCTTCGCTATGTCTGTTCTTCTTGCAAGTCGTTACAGAAGAAAGTTCCATATTGAATTGATTCCTATCTTCTTCACTTGTGTTAGGCTCTGTGGTTTGTGTTGTTGTGTTGTACATCCATTAATATTTACTACTCCTTGCTTTTATATCTGTTGATTTTAACCTAGGTGATTGCGTAGTTAGATTTTCTCTGTTCCAGCATATGCATTTTAAGAAGCTCTAATAAATATTGCCTTCTTTCAATTAGTTAATGTAAAGTAATTATGAAAATATACAAAGAATACAACAAGAAAAATTTCAATTATTTAATTAAAATTTGATACAAGAACAAGAACACCTCCAACCATCATCGATCCTATTGAACATCCCATAAGAAGTTCATAACCTGTTTGTTCATCCTGATATAACTCTTCAACGAGCTTTTGTTTGTCAGTTGACATATGACTCGCGAGATATTTAGTCGCCATCGCATCTTTCTTTATCAAAGTCCCTTCTTGATCAAGCTTTTGCTTTGTGTTCGTCTCTAATGGTAAGTTTTGATATTCATTTTGGTTCGCTTGATGGTCGATTTGTCCATAGTAATATAAACCACGAATGTGAACATTGAATAATTGTTTCCGAATCTTAACGTTACTATTCGTTAAACTTGAAAAAGAAATCTTCTCTTGAGTAAGTTGGTAATATTCGTCTTCCATTACTGGTATCGTCCCGATAGTGGCAAGATCAATTACTTCAGTGTAAGGAAAGATCGTATGAAATCCTTTCGTTGGAATGATAATATTAGATTTATTCAAATTACAATTAATATTCTTTGAAAATGCTTCTTTCCATTGATTCTTAACTTCGACTCCTAATGAAGAAGTAAGGGGAATGGTCGCTGAACCTTCGAAGATATTATTCGCATCGACGTGAATCGACGAATTTTCTCCTGTTCGATTACGGATATGGAAATGTAAATTAGGAAAGAATACTTTCACTAATCCAATAGGAATTTCTTTGTCTTGAATATTATCTGGATGAACATGAAGAATGAAAGGAAGATTTAGATGAGATGGTTGAATATATTTGGTAAAGTCTTCATTATTTTGATAACGGTAAATTGGGATTCGTCTTCTTCTTTCCTCCAATCGATGTAGGGCTTCATACGATTGATAAGTACCATATGCTCCTAATAAAATTAACCCACTTCCAATCATCTTATAAACAGATTGCTACAAAAGGAAATTCCAATAGTGGCGTAATAATAAAGAACGAAAAAACTCTACAAAATTTAATTGCACTTATTCATTACATGGAGCTAGAACTAAAAGAATACAAGAAAATCACTTCCTATACTACTTATTATGAATGAAAATCAATTGTTATATGAGAGGAAAGAAACTTAAGTGCGGAAAAAAACCAAGAAAGTGTCACTAAATATCATCGAGAAACTCGCGCAAAAAAAAAAAAAGTTCAGTTCAGGTAAATCTATTCAGATTCATTCATCCTATTTTTCTTAACTTCATTATTCCCATAATGAAGGGTTTCAATATACAATGAAACAGGCGACATACAAGCCGACAGGTGAAATAACAGATGATTTTAAACCGCTCACTTAGATATCATAAAAAGAGCCAGTTTTGGTAAGTTTTGAACGGTCGTGGTGCGTTGAGGTACCAGCTGTTTCTTCCTCAGTATGGCTGAGAAGGGCTTGTCTTTCGGCCGCAGTCAAATTGAAGGATCTGCGCGGACTCTCTCCTTCCTCGTGAACCTCACTCTCATCAGAAACTTCATTTGTAATTTGAGATAGATCAGAAGTATCAGAATCTTCTTCAACAAAATTGGCATCAGCATTGCTGCGCTCATCAATTTCTTCTTCTTCTTCATCTTCCTCTGCGTCATCATTCTCCTCAATTCTGGATTGAACGGAGTGAAATCGATGATAAGGCAATGCTTGAGATGGATTTTGGAAATTTCTATCATCTTCCGGAACATCGTCATCATCTTCTTCATCATCATCAGTATCTTTTGATTTATTGCCAAAGGTACTCTTTAACGCGCTGAACATGGTTCCTCCGATAGAACGAGCTGGACTTGGAGCCGGTGGACGATAGCTTAAGCTTCTTTGGCGTGCAATCGATCTTGATCGTTCCCGCATTTCTTCCAATGACTCGTCGTCTGTTTGCACTTTTGACTTTGTGTTGCTAGAATACGCAGTTAGGGAGTGATCAGAGGCCTTTTTCGACAATGGAGGGTGCGGTGATGTCGATCTTGAAACTGGAACAGCTTCAATTCTCTCTTCGTCAAAGGAAACAGAAGTTTTACGAGGTTGATTAGAAGTCTTAGCAGCGCTATTTTGAAAGTGTTGCAGTTCACCATTCTCCGCAGCGTTTGTCGGATAAATGGAAGTCATATCTAACTGTAAAGGGTCATCGGAGGCCGCACTCTTAAGAATTGAGCGAGGTTTCGATTGAGTCGAAGATTCTCTGGAATCCTTATATTCTCTTTCAGCAATGGCAACCACCTCTTTCCGTTCTGCTTGTGGAGGGGATGCGGATGGAGGACTCCCAGACAATGGACTACCAGACGCTTTCGTAGTTGATGGTCGAGGTTCGAAAGAAGCTGTTGGAAGTAAGGAAGATCGAATCATCTTCATTGAAGAAGCAAGTATTGAAGTTCTAGTGGTCGTTGACTTCTTGTAAGATAAACGATCTTCCTCACTAATATGGTATTCCATGGAAAATTGATTCCCGTCCTCAGGGTGCTCGTTGGCACTGCTCTTAGAACGATGGCGACCGTGCCTTTTCCCCTTCTTTCTGATTTTCACCTTCTTTTTGATAAGATCAGGGAAGATAATCATATATAAATCATTCCAATGAATAAAACCATCTTGATCTTGATCGATCACTTTGAATAACTGTCGGATAGAATTATTCGTTAATTGTAATGTTAACGAGTATAAAAACTCTTTCCATTCTTTCTGCGTAATTTCTTCATTTTCATCCATAACTTGGGAATAATGAGAGTATAAGACACTCTTCCATTGTCTTTTATCAGGAGCAATAGTTTTTAATTGATCACGGATCATACGACGAAGACGCTCCTTCACTGATCTTTCTTCAATAGCCTCTTCGCTGATTTTACTGGCAACAGCCTTGTCAATCTTAATAATTGATCGCAACTGACATGAGATAAAAAGAATATGCTTCATCATAGCAAAATTTAAGAACATGGGGGTTAATAATGCGAATTCCCACAACACAACATGACGCGACTCTGACGCAAGCATGACGAAGTTCGTTGCCCATAGAGCTACATACATACATTGCAATAATAAAGAAAATTCAACGGAAGTGTAATATATTTCAGGATTTTTCCAAGCGAAAATCCCTTTCAAATCATTCTCTAATTGCTTAATGTCATCTAAAGCACTTTCATGTTGATTTTCATGATGATGCTGCACATCATGGCTCACTCTACCATACAATAAAATAAAACAAACTGCTTTAACCAGGCCCCATAGTTTCGAGATGAGGTAAAATGAACAATCCAAGAAGAAAGCCCAAGCACGCTGAATATTCGTCGCATTTGGATCATCAGAATAGGCATTTAAACGTGAATTACGATTTTCGTGCTCTTTGGAATCATCTTCGGATTGAAATTCAAAGAATTTGGTGGTAAAATCTCTCTTAATTACGCGATTAGTTGGAGCAGGAATACTCTCTCCAACCGAGACCTTGTTTGAAGCCCCGTCTGTCGTGGTTGGAGGAGTCAATCTTGTTAACTCCACCCCAGGGTTCGAATCCACACTTGGAAGTTTAGAATGTTTCTTTGACGAAGGCAAGACATTTAAAAAATTGAAACCTGCCTTTTCACCACCATCGTTGGAATTATTGGGAGAAGGTGATATAGGATCAAATAATCCTACCAAAGACGTACCCAATTTAGCTGGTTGCGGGTGTGGAGGACTCGGACTTTGTCCTCCATTGGTAGCATTGCTGGATGCAGAACCACGAGTACTCGCAAATTTTCTTAAAAGTGCTCCGGCTTTAGAGCTCGCACCACTTCCGCTACTGTTTTGTCTGGAATGATGACCAGGCGATACGGGGTAAACATGATTCGGGTTCGGGGATCCAGCACCATCAGCGAAAGCTTCTGGGTTCATGGTCTTCGATTTAATCATCAACTCACGCAAATTTTTCATATTTAAAGCTTTTAATTGATTAATTCTCTCAAGAGAATCACCTTCACCGACCGGAGGCGAATCAGTCGCATTCGCTCCGCTGCCTGTCGAGAACCGAGATCCTGCTGCCATGCTCGGAGGAGCATGTAAAGTGTTTGCACGCCCTCTACCACTATTATGACGAGTTAGAGCGGGAGCAGTTGTGGGGGCATGTGCACGGTGGGTGGGATGATGCTCCGCAAGGCCATATGCCTCAGACTCCGATGAGACAGAAGTGCGTCTCGCCTCCGTCTCATGATAAGAATATTCAACATGAATAATTCTTTCAAGACATTTCAAGTATAAGTGACGTCGATTATAAGTATTCACGTCAGTCGTAAGTGCTTTGGTATTTTCTTCCATTGAAACTAGGGAACCGCGTGATGCCTCGGCTTGAACAGAATCTCGATGTACAGGTACATGAATAGTAATGGAGTTCCGTCTTTCTCTTAAATTACGATTTGGGGGCGCAGCAATTGGTGCTTCTTGCACTGGCGCCAGTGATTCAACCACCTCGAGTGAATTTTTATCATTTAGAGGGCTTTTGTAGGAGAGCGAACGCCGAATCGATGATCTTCGGAACTGTTTCGTTGTATTTTGCTCAATGTTAATCGCTTCAGAAGCTGATCCAAATCGAGGAGCTTTCCCTCCTAATACGGGAACAATTGGTGGTAAATCAATTGGAAACTCTGGAGCGGCAGTTTTCTCCTCATTGGCTGGGTTTGTGATGCTATTTTTTCGGAAGGGCGTTTCATTCGGATTTAATAATTCAGTCACATGAGGGAATGCCGACGCTGTCGTGCGATGATTTTCCTCGATAGCATGAGCTTCTTCTGTGTCTAACCATTGTAAAGTTTCTTCATCATCTAATACTTTGCCAATTAATCGTTGCATATAAACTTCTGATAGAATGAATACAATTCCTTGATAAACGGTCATCGCAGCAATACCAACAAATACAATGCGTAATTGATATTCAGGACACACATGATGTCCATAATTCTTAGAACGATTTTCAACATGTTCTTCATATGGATTATTTTCACATATATCTGATTCATATAATGGATCAAATATTAAGATTCTTAAATAATTTAAAGCAACAAGAAACGCTACGCGAAACCAATTCACAGGACGTACATCCATTAATGACATAATATAATTTTTTAATACTTTACACATATAATTAGCAAACTTAAATTTTGCATCTAATTTATAAGAACGTATAAAATATTCTTGTATAATTTTAAATTCAATTTTTTCTCTTAATTCTGGTATTGGTATTGATATTGGTCCATAATTAAATAAATATTTGAATATATCATTTTTACTATCATGTAATTGTATATATTCAAAAAATAATGATTCACTTGTACATGAATCATAATATAATAAACGTTTATTACGTTGTGAGATTAATGTAATTAATAAAAATGATTGAATTAAAAATGCTATACCTACAAATAATATGACAATATGTGCAAAATGAAATGCAGCATACCATTTATCATCTTCTGGTAAATGGGTAACAGTTGATAAGATTTGTAGGGTGAAGGAAATAAAACCTAAAATCATAAATTCACGATAAAGTTTCATGATTAATGCTTTATAACCTAGTTTTCCTCCCACTTTCTCCAAATGATGTAATGCTAGAAAGCAGGGAGGTTAGAAAAGTATTGATGGTGTGTGAAAGAAACTGACCTGCTTCGAAGAACGTGAGGAAGATCATGACAGCGACAAAGACAATTGTCCCGCTATCATTTGATAGCGAGAGGATTGTGCCAAAAAGTTGATCCCCAGCCATTCTTAAACGGGTCTACTTGAACCAGTATCGCCGCGGTGTGGACGACTTGAGGATCCTCGCGTCAGCCGAATTAAAATTCGATTCTTTTAAAACAGTTCTGGAAATAAATCGCCGTGAATCGTTAGGCGGGAGGAGGAAAGATGAACTGAACGCGGAACAGAAATAGAAATGGCGATCTTGTCACCCTGTTTTACTGTTTAGTTGTTTGTAGTGGATCCCGATTTGCCCACCCATGCCCAAACCCCAAAATCTGGCCCAAAGCTGGAAGAAAAGAGAGGATTAACTATTTACAAGAACTAAACATTCAAAAAAATTAGATAAATCTAGTATAAACTATTATGGATAAAGAGACAACCACTCCTAACCAAGTCTGTCTTGTGCGAACTCTACAAAGAAGAAAAGTTAGAAGAAGATAGAGATATATAAGAATTCGAAAATTTGAGGACTTCCATCATACGGTAATTCCAATATATGAGCTATTCAACATGGAAATTGTTCTGACAGGTGCCAGCATGTTTGTAATCATATGGAAGCATCGCCACATTTTACTACACAGATGGAAAGGTACTTACTTGGCAGGATAAAGGCAGAATTATGAATATTTTTCGAGTAGTACCTCAAACCCATTTCCTCAGTAGGATCCCTTTTAGGTAGAGATAAAGCTGCGTTAGAATCTAATGATGCAATCATAAAGCCAATTTGCCCGCTTGGATAAGTTGGAATAGTGGTATAGGCATAGTTGACAAGAGGGAAAATATTCTTCACTTGGCCGAAGACTCTTTCGATCAAATCCAAATGAAGCCAAATACATTCACCTTGTGTGCAAATAATACCATTAACTGGATTTAAAGCGTTTTTCATGGAAAGGAAGAAATCAGGTTGGAATAAAACGTCGGCTGGACCAACTGGATCGGAAGAGTCGCAGATGATCACATCGTATTGCTGATTAGCTCCCTCATTCTTTAAGTAAGCTGCAGCATCGGCAAACATCAAAATAAGTCGAGGATCATTGAAGGCTGTGGCTAAGGAGTTGCGGAAGTATGCTTTGCCCACCTCGACAACCTAAACACATGGAAAATTAAATAAATCGATTGAAATGACTTAAGGAGAAGACACAAATTAGCAACCAAATTCCTTCATACGGCACTTCCAGTTGATGACGTTAATACCCCCACACAGTTCGGGAGGAAATCAGATCTGCCCTCTCCTCTTTTTTCAGTTCTCTTGCTCTCTCTTTTTGAGAAAATAAACAAAAGAAAAGAAAGAAAGAAGAAAGAATCAAACCAAAAATCCCTCCTTTTTAATTCAGTTGGTACTAACGAAATCTCAAAATAAAGTTTTGAAATCACCAGGAATTGGTTGATTGGTATCTTTTCACTATGTTTTGGAGGGCTTCTGTACCTGTTGATCAATCTCACACATGTGAATTTCGGTTACACTTGGATGCTTAGCGACTTCTCGCAACACACCTCCATCTCCCCCACCAATAATGAGGACTTTCTTTGGTGATGGATGAGCAAATAAAGGCAAGTGAGTGATCATTTCTTGGTAAGAGAATTCATCACGCTCAGTCACTTGAATGACGCCATCCAAAACTAAAACAGTACCATAGGTCTTCGATGAGAACACTAAGATATCTTGAAATCCGGATCTTCCATTTAAAAGGACCTGATCAACCTCAATGGAAAACTTTTGTCCTATTGGACACAAGTACGTTCAGATCCACATCCAACCGATAAAAATTTCTTACCTGGCCACATCGCCTCTGTCTCTGCAAACCAACCATTTTGAATGTATTTGTGTTGGCTATCAGATGGGGTGAGCTTGATCTCAGAAGACAAAGGAGAAATGTGAGACATTTTCTTTTGTTGCAATTAGTTGTGTGGTTTCCACGCCCTTTCATGTTACCGGTAACCCTATCCCAGTACCGGTAATCAAAAGAAAAGTTTACAAACATTTTTGATCTCAAATTTGATTACTGTTTTGAGGAGAACGTTATATAATTAATATGTGCGAATTCAAAATATTGTAAATTTTCTCGATTCATTATTGCATTTTGATAAATGAATCGAAGAAGCAAAGAAGTCAGAAACAACAACAGAGGGATATATCGTAGAAAAGACCAAAACAATGGAAAGATGATTCTCTAATAACCGAAATACGCAAGGAAAATGAAATCAATCGTCATTACTCGTTCAGTAAAGAAGAATCGATCAAACTCTCCTGCTTCAAACGATTTCTTACATGAAAGTGCAAAAACTTCGTGAAAAAGAGCAATTCGAAAACATTGAAGAGATCCACTCTTGATACAAGAGATGTCAAATGAGGATATCCTATTTTCTTATTAGCATTATTATTTTATAATTTAGTATGAGTCGACATAAGCATCAATTTTTTTATATCAAGAACAAAAACGAGTAAAGGAGATAAAGATCGAATGAAATAGAGAGAATGAAATTGGGGAGAAGACGAAAGGTATTTGCTGTTATCATGGTCACAGTTTAATCAATCAATCCTTCCTGCTTCAAACGATTTCTTACATGAAAGTGCAATATCACTTCAAATAAAAATGATGGAGGAGAAAATGCACCAGGAACACAATAATGAAGTCGATCCGGAGTATAAATCATTTCTCCATCGACTTTACTCCTTCTGTCGAAGAAGAGTTGATCATTACGAATCAATGTAACTGTAATGTTATATTTAGCCATGGAACTTTCTGAGAAGACATCTGATATTATTCGATTCCTCTTCTCATATTCCCCCCAGTCGAAGGATGTCTTCTTCTCCGCGGTTGGAGCAGCTCCTGGTAAAGTAAGAAAATAAAGATCTAACTGATAATTTCGTTGTCTTTGGAGCTTCGCCAACTGTGGTAATAATGCTTCTAACGTCTCTTGAAATAAGGTTGTACCATTCTGAACCAGGGGATACAAGGCTCCACCATTTATCACCACGATTCTTGTCTCTAAAGGAATCTTCTGTAGATACTCGAACGCCTCTGATAGTGGTTGGCAAGGGGAATCATTTCTCAGATATTGATTCCACAGCGAGAATATCGTGATATCGTTACCGTCCAAGCCACTACTATGACTGACACCTAGATTCTGGTAGTATTGTTTCCTAATCGAAAGACTATCATCATGACTCTCCAGTTCACATTTTCCAGCTTCCATAATTTGACCATTTAATGAATCACCTATAAACGTGTAAAACGGATAATTAAATTGCACATTCTTTTGTGTCGAAGAAACAGATCTAATGAGTATATTATCTCTTTCAAAATACCGATACAAAAGATGCAAAGACAATCTCAGGGGTAAGATGGAGCATCCTGAATCGGGATAGTACTGTGCTGCATAATAATGCGTTGGACAATGGTAAAGAGACCTATTCTTGTGGTTATTTGGACATGTACTCCACTTATCGTCATCATAGTTGTTGAAGGTTAGATCGATTTTCCAACGCCCTGGAAGAGCATTATTCACGTCACAAAGATTATTTCGAATCACATTTTTTAATGAATGCGACTCGACTCTGGGAAGAGTGAAACGAGATGGTGGTCGAGAGGGGCAAAGTACTGTTAATTCCAAAATCCCATCTGTGTTGAGAGTAAAATGACTGATATCGCTGGAATTATAAAAAGTTTTGAATGGAGGTGGAAGGTTTAATTGTGAGCTCTGGAATAGGTTTTCTATCATGAACTCGATTGTAATATTGTCTGGTTGCCTGAGGCCGACTCCAGGCCAAAGAGCAGGCTTTACAACTTTAATTTTGTCATCATAATCTTTCTCCTCTCCGAGATGGTAAGATACTATAATAAAAGGGTATTTAGTTCGCAAGTCTACAAAATAATTGCACCTTCGACCCTGCGTTTTATCTTCATCAGCTAATTCAAAGCAGTATCTTCCATCGAGATGAAAGAAATGGGATGGAAAAGCATAAGATAAACCATGGGACACAAGCAACAACAAGAGCAGCCCTACTAGCATTCCAACACAGATGTTCTGGCACTGTTCACAAATACACTGGCAATGCGCAACTACAAAGAAAGAATTTCTTTCGTGAGTACAGAGTCGAAGCCTTCAATCAATTGAGAAGCTGAGATCTTTTTCCCGCGCACGATACTCGTAAGTATATTCAAATATTGCTCGCATGAAGCCGAGAAAACGGCCGAACGACAAACACTGCCTCAAGGTGTGTTTCTCGCTAGGGAGAGCCACTACTTCATTTTCGTGCAGTGAAAATCCATCATCAAACAAAAGGAGTCGTTCCAAGCATAGCAATTCATAGTACACTACTCTTTCACTCCACTTCCCAGTCTCATATCACTGCATTCACAAGTAGTTTGTTTTGTTCCTTTTTGATCATTTTTCATTGATTGAATTATTGGAATTATTATTATTATTTTTTTTCATCAAAAGCAAATTTTTCCTAGCTACTCCTTCTGTGTTTTTCTTCCTGGTGAACAACAAGATTAAGAAAGATTCAGAAATGAAAAAACGATTTACTGCAGTCATAGGTCATTCTAATCAATCTAATTCTACTGGGTAAGTCTATTTTATTAGATTTTTCTGGAGCTTCTCCTTATCTTTTCTTACTACAGTGACGAGGCAGAAGACCTAAGCCCACTACCCTACGTCCGATTATCAAGACGCTCTCATCGATCGAATTGTAATATGACTGAAGCAGACATGATAGAATCATTAGCTATACGTGAAATTGCACCAGATCGACTTTTAGCAACCAAGCGAATTATCACTTCCTTTAACTCAGGAGACATCGAAAGTATCCATGATATAATACATGATGCAACATTAGATACATGTGAAGTTTATTTTTCCAATTTACAACATGTATTTGTTGGTAAATCAGCATTATTTTCATTATGGTCATCATTATTTGATGCTTTTCCTAATGGAATCTTTAGAACATCTGACTCAGTTATTAATGAGAAAAAACAAGTATTTACATCTTTTTTATTTTTTGGTACGAAGATTTTCCCATTGTTAATTGATGGTATGCCATTAGAAGCATTAACAAGCACAAAACCATTTGATCCATCATCAATGATACAAACAGCATCAGTGAAAGTAGATCGTGCAAAACCAATGTTTACAACATCAGAATTATTAGAAGCGGAAACAATCCCTGAAATGGTATTTGAAGGAAGAATTGTATTACATATGAATGAACATTGTAAAATACGGAAGTTTGACTTTGCATGGAATCGAAAAATGTGAACAAAGAAGAAAAAAAAGAAGATTAAAACACCTGTTAATCCTCGCACTGCCAGCACCACCACTATTACACACCTTCTTAGAACCTAATTAATAATTAATAGCAAAGAGAAATCGATAGTTGAATGTGTTCAAACATTACTTTAGAGAAAAAAATTAACCGTCTCATCTGAGGTGAAGAGTTTAAAGAACTATAAACCAATCAAAGGGATCGGAGATTTTAATTGCTTTCCTTGGCAACTTTTGCATATGAATGAAAAGAAAATTTGACTTCATGAAATTTCATTTCTTTTTTCACTATTAAATATTTTGTTCTTCTTGTTTCTTTCATCCAACTAAACGAAAAGGTAGTTCAATAAACTGTGTACACGGAGAAGAGATTAAGAATGTATAATTTGTTCATACCTTTTTCCTTCTTTTTGTTTTCTCTTTTGACTTTAGCTTTTTTGATAGTTCCTTTTTTTTCTATTTTTTGTTTTCTATTTTTTGTTTTCGTAGAAACATTTCTCCCTTTCAGTCTATCGATGCTTACTTTGAACAACGACATACGACTGTCAACTTATTTGTCTCCTCTGATGTGTTTGTTCTTTTTTTTGTAAGTCTTTAAATTAGCCTCTTTATTTAACCTGGTTATTGATTTGTCCTCAAAACTTTGATGTATATGCAATCATCAAACTCTGTTCCAACAGAAAACTTCATGAGGTATTATTTAATCTTACACTAGTAGCAGCGGCTTCAACACTACTACGTCACAAATGTTTACCACAAACCGTCTTCTGACAACCACTTGGCAGCTTGTTTTGCATAGTAAGTGAGAATCACGTCTGTTCCAGCACGTTTAAAGCATGTTAGAGTCTCAAGAACAGTCTTCTTCTCATCCAACCAGCCCTACAGAGAAATTATTGTCAATGGACCTTCAAACAGAGAAAAAAGAAAGCAAAGTTGTCCTTACCTTTTGTGCCGCTGCCTTAATCATAGCGTACTCGCCACTTACATGATAAGCGGAGATTGGAAGGTTAGTTGCTTGCTTAAGACGATAAATCACATCTAAATACGGTAAACCTGGTTTAACCATTAACATGTCAGCACCTTCAGCAACGTCTAAAGCAGCTTCAACCAATGCTTCACGCCCGTTGGCAGGATCTTGCTGATATGTTTTCTTATCACCAAAGCCAGGATGAGAATCTAATGCATCACGAAATGGTCCGTAATACGCTGAAGCATACTTTGCGGTGTAGGCAATGATAGAAACATCAGTAAATCCCTCAGAATCAAGAGCGTCACGAATAGCACCCACTCGGCCATCCATCATATCAGAAGGAGCAACAATATCACAACCAGCACGTGCTTGCATCACTGCCTGCTTCTGTAACTGCATAATCGTAATATCATTTGCAATTTTTCCATCCAGAACAACACCATCATGACCTTGACTTGAGTATGGATCTAACGCAACATCAGTAACAACTACAACATCAGGGAACTTTGATTTAATCATAGCAATAGCTCGAGGAACAATTCCATTAGGATTGTAAGATTCTTCGGCATAGTTAGTTTTTAATTTATCATCAACCTTTGGGAAGAGAACAAAAGCTCGAACTCCATATCTGAGCAACATGAGAATCGGGAAAAGAGGATTGCAAAAATTGACTTACTTCACAGCTTCTTCTACTTCTGTCAACATGCCAGATAAGCTATGACGGAAGCAATCAGGCATAGAACTGATTTCTTCCTTGCGATCGGATTCGTGGATAAAGAGAGGATAGATGAAATCTCTATATGCGACTTAAGGTTTTTCCATATGTGATTACATCGACAACATTACCGTGGAGTCACTAAATTTTCTCGAACTAATGATCGAACAGCTTCACTCTTACGATTCCTTCGTGGTCTGATTCTTTGGCTCACCCAAGGATCTCCATGACGATTCCTAATGATTAAATGAGATTGAGAATTAGTGTGAAATTGCTCAGCATACGTTTGAAGAACAGGATTCTTTGCAGCAAATGGATCATATTCTCCTTGGACATGCTTTGGCTTCTCCTGTAACGACTTAAGAAAGGATCGTGGAGAGTTGAAATTCTAAGAACAATAAACAGTTTGAAACTCATGAATCAACAATTCAAGCTTCACAAAAACACAATACTCACCGTAGAAAGATGATAAGCTGATACTTCAGCTTGGAGAAGAAAGAGGAGGAAAGCTATTCCAATCATCTTCATTGTGCTTTATTGAGAAGGAAGTTGATGCAAATGATTCAATGCAGCGACGTACCCATTTCCTTTTATTACGCTATAGGGTCAGCCTCCAGAAGAGCAGAAGAGAGCAATTATTCATTAGATTTAGTTTACATATTTTACTATAAAATCTTTATTCTTGTGCGGTTTCAGATCGCTTATAATTTGGCTTGTGAGGGATATTCTTGAAATCATCAACTTGAATAAGTTTATCTTCAAATGAGCTGATGATTTTTTGTGTCTTCTCATTGAGTTCATCATAAGGATAACGAGCTTGGTCGCGATTTCTCCATAATGGATGCTTGGAAATCTTCTTAAGTTCAGACTTATCCAATAATTTACGGTTGCGATTGAATAATGGACTTTCTTCTTTTTCAATGTAAGTTTCCCAGGGAGTATTAGGATCTCCCTCTTCATAACCTCTTTCAATTTCATCTTTATCCTTTAAGTATTCTGGTAAGAAAATTCACTTTGTTAGCCAATACTGTTTTTGATAAAGGTAAAGAGCAAAACTTACGTTCGTAGCTGACAATTGTATAGTCTGGAATAGCTTGAGATTCTGGGAGCTGCTCAAGAGCAATGTTGAGATTCACGTTATTTCGGTTGATATCAGAAGGTCTATGCTTCTTAGGTCTTTTGTGCATTGTTCTGCGGATAGCCTTCTTTTGAGGGTGATGAGCAAGAAGCTTTGTACTGCTTTCTAAAGAAAAGTTATCTAGGGTTGAATCGAGAGCAATAGCGCTTACTTGATGGGAAACATTGAATATTTTTGGAAGAAGGATTCACAACAAATCCAATGGAAATTTGAAGGAATATTAGACTGAAAATGAAAATGATGAATTTCGACGTCATCTACAATCAAGTGAAACGTTGAAGAATCAGGTGTATTTGATCAAAATCTGAGCAAAATGATTGCTCACCTTGTTTGCTATGAATATGAACTACCTATAAAATAAAGGATATCGAACAACTGTTCTCTTTCTAATAACAGTAGTACTGTGATGAAGACTCGAAAGTATTGATTTTATTGATTCTTCTCTTCAAAGTGCGTGTTATTGGCAACTAAATATCGACTTTTACAGAAATTGGAAAATAAGAATTTTGGTTGGTAATGGATATTTTTAAGTAAATCGATTTTTTCTATCTGTTCTTTTTATTCTTTTGTTGATTGTTTCGCTTTTCGTTGCAACCCCCGCCAAGAGATTTGATTCGTTGAGTAAGTGAAGCAAGTGAGTTGTTTGGAAAATGAGCGACCTTTTTTCAGATGCGTTTAAGGATGACAGGTAACCTTTTTGATTGTTCAAAATGCAACTTTATAAATATGCTCATTCCTCTCTATTTTAAAAATAGGGAGTCAGTAATTTATGGTCAAGATATCTTCGATGATCGCGTTGAGTTGCATTATCGTGACTTCAAAGAGAGTTTCCCGTCTGTTCGTTGTAACGATGTCTCGTTTCTAAAGATTGAGGAACTTGATTCTCAGTGCCGTAAGATAGTTGCAGTTGCCAATACTTACATTTGTTATTCTGTGACTGCAAAACGCAATTTACTGCGCTTGATTGATTCCATTACTGGAGAAAAATCAATTTTACGTGCCCATGAGGGAAATATTGCTGATATTCAAGTATCTCCAATCGATCACGGTTTCTTTGGTTCCGTTGATACTGCCGAAAGCGAAGCATTCCCGCATACCATTATCTGGAAAAGAGGGAGTAAGAATATTGAATTTGTGCAGTTGGCGAGTTTATCTTTAAGAGCCAACTTGATTCGTGCACATCCTACTCAATCGAACATTTGGGCGATTTCTGACGGAAAGCATCTCGCAGTCTTCAACACTGACAAAATCCCTTCGACAAATATCTCTTATTCTTCATTTCCTATTCACTATAGTGCTGGTAATGATTTAATTACAGGTAACCCTTTACATCGTTAGCTAATTTGATTCAAATACGATGATCTCTATATTTCATTAGATGTTGCCTTCACTCAGGACGGTCATCATATCTTTGCGACTATTCAACGCCAAGGTACCAATCAGTCAGAAATTCAATTATGGAAGTTACTAAATCATAATTCCCCAAGTGATTCCGTTCTTACTGGACAAGAGAAGTTACATACTGTCTATACTCAATTTTCTACACAAATTATTGTAGAAAATTTATTTGGTTTTAACACCTTTGGTAATTATTTTATTACAATTTCATCAATTAGTAATTATTCTTTTGTAAATTCTCTTGATGATAATGAAGATGATGGCAATGCAGCTGGTGTCTTAAATTATGAAATTAAAATTTGGAAATTTATGAATTCATCAACATTAGAATTGTTATTACCACCACAATTAGTTCAATGTATTGTTTTGCATTTACCTGAATTTAAATCCAAATTACCAAAGTTTCAATCAAGTTCTTTGAAAAATTCTCACTTAGAATGCTCTATTGTTGTCGAGCCAAAGCATCAACACTACTTGGTAGTTTCGAGCAGGTTAGTGCTCCTTCCTTTCAACTTATTGTCCTCGTTTCTTTTACAATTTTCTCTTTTTCTAGAAAATCACGATATTCAGCCATATTAGCGATTAATTCAAATTATTTAAACACTTTAACTGGATTAACTGCTTTATCGTCCTCCGCCTCCGGTGATTTAGGACAAATAATTTATCACTTAACCCTAGTTGATTTTACTGTTCCTATTGTGTCGATGGATGTGTTAAATGTTGTTGCTCGTGAGCATCACAGTAGCGAGGAGGATGAACATGTCGAAATCTCTTGCTATCAGGAGAATAAAGGTGATCCAGGAAGCTCAAGTATTCAGCAGTATCATATGACTGTCCCATCTTTATATGATCAAAAGAAGTATCTGAATAATCTTGAAAATCATGCGGTAAATGAGATTAAGGGAAGAACCATTTTGAATTTATTAAATAGCGTTAATGCACCGAGTGTTAATACCTCGGCCTTGCAAACACAACCCCTTCCTTCTGTAATTGGGACTCCATCTCCATCTTCCGCGGGATCAGCCGTTAAGCGCATAAGCTCGATTGATGGTGATGTTCCAAAGCCAGCATCTACGACCCCTCGCACTCTGCAACCGCCAGTTTCTGTTCCAATCTCGGACAGTAAGGTTGAACCAACTCCTGAATCCGTGACTCCCACGACTTTGACTGTGGATAAAGATGCTTTGCAAAAGTTACAGCAAACAAAGCCTGTCGAGGGACTGAAGAAACTTGATTCTTCTTTACTCTTTTCAAACAAGACACCGACAACTCCTGTTCCGCCAGTAGAATCTTTACCAACATCCTCTCAAAAGAATGTTTCCGACCTCCCTGATTTCCTGAAGCGCACTCCTGGTCAAAACGTGAATATTTTAAGCATGTTAGGAAAAGCCGCCGCCAATCCACAACTTCCTCAAGCATCACCTGCAACAACCGAGAAGAAAAAGGTTGAAGTGGCAAAATCTAAAGAAGAGAAGACTCCTGCTCCTGTCCCTGCTCCAAGCAAAGAAGAGAATCCTCAAAGTGCAGTGAAGCTGGTAGAATCTACTCCTTCCACCTCTCGCACTGAGGTTCGTTCTCTTCCGGAAGTTCAGACTCCAAGCCCAACACTGCAGCCAACAAGCCTCTTGCCAACTCTCAATCAAGATGCAGTTTACTCATTGCTCCTCGAGATGAAACAAGAAATGGCGGCCTTACAAAGAACTGTTTCCTCGCAGGCGGATGTTGTTCATCACAACGACAAGAAAGGAATTAAGTCTGACCATCATGAGAGTAAAACTGCCGCCTCTTCTTCCGCTTCAGTGTCACAGGTTGCTGATTTCTCGAAATTAAAGGATGATATTGTGAAAGAGTTACACGTCATTCAACATAAGTCCATGTTACACACTGTTCAAATCTTAAAGACACATATTGATAACGAGAACAAGAAAGCTGTTGATTCATTTCAACAGATGAAGCAGGAGATTGTGCAGCAAGTACAAGAAAGTATTACGACGAAGTTCTTACCAATAATTACAACTAAGGTGAAAGAAACCATCAAAGAAAGCACGAAGGAGAGTGTGAAACTTCATTTAGCAGATTCTTTCCGAAATGCCTTCGAGAATTCGTTGTTACCAGCTTTCCAGACAGGAGTCGATCGTCTCTTCGCGCAAATTAATTTATCTTTCGAGAACGGTTTAAAATCCTTAATTCTTGAGACAGAAAATATCCAACAACAGAATATCCGATCTAATGAAGATTTGGAGAATGAAGTGAAGTTATTACAAGACAAAGTTATTGTTTTGGAGACAGCAATTCATGAATTAAGTTTGAAGTTAACGGGCGTTGTTCTTACTGGCTCCCATCGCGAGGTTGAAAATGGCAACGAAAAGGAAGAAGAACCAGTCGCTCAAACTCCAGCTGATTTATTGAAGCAGGGATTAGTTGAGGAGGCAGTACGCCTTGCTTTAGAAATGAAAGATGTTGATGCGACCTTAAATGTATTGGCTGAACTCACACCTGCAAAGGTGAATTCTAGCTGCTCAAATATCGTGAAGCTTTGTATCACACAGCAGTTAGCTGCTGATATGTCAGTAAACCTTCCAGTCGAGGTAAGCGATTTGATACCTGAACTTGACACAACTTGATTAACTTGAATGATAACAGGGAGTTGGAAAGAGAATCGATTGGATCAAGAACTTGCTTCTATCTCTCATCAAAATCCCGAAACATGAAATGGAAAGTGATCACAAACTGAACAAAAATTTCAGAATTATGATCCAAGCAGTTTTGGAAAGTATCCAATCAGGTCGCAACATCATTGCAGCAGCGCAATATGACAATGGTGAAGAGAATCCTATAGAAATTCCACCATCTGTTGAAACTGATTTGCAATTGTTGGAATTCCTTATTCAAACTCGAATGTAGTCAGTTGAAAGTTTAGTTGAAAGTTTGACGAACAAATCTCATGTAGAGCCTAATTGAAAAAATTACCCTTTAGAAAAAAACTCGAAATTTCTAAAACCAATAAAATCTTCTTCTTATATGAGAAGGTTTTGACGAGATTCGTTCCATACTTGAAGATTAGGCTTGGTAAGAGGCTCGTTGAGGCTGATCTTGGTGAGTTGTATAGGATAAAGCAGACCAAAGAGTGAAGGAGCTGGGGAAGATTCATCAATAAATCCCCTAATTGTAGATCAGAGGCAAAGAAATGGGGTTTCATTTTGGCCTTGCGAATCATTTGGATCCAAGCCTTTCTCTATATGCTTTCTTTATTGTTATTTTATTTTTAATATTTTTCGAGTATGTTAGTGGTGTGATTGAATTCTTTCTGGAACGTTCACCGCTCTACAATCGTATGTTACAAATGATGTATAAAGAATTAATGTTAATGGGCTTGGTTAGTTTTTCAATCATTATGTTTGAAGCAGTAGAAGGTGCAGAAGAAGCCGAAAACACTATTATAGCAATAGATTTTGCTCATATATTATTATTTTATTTAACATTATTCTTCGTAATTCATGCATTTTTCTTAATGGGTATATCTATTGTTAATGAAAAACGTTATCGTAAGGTATACTCTGAAGATTTAACAATATTAATTGAAAAAATACAACAAAATTCAAAAAATTCAATATGGAAATTTTTCTTTGAATTAGAATATTGGCCATTCTCTAAAGTTAAAAGACATGTTGAATTTCATTTATTAAATTCATTATTTTATAATACTTATTTATTATCCGAAAGTTTTGACTTTGCCACTTATTTATCCAATTGCTTTGGTCGTTACGCATTAAAAACTATTAATCGTTCATTGTTTAGTTGGTTAATCTTAGGTCTTATTCTTGTCATCAATTTTGTACGAATTAATATTGGTTATGGTTGTAAAGCCCATCATAGTGGTGAGAAATCAGATGATAAGGTTTTAATTGATACCTCCAATTGTGAATCCTTTACTGTGAGAATGTTTTGTTTGGCTGGTATCGTATATGCTATTTATGTTGCTATTATTATTTTTGTAAGCCATTTCTACAAGAAGAGGTAAGATACCTTTAATCAAACAACTCTTGTTCTGACTTTGTGTAGAATGTTACAATTTGGTGGAATCCGCGAACCACGAGAATACTTAGATTTCCTCGAGCAAAGGCAACATCAGATTGAAGAACATAAGAAAAGTGGGCATTATGATCAAAGTGAAAGATTTCAAAATCAAGAATTAAAAGAAGAGATTGAATTTGAAATGCATACATCTGAACATAGCGACGAAGAGGAAGAACCTGAAATTAAGATGATTGCATTATCATTAGTTTGGTTTTCTAAATATCTGACGGAATCTTATTTTTCACTTCGTTTATCGATCAAAGTATGGTTTCGAAATTTCTTTTGCGGCAATAAAGGTAAGTGTTGAATTCGCTTCTATTTGAAAATTGATTGAAATTCATACCCATATTAGCGGAGAAAAAAGATTCAAATGATGCTCCAATGCTCCTTCAAATTCCTCTTGGTCGTCTTCCTTCTGTTACTCGAGCGACTCTCACCGAGCCATTTCACCGGATGTCTAGTAGACTTTCGATGTCTCACGGTCACGGTTCGCGTCTAAGTAGTTTCAGCCACGGGGTGCGATCAAGCTTTTCGTCATCTAATCGTGGGAGCATTTCCGCTGAGAAAGGAAGCCTTGTAAGACAAATGAGTGTCTCGAGAGGTCAAGAAAATGTGAAAACAGATCATGAAGACGACGAGAAAAAGGACGATGAGGAAGACGATGTAAAGAACGACGATTTCTCTGAATTTTCATCTTCAAGCCGAAAGCAGAGAAAATCAAGCTTCTTCGCTCATGCAAGTGAATTCTTACGACATCCAGGTGAAGCAATTCGGAAGACACGCTTGCCGACCTTCCATGCTTTTCATAAACTCGAAGAACATGAAGTGAAAGAAATTCCTTTAAAACATCGTTTGACCTTTAAATTCGCGAAGACTGCGAAGTCACAATCATCAGTTACTTCATTCCATTTTCAAGAAAGAATGTCGCTCATCCAAGCCAATAACAACACTGTTCATTCAGCATCTGAAGATTTGGAAATTGGAAACCGTACACCAACGAAGGAAGAAAATGTCCGAGCTGCGAAAGAAGTACCAACAGCTGCTCCTCCCATCCTTATTAGTCACCGGAATACGAACAGTCTACGATCAATTCATCGAACGAGTTCAGTGCGAAGTAATAATCATACTGCGGTGACCTCCGAACCCGCTGATTTGAGCCAATCTGAAGAAGGGAATCCTGAACCTTCATGGTTTTCTTCCTGTTACAGTGTTATCACGCGTTTTACTTCTCGTCTCTACTCCTCGTTGCCGAAGGTTACACCTTTGACATCATCTTCGACCGCTCATACTCCTATAACCTATGCCACGGCCTCAACTAAAAATCATTTAGAAAATTTCAAAAGTTCAGCGGAACATGTTGGACATGAATTCCATTCTATTTTCTTATTTAAAAAACCTGTTTACTATCAAAGAGCAGTTGAATTAACAATTTTCTTTAATTGTTTATATATGTCTCTTTGGGCAACCAATATGATTACGATTGTTAATACTGCTGGATATTCCAGCTCTTGGGAGACGTTGGTTCATGTCTTTATGTAAGACCATTTCTCGTTTCTCAGTTTTTGATGATTATTCTTCATATGAATAGAGTACTACCTATCATTTGGGGGTTTTACGGTATTAGTCTCATCGCCGAGACCAGTTCGATGTTAATTGCCATGTCAGATCTTAACTTGACCGTGATTCGTAAGTTAATTGCACTCTCTTCAAATTTTCTCCTTTGATGAGGTTTCTTTTAGATGATGTTTTAGTTGAAATGGAACTAATCGAGTACATTACTGATGAAGTTCGAGAACAATTTCTTTTCATACATGATGAAAATTATTCTCATTTATCACATGAGGTATTTATTTCTAACTTATTCAATGAAATTGATGAAGATGGGAGTGGATTTATTGATGCTGATGAATTAAGATCGTTACTGAAAAAATTACAATTAACTTTTAGTAATTATCGGTTTAAGTTATTATACCGTGCTTTAGATAATTGTGATAAAGGAAAGATCTCGAAAGAGGATTTTCAATCTTTTGTATTTCCAAAAGAGATCCATAAGAAGCTTCCCGCATTCCTGAATAGTTCGCCGCCAGGATTTTCTAGTCCTACGAGAATGCGAAGTCGAGCTAACAGTGAAGATGTTAATAACGAAACGAGAATAGAGGCCAGTAAGGGTGGTAACAACTCAACTTTGACGTCGACTCCTGGTGTATCTTCTGCTGTCATTGCTGCTAATAGAAGGAAAAGATTCTCTACAATCCGTTCTCATCATACAAACCAGCAACAGCTTCAGCTTCTGCAACTACAGGAACAATATCAAGTGGAGCGTAATGAGCCATCTTACACTCTTCATCTTCCTCCTTCCACGGAACTATCTGGAACTTATCACTTGAGTGATATGCATGTAATCCGGGAAGAAGAGGAAGAAGATGATGACGATGAAAATCGGAAGCCTTCAAAAATGATGAATCGTATGCGGTTAGAGAGTGTTGAAACTGATGATAGTGGAGAGTTAACACATCAAGAAAATTCATCGATCTCTGTTACGATAAGGGTTCCTACCGTCAGTCATTATCAAAAGCACCACATGAATCAAGGAAGCGATCCCACATTAGACATCGGAGAGGGAATGTCTTCTCTTGCCCTCCACAGTGAACATCTTAACTTACATGAGTTTGAGGAAGTTTAGGACATTTCCTCAAGTAAAATGATTATCGAAAAAAGTATTGAAAACAAGTATTTGGATTCTCTTCAATGAATTGATTAGCTCGTTCTCATGATGACTTTCATTACAATCCTTTCTATCCACCTTTTGCCCCTTTCTTTCTTTTCATTCCTTCTTTCGTTGATTCTTTCTTGATGCGTCTTGATTTCCACTGTCGCTATTTCATGGATGATTTATGCGGGTGTGATACTGTCTTTTCGCTCTTTTCTTTTGATTTTTCTTCATTCTTTGTGTCCTTCTTTCACCTGATTCCTCACCTTTTCTTTCGGAGATACTTGAGTTGTCCATTGCTACCTTTTCGTCTCTAAATCCATGATTCTTGGCTGATTTTGTAGTCATGCTGTGTGGATTTGAATGATGATGAATCGGAAAATAGTATTGACACTCCGAGCTCTCTTTCATGATTTTGTCAGCTTTAATAACAGTCGAATTTGTATATATGATACAATTGTAGTATTGTTCGCTTTTTAAGGTTGGAATGGCATTATACTTTGGCACCTTCGCTCGATTTTAGTTGGAGGATATGATTTAAATATTTGGAAGTATATATATATAGTTTCTTAAGTATCGCTTTAACTGGTGTTTTTGCTATTGTTTTTTCATCTCGTACTAATACCCACGTCTTTCAAATTGGTAAAAGTTCGTAGATATGAACAGTATAAATATAGGTAGCTTATAATTTAATTGAATTGTTTGGGAAGCATCTTTTGTCAGAGAAAACGAACGAGAAGATGATTACATTCACTTTCCTGATCTGAGTGAAGAAGGTAATTCTTTAGATGTTCTATCGCAGGTCCAAGTACCGCAGTCCTATTGTCGAGAGAAAGGAAGGAGAAAAAGAAAGCGTAATACCAGAACTTAAGATTCTTCGTCGTCGATCTGCTGAAATGCTTCTATGTTATAAATATCCATGATAAATCATTATTCAAACAGTTTATGGAGGATGCTTTTCATCCACATTGTCAAGTCCTTCGAACTAATCCTCATCATAAAGGGATTTCAAAAACTATTATTCATTTAGTGTATGACAGAGGTTCTCTGTTTGAGTTAGTCTCTGATGCGAAAGACCTTGTTCTAGAATTTTCATATCATTGTGAAGTAGTACCTGACTCTATCTTTGTTCCTCACGAACCATATATGTTCGAGTCGCTGGAGTGCTCTCAAATGTGGGAAATTGAGTCAAAAGATGTACACACCAAATTTGTGTTTGATGATGTATATAAATAATTTACAGGTATTTGATACTATATTGATATTATATTAGTTGAACCTTTCCTTCTAAGACGAGATTTCTCACTACTTTATACCTCACAACAAATATATCACCTATCTTACAATCTTGATAACGATCAGATGTAATTAACAAACCTGACACATCCTCTAACGCCTGGCAAAAGACAAATGACTAAATAAGAAAAGAAGATACAAGATCAGAGAATGAAAGGAAAAAGAGAAAGAGAGATAAGGGAGAAAGACTTACATCAAATTTTGGTGAGGAGAAAGTAAGATTAGCAATATTATTTAAGAAGATATCATGATGTTCTTCTGGTATTAATCGGTTTGTAATAGTTTCTTCAATATATTGTTGATCTACATTTTGTAATTTTGATAAAAAATATCTTTCATTTGTTGATAATCGTAACATCATATCATGATGTGATAATAGATATTCTTTCAATGTTTCAATCTTCTTTAAACGGATTTTGAGATAATTACAGATTAAAAATCGTACTCTTTCAATTTCCATTTGATACATTTGAATAGTAAAATGTTCTTCAATTTTACCTTCATCGACTCTTTGATCAATTACGTCCTATTTTAAGCATGTATGAACACTTATAGAGCTTGAGAGGAGGATTTCACTTTACCTGTTGATCAGACAATGCCGCTTTCAGTTTCTCGATAATTTCAGTAGGATAAGGTAGAATTTCTGGACAATGATATTCGCTTTTCCAAATCGATTCAAATGCTAATCGTTCAGCATTAAAATTTTCAGATGGAACATTCGAGAACTGATGGCCATCTCCTGATGAGCCTTCAGGTAAAATAGGATTTGTCTGATAAAACCCATTTGATAACCTTAGATTTTGTAAGAATTCACTTGCCATTTCTCCCTATTAGCAGTAATAATGATAATAATTTGTCTTTCTTTCTGAATAATTCAAATTTAAAATCGCAGCAATCTCTCAAATCTACGCTGCAGTGTTGAGTTTGGTTTTCTATCTTGAGCTTCTTTTGGCTCTTTGACGAACTGCTGTATTATTAGTGTTTGGAGTCGAAGGAAATGAGTGAGACAACGTTTGAAGGAAGTATTGAGAATATTTTACAACGTCATGATCAAGTACCAGGTGTTTCCTTGACTCTTGTCCAGGATTTTCAATCATATCCGTTTGCTTTTGGTCTTGCTTCGGTTAGTAAGAATGAAGTAATGACAACTGAACACTATCTTCAATGTGCATCTCTTTCGAAGACTGTAGCAGCTGCTTTTGCTATCGAATATTTTCAACACCGTCATAATATCCCAATGACCACCTCTGTTAATTCCTTGTTAATAAGGTATGGAGCAAGCTGGAAGATAGAAGTATCTTCAACCAACACTACTTTACCGAAGACATCAGGAGACGATGTAACTCTAGCAATGCTGATCAATCATACTGCCTTAGGTATGCATTATGTCTATGGGATTCCTCTTGATCGCTATGTCCCAAGGCCTGTTGAACTCCTCGATGGCACCTTTGCAACACAGTATAAATACCCTAGACTCTACCTCGAAAGAGTACCAGGGAAATCCTTCTCATATTCTGGTGGTGGATTTGTTGTTTTGCAATATTTAATTGAGTTAATTGAAGAAACTTCGATAGATGTCGTCACTCGTTCTTTCTTAGACGCTTGTGGGTTACAAGATTTTACTTTCTTTCAACTTCAAGGACCTTTAACTGCTACCTATGCCACTGGTCATGTTCGTCCTAACCAGGAGGTTATTCCTCCTTTAGCATTCCCTCCCTTCGCTGCGGGGGGATTATGCACTACGAAGGCTCTCTCACAGTTCCTCATCCATTTAGCTCAAGCGTACCATAACACAGGAGGATCGGGAGCTATTCGTCACGAAACAGCAAGATTGATGTTAGGTGAGGCTTCGTTAGTAGATTTAGGATCGCTTAACTTTATGGGAGCAAAGGTGAGTGGCCTGTTATGATCTGATCATTAAAGAATCTTTATCGTAGCTTCTAGATGGGATTGGGAGTATTCGTTGCAGAGGCTGGCAATAACAAAGTTATGCTACATCAGGCAGCCAATGATGGGTTCCGAGGAGTTTATATGCTTTGTTATGAGGGCAATGATGTGGGCAAAGGCTTCGTTCTCTTAACCAATGGAGATAATCCTGCTGTCCTCTTACAATCTGAGCTTTGTCGCTTTCTTCTTGGTCCTCAAGGTAAGTTAAAATTTGAGCAATAACGTTCTGATTGATCTTCATTTGCGATAGGATTAAACTTCTCTGGGATTAATTTCAACTATTATGAAGAAAATCCAATTCAATTTGATATGTCATCTGTGAATCAAGAATCTATAGTGAATAAGGGACTTAAAGATTTAGTGATTAATGCTTTTATTCCTCCTCATACTCGTTCTAAGTTGTAATTGACAAAATTATGAGTTCCTTCACTCTCCCAGCTTTCCTTCCCTTCCAACTCAACCTAGAGTAACGTATAATTAAAATATCTCTTTAAACTCGAGTAATAAAAAACCAACACATTTCAAAGTCATCACAGTCTTCTCCTCCTCCTTCCTTCTAGATCGACCCTTCTTTCAATAGTTATTATTGCTTTATTGTCTTTGGTAAGTGAAGGATATGCCGCCAAAAAAAAGAGCAGCACCGAAAAAGGTGAGACCTTCCTTTGTCGTACCTTCTTATTATTACCAACTTCTATAGAAGGCAGAACCTAAGAAGAACATTGTTGCTGATCCTAAGACTGGTGAATGTCCAATTTGCTTTGAAAATTTTGATAATGATTATGCTGAATTGAAATGCGTAAGTGGTTTATTTGTCACTTCTTCTCCGATTCTCTCTCTTATCTCTCTGAAACCATTATTCTCTATCCCTATTGTTTACAGAAACATTACTATTGCTATAACTGTATCAGTAACTGGAGTGAGAAGGAAAATACATGCCCTGTATGTAAGGGAAGATTTAGTTATTTGCATCGAATTCAGAAGGTATTTTTGGTTTATTCCCTTCCTTTCATCTAACCATTCCACCTTCAATTTAGAATACAGAATCAAATGAATTTAGCAAAACAAAAATTACCGTGAAGAAGAAGAGTCAAGCTGATGCGATATATCAAGCCAGGCGACACAGTGGGGCAGCTATACCACCATATAGACTCCTCTCAATCCTTAGCTACTCCACCCTTAACATGCTTCAATATAATAGCCTCCATCATTATGATGAGGACGACGATGAAGACGAAGATTATTTTCCCAACCCTGACTTATCTCACGATATGGATGAAGAAGAAGAAATGGATGACTTTGAGTGGATTAGAAATGTTTCTCGTCGCATCAACGACGATGATGAAGAAGAAGAGGATGTGAACATATTCAGTCACTTCCATAGCTTATTAGGTGATTTAATGCCAGAGAGACGCGGAACGAGTGAAGATCCTATTAGTCTGATTGATGAAGAAGTTGAAGGAGAAGATTCTAATCATATGTCAGGAGGGAGTAGTAGCAGTGGATATCGATCATCATCCAATTCCTCTTCAAAGTAAGGAAGTTCTTGAAACATTTCCTGTTATTTTTCTTAACCTGTGCTTCCTATAGCGCGCAACCAATTGTGATCGATCTCACTGATGATCAAGTGCAGTCTGATATTCGAGATATCTCCAACGAAGATGGGCCAGCTGATGCTCCAGTTCCCTCTTCATCATCCTCATCCTCCACTATCATTCCATCAGAACAAGCGGAAAATCAAAAGACTGTTGGTTCAAAGAGAAGACGGAGGTTTATCCCTGAGCATGAAGTAGCGGCAGAGGAAGTTGAGGGTGGTTACGTTGCTCGAAGAAACCGAAGCAGCAGTGGTCGACAAGTAGAAGTTTCAAGTGATGACATAATAGAGGAAATTGAACTATGATTTCTTGAAATCTCTTTTCTTTTTATAATGTGTTAGATTGTGTACTCTTGATCGATAGTGTCTAGAGAGGAAGGTTTGACGGGTTGTAACTATTAACATCATTCGATGCAGTATCGGTATCGGTGAATTATCGACAACGGTTACTCAGACTTTGAATTACACGAGACTTCCTTCGCAATGGATGTACCAATACAACCATCATCGCAAAGACTTAATCCAAAACAAGGAGAAATTTAGCCATTAACTTACCCAATGGTAGTGAGGGAAATGAGAATCCTGACTCTGAGAGATCGAATTCAGAGGAAAGCTCTGATGGCACATCACGATCAACCTCCACAAGCTCAAGCACAGTTACAGATTCCGAAAAACAGCCACCTATAGAAATTCCAAGAACAAATCCTCGATTGCATCTCATCCATAATGGCCGATGGATTCCCAAAGTTGTAAGTGAATTTGAATGATATTTAACCCTCATTCTAGTTCTAATTTTTATTAGTATGATTATGGTCGCCTCCGACCTCGCACTGGCATCTGGGACTGCTGTGGCCATCCTGAGCATTTATCCCTTTACTGTGCATCAGAGGAGAGAAGAATTGAGTATCGCAAGGAAATTGATACAGAGAAGAAGAGACAGGTCGATGAGCAGAATGCTCGCATCGCAAGAAAACAATACCTTTTAGAACAAATTCAATTGATCGAGTCGAATCCAGTATCATTCGAGAACTTTGATCATAATAGCAATATTGAACTTCCTCCTCCAAAGGTGAAGGAAGCAGTGCTGACAGAGGAAGAGCTCCTCGAACAAGAACAAGCAATCCTTGCCTCCGACCCAATGGAAGTTGCTCTATCGAAATCAAAACCTCGTAAAGAATCAAATGAGTCTGTTATCAAAGATCCGCCTCCGCAATCACCCTCCTCATCTGCCCTCGTTCCCGTCACAGAAGCTGAGTCAGCCGCAATAGATCTGCCTCCTATTAGCGAGTCTCTTAACGCCCCGATGATGATGCAATTTCTCTTAAGAAGATTTCACGAGGATCCTACTGTATTGAAAGGATTGGAATTTGTGTTACATCACTTAGATCGAGGAGAAGGCTGTCAGCTATTCATGCGTCACGGTCTCGTCAACCTCCTCTATCGCGCTGCGGAATTCCATCATCGCAATACTAAGATCTTACTCTTAGTCTTGCAATCCTTTAGGCAGCTTTTAGATTGCAACTTGACGAGAGATGAAATTATCATCGAACAAGACTGTCAGCAGACGATTGTCCGACTCATTTTCAACATCGTTTATCTGAATATGACTTCAATGGATCATATTGAGGCCGGAGTTCGAGCTCTCATGCAGTGTACGAGATATAGTCTATGTAGAGATCATGTTGTTGAACAGCAAGTGATTCCTTATCTCTTAATCCTAGCAAGGAAGTTCCTACGTCATCAACCCCCGTATTTTCTGAATTCTCTCCTGAAGATCTTTCATTGGATGTGCACTGACGTTGATCGAGCGAAGTTCCTACTAGATTTAAAGGTTCTTAGATATTGCTATAAAATAGTGAAAGCACATCCGCGTCATCGTCTTGTCCTCATTCCTGCCATCGCTCTGTTTCGTAAGATCATCCTTCTCATTCCTGCTACTCTTGAATGGATGCTAGAGAATAACATCGCTGCAATGATTATATCCTCTTTAGAGGTAGTTTATGATAACGAAGAGATTCAATTAGAAGCTTTAAAACTTCTTCAAATAATATCAATGACATCGAAGGGATGGCAGCAGATCTCTTCTATTAAAGGAGCATGGCAACGCATATGTCAGGGAACTGAGAAGGGAGATTCATTGGTACATGATTTAGCTGGAGACTTCCAAAACCCTGGTTGGGTGTTATCAGAGACACCTTATCTTCCTCTGTTAGAGCGACTCAAACTCTCTGCGTATGAGAATCAGAAGACTTCCCTTGAGCTCAAACCAAAGGCCGCTTGGACTTCAGCTTCCCTTAGACAGTACATGGGTCTTTCCATGACAGGACAATCGCTTGCGATTAATACAGAATTCCAAGAACTCTTTTTCCAGCTGTTGACGACGTTAGATATGTTACCAAAGGAAGAGGAGCAGCGTGAACATTGGTTTATTCGTGTTCGAAACTTTGAGAAAGAGAATGAAGTGAAGTTAGAGGAAATGGTTCATACAGTGCAAGAGATGCGACGTCGTGATGCAATTCAGAAAAAGCTTGCAGCTCAGCGATTACAAGTGGGAGGATCTGGACCCGGTGATAGTGACTTCACTGGCATGACTGTGAAGGAAATCTTCGTCGCAGGGAAGAAAATTGACGGGAAATTCCTTGCAGAGAATGATATTGATCTAGAGGAGGCTTTCTTTGCGATGCTATGATTGTGATTGGGTGGAAATAGAAAGCGGGTTTTTATATCAAATCAAGACTATTCATATCCAAATGTTGATTCGAGGGGCTGTTTTAATAAATGACCTGGATTTATCTTCGAACTTGCCAAAACGCATCCTCGTTTTGAGAAGACACGGATGGTGCGATGGTGGGAGGGGTGGACGCG
>VFQN01001432.1_pt1 | contig 40046 bp, 44 predicted proteins | sample 3512371 | NCBI WGS metagenome assembly VFQN01 (sample SAMN10412370, study PRJNA504923) | tailings metagenome | isolation source: Replicate 2 from Balatoc abandoned mine | place: Philippines: Itogon, Benguet | collected 2017-08-28
CAGGGAGGCTTTTCAAGTAGCCGGAGGATGTATCGAAAACCATGCCCTGCATACGAGGATAAATTTGTGCCTTAGCCTCCTCTTTGCTCATTCCTGCTTCAAGCGCTTTCTGCCTCACTTGCAGTCTCTTTCTTTGAACAGTTCCTGCAAAAATATTGAAATATATAGAATATGATCAAATGTAGGATTTAACCTGCTTTATAAATATTCAAACATTGTTCGATTACATTCAACTCGACCAAGGAGGCGTGTCGCCTTTCAGCATCCTAGTTTGACGAGTGACGAATAGCTTCAGTAGTAGTAGGAAACTGACATAAATTAAATCGAGGTATTCTTTATGAAGGCGATATACATCTCGAATCATGCGCAGCCAATTCTCTAATGTCCCAAGATCTTGACGTGCGGTAGCTGCTCTCACGGCACCACAGTCATAGTGGCCTATTATTCGCATTCACGGGATGGAATGATGATATTGAAGACTTGATACCTGTTACAATAATATCCTTAACATCCAAGTGACCTACCGCATATTCCAATACCGATAGAGCATTTAGGTCATTCCCTAAAACCAGATTTCCAACATTTCTGTGGACAAATACTTCGCCAGGCCTGAAAGGTGGTTTAGCTTCAAATGAGTCAAGAAGATAACTTCTCTCTTACCCTAATCCCAGGATCTCATTGGCTGGAACTCGACTATCAGAACATCCGAAGTACAGATACTGAGGCTGTTGAGGAGAACGAAGGCTACTAAGAAAGTTGGGATCCATTTCGGTTGACTTCGCAACCCATTTTCGATTATTTTCGAGCAAAGATCGCACATGCACATTCACACTAGTCTCGGCACTAAGACCATCATCAGCAATAATAGATTCGAAAGTCGAGAAATCAGAGATAGATTGCTTTGCGTGATCAAAAGACTTTCCATGACAACATATGCATGATTCAGGATGATTTCGAAACAATGAAATACTACGTTTAGGAAATGTATTTGCTTTTAAGTGTCGAAAAATTGAAGATCGAAGCATCTTGGTTGATGGTGAAGAGATTCAATTTAATATTTTATTATTACGTTTCACCTATAAAGTCTGTTATTGTTTCACTGTGACGGTTTGGAAAGGATTTAAATCTGCACATAGCCACACATCACTGTCGATGGAAGGAAGATGCCACCTACCACCTTTTTCAGAGTATTGGATAGCACGCGAACAATTTGCTGAGGATAACGAAAACATAAATGCAGACAAAAAGAAACAGGAGTTCTCCTCACCTGGAAAGAATAAATGTGCTTCTCCTCCAATTGACATATCTTCAGAATTAAATATGGAAGGCAAACTATCACGATATTTGGAAGAGTCGCTAAAAGAAGTATTGCTAGTGGCATTTGACCAGATCCTATTGATTGTAAAGTATACCACGTGGGCAGTCCTCCATCTGTGGAAGGCTAAGGACTCTAAGAATCTATCACGGTGGTCTCGCATCTGATCATTAGTTATGACATAAATCAATTTGTTTGCTTTTGAATGAATACTGGCCAATATCCAGAACCAATCGTCATTGAGTCTTTCTGGCACAGAGTACAACATGTCGGCTCGTGCTAACCGCGTAATGAAACCCTATGAAAGAGTAAAATAAAAGAAGTACTGACACAACAAATACTCACTCTCTCAACATCAGTGATTACAGTCCTCCCTTTTATACTGTTAGGAATAATTCTGCCGGGCTTGGCATAACATTGAGGGAGTACTACCAACGGTTTCTTCCCTAATGATAGAACTTTTTGCACGATTATATCGATCTAACGAAAAGATAAGAATTTTCATAGCTCTCAACTTTATCATATATTACCTGTTTATAAGAGAAACGACCAACTTGATAATTTTGATTGTTGTAAGCGACATTTGCACCATCGATGATGACATCAAAATTCTTGTCGGCAAGCCAAGTTTCAAAGGCCTAAGATCCTCACATTAATAACCGATGAAGGAGAATCTAAGGAATTACCTCAAACGATTTTATCTGACCGATATCTCTCCTGCTTCCAACAGCATAAAGTTCTTCTCGTATCAATCTCCGCTGTTCATCAGAAATATACAATTTGGAGAGTTCTTCTTTGCAGTTGGGACAATGTGAGTTGTTGTTTGCGATATGGACTAACCTAGCGAGTGGAAGGGGTGGAAGGAGTTCTCCTCTCCTGATTAATATCTCCTCTTTCTTCCGAGAATCTATATATCTTGTCCGAAAGAAAGTCAAAAATTCATTTCCAGGAGTTACGGCGGAATGAGGAAGACTGTCAAGCAGCTCACTCTGATGGTTGTATGATGCATTCAATGCGATAAACGACCCATCCTCCTCATATCTATCCTTTAGAGAAATCGGTCCTGGAACATCTTCCTTAGACCCAACTAAAATTCCGTCTGTCATCAGCTGTTCAGATGTACGCTCGGTAAATTGTTGAACAACTTCTATCATATCAGAGGAATCCATTCCGAGTAAACTATCACTTATCTTTCTTAGGATCTCGTTGATTGTTGCCAATTGTTGCTTCAATTCATAATTTCGAAGATAATCGTGACAGCTAATGCGCCGCTCCACGTCGATCGCTTTAAACAGTAGTGTAAGCTCACTTGATTTCAGAGTGAACTCATTCTCCTTCAACAGGTTCAAAGCATGAATGAAGCCTGGTATACTTTTCTTTCGTAAATAGACAGTAAATAAAGGTTGGAAATTGCGATATCGGAGTCCAAGGTTTGTGTCCTTCATTTTTTGTATAAGATCTATAATCTTCTGATCTTCGCCCGTGTCACTATAGCATTTGATCAAAGCGAAGTAACACTGCTCAGTGATCGGAAAATTGTGCTTTTCAAAGAATTGCAATATATGATTAACATGCGGTAGATGTGTCTTCTTGTTGCAAAGAGTGAGAAATAGGCCATACATACGATGAATGACAGGAGCACGCGACTGGCTTAAAAGAGATTCCTCTTCATCTCGAATTTGCCAATAGATCTTTTCAGCAGAGTTATAATCATTCGTTTTCACCGAACGCAGAAGGATTTCTCTCCATTCTACAGATTTTCTATCTTGACCTTTAGATACAGCGAAACTTGAAAAACATGATTGTATCTGAAATCTTGGAAACTGTGGAATGTTTTTGCTTTTAACAGGAAGTCGCACAGCAAATTTCAGAAGTCTAAACATAACATATGATTGGAGTTGTAAAATGAATAGGAGGTAATAGAAGGGAAACTTCATAACAAACCAATTAAGTGTCCGGGATAAGAAGGACGGCAATTCTCGCCCACTAATCAAATCAAGGAGAAGATTCGATGAAGAAAGTTACAGTGAACAATTTCCAGTTCGTTTCTGCTAACCGTTTAATTGGACTGTTACTATGTTAGAGGCGATTTTTGGTTGCGTGACTTTGTGTGCCTGGGCGTTGGGGCTTTATTTCTATCCCACTTGTCTGGATTCTTTTGGGGAGTGCTGTGATAGACAGAATGAGAACATGGTTATGGATGAAACAGTCGCTGACTATGTTGTGCCTGAAAATGTATTAGTAGATTCGATATTAACGGCGAAGGAAGTGAAGTCTGGAGAGTCGCCTCTTTTTTCAGCACAAATTAAACTTCCTGTGGCCAAGTCCTTAAAATCTCTTTAACATCCCGTCCTTTTGTTTTATTTCACTCCTTTCTTGTATTTATCTTCTTAAGATGCGACCTATCTTTCGTGATAGCAAATCGTATGCAATAATTTAACAATCCTTAGAGATCTCCCCTCCGGTACAAGATTTTCACGGTATCACGACAAACTTGAGGGTTTGTCGTGATACAAAAATAAGATGAAGCCCCGCGACAATTAGCCAACATCTCAAACTCTATGCTATTGATTCATCAAAATTTATTGCTGATTGCTCCATAGAGAGTCTCACGTATAAAATGAACTGTCCTGCGATTATTGTGAAGGAATATTCTGTCGACAGAGTATTCGGAATTCCAGCAGGCGACAACAGATGACACCTGGAAAAACAGTGGTACCATATTGGGTGCCGCACTCAAGTAGTTTGAGTGATGACCGAGCCTCTCCCGATATTCCACCATACGAGTATCTCTTCAGGAACATACTATCTAAGTCGTAAGTCTTCTATCTAAGAGGTAAGTCGATCTAAATAATTGACTGTGCGCGTATAACAAAGCAACAGCAAACAATACAGTTATTACGAAAGAAGATAGGATTTGTTGAGAAGCACACCAATAACCATAAAGAGGAAGACAGAAGAGAATCAGCCTGATTGTTGCCTAGGAGATTGCTCGAATGACACATCACACTGCTGACATAAAATTAGTTATGAGGTCATTCAAGGTTTCTAAAAGGCTACTGCGACTTGGCACCTGTCCCTATCTCCACCGTCAACATCAACTCTCAGTTTCCATCGCTCTCGACCGTCGAGTCGCCTCTAACCAATGACAGTAACCAATCCATTACTGTCATCTGAAATGCATCAACACCAAGTTAATCTCCCACTTAATCTCCAATTCTTCTCAATGCAATTCCTCCCGAGGATATTTTCTCTAAATCCTGTAAGGTTACTACTAACAAACCAGTAACTTGACTAATGCAACTCAATCGTAATAAAGCTTACAGAAAGTTCCACCGCTCACTTCTCGAGACTTATTTTCAACAATAGGCTATGTAGTGCAGTTAGCTTTGTATCGTGATGAAAAAACGGATTTTTAAAAACAAAAAAGTCAGTTTTCTTTAAGAGAAAAGTTGACTACAATTTCTCCAGATGAGAAACAGCGGTGCTAAATTCGGAAATCACCTCATACAGCACAACAGCTTCAACGAAAATAATTCGTGATCAGCTAGCTATTCTCCCCAATCTCCAATTCATATCCTCCACCATTTCTCCCCAAAGTTATTCTCTTCTCCCTTGCTTTAACTTTGTTCATCGTTGATCTTCATTTGTTATTTCTTTTTTTTCGTTCATTTCTGGGATTTTATTTAGCTAACTAAGATCATCTTGATTCGCCTGCCCGCTCATCGCTCCAAGCTACGAAGGTGAATTTAACCGACCTCCTTACCTTGCATTTTTAACTCTTAGTAAGAATTTCAAACCTTATGTCCCAACGAACCGTTTCTGTCGAATCGAGTATTGGATACTCCGATCAGCAACCGTCCTGGGTAAATCCAGAGGTTCTTGATGATAATGATGAGAAAAGCTACTCTAGGAAAAGATCTTTGGAATGCTCATCTATTGAAATTCAGATTGTTGATACAGAAGCTACACAGCATCACACTGACTATATTATTCGAGTGAGTTGCGGGATGCGTTCTTGGATCGTCAAAAGGAGATATTCCGACTTCCACTACTTAGACAAGCAATTGAAGCGACTTTCTCCTAATGCGCAGTTCCCTGCCCTGCCTCCAAAACGCTATTTGCGTTCGTCAAGTGATCCTGAAATTGTTGATCAACGCAAGGAACAGCTCGAGGAATATCTCAACGGTTTAGTGAAGATTCCTCAAGTCTGGATTCAGAATGATTTCGTCATGTTTTTGAATGATAACTCGAATCTGATGACTTTTATCTGGAATTTTGAGAGAATTAGAAGATTGCAGGATGTAAGTGAATCATTGTACTTCTTTCGTTTCGCTCATGTTCCCACGCGCTTTCAAGATGCTTAAATCCGCAAAGATGGAAAACGAATCAAATACAGCTCAACTGAATCTTGATCTTGAGAATGCTAAGAATCAGGTAGTACAAAAGCTTCGCTTTTCGCTTCTTCACCAGAAATAATTTGTACTCAATGTAGGTGAAAGACCTTCAAGACAGACTCTCGCATATGGAAATGATCTTCCTTCAACAAGCTCTTGGGGTTGCAAGTGAGCAACTCCCCAATTCAGTGATTCGCTCGATTAGTTATAGTGATAACAATCAATCACGGGATTTACTTCTAGCTCTACGAGAGGAAGCTGCAAATAATGAGCAAGAAGAAGCCTTGGATGATAAAACTGAAGGGAGGGAAAAGTCTGAAGCATTAAAGTTTGGATCCCCTGATGTAGAAGGAGAGCCATTGCCCGCCGAAAGTCTCATGAAGGCTTTAAATTTAGCGCAGGAGAGTAGTCACCCTGGTGAGCTTCTCAACCTCGTCCCTCAAACACCGGATGAAGCCCGTACGATTGCTATGTCTCGAGAATTTCAAGAAGCGATCCGTTTGAGTAATGAGCTTTTGTCTGCTGTTGATCCGGCCTCGTCTCCACACATTGAGAAATCCAAAAGTGATTTAGACCTGAGCAAACTGTCCGCCTCACCAAATATCTCGGTATCTGCCGCAGAAACCACTCTAGAGCGATACAATCCCAACGAGTTAAATCAAACATGGGCTGCGTGGGTGAAAACATTAGTCGATTATTCTGACCACGTTATCGATGCTATTAAGCCAACCTACGAAACCTTGGAAAATCGTCATCGAGTTTTCCTTTACGTCAGAGAACTTGTCGCCCGTACAGTTGGGGTGCAGTTATTTCCTATTGGAAGCTTTGTTTCTCGAACATTTCTTCCTGATGCTGACATTGACGCGACGGCATTCGTCCCAAAACTGGCGGATGACTCTTGGTTCGTCAAGATCAACGAAGCGTTATGTCTCGCTGCTTTTCAAGGTGGTAAATTTGGCGATGATTATAAAGAGGTCTCGGTTAGCAATGTCAGTTTTGTGAACACAGAGATTAAGATGATCAGATCAATGATTAATGGCGTATCTGTTGACATCTCAACCAACCAACTGCAGTCTCTCTCCTCAGACGCATTAATTGAGCGTGTTGATGAATTTATTGGAAGAAACCATTTATTCAAGCGGTCGTTGCTGATATTAAAAGCTTGGTTTCATTACGAATCGCCCCGGTTCACACATGGTGGTGGGAGCTTATTCAATTCTCGTGATTGCAAGGTAAATTCATGGGTAATTGCAGTTCTGTTGATTTGGACTTTTAATTCGAAAGGAAAGGAAATTCATTTTCCTTTACAAGCTTTATCTCATTTCTTCCAAATATTTAATCATTTTGATTGGACCAGCGACGCCTTCACCGTACGTGGTCCTATCCCTCTCAATAAACTTTTCGATCCGACTGAGTACTCGGATCAGAATTATCTACCCCAATCTATTTTCGATTTTAATATTCCTGATGATCCTCGTTTCGCAAAACATAACAGCAAGAATCGCGATCGCAGTGACAGTGAGGCGGTTTCTCCCGTTCCTAGTGGAGAAGAAGGCTTTGAAGAACCTATTGCTGGTCCCGCTAATAATCTACATAATACTCATCACAATGAACACCAAGAGAAAGAAAAGAAAGAGTATAAATCTGGGATTCTTAATATCATAGATCCCTTCGATGATCAAAAGAATCTTTTGGATGGGATTGAGAGCCTTGGCTATGAGCTGCTTGTCACCGCTTTACGTGATGGTTATCAGACCTTCCAGAATCTTTGTGAGGAAAGTAGTAAGCTTCTTGGTTTTGGGCAATTTTCCACACAAAAGATTATTGATGAAGTAGAGAAGCTGATGAAGGTCTTCTTCTCCAATACTACTCAAAAATATCCTGTTGTCAACAACGATGTCTTAGATGATGTCAACGTAGAAGATAGTAACTTTGATTCATTGAAGATCAACTCAGATGATTTACATGTAAAGCAGCAAGGCTTCTTTTTTTTCTCGTTAACCCCGTACTTTTTGTAGTTTTCGTTGTATTACGGCCAAATCGCTTTGGGAGGGAAAATTGATCTCAAAGTTCTTACACAGCTTATTCTTATTATTCTCGAGAAGGTAGTTAGTGATTTTAAACGCTTGACTTTTTTGTTGACTCCTCCTTCGATAGAAAGGAACCATGCCTGTCGGAGAGATCGGTAAAAACCTTCAATCTCTGTTAGGTTGTGAATCACTGTCGAGAAGATTGAAGGAGCAATTTTCTGGGCTCAAACGAGCGATAGAGAATTCGAAGTAAGTTGAACTTATTTTTAATTTGCTCTTTCACTTTGATAAATACCAAAACTTAGTACCAATCGGATTAAGATGGGAACGGAGCATCCTTTTAACCCTGTTGTTTCTTTAACCAATGAGAAGGATAGCCAAAGCGGCATTGCTCTCATCCCATTTTCTTGTCTTCACGCGGAATACATTTTTGTTCCTTACACCCATCACCTTCAAATGCAAACGAACGCTATTAAGGAAGCTCAGTCACAGCAAGGACGTCATAATCGCTATGCCTATCGTCGACCTCCACCAGTAATCCTGGAAACTCATTCAATGATTTCGCAAGCTTCCAGCATCAATTCCTCGAATGGGGATGTCAGTCCCGGCCATTATCGACGTAATCTTTCTTATCGAGCTGGCAAAGGCTCTTTTCCGAACTCTCCTGGTGGAAGAAGCTACTATCGTAACAATCAAAATCAAATTCCTATGCCGGCGCAAAGTGTTTTCCCTATGGGTATGGACATGACCGGTATCCCGATCCCCCCTCCATCTGGCTATTCATATCCTCCAATGCCTGTTTTTCCTCCTCCTCCTCTTTATGGTGCTCCTCCACAATTTTACGCAGCTCAGATGCACAACAGCCTCAGTTCGAGTGTTAGCTCGAGCTTTGGAGGTGCCAGTCCAATGAGTCAAAGTCCGATGAATCCCTCATATTTGATACCGCCCCCTTACTCTGACCATCCACACCCTGCAATGATGGGCCACGCACCCTCTTCTCTTAATAGAAATAGGTCAGAATCTTAAGTGGTCTAATCTCAAATCAAGGTTGGTATAGTGTAGTCTCAATGTATAGTTCAGTGTTCATACTTATGTATGGAACTTATATTTTTCGTAAAACCTGTGAATCTATTATAACTTAACCAATACTCACAGCGGAAATGTAGGGACGTGAATCGAGCACAAAAGTAAATTCAACTAGTCTTTGGTCTCTTGCTTCGGATAAATAAATCGGACTCAAGGTATTCGCTGATCTCTCTCTAGTACGTTTAAAGAAGTTTTGGCTCTCTGTAGCCCGATCTAAAACGAATTGAGCTGTATCGAGGAAAAGCAAAAACAGAAGATTACCTCCAAAGCATTCACTAACTCTTGAAGCTCTTTCCTTGACAGTTTCTCCAACTCAGAGCCACCTTCAAGCAATTTTGCTCTGTGCATCCATGCTAATGCCGTAACTCTTAACCTGAGGTCCATGTTATTCTCTATCAGATTGCGCAAAGGGAGCCTACCTTCGAAGATTCAACCACATTTTTCGATATCTAGATACGTCACGCCACAATAGAATACAGCATCTGTAAATTTATGAGCTAAGTAATAGTTCTATGCACAAGGAAAAAACGACTCACCCAATCCAAGCAAGCAATCCCGTAGCAATTCGAACTCTATCCGAAGTTATCCATTGATCAATATTTTGGCTGTTAGTTGGTATTAAGTTGAATCAAGCCAGCGCCTAAACATTTCAAAAGAATTCTTACCTAAACTGTGTGTCGTCCAGTGCGTAACTGGTCCATGTGGGAAAATCCTTGTTGGTATTTTCATAGTTAAACTGCAAAGAGATTTGAACATCAGTGAAGCTGATGATAATAGAAACAATAAAGGTAATGAAGTGGAGAATTAACACAATGATCCCAATAAACAAAGTGGTCTTTTGATAATCTTCTAACTTCATAGCAATATCTTTGCTTAGATACTCTGTGAAGGGATTAGACGGAGTATTCGAACTCCACAGAGTTTTGATGTAATCAATACTTCCAATTACTGAAATCGTGCTGATTAAGTAGTAGAAGCGTCTATGTCAGTAAAATCTAACATTAAAAAAAGAGGGAAAGAGAGAAAGGAGAAATCGAAGACCTAATTTCTTGTGCAACAGGCTGGTAGTTATTGAGTAAAAGAGTGCTATTTCCGTTCTTGAAATGTAAAGATGATAAGAAGAAATAAATAGAAGTAAAATTATTACCGAAGATATCTGAATATAGAACGTGACGAAGCAGAATCCAGCTAAAACACCCTAGAAGAAAATAAAGGTGTCTCATAACAAGTTATCATTCCCGCGAAACCTGGAAGAAGAGAAAAAGTAGTCGCTTCATGAAGTTGAAATGATGATATTCCATACGAATAATCACCCACTGATCATTCGCGGAAGGAGGAACTGCGTGATCCGTTGCAGGAACAGCATTACTATACGACGGGTTTGGAGGAACTAATAAGTCAGTACCATTCGAGCTCTCCTCCAACAAATTGATCTTTGGAATGAGAGGAAGATTTTCCAATTGTTGATCCTCACCCTCTATTGCATCCGATGAGGAAGTGCCTGTCTTCGCTATCATCGATTCTGCGATGGTTCGCTTATTGACTGGGTGGAAAACTCCAGTAGTTGGATTTTCAACCCACAAGATGTTCGTTTCTACATATAGCATAAGCATTAGATGATGGTGAGCATGTCGAATTCGTGCTTACTCATATTTGGATGCTCGAAAACGGTGGGGAGGAGTTGATTGTAGTAATCATAAAAGCCGTCATTGAGGGCAAATTTCTCAATGAAATGAAGGAGCTCGATATCATCAACGCCTGTCGTTGTATAGTCTATCCTTATTGGTCCTTCTTCTACATCGTCAGCCGATATTTCAAGAGCTGTCTGATTTTCTGCGATGGACATGTATTATAAATTTTAAATGTCAATTTAAACTCTCGCGATTAAACAGTTTGAAACGTTTTTGATGTCGAGATATTGAATGATGAACTATCATGCTTCTGATCGAAATAAACTGCAGAGTCAGTTAAATATTATTGACAGGTAAGAAATGATGTGTGTACGAGAGGAAACATTTAGAAGAATTTAGAGCAATTGATCTTGCTTCCGACGAAAAGGCTGTGGATTCGAAAGCTCGAACTGGAACAAGCAAACTGGAGTCTCAGGGTGTTATTCGCTCTGTTCGCAACATTGAGAATGGCGATGTCTCTTTCATAATAAATACGCAACAATTGGAACTTTGTAAGCACTTCACATCTTTGAAGTTACCATTTCTAACTCCTCTTTACAGCTGTTTGTCCTGATTGTCTTCAAGAAGTCGAACAAAAGAAAATGAAAATGTAAATCCAATACTATTGATTTTTACACATCTTTCTTATTTTCACACAGTCATAATTTGCAGTATTGTGGAAATCGGATGGTTCAATGTCCTTCATTGGGTTGTGGCAAACTAATCCATCGATGTAACTTGCCGTATCATCTCAAAGAAGAGTGTCTAGTGGCAGTGACTAGAAAGAATCTTCTAGCATCTGCTGCTCAGCGCGCCGCTATTAAATCAGATCTAGACGCTCAGATCTTGGAGTCATCACAGCATCAGAGACATTCTGTCATCTTGCAAAATTCCTTATTTCGAGACCAAGAAGAGATCAAGATGGTGGAACCAAAAGTTTTGATCTGCTCTCAATGTGGTGAAGGTATTAGAGAAAGTCATCTGGCAGATCATATGCAAAGGACGTGTTTCTTTCGTCCCGTTGCATGCCCAAACTACACCCTTGGCTGCGGAGAGGCCGCAATTTCCTTGAATCGTATCCAAATGCACCTGTTTCAAGAATGTAATGTAGAAAAAAGGAAAAATCAAATGGTGACGAATTCGAAAAAGCGAAATGAGTTGATTAAATGTTCTACTTGCGGATATCAGGTTGAACTCCGTTTTTGGAAGCAGCATGAAAGCGAACAGTGCGAAAATCGATTAGTTACTTGTAAAAATCATCCTCTTGGTTGCTCGGTGATGGTACCCCTTAGTGAAAGAAATCTTCATGAAACACTTGATGAATCGTATGAGCGATTTTGTTTGTATTTTTCAGGGCACGGGTCTTTCCTACAAATTGAGGAATCAGATATTTCGTGTCCTTGGACTGCCGAGGTGAGGGAATGATTCCTTTCTTGGATCGAGATTAATGGTCTTCTTAGTATTGGATCTATCGACCGCTGCCTCAGGACTCACTCCGAGTTCATTTGAGGAACATGTTAAGTTTAATTTCCAGTTATGAAGTTGCTTATTTATCTGAGTTTCTGACTTGGCGAAAAGTTATGAAAGTTGTAAATGTGTTGAAAGACGACGCTTTAGTGAGCAAACCGGCTTCACGAGATGGAAAAAAACTGTCAAAAGCTGAGCGTCAGCAAATACAACAAGAACAGATGCAAATTAAAGTGAATTTGATCAATGAGCTAACATCTTTGATTCCTGTATATTCTGACGCAGCTTTAGCGTATATTCGAGCTTTTCAACAAATTGCTATATGTATTGAGGCGGTAAGTATTTTCTGCGTTTTCTACACTCCTTAACCACGCTAATCCGGATGAAAGTCTCGCGATTGTCTCAAGGAATTGGCGGTTGCGAATCACGATGCTTGGAATCAAGAAAGTGATCTTTCTTTGCAGGTCTCTTACTCGATCTTTCTTTTTCTCATAATCACTGATCTTTCAAAAGACGGAATATCCTGGCAGCTTAGCAACAATTTCCAAACCAAAGACTTCTTTTGGAGAAACAAAGTCAGAAAAAGCTGGAAATGTAACTGCAAGGTCTCTCACGCTACAAGAGGATGTTGATCGAATCACAGCTGCAAGAACGAATATATCTGATAGTCATGATGACTTTTTCGAGGCAGTCACCATTCAAGCAAAAGTTAACCAATCTCCAGTTGCAAAAAGTATTTTATTCTCTGGTCAAAGCATCATCGCACAATATTACAAAATCTGCTATCTTAGTATTCTTTACCCTCAAAATAAATCCCAAGGAGAAAGCGTCGATGTTGTACCAGGAGAATCATTTGTTCAAATGGCTGAAAAGAGGCAGTTGGAGGATAAATTTGTGAAGCTCTTCGGCTACACCCAACTTCCAGATCCAACAATCTGCCAATTTCTCATTGGATTTCTGTTGGAGCCAATTACAACTATCAGCAAGTTTGCCTTTCAACCAAAGATCTGGAAAAGGTTGTTGGAAACATTTGCGATTTTGCTTAAAATAGATTTTGATGATCTACAAGATTGGAGGTGAATCTATTGAATTCTTGTATTTTTTTTTTGTTCTTCAGCAAAGTGATAGGATTGAAGCCGGCTTACTGTCCATTGATGCATCGACTGCCGCCACTAGGACAAAATTAACTCGAAGCCCTACTGATGGAGTCACTGAACAAATTGGAAAGGAAGTGACAATTGATATAGATGAAGAAATGGACAAGAAGCGGAAAAAGAAAGAGAAAGTAAGCATTTAGTGAATCGTAAAATCTTCGATTGAATTTTCATAAAGGAGCGACAACGACGGGAGCTAAAGAAGATTCAAAGTCGAAGACAAGTCGAGGAAGAAGTTGATTCACCATCAAGTCTGAAAGCCAGCAAGGAAGGTGAGTCAGAAAATGGCCCTTCGTTTGAGCGGAATGGAAATGGTTTGGAGATGGGAAAACCCGAGCGAAGACTCATCGAGAGAATTACGGAACTCATCAAAAGTGGTTGCGGTTGCGAAGTATTAAATGATTCAAACTCCGTAAATCAACTGTCTCATCGTTCGCATTTCTGTATAGCGATGTACTCTGGATTATCGGTACTTCTGGAGACTGAAGATGAGAGTGGAAGTATGTTTTCCTCACTTTCCTCAAAGACTGAAAAATCTCACTATTATGAGCTAATTATTCCGCCGAAAGAATTTACTAGACTCGCTGAGATGCAAGGACAACTCGGCTTTGTAAGCGCTTTCGAATTGAAAGTGGAGCAGGTCACGGAGCAAGAGATACTATTAAGAGAACTTCTAGGTACTCAAGCCGTTAAGACGGAAGCAAAAGTTACGCGAGGGAGGTGGTCCCACATCGCCTTCTGTGCCACGAGGCAGCCTCAAAATCGGGGATTGGTTTATCTGGTACGCTTTTTTTTATCTGTTCTGTACTGGTTTATCTGTTCTTTAATATATTTTGCTCTCTAGGATGGCAATTTGGTTGGAAACTTCAAAGACTCTGCGTTTTCACTTCCGATGTTATCTTTGGGAGGCAGTCCTTTTAATATATTTTCTTTCTCGGGATTGATATTAGATGCGAAATACTGGAGTTACGTGCGTTCTGCTCGCGAAATCAGAGAAAAGATGCATTCGTTAATCACACTAACACTGAATAAAATTACCAATTCTGCAGCCGACCAGATGCTTCAAACAATTTCTCCCACTCAAACCACGGAAAAGCTTTCATCTCAGTTTACCTCCGAGATTCCAGAAGACTTTGGATTGATTGCTTGGTGGACTATGGATGATGGACCTGGCTTCGATATCGTCACCGACGTTACTCGACATCGGTTCAAGACACGAATCATGAATCATGTCGAAGTGAATTATCAATGGAGCGGAGCTGAAGAAACGAAATATAACATCCCTGCTTTGATCCTCTCAGAATTGCCCGAATCCATGCTCCAATTAAAGAATTTGAAAACATTTCAAAATTTTGTGAAACCAGATACTCCCAGTGCCGAAAATAAGCGACGGATTGTTATCAACGATAAAATTACGATCATAGATGATCCTCTTCTTTCAGAAGAAACTGCAAAGTGTTCTCCAGTTTCTTCACATTCCGAAGTAGAAGGCTTTCACAAGTCAAACATTGTTCATTCCGTTCAGCTCAAGTTTGATGGACTGTCTGAGGATTATCGTGAAACAGTAAAGAAGGGACCAATAACTTCTCCAAGCACCCGACTAAAGTATCAAAATCTGCTTCAACACTTTACCCAATTTAAATGGATAAAGGCCGAAACCGTAAAATCCTTGGTGTCGCTATTGGCATATGATATCCCCAAAACACCTCAATCAGTAAAAGCTCTTCTGAGACAAGAATCAAAAAGTGATGTAGTCTTTCAGGACGATGATCAACCAAAGAAATTGGAAGAAAGAATTTCCACTATTAAGCCACGCAAATCCCACCTGGAGAAGAAAATACGAAAAAAAGAAGGAAAGTCCTCCAAGCTACCTAGTTATCTTCTGGAAGAGAGCATCAATCGTAGTCTTGATGGATCAGAGGTAGCGCCTCAAACTACTTTGCCAATTCCCTCCTTTAGAGAGCAAAATATTTGCCCTTTTGAGCTGAGACGTCATCGCCTTGCTCGATACGGTCGTGAGTTACAGAAATATGTGGTTTGTCCTTTAAATTGTTCGCAGATGGTTAAAAAGATCTCAGTGCGATTCCATATGCAGTTTGAATGCTTACGTCGATATGTTTCTTGTTACTATGACGGATGCAACATGATATTTCCTCTAAATGAAAGAATGCAACATGAGAAAAAGGATTGTATGATTTTACAACGGCGAATACAACTACTGGATGAGGTGGGTTAACTTTTGTGGACTATTGATCCTTTATATTCCTTTTTGTCAGGCGAAAGAGAAAAACCAACAGATCTTGTGCTCACGTTGCTCTGAAGAAATCCAGTTACGCCATTATGATGAACATCAAAAAAACGAGGTATCTTTTCTCTTTGCCTTACTTTCTTTCTGACCTTCAATTTGTAGTGTTCTCATCGAATGATTTTTTGTCCAAACGCTGACTGTTCCTTTGGCGAAGTTCCAAGATTCCGCAAAGATGGGCAAGGTGTCAGTGCACGTCTCCCATATCATCTTTTGCAGCATCATCTACGTTTTGACTGTGATTCCATCAACATCAAGCATAGGTAATGACTACACGACCACAATCATCATAGTTCCGCCTAAATCGGGTATCGCGTAGATGTATTTTGATCGCTCGGAGTCGCAATCGTAATCCCTACTCACGCCCGTGGGGAATTGTTATCGAAGGGGATGACTGAAAGGCGAAAAGAGAAGCGGGAAATTGGAATTATTTAGTTTAGTTCTTTGAGAGAGAGAAAAAAAACACTTTAATGATGATCGTCTTCTTCTTCCTCTTCTTCCGCTGTAGCTATTGTTGGAACAGTGTCCACTTCTCCCTCCTCGTACTGTAAGCTTGGACCATGTTCATGTTCATGGAGCCAAGGCTGATATAATCCAAATGATTGTCCCTTATCTTCCTTAATTCGATACATAATCCATAAATACGTTGCAATTAAGCAAGACTTTCCTAGTCGAGCATGGAAAACGGGAATGTGAGGCTCATCGTGAGCGTGATGTCCTCCACTAGAACTTCCGAATCTTTGCACAGTTAAGGAATGGGTGGAATTTTTCGGTGATGAAACTCTCTTGAAAGGGAATCGAGTGATGTTGCGCAGCATTTCTTCGATTAATTGTGAAACTGAAGTCCGGTTGATTCACTCCGGCAACGGGAAAGCCGGTTTCTGGTTGGAAAGATGATCAACAATAACGAGAAGATTGGTCATTTTGAATGGATTGTATCTTATGATGGAATCAAACACTATCTGTTGCAACCCTATCTAAAACAAAGTGACTTGGGTGTTGGATCTACTGTCCTGATTATTGGTTGTGGAACTTCGACTTTGGCTGAATCAATTGCCGAGGATTTCTCGCCATCTCAAGTGATAGCAATCGATAATGATGCTGGATGTATTGATCACATGAAAAAGATGAAATCTAGTCAAGTTATCTATGAGTGTTATGACCTTGTTGAGCCATCTCGTTCTACTTTGCTAGGAGATGAGCGTTTTCATCTCATCGTTGATAAAGGAACTTTCGACGCAATCCTAGTCGAAGGAAGTGTGGTATCTCTTCTCGAAGAAGTGTCGCGAATGCTCCGAATATCTGGGAAATATGTGCTATTTACAATTAACAAACAGGCCTTCATCAAGCGACTCTTCGCAATTCCTACTCTACACTTTCGCTTATTACATGCAGAGAAGCTCTCAGCCGACCACGAAGAAAACGTTTTCATATTCGAAAAGATTCAAATGAAATCTTGTTTCACTTCTGAGTTAGCAGAACATGAGAGGCTGATTCTTCATCAAGCGTTTCATGTTGAATGTTCTCTGCTTAGCCAGGAATTTCTTCGAAATCTGGAAAGAGAGTATAAGCAGAGGATGAATGGCCTCGAAGATAAAGGATTAGATGCAATTGACGCATATAACATAATGTTTGCCGAAAGAAAAGATTTAGAATATTCTTTCGAGATGTTTGTTGAAGACGTAAAAATATTTTTCGAAGATAAGAAATATTTCAAACTCGACGATCTCATCAGATTCATCAAACTAGTGGAATAATGCTTCATTCTTTAGATTCATCTTCTACCATTTCATACTTTTGAACTTTCTTCAATTCTTCATTTGCTCGAAGTAAAGTGTAAGTGCGATGAAACTTCTTGCGATCTCTTTTCACGACATACATAAAACTTTCTTTCTCCAACTTAATTCCCGCAAAATCACTGACCTCTAGTGCCTTATGACATAGATTTTTTACATAGTTTACTACGAGCTTCTCCACCACCTCGACTGACTGGGGATCTGATGGCCACTCATCACCAAAACCGTACATCATTTCCTGGATATCTTCTGACAGGTTATACTTTGTTCTCTGCCTTTTCGTTGGTCGTGGAGTATTAGAAATCTCTGTAGCGCCCATTATAGTTGCTTTGGAGTCTTCGAACCGTGGTGTTTCTGATTCATTCATCTTCTTCTCTTCTTCTGATCTGTGATTGATTGTCTTTGCAGAATGAGGACAACATCTCTCACTCACACAACACAAAGCAAGCGAACAATGAACCAAAGATATCAACTTATGGAACCTCGAGGGAGTCGAAACAACTCTGAAACTATTGGAGAGGGTGCATATGGTGTTGTCTATAAGGCCCTAGATCGCTCAACATCTAAGTTTGTTGCTTTGAAAAAAATCAGAGTGGAAACCGAATTTGATGGTATTTCCCCCTCCACTTTGAGGGAGATAACCTTGCTTATGCAAATGAATCATGAAAATGTGGTCAAACTAGAAAATGTGGTAATGGATAAAGAAAGAATGAGCTTGATTTTCGAGTTGATGGATTCTGATTTGAAGAAATATCTTGATCAAACCAATGCACCTTTGCCGCTTGAAACTATCCGTGTAAGGTACTGTGAGTGTTTGTCTTCTCTTATTAACAGTGTGAAGTCTTTTACGTTACAACTTTTAAGTGGTCTCTCTTACTGTCACTCGATGGGAGTGATGCATCGGTGAGTTGATGTGACTTACTCTTGAGCTGTCTTTCATCTTTTCTCCAGGGACTTGAAGCCTCATAACATTCTCATATCATCATCAGGAAAATTGAAGATCGCAGATTTTGGTTTAGCGCGAAGCTTTACCCCTTTCAACAGGTCTCTTACAACAGAGGTACTCTTTCCTCTTTCCTGAAAGCATTCGTTGAACTTTGTACAGGTAATTACTCGGTGGTATCGTGCCCCAGAAATCTTGCTTGGATATAGCAAATATTGCTCGAGTGTTGATTTGTGGTCTATTGGATGCATACTTGCAGGTTAATTCGTTCAACTTAATTGCTTCGATCTTATAATTGTGCCAGAAATGTCCAATAACCAAGCGCTCCTCATGGGTGACTCAGATATTGATCAATTATATAAAATTTTTAAGTAAGACAGTGAGATTGTTCGTACTATCTGCTAATTTCTTGTTAGAATGAACGGAACGCCAACATCTTCTGATTGGCCGGAAATTGAAAACCTGCCTTATTATAGAAGTAACTTCCCCAAATGGTACCCCATGAAGCTCAGTTTGCTCGTGCCCAATCTTCCTGTGGATGGTGTGGACCTTTTGCAGGTCTGATAGTTCCAACCGATATCACATCATTAACAACTTTTTTTCTTCGTAGAAGCTTTTCGACTATGATCCTTTCCGTCGAATTACTGCAAAGGCTGCGTTGCAACATATTTTTTTGAGTGATAACGTCTCCTCGAAGAGCAAGATGGTTTCTCCGGGATCTCTTGTTAGTCCGAGTCACGAATCAAGTTCCGATGAAATCATTACTGCTACATTGAACTTGCGACATCAAGTCACGCCTGATGTTAATTTACAGGAAACTGGGCTTAGGTGAGTTAATACAGCACTTTTTTACTTACATACTGAAATTAATCTTTTAGAGAAGCTGTGGAGATCGAAGAAGTTAACCGAGACCTGAACCCCCACATTTTCAATGAGATTAGTGAGAAGTCAATTACTGATGAAAGTCAATTGCCAGGTCACTTAACAAGAAGCAGAAAGAGAAAAGAAATTGCTGTCATGGCGAAACCTGAAGCAGAAGGGGAGATAAAGAAGCAGCGGGTAAATACTCGTTCTTCGTCACAGAAGTGATGGTTAAGTTACCGTGAATGTGCGCGTTGTTGAAGTGAAATGTATGTACTTTTTATAATTCTAACAAGAGTTTTTCCCGCCTTAAGATGGTTGATTCGCAGTAGATCCATGATTAAATCGCTTCCATGGAGAAAAAAGAGGGGAGACAGTAGTTGCTCCTATTCCATCGGCATGGTTAGAATCGCTACGAGGCGTTCGTTTCTCAAAAGGCTGAGATTTAAATTGAGTTCGAAGGTCTTTGAGAAGAATTCGAGCCTCGTCTCCTTCCGGCCCATTGAAGTTAAGCAACCTGCGACATATTATATCAAGTTCAATCAAACAAATTTCACCACGAACCTCTGACAAAAATATCCCGATAAGTGTGGTCGCTGGCTCCGAAAATGATTCGCGATGTATAGTAAAGCTTCTGCCTGATCTGAATCCACTACGACATCAAATTGTTCTTCTTCTTTTGTAGAATCCGTCCATTCATGAAATTTATTGACAAGGTCCTCTAAACTTTCAGAATAAGGTATGGACTGCTCTTCATCACCTTGAGCAAGAGAAAAAAGATTACATTTTAGAAACTTGTAGTACATATCGGCTGCTTTAGATTGTTCATCATCATCGCGGTATAGGCGGGCCAAATCTCGCGTTGCAATGCCTTCACGGTCACCTGCAGCGACTGCTCTCTCATAGGTACCAATCGATTCAGCTTTTAATCCCAATTTGAGCAAACAGTTTCCCACTGCACTCCACAAGCGAGCATCTGATGGGCGTAGTGACGTGGCTTTCTTGAAGTAGTACAAAGCATATTGATACAAATGGAGCATTTCGTAAGTTTGGCCAAGTCCATACCAAGCTCGATAATCAGTCTCACAGATCTGAATAGCATTTCGATAGCACTGAACAGCAGCACCTGTGTTTCTAAGTTCCATATATTCATGTCCCATTAAAGTCCAGGCAGATAAATAATTCGAATCAAGTCGAAGAGCTCTTTGAAAATAAAGAACTGCTTTTTCGTGATTGTTTTTCAGTGAGTAATAATTGCCGACAACACAGCATACTTCTGGCGCATACTTTTCAGCCTATCATACAAGTTAAAGCAGGATGAGAAAATGAAAATGAAATAAACTGATTCCATGCCTCTAAGACCTCATGCGCGAGAGAGGTAAGTTCCGGAAGCTTTTCTTTCACGTACAAAATGTTAGAGAAGGTATCAATATGGTGTAAGCGAAAGGGATCGCGTGAGCGAATTACTCCGAAACATTCTTCTGCTTGATCATACAATCGCTGTGAATAGTACGCCAAAGCGACTTGAGAAAGGATATACAAAGAGGTAGGAAATATTTTGTGAAGCTTCCCCAAAGCCTAGACAAATATGAGCAAGGAAATAAAAGAATAAGATCACACTACCTGCAGAGATAAGTCCCCGCGATGCTTTTCTAGGTACACGTGCGATATAAAAAAAGTAAACATGATTCTTCCTGCTTGTTTGACGACCGAGTCAACCTTTACAGAGGCACAGATTTCTTCCCAAGAGGGCACTTTCAGTCGGTGATCTGAGATATACTTAGCAAAATCAAGCCAGCAAGACCTAAACGAAAGCAATAAACCAGATTTACATGCCTTGCACTCAAAACTCACCAATTCCAAGGATTTGTTGCCAAAGACTGCATAAAGAGCCATAAAGGCTCAACCTGCGAAGAACTTTCCTCAAGCGACTCACTAGGGCCATTTTGAGAATAATAGTCTCGTGCTAAAATGGCAAAAAGATACAGCAAGTAGCCATCTAATTTCCCATCCTGATATTTTAACTTTAGAAGGTTGAAAAGTTCAGAGATAAAGGGATTTCCTTCCATTTCAGCAACAGATATGGTTTCGATTTTCTTCCCTTTGCCTTTGCGAAATACATCTTTTTGGTTAAGCTTCTCAATTCTCGATAGAGTCTTCCGTTTTTCCCCTGCCAAATATTTCGAGTATGTGTATTGGAATATAGCGAGATCAGAAACATTATGCTGGGTTAGGAGATGTTTGACGCATTGTGCGCTCCGAATGTAGTTCCCCATACTCAATAATGTTGATGCTTGCATTATACAAGGAGCCTCACTCTTGAGAATGATTGTTGAAGACTGTTCAAATGAGTCAGTCTCAACAAATCCTTGTAATTGTTCGCAAGCCCAATTTGATGATTGGAATAGACCCCTCAGCAAACATTCTTGAACTGTTTGCTGGAGATTTTTCGTGAGAGTTTCACGCAATTCCATGATCGTTATGATTGAATTAATTCGAAAATTGATTGAAAAATTCGAGTGGGTGGGCATGCCCGAAATGAAGGAGTGAGACGGAATTTTGTGCAACTGGGGACGTTCACAGTGCATGATTAAATTATGTTCAGTCTTTCTTCCATTTTACTCATCATCGCAGTCATATGGCTTCTCGCTGTCTACAAAGTCTTTATACTTGATGACGGATCGATTAATGCAGAGCATCTTCAATTCAAACATCTTTCCCCCGTGAAAAATCAGAGGTCTGCGGATTATGTAAAGACTGGACCGACACAACTAAATTTGAGAATGGAACAAAAATTCACGAGGCCTTTTTTCCATGACACCAAGGAAATTAATTTTGAAGAGTCGATGCTGTCCTTTTCAAAAGTTTTCATTCATCACAAATTTATGACTCAAAAACGTTTAGACAGTTTTCCCGTACCTCAAACAAAGAAGATTGAAACCCCGAATTGGCCACCTGTACTACCTGATGGATCATTTCCTTTGGAGGATGGCTATGATATTATGCCAATCACTCAGTTGAAAGTACCCAAGTTTTGGGTGCCTCCCGAGAACATTGAACTCGAAAAAGTTGGTTCTCGTGTTAATGAACAACCGACGATCTTCTTAATGATCGCTTCCTATAGAGACTTTCAATGCCGAGAAACAATCTCATCTGCTTTCATGAGAGCGGATCATCCTGAAAGATTGTTTATCGGCGCAGTTGATCAAGTTGTGCCAGGAGATGTAGGCTGCTTAGATCTTGAAGTGCCTTGCTCTGTTGACTCCGCACAACCGATTTGCAGGTATCGTGACCAAATTTCTGTTTACAAAATGGATGCAGCTACTGCAACGGGACCTGTTACTGCTCGTCATATTGGAGATCGAATGTACCGTGGACAATATTACGTCATGCAAATGGATGCGCATTGTTTATTTGTTCGACATTGGGATTCTAAGATTATTCAGCAGTTTGAAAGAACTGGAAATGAGATGGCCGTTTTAAGGTATTTAATCAATGTTTTTCTGTACATTCTGAGAATTCTTTTAGTTCGTACCTCACCGACGTTCAAGGTTCGATTGATGCAAAGGGCGACTCGACTCGTCAAACTCGGCCGATTATGTGTAATAGGTACATGATAATCTTTTCCCCTCAACAGTTCTTATTTTCTACCGTACTTAGCGATTTCGAGGGAGTGATGCCAGCACGGTAGGTCAAGCTCTTGTGCTCACTTTTCAAATCTTAACTGAGAACAGTTACCTGCGTCATCTCTCACAACCTGAAGATTATCCTGAGATCCGAGGTATGCCGCAACTTCAACCTTTCTGGGCTGCTGGTTTCAGTTTCTCAAGAGGCCATTTTAAGATTCGCGTCCCATATGATGCTTACCAACCTATGGTTTTTCAGGTATATAATCTTTTTGCTGAGTTATTTTGACGACTCAAATGTCAAATGTATTCTAGGGAGAAGAGATCGCGATAGGTATCAGGGGCTTCACTCATGGATATGATTTCTATGCACCTGACGAATCAGTAGTTTTCCATGAATATGCAGATAACAGTAAAAGGAGAAAGAAAGTTCATATGTTTTGGTTAGCTGTAAACAACTTTGAATCATAAAAAAATTATGTTTTCAATAGGGAAAATGGAGGGCATGCTGGTCAGGGACAAAAGTCTTTAAAAAGAGCAACTGCGGTCATAGGAATGGCACCAGACTTGGATCCTTCGTCATGGGATCATAGTGAACTAAATAAGTATGGCTTGGGATCAGGTGAGTCTTCTTCTTTTACATATGTTCTGAGATTATCGATATAAGTGAGAAATGTTTCCCTTTTCTATCAAATTTTCCTGATCGACCCACATGAGAGAAAAGCTGTACAGCTTTGTCCTTTTGTGAAGACTGGAATAATGCACAAAGATTTTCAAAAATTTCTTAGGAAAGACGGGAAAGGTATCGATTATACTCATCTTATGAACTACAATACGGCTGCTAAAATTGACGCTCAATTGACAAGACAACATCCATACTGGGAAGGAAGACTAAAGGAGGCCATAAAACGAAGAGATCAAGCTGATCTTCAAGAATCAATTGCCAATGCGGTCAGAGTGCGATTAAATTTAAAGAAGCCAGACCTGATAAAACAAGCCGAAAACGTTCTCCAATCACTATAATTGGGAAATTATATTATAGAGGTCGTGGAGGTCGATACAGAGAGAGATTTTCCATGCTTGCTATACCAGGCAATTATCCACTTGATGTTAGAGAGAACAAATTTTAGAGATCGAGTCCAAATTTCGTCATCTACACCATAAGTAAAAGAAATGTCACCAATCTTTAATTCCTGTATGTTTATCTTATAGGGCATTCCCATTGTAGGATCATAAGAGGCAACAAAATCGCCGATTTCATTGAGGCAATGCAGAAATCCAGTGAGCGCGAGATTGAAATTACGTTTGGGGAAGAATGAAAAGGATCCTTGGTCGATGTATAAAGGATATACAGTTTTGGTCCGGTCTTCAACTTTCACGATCTTCGGGAAACTACCCATTGGAATTATGCAGTAATTTTTCAAATCGATACCACAGCGCGAAGCAATAATGTAAATCGCCAAAGAAGCTTCGCCCAAACCAGCATTCAACTCATTGGACTCTATTGGCTTGATTGATGTATTCCCCAATCGAAAATTGTTAATTGTACCATATGGACCAGCATACCAGACATAAAACGCATCATTCAAGACATTAATTTGGAGCAACTTGTCGAAACTGTTGTAACTTCGGTCTAAATCATCCTGAATTGATCGCAAATCGTCCTGAAGTTCTTTACATTGTGTCGACAACGCATTTACATTCTGATTAAATGAGAATTCTCTTAACAGTGATTTCTGAATCGAGTTTTGTAAATCTCGAACAGATTCGTTTATTCTGGCAATGTGGATAGTTTCTGCGAGAATTTCACGTTCAATAATTTCTAACTCCGAAGGGACCTCATTAGGGTTCTCTAAAAATGAGGATTTAATTGCTTTGAGATCAAGAGCTCTCTAAACAAATATAAGGAGAAATAGATGAAACACATCGATGTAAACCTGATCAAACTTTAACAGCTCTTGTTCATCAAAAGCTAGTTCCCTGAAATCGATTCGTGAAATTAATTCTTCCAAAATGCAACACTTACTTAGAAAGACAGTACAAATTACGCTGCAAAATATTATTCATCAGATCTTTTTGTTGATTTTGGTGTTGTAGTGGGACACATCTCTAAACGAGTCCTCTTCAAGAAACATCCAGAACTTTGACACAGAAGAACTCTCATCAATTTAACAGAGAAGAAGGAATGACAACCTACGGTGCTGAACTTCTTCGTCGACAATTTATGGGTAAGTCTTGTTTTACTTGATGATTTCTTAGGCCTTCAATTTTCTTTCCAGAACTGGCGCGCAACCCTCCTGATGGAGTCTCGGTGGGCCTTGGAGAAGATGAAAATATTTTTTGCTGGGATTTATTTATTGTTGGACCTCCCGATACCTTGTACGAAGGAGGATTTTTTAATGCCAAACTTGAGTTTCCCTCTGATTTCCCCAATTCTCCTCCGATAATGACTTTCAAAACTCCTATTTGGCATCCTAATGGTAATAACCCTTGCTCTGATTGAGGCTTATTAATCTCGGCTATTTTTGTAGTCTATCAGGATGGTAAAGTCTGTATTTCAATTTTACATCCTCCTGGCGAAGACCGATTTAATGAACATGTACTTCGATTTCTTGCTCTAAATCCTGCGTAACTTTTCTCTTCTTTTTCAGGAATCTGCCACAGAGCGATGGCGCCCTATTTTAGGTGTTGAATCAATTATCGTCTCTGTTATTTCCATGTTGTCTGATCCGAACGATGAATCGCCTGCAAACATTGACGCAGCGGTAAACCTTTGTCCTTACCGAAATATGTATACTAAGTTTCAAGTAGGTGATGTGGCGGAATGACAAGTCAGCATTTAAAAGGAAAGTGCGAGAGTTTGTTCGGAGATCACAAGAAAATTTATAAACACAATCTTTTCGTTTTTTATCTACTTTATGTGAATCATTAATTAATTAAAACGTGCGAACTTCAACCCTCTACCACCATCGGATCGAATTTGATGAGCCTACTTTTGTGCTATTATCCTTCAACGGAACAAGCGTGGTAACTTCTTGGTACGATGATTTGAAAACCCAATTGGACTGATCAATTGGAGGAGTCGTGAGCGCCAGTGGGAGTAGAGAAAATTTTGGGGGGGCAGTCGGGGGAGGTAAAGTTGCATTCGCGAGCAATTTCTTTAAAGTGTTTTCGACGCCGAAAGAATAAGGAAGAGAGGCATGTTCATCGAAACATAAAGTTCGAAGATTTTGTGAAGTTTGAATATGGGAAAGGCTGAAGAGTTGCTTTGACATAATTTCCGCTTCAGTGCGCAGGTGCGTCAGGAAAAATTGGAGGGTTACAGGATCTACCATCCCTTCATATTTTCCCTTCAATCTAGAGAAATCCAACCCAAGCTTGCTCTCTTGTGGAATACTGTGGGAGAGTACTTGTAAATCATACAATCCTTGAAGTACACAATCTTCGATCAAAGCATCCCGTTTTTCCGTTTGTAGAAAAATCAAAAGCAGTTGATCATACGCTTGCAATAAAGAGGCGAATGTGATGGCACGGAGGTAGTGGGAGAGGACTGAGATAAAGGGACAAAGCTGTTGACAAAGCTCTGCTGATTGGTTGAACTGAAATAAATCAATAGAAATCCCTAAAGTACTGAACTCAAAGGAAAGCTTTTGCAAAAAAGTTACCAAGGTAGTAGTACATGTTAAGGGAAGAGGAAAGTCCTCATATGAGGCCAGATCATTGGAATCCCCAGACCTTGCAATCCAAAAGATTTTACCTCGAACAGAAAGCTCACTCAGTTGATTGGAGGGTAGAACAAAGCTTTTCTTTAAAGCTGCAGAAAAAAGGTTCACTTCAGATTCTACTAAAATTAGAGCCCATAACATGTGACTTATTGATAGTAATCGGTCAAGGGATCGATGTAAGATATCTATTGCAACAAACTCTTCGGTTGATAGCAAGCGAGACCCGAACATCAAAAGGAATTCTTCGTAATCAAATGTGCGCTCCTCATCGAGAGATAATTCGAAGGGGTAAACTGATAAGGCGGACATAGCCTCAAATGCTTCTTCTTTGGAAATTATTCCATCTCCGTTAGTGTCAGCGATTTCAAAGGTCGATTTCAATTGCTCTTCTGATATGAGCCTGAAGTCTATTCGGTCTGAAATCTTCTCTTGTTGTACAGAAATTTCAAACAAATTTAAGTGGAGAACATCACTTTCGGACTTTAGAGAAAGGGCCAAACGTCCGAGAAAGAGAGCACTCTGTCTAAGAATTTCTGCTGTTGATCTGGTAACTCCCCCAATGATCCCCTTTCCGATTTTAAAGTTCTTCAGAAAAGCCTGCAAAAACTCGTCATGAATATAAAGCGTTGGAACTTGGATCTCAACAACGGATTTCACTTCTTCCATAAGGGCGGTAAGAAGATTCCGTATAATACCTAATAAGTTAGAATACAACCCACAAAACGTCTCCCCAATAGCCCTAATTAGTTCTTGCTGTTTCACATCATGATTGCGGAACAAGTTCGCCGATTCATATGAGCTGGTGCTTTCAATCTGAACAATGTGTCAAGTAAACTAACATCCAGAAATTGCGTTCAACTTACTGGTGAAATTACATCATCCATTAGAGAGGCAAGGTGCTGCGAAAGATTTTTTTGAACGCTCTGTGCCATCTCATAAATTACAGTTGAGCTAAATACTCTTTCGACTCCGTCTTTCTGAAGGGTATTAACAACTCCCCCGTCCACTTCAAGGCCCAACCTTCGCAAACTTCCAACGATTAAAGAATGAATCCTTTGAATGATTCCACTTGAATTGATCCTCAACAATCTCTTTACTTGCTGCAAAAAAGAAACTTGAAACACAGATATCCAAATAAACTCTGATGCATCTGAGTGCTTACTTCGACGTACGTAACTCCCAAAAACATAAGCCGTTGCTTCTTTCCAGGCTTCAGCAAAATTAACATTTGAGGAAGAGAAGTCTGTGGAGGTAAGGATACATAGCTGGGATCGATTCTCTCCAGAGCACAGCATGCGCACCATATGTTGCAACTTAGCGACCTCATGAGCATCTTGGAGTAGTGCAAGAATTTTGGAACTAGATTCCATAACTTGTTTAAACTTTGTTGAAATCCAAGATTTTATTTTCTCTTCCACCAACTTGAGTGATACCTCCACACGCACGAGATTGATGAACTTTTTGCGGAGCTTTTCGCAGCTACTCACTGAAGAAATTAAACAATCAACATCATTTTCTAATGCTCTGCTGTAATGAGAAAGAAGCCCACGATCATCCAATGTCTTGGCGTCAAACCTTTTCAGAAAAAGATAATATAAGTCGATCACAGAGTCTTGGAGAAACGTAACGAGGGAGAAAATGTAGGAGGCTAAAAGGGGAAACTTTAGGCATTTTCATCAATCTCTTGAAATCTTACATATGTCGTAGGAAGGATCATTAGGGGAAACCATCTTGCTGAGTATTTTCTCCATCCTAACTTCGGCAAGCTTGATATACCATTCAAAATCGTCTAAACTCTTTCTCTGCTTGTCTTGCATTGCAGTCTGCATCACTGTATATATAAGTAAAGTCTTTCCAAGCGTTTCCAAACGGTTAGGTCTTGAGAATTCGGAAGCGACAACAACTTCACAAGCTTCCAAAAGATCCTACATACCAATTTTAACAAATTTTCACATTCAATAGGCGAATCACCTTACCTGAACTAAGAATGAAAGAGATTTGAAATGCGAGATCTTCAAATGAGATTCGACTTCAAAACTTTGCTCGTTCAAAAGTATGGCAAAAATTATCAACTTTCCCGGATAGTATACGTCTCCAAAAGCAATGCCTTGCCAAATACTTGCGAGAGAAACTCCTACTATCGTGTGAAAATGTTAACCATATGAAGAACGATTTACCTTGTTCGAGTACAGACTCTGACTTATTTAATGAAATAAGGCAGTTTTGTTGCATCAACTTATCGAAGCTGTCAGAAATGTAACTACTCTGTGAGACAAAATCTTTTAAAGAAATTATTAAAGATGTTGAGCGATTTCTCATATCAATGATTTTATCAGCTGAACGAATGAACTGATTGTATTGGGAGCCGACCATTCCTTGGAGCTCCTTCTGTTTATTCATCACTTCATTCGACAAATTCTGGACAACACATGTCAGTTGTTGAATGCTCCGCGACTTGAGCAAGTCGTCAGCTAGAGAAGTCATCTTTTTTTCTTTTTTTTTTGTTGATGTGCAGCGTATAGAAAAAGAAAGCTTCGCAAAATAAAATGAACAATCGAGAAGATAGTTTTGAGGATTGGTTTCGAAATGTGCCACCTGTGACGAAATTTTTCACAGTGGCAACTTTAATTTTAGCGGCATTAACAACATTTAGAATTATTTCCCCAGACAAAATGATTCTTATTTGGCCTGAAGTCTTCGAGCGATTCCAAGTTTGGCGACTCTTGTCCTCTTTCCTCTACGCTGGATCCTTCAGTTTTAATTTTGTGATGCATATCTTCGTACTCTACGAAAACTTTCGTCGATACGAAGCAAATCCTTACAACACTGGGGCTGGAGGAAATTCCGCTGACTTTATTTGGTTGTTGCTCTGTGCCATGGCATTATTGCTAACTATCTCCTTTCTATTTGAGTTGTTTGTTTTATCAGAGGCAATATTATATGTTGTTCTATACGTTTGGAGCCGACGGGAGCCGGAGAGTATGCTTAATGTCTTTGGATTAAGATTTAAATCGCTTTATCTTCCATGGTTCTATGTCGCCATTAGATTATTAATGGGAGGTTCAGTTACAGACCCTTTACTTGGAATTGCGGTCGGGCACATTTATTTCTTCTTCGTACAGATTTTCCCCACAATATACAATCTGCAAGTCATCAGAACTCCTAAATTTTGTGTCGATTTAATACGCTTTGCGACAGGTTTAACCCCAGTCTCAACAGCCCCAGCCTCAATTCGTACAAACCAGGAGACCTCAAACGTCAGATTTCGTAGTAATAATGGACAGAATCAACCTGGTTCTTACAATTGGGGTGCGGGTCGGACTTTAGGTTCTAACTAATAGAAGTACCGTTGAACGATCCAATTACTTTCTTCAATTGTTGAAGTTCACTTTTGAACAATTTCGCGTTTAGTTCAGCTTTCAATTGATTTTGCTTGAAATCTAGAATGATATTTTCCATTTCATGAATCGCCTCGATCAGTACAGGGATAATAGCGTTGTAATCCACAGTGAGATAATCATTTTCCTTGGAGGGATGAACGACCTCAGGAACCACTTTTCGCACCTCTTGAGCAATGATCCCGATGTGTCTATCCATGTCGAAAGCCATTCCATGAGGCTCGTTTTGAATCCAGTCGTAATAGACTCCTCTCAACTTCGATACTTTCTCAAGTGCATTTGTGATCGGCGCTAAATTCGTCTTCAATCGTCGATCCGAATAAACCACAGGTGAATACTGCATTTGAACGGTTCCCTGTACCGTTAATCCACCGGAAATGAAGACGCCACCGTTGAACGAAACCATTCCTGAAGAGAAAAGAGAGTTTGACGCAACTGTCAAAGCGTTGATATGACTGTTGCTCAAAAGCGTCGCACCGTGAGTAGAGAAGAGCCCGTTGGTGAGCACACTAAGGCCTCCCGTGACCCTTACTCCAGAACCTGCTTGAAAAAGTGAGTTGGTCACAGTGAGACCACCAGATACAACGATTCCATAGTTTTCGACTGTTAATCCATTTCCAAAGGAGACAGGTCCTGAAGTGGCAGAAATTCCACCTTGGATCACTAAACCACCACTTGCGACCGTTACAGCCGTGCTCGAAGCGTAGAAACTGCTACCAATGCTTAAACCATTCGCAGACTGAACCCCTCCAGTAACTACAAGACCATTTCCTACTGTTAACCCACCAGAAATCGAAGCACCCCCGTTATATATAGACAGCCCACCAAGCATCGCACGAATCCCGGAATTCAGGATTGTAACTCCACCTGTAACTGTCAATCCGGCGTTAAATATCGTTAAACCTCCAGATACAATGACGCCGTTATTGCTGACTGTCAATCCATTTGTCACACTCAAACCACCTGATGTAATTGTAATACCACTCGCCACTTTCACACCACCGCTAAAAATACTCATTCCTCCATACAACTGCAATCCGCCATTTAATATTTTCACGCCATTTGAGTTTATAGTTAAGCCTCCAGTTGCCACGAGTCCATTTTGTAGAATCACCAAGCCAACATCACTAATTGTTACTCCTCCAGTAACTGATAAGCCTCTGCTCAAAATAGTGACTCCAGATGTCACTTGAACACCTCCACCACGAACGAATACAGCCCCATCTGCCCGAACAGAAAACCTACTTTTCCCTCGATTCAAGGAATTAATATGATAGAAATTATTCGAATACGTAGAAACGCTTGAAATTTCGAGAGCTGTGTAGGAGGAAGAAAGCGAACCGCCTGATTTTGAGCCAATTTGGACGACCGGATTAACGGAATCACTACTGTATACGCTAAGACCTGACTCCGCAATAGTTGTGCCACCTTCTTCAACAAATAGCCCTCCTCCACCAATTGTTTGACCACCAGATAAAGTTTTCAATTTATTGATCCCAACAACGCCATCCCCCCTTACGAAAAACATTGTGTTTGAGTTGGCACTCGCTTCAATCAAATAAAAGTCAGAAGCAGGGGACTTTGATGATTGTATTTGTAAAACAGAAGAAGTAAAGTTCGTTGCTTTCACGTTGACCAACAGCCCCGGAGATGTGACGGAGTCTTCCTGATACAGAAAAGTAGCGTTACTACAAGCTGGGCCACCAAATCCGTCGTAACAAGAACAAGTACCAACGCTGTAATCACAGTTACCACGATTAGAGCAGTAAGCATACTCTACGAAAGAAACGGAGAAGAGTAATGAAAGCAGCTACGAGATAAAAAAGAAAACTTACCAATAATATTGGTAGCTACAATATCACTAAATTCGCAGTATGTGGAAGGGTTGGAATATGTAATATCACAGAAAAAATCATAGATCGACGGGTTACCAGTATTTGAGAACATATTGTTATCTTTTGGGTAAAGTGGCCAGTTAAAGAAAGTTAAATCCAAGGTTATGTGATAACCACCACGTACAATATAGTTACAACCAACCAATCCAAACTTCCCACTAAAAGAAAGAATATCAGAGCAAGATTGAGAAGTGAGGCCATTATATGGAACGTAGACTTTTGTGCCTTGAAACTCCAATCCAATTTTGCCTTTTAGAGGAGCCCCAGCAAAAATATCCAACTGAATGGCTCGAAAATTTTGATTTATGGTAAGCGGATCATCACCCTTTGGGCACATAACTGAAGTAAAATAGACATTAAAGGTGGGTAGGTGCTGACTAGAAGACTCACCTGATGAACAGTCGGCGCCAAAGTATCCCGAATCGCACTCACATACTTGAATTCCATCGCTATCCCAGTTCAGATAAGCGATTCCTAAACCATCTCCAGCTCTTTCAGTTTTACTATCGTAGTCAGGTCCAAGGTACAGAGAAATATCTTTCAAACTGGAGCATATACCATGTCCAGAACACTCATTTGGGCAAGCGACTATCACATGAAAACAACGTAACAAAATCGGGTTGCGTTCGATATCTTACTTCTTTGACAAGCGCTTCCAGTAAACCCGGGGAAACAATTACAAACTCCACTGAATCTATCACACTCCCCTGCATTCGAACATTCGGTCGGCTGGTGAGCCATATCAGTCGAATATGCTTTATCAGCCCAAGCTGCTCCAATAGGGCAGTTTCCTACTCTTGTAGGCTCAAAGAAATTCAGCTCAAGACAATTTGACTTACTGGTCGAACAATCAGCTGCTCCCCCATTCCAACCAGGAAAGCAAGTGCACTGGTTCGCTACTCCACAAATTCCGTGCCCAGAACACGAATGAGGACACTTTGAGAGACAAGGATGAAGTTGGATAGTCAACAGAATTAGTAAGCAGACAAGCATTCTTGCTTGTGATGAAATTGCGCAATACAAGAATCAGTTTCGCTTGATTAGTTCGTGCACCGTTCTGGGCACCAATTTTCCCTGGGTACCATAAAAAGAAACGTAAACCCAATTTAAAGTAGTCGTTAAAAAGATGAACGATGCGATCGTTGCAGAGTTAAAACTTGAGGATTTACCATTACCATTTCCAGTCTACCAAGCAGTGGAAGCTTTGTGGAAAGAAGTAAGCCATCTCCTTTCTTAACAACTTCCTGTTACTTTGGTTTTAGCGAAATCAACTTCGTGAAGATCTTATTAGAAGTTCCTCGGCTCAGTGTCAAATCGATAGTTATATTGCTGATCTCATCAAACAGGGCAATACTCAGAAGCGATGTGTTGATGGCTTAAATGAGGTGAGTTTTTGTCAATATTTTAGCAAAATTAAAATTTTGTGTGTAGGAGGTGCAACGGCTAAACACTCGAATCGCCGCTTTACAGGGTGAACAAAGAGATTTAAAAAGATCTTGGTTGGCGGAAAAGAACGATTTACAAAACCGCTTTTTTCAAATTCAATCTCTTAATACTCAGCTCAATGGGACGCTCATCAAAAAAGAAAAAGACTTTTCCAAACTTCAGACCCACTTGTCGAAGTTGGTAGCTGAAAAGGAAAGAAGTGTAAAGTCAACATTTTTTGTTTGCGGAAACAAACCAGCGACTCTGAATCGAACTTCTGGTTCAATAGCGGAATTGAAGAAAATTGAAAAAATTGCCTCTTACAGTGAACAGATTTTCTTGCGTCAAGAAATCGCTAGTCTCAGAAACAATCTCCAAGAGCTCCAAGGCTTGGTAGCGGAATTGAAAATGAAGTTGCAACTAGCAACCAAACTTGAGGACAACAGAATTGTCGACGAGTCAGTCGTGCCCCTTTCACCTCGTTCTGGATCAATTGCTCGGAAATATTTAACTGGTACCCCTGGAGCAAAACCGCTCTCGCTACTCTTGAATAAAGAAAGTTGTAGTGCTCTAACAACGTCCGTAGAAGTAGAAAAACACTCGGAAGTAATTTTGAGATTGCAGTTAGAGGAAGCTTTGCTGGTTATCAAAGAACAAGACCGCTTGATTCATGAAGGTAAACACAAATTGAAAATCATTTGAGAAACGCTAACTCTGAACTCTTTTGCAGCATTGATCAATCATAAAGGGAGTGAGCAAATTATCTTCGAGGAGAATGAGTGGGAGACAGAGGAAACGCTGCCCAAAGAGAATATTTTCAGAGATCATAATGTAAATCCTATTCGGAACGCAGAGATTCTTCCTCCAGGTAATAATCTTTCGTCAAACCCATCCCCCTTTTTGACATGCATTATTTTAGCCAGCCCAGCAACTATTTCCCTTCTATCTTCACTTGGATGGAAGTCATTACCAAGACTTGAGTCAGAATTTATGAAAAATAGGGAGTTGTGTTCCGAGAAATGGACAGAAGATCAGTTGCCAGAAACGTTAGAATTTTAATCATTCATTCCATGTTAAAACCGATCGCGCCTAGGTTTATAACATATGTTAGATATGCTTCCAACTCATTACGAGATTCATAGACTGGTAAATCGAGTTTATTAAAACAAGTGTGAGCCCTGGGATAAATTGAGCTCTATTAAAATTAAGACATGAGACGAATCACAAAAAACGATACAGCAAAGTGACATACCGACTTAGCGATGCTTTGAATATTGAACTTCCTAAATTTCCCATCAGTGGACTGTAGCGCTTTGAACCCTTGGGCAGGTAGGCGTGACGAGCCTGTCGTAAAGTGCAAAAGGCGAACTCTTTCTTCTTCGCTCATTTCCTCTAAAACCATCCAGAACCATCGAATCACCTGATGCTTATCCCCAAGTTTGCTGTATTCTCCAAGGTACTCTGTATGCTTTCGCCAGTCATCAATATCGAGATTGGGAATGCCGCAAAGCAGTAAATCAAACTCTTGATAGTCAAAAACGGAGAGTAAATCAGGTGGGATTACTTCAAAGAGTCCAATTAGCAGATTTTCGAGTTGAGGTTTGACCGAATCCAACAAGCGATGCTTCAAGCGTAGCTGTAGATACCACAGCTTGTTATCGTTAGTCACCATGACATCGCTTCCGTTTTCAATTAATTCTTGAATTTTCACTGTACTGAGGTGCGGCGAACTCGTAGTGGTGAAGTATAAACAAAGGTCTGAGACATCCCCAGAATAAAGTTGGAGCCATTTAAGATTTTTGAAAAGTTCTTCATCGACAAACTCCAAATCTGAGAAAGTTACCGGCATGCCAACGATTTGCTTTCTCAAAGGCAAAGCTAAATTCGCATTCAACGGAATTTGCTGCATTACAGCTTTTCCCAAAATTCTTCCAATAAAGCGAAAATATGCTAAATGCTGCGAATTTGTGTTCTCCGACAACGGATTAATGTGGTATCCTCCCGATCCACCACCAATGAAAAACCCATGAACAGGATCAAAAACATGCGCACAAAGCAAGCCAAACCACTCCCTTTCGAGCCCCCCTGCATCAACTCCAGCCTCACCTGCGAAGAACGTTAGCCATTAATTGAAACAACATCAAACAACAACAGTTACAAACCTCGAAATTGATAACGCATCCACTTACGTAGATCTTCAACTTCAAGCTGCATCCAAGCTCTAAAAGAGTCCTCTAATATTTTACTTCTGCGTATTTCAATGCGAACAAACCCCTCTGTCCACGGCTTTTGAATTTCGCTAATTCTCTCTAAAAACCAGCAAAGTTTATCTCTAAAAGTGTAAGCTGCGACAGTTGCAAGATCGAACTCGACACTCTTAATGACATTGGACACTAAGCAATCACCTGTAGGTGTCATTCCCGTGGATGGGGTCTCTTCGTTTAGGAGACGGGGGTCAACTTTTCGCCAAGTGAGGCCGCCTTCCTCATCGAATACCGAAGTAAAACCAGGAGAGCAGGAGTACAATACGCTGTCACCAAAGGAATCTTTAGAATTGTATCGCTTTGAAGGAGATTGTCCCATCTCGGCCGAGACAAGATCCTGTAATAAGGACTTTGAATCAATATGTGTTTTACTCGAATCGAAGTCAAATTTGGAAATGGAGCTCCTCGGTGTAAAGCCGAACGGAGCGGATGACCCTTTCACGAGGTCTTTAATTTTGACTTCCTTTAAAGGTTTACGAACCCAAATCATCTGCTTTTCATTCTCGTCGAAAACTCTTTGCCACATTTTTCTACGACGAGCGCTTTTCTGACGTAAGGATAACTGATTGATCCTTCTGTAGTTAATTGCTTCATATCGCTGCTCTATTAGATTAGTTGTTTGGATCACATTAGATTAGATTCGGATAAGTTGTAAATACCTGCGGAAAGAGGAGGACAAGAAAAAATAAACTGATCGGCATCCGATTTAAAATACTTCAGGCTCAGGGATAAACTTGAAAGATCTGGATCTATGATAGATGAAGCAGTTGTATACACTTTTTGTGTACTTCCATCTTTCACATGTAACAGACTTGTCGTTTCTTCTTTGAAGATTTTTTCTTTATTTAGTTTCCGTCGTCTCGATCTAGTTTTCTTGTATTCCGTGGAAAATTCATGGCTTGTTCCACACATAATACAAGATTTATTCCTTAGCTTATTATCAAAACCGCAAATGATACACATCCATTCACTTTCACTCTCTTGCGAGGAATTCTTTCGGAAAAGTATCTGTCGAGCCGAAGTTGGGAGCAGGGGGGAAACGAATTGCTCAAAGTAAATTCCCGAATTATTTTGTCGTATTCGTCTTAGATAACAAGCAGCACAGCACAGACACAGGGTAGCCGATATCACAACTACGAAGATGATAGTATAGTACGAATCAGTACAAGATCCTATAATTTCACTAGCACATGTCGTTGATTTAGTTGAAGTGTCGACACATGAAGAATCAGTAGCACACCAAGCGCAGTTTATTGCGGCAGAGAGACAGCTTCCGCAGCTATGATACGACGAACATGTCGCATTCATGTCTCGAAAATGATCTTGGTAAAATTAAAAAAAGAACAGAAAACAATCCTTTTTCGACAAAATGACTCTTGGCGGACTGGCGACGTTTAATATGCAGCATGGTTTCGTCGAAGCCATTGTCCGCGGCTTTAGATCAGGATTTTTAACGGATGAGACTTATCATCACTTGACGCAGTGTGACAATCTTGAGGTAAATCTGTTGGAATGTTTTGTGGGTATTTACTGACGCAGCAAATAACTAGGATATGAAATTAAACCTTCAAGAAACGGATTACGCTCAAGCAGTTGCCAATGATTCATTTCTAACTCCCCCCATACTTGAGAGAAGAGCTTTAGACAAACTTGTCACGGAATTCTTTTACTTGCGAGCTCAAGCCGTTGAGCCTCTTTCAACATTTTTAGATTATATTACGTACGAGTATATGATCGAAAATGTCATGTTACTGCTAAGAGGTACCTTAAGTGGGAGAAATATAAATGAACTGTTGGCCCAATGTCATCCGCTTGGATTATTTCGAGAATCAACTATGAGAGCCATCCCCTCTTTCGAGGCAAGCCCGCGTGGTTATGCAGAGTTGTACGAAACAGTTTTAGTTGATACTCCCGTAGGAATATACTTTCAAAGATATTTAGATACATTGCAGACTAAAATGACAGCTGCTTCCGAAGTTCGCAACGTTCTCGAAGATGTCCAAATTGAAATCCTCAAAAACTCTTTAATGAAACTTTATCTTGAAGATTTTCACGGGTTTTGCCAGCAGTTAGGTGGAGAAACTGCAGAGGTTATGGGTCTTCTATTGAGTCAAAGGGCAGATCGTAACGCCATTAATATCACGCTCAATTCCTTTGGGACTCCGTTGAATGACTCTGCCATGAGAGAAACTCACCGCAAGAATTTGTACCCTTCTTTTGGTGAATTATACCCTGAGGGTACGGATTTATTGATCAAAGCAGATGAAGAATCGAAGCTTATTGCGGCACTGACGAGTTATCCTCAATATCGCTCGATTTTTGAGCGCTATAGTAACGCTAATCACGAGGATACATCAGTGGACGACGAGTTTTTTCGATATGAGACGAAATTATTTGAGCTTTCCTTTGAATCACAAATGCATTTTGGAATTTTCTACTCTTATATCAAATTAAAGGAACAAGAGATTAGAAATTTAGTCTGGATCTCTGAATGTATTCTTCAACGACGAAAAGATCAGATCAACAAATTTGTCGCACTTTTTTCTGCTGGTGATAATAAAAAATAACTCATTCGTTCTTCATTGCGCTTCACTCCAGTTTTGGAGCGACAAAAAGTAATCTTCTCTCATTGTCCCTTTCTCCAGTGTCGATAAAATCGATGGAAGGCTCGGTGCCTCTTTCCCATCGACATATTATTCGAGGATAGTAAATCCAACCCAGCTTAAGCGGCACTACACGAAAAGTAACAGCTTCAAATCCGCTAGTTGGTATCTTCAAGCTTGGGTAAGTATAAAAGAGGGGTGCACTCGTGAAACTTACCTCCAATACTGTAGAAGTAATACCTTCAACCAAGAAATTTTCTAAAAGATACATAATTATTACTAATTTCTCATTCTGCAAAGAGAGACTCTGAATGCTGACAGTTATTTCAACGTCTCCTTCAACATAGGCTACCAAGGGTTGCGAAATAATAATTTCGAACGGTATTTCCGTAATCTAAATTAGAAAGAATAACGAAAATGAGAAAAAGCAGAAAAAGTCTACCTTAAACTGCGGAAAATGAATTACAGAAGTTGCGACGCTAGATTGATTGGCAGAGCCGGATTGATGCGATGCTTGAATAGACCTTTTAAATGACTCGTATAATCTCGCAAGATCAATTGCGTAAGAATTATTTTGGTGATCAAGAGGATCCAGGTCAGGCACCATCCACTGTAATTTCCAATCATCATAACGACCTGAAGCATTGGCTCGAGCATTAAACACAATCTCTTCATCAAGATTTAGCGCGACTTTTCGAAGATTCACGTCAGTTTCGTGTCGTTGGGATGGCCCGGCACTTTCAATGAAAAGGGCAGAATGGGGAATATTGCAGCGAAGTTTCATCGATAAAGTATTCAAGCTCTTCAAAAATATTTCATTAGCTTCGCCCGATCTGTAGACATCGAAACTGGAGGAAAAGGATAGATCACTGGCAACACTGTATGAAACAGTTAAAGCAGGTTTAACATCAATCTTCAACTGAAAATCTTCGACTAAGCTTTTCTTCATTATGGCACTTGCAGTATACTCCACAGATAATTTTAGAACAATTGAAGTCAAGGTTTGAGAGCGCAGAAAAATAGGTAAACTAAAAATCTCGGATTTTGAATATTTTCCTCTCACAGTGAGAGCTAGCTTTGGCTTGGAAATGTCGCTACTAGGTATGGGTGAGAAGACCGTATCGTTCTCGGTAAAAGCTGGATACCAAAGTAATCCATGTTCTTCATGATTTGCGTCCGCAAGGGAGTCATAGGAAAAATAGACCGAAACGTTTTCCACGTCTGTAAGAGTAGACAAGAAAGAAAAATCAATTCTTTGAAGAAGGTCTTTTGAAACAGTAACATCGCCATACGGTGTAACCATTTTGAGCAAACCTTTCGGCTTAATTACTGTAACATAGCTTATGATATCTTGTCTAATTGCGAAGCTCAATGCATCTTTGATCGTCTTTTCATGAACACGTGGAAAAGGCTCTAAGATGCTTTTGATAGGAAACAGATAAAGTGAATCAAGAGGGAAGGCTGAGAGACGCACAACCATTCCAGAGGAACTTGATTTTTCGAGCCATATGAGGTCAATTGATTCAAGGTAAAAAATTTTTTCCGAATTAAGAAATCTCGCAAATGCTTCCTCGGTAACATCTATTTCAACGTTGAAAGTCTTCTTCACACCGGGTTGGAAGTTCAGGATTGGAACAATTTCCTCTTTGTCATGAGATTTCGTGTTTTGAAGGGTTGTGTCACCACATCCATCAACAAAGTGAACCAACATTTGATCGAAGCATACCTCATCGATAAAATTTGAGCAAACTTCGATCTTCACATTCAATTTTTCTCCAATTGTTACTGCGCTTTTATCAAAAGTAACATCTACACTGAACATTTCAATTAAACTGCTTCGGAGATGAACGACTAAGTTCACAGGAAAATTCAGCTGAGGGCTGATTTGTAGACTGAATGCACTCCATTTAGGACTATTCAGAATTGGACTGAAGTGTGATGTGAGAAGCTTGCTCGATGAAAATACATTAATCTGAACAATATATAACAAATTAAGATGCAATTCTTCAATTGCATTTCTTTTTGAAGGATAATGAAGCAAAATTGAATAGTATAAAAACCCAGCTTGAATGAAATCCACCTTCGC
>VFQN01001433.1_pt1 | contig 40024 bp, 60 predicted proteins | sample 3512371 | NCBI WGS metagenome assembly VFQN01 (sample SAMN10412370, study PRJNA504923) | tailings metagenome | isolation source: Replicate 2 from Balatoc abandoned mine | place: Philippines: Itogon, Benguet | collected 2017-08-28
CCGTTGCGGGACCATAGGCACGAGGTCGCATTCAGCTGCTAGTTCAGCCTCAGCTTACAGCCTCAGTCTCAGCGGGTTGGTTCGGGTTTGGTCGTGTTTCGCAGCCCGCCCTTCCGCTTACAGGGCAGCACAGCGTTTACTGGGACATTCAGGTAATATTTGTCGTTCTTGCTTTCCGTTCGCCAACCAACTCACTCTTCTCGTGCAGGCACCAGCGTTACCGTGCTTCCCTGACACCTCACACGGTTTCCTCGCGTTTTACGCGTACCCCCAGGCCCCCTGCACCCCTGGCCCCACAACACGCACCGGGCATGTCGGTCTGCCCCGTGGCCCCAGCCTCCATCACCGCCTCGAACACGTGCGGGCTCTGCAGCACGTAGCGCAGCACCTCAAAGTCGCGGAACAGCTGCGGGCCGCCCACTTCCGAAACGGCCTGGGCAGGGAGGCGGGGAGGGTAGACAGTAAGCAGAACGGTAAAGTGAGTGGGTGCAGGTACGTTTCTGTGTCTGGAGCGAGCGAGTTTGGTGGCCGAGTAGGCAGTCACGGAGGAGGGGTGGGGGAGAGTTGGGCGAGCACGCGTCCGTGGGGTAACAGGTGTGGGCCTTTGGAAGGGAAACAGCGCCCCGGGGAGCTGGGGCGGCGCAGGGTCCAGCGCGCAGCACCCCGCGTACACCACGCCTTCGCCCTCTGCCCCGGCCTCGCCCCATACAAGCAGTCAGCGCACCTCCAGGTGGGTAAGTTGGGGTTCCTGCACAAACGGCCCGGGGTCCCAGCATGCTAGATTGATAGAATACTACATACTTCCTTGGCTAGTTGCCCGGGTCCCAGCAGCCCGCCAGCGCACCTCCAGGTATGCTGCGTAGAACTCCCTCTGCCGCTCGTTGAGGTCGAACATGAGCACCACCTCGCTCTTGGGTGGCAGCGCGCCCTGTGGATTACCAATAATCGAGGGTTGCATAACAATCGAGGGTTGCATAACAAAAGAGGACATCAAGCGCCAGGGCTGCAACCTACCCTGTACAACGAACTTCCGCCGCTACAAAGCAGCGGTACCATAATGGCCCCATCCTGCACAGCCGGCCGGCCGTTTACAAACCGCATCCCAGCACACGCCCAACTGCCTTTGCGCCGCCTCCACCCCATGGATGCAAGGTTCTGTGGCCTGTTACCCCCGCCACGCAGCATGTCCTCCCATGTCCTCCCATGTCCTCCCATGTCCTCCTATTCTCCGCTCTCGCCCGGCCCACCTCCAGTTCTCCTGGCCCCGCCCGATGCACGTACTCTAACACCAGACCGTCCGTTACCAAGCGTAACACGCAAGAAGACTAAACTCTACCCTGGCATGTAACTGTAAACATCAGCATGCTTGCCCAACACGTGCCCGGCGCTGACTCCCCCTCGTATATCCTCTGGCTCGCACGGCACAATTGCCCTTGGGCCCCGATGACACGGTGTGGCCCCGCTTCGCAGCCGCGCCAGCCCCACCTGGAGTATCTCCCTTACGTTCCCCACCCTCCCCACCCTCACCTCCAGTATCTCCGGCCCCGCCCTGTGCACGTAGGGCGACACCAGGTCGTCCAGCACCCCCAGCAGCTGCGTGCTTGTGCGCCGCTCGCCCGCCGTGGCGGTGCGCTCCTGGCCTGAATACAGGAAGGAAGGCGTAAAGAGGAAAGATCATAAATTCATTCATTCCTTCGTGTTGCGCTTTTGGCCCGAATACAGGAAGATAGAAGGTGCGAGGAGGTTATGTGGAAGGCGCGTGTGCACAGCAAACGCAGAAGACACGTGTGAAGTGCCCAGCGCAGGAGCAGCGGCAGATGCACCGGTAAAGACCAACGCCGATACGGTATGCTATAGGTCCACGCAACCACGTCCCCACGGTCTGGCCATACCTTGCTTAATGGGATTTGCGAACTCCTTCTCAAAATCCTGCAACGAGACCAACACACCGGCACTATTAGTGTTCGGCAAACTGGCAACTGGTATACAGCTGGATACCCGAGTTTTGGTAAACCCTGTTGCACCTGCACACTAGCAGCACCCATGGCCCGTGCGGTACCTCCGGGCATGCCTCCAGCACCGCTCAGGCACCCCCCAGCCCCATGTCAGTACCGTCCCCGCGGCCCCAGCCCCGCCTCCCACCGCGCCCCCGTCCCGCCTGCCTCCTCAGGTTCAGTTACTTTGCCGCTCCACGGTTACCCCTACCCCTAACCCGGCCTGAACCTGAGCATGTGTTTTAACCCACCTTCACGCTGCCCAGCAGGTCGTTCTGCACCCACGTGATCATGGTGTAGTACTCCGACAGCGAGTTCTGCAGCGGGTAGCCCGTGAGCGCCAGGCGACGCGGCGTTGCCACGGCGCAGGCGGCGCGGTACAGCAGCGAGTCGCGGTTGCGCAGCTCGTGCGCCTCGTCAATCACCACCACGCCAGGGCCCTCGGTCAGCAGCGCGCGAATCTGCGGGCGGGCAATCAGCGAATATGCAAACGACAGGTTTTAGGTACCATACCAAGAAACGGTGAGTGGGCCTTTATGTATGTATCTACACACAGTAGGCGTCCTGTAAGGAGAGGAACCAGTACTTCGGACGGTGGCCGGATATAGGAGGGCGTCGATAGAGCAGGTGCAGGGCAAGGTAAGGCGCTACGTGCACACGAGACGGGAACTGAGTGCGCCGGTTAAGCCAGAGTAGTGTTTGACGTGGTAGAATGCAAGGCGCCTACACCCGCCCACCTCCTCCTGCTCCTTGTCCTTGGCCGACTGCGCCGCCTCCTTCGCCTCTGCCTCTGCCTCTGCCGCCGCTGTCGCCGCTGCTGCCGCCTCGCCGCCGCCGGCCCCTTCCACACCTGCATCCGCTGCCGCCGCCGCAGCAGCAGCAGCAGCCGCTGCTGCGGCCGCTGCGGCTGCTGCTGCGGCCTTCCCCAACTTGCCCTTCTTCCTGCCCCTGCCCCCTCCCACGACCAGGGTGGAGAACTGCGTTGAGGACATGAGCAGCACGGAGCCCTCCTCCTCGTGCCACCTGTGTATGACGTCCGTGTTGCCTTGGTACAGGTGCACCTGCGGACAATATGCAGGGACGGTCAAAAAAGGGAAGCGGAGGGCAGCGCAGGCCTCCTTACGTTGGGTGGCTGTGCTACGCAGCCGACATGCCTGTGACTGGTATCACGCGCCTCTTCCAAGTACCAACGGCACTGCATCCAGTGCACCGTCGCTAGTGCTGGCATGGGGCGGGCGCTACCGCCGCTTCCCCACTCTCTGCCCTCTCCCCTTCCCCCGCCCCCCCGCCTGTCGTGCAGACTTTAGAGTATTCGGGAGGCCCTGCAACGCACCTTCTTGTTGGTAAGGCGGCTGAGCTGCTCATCCGCGCTGCCAGAGTCGGGCAGCCACAGCTGTATGGGGCATGCACGTACAGCCGCAGCCAAGTAGGTGTTAAAATCGATGGACAAATCCTTTAATTCGCCGACCGGAAATGCATGGTTGCAATCAGAAGTTAGATGGTACGGCTTGAGCCGTACGGGCATGTGATGTTGTCCTCAACTCTGCATTCACATTGCAGCTGTCCATGCCAGCCTAACAGCCGGCTGACCGGGGGCTGAACGGGGCAGCACCACACCACACCGGCCGCCCCGGCCTAAAGTTTCGAGTTAATCAAGCTACCGGGCTACCACGCTGCCCGCTTACCCCTTGACTTTTACCTGCCGTCGCCCCCTCCGCCCACCTGGAACTCCGAGGGGGCTGACCAGGCATACTCCTTGACTTTCACCTCCCCGTCGCCCCCTCTTCCCACCTGGAACTCCGAGTAGAAGTTGTACAGCACGTTGGCGGGCACCACCAGCAGCGCGCGCCGCCTGCCGTCCAGACCGTCGCCCGGCCCCTCCTGCCCCTCCCCCTCCCCGGCCGCCCCCACCGGGCCCTGCGGCTGGCTGGTGGCCACTGTGGCCAGGCCCTGGCCCAGGAAGGTGTGCAGGAAGGCGATGGTAGACAGCGTCTTGCCCAGGCCCATGGAGTGGGCAAGGATGGCGCCGCCGGCCTGGCGGTGGGGTAGGGGGGCGGGGTAGAGTCAGGTGTGTGGGCGGGTTAGCCCCGTTGCCATTGAGTGTGCCAGGATGGCGCCGCCGGCCTGATGGTGTGAGAAAGGGCAGGAGTTCGAGATGGGAGCTTGTGTGTGCGCAGGACTTTGTGTGGATAAGATGCATGGCACATGGAGTGGGCCAGGGTGGCGCCGTCGGCCTAGGGGGTGGAGGAGGGGAGTTGGAGGGTAATGCTGTGTGTAGTGGCGCTGACTCAAAGAGGTGTGTAGGTTAGTGCCGTTGCCATGGAGTGGGCCAGGATAGCGCCGCCTGCCTGGGGTGAGGTAGGACGTGTCGAGGGCAGGACAAGTAAAAGGGGGTGTCGAGGGCAGGACAAGTAAAAGGGGGGTATCGTGGTACCAGGGAGGGGCTGTGCGAATCCATGGATGGCGCTGCGGGTCTGCGAATGTGGACAAGATGACGCGGTGCGCCCTGGTGGAGCCGTCTACAAGGATAGCCGAGACAGTAATGGCGTTCACAGGATGTTCGCGGCCTTTTCCGCAACCACACCAGTCCGTTGGCGCACCTCGCTTGGGTCCTCCATCTCCTCCCCCTCCACCATGCGTAGCTACTGGTACGGCATACCAGCACACCCGTTGCCACAGTACGGTTTGCGTACCTCGCTTTGGTCCTCCCCCTCCAGCAGGTGGTTCTCCACCAGGATGTCCCACATGAAGCGCAGCCCCGCCAGCTGGTGCGGCTTGAGCTTGGCCGCGAAGCAAGCGGCCAGCTGCAGAGGAGGGGCCGGACAGGAGGGGCTCAGGTGAGTCCGGGCGTCAGCGTGAAGTGAGGCACGGCCCGCAGGGCGTGGTTGCGTGGTTGCCCCACCATACAGCTGGTACCCGTAAACGCACCTTTGGCGTGGGCCTGTCGTCGAACAGCGGCCTGCTGCCCTCCGCGCCGCCCTCCACCACCAGCCCCAGCGCCCGCCGCCGCGCCCACGCCTCCTCGCGCTTGGCACGCAGCTCGGCCTGCTGCTTCTCCAACTGGTGACAAGGTGACGGGGATAAGGAAAGGATTGGTAATGTGTCTGGTAATGTGTTGTAAATAGCAGTAAGCTTGAAAAGTAACGTAGTAAGGCGACCCACTCGGCCTGCTGCTTCTCCAATTGGTAGGGGTGAGGAGGTGAGGGGGCCGGGAGGGCAGATGAGGGCAGAGGGTTGACGGGTTGTGCACAGTGTGGTAGCAGGTGATCGACCTTCTGGGTCCTCAGGTAGAAAAAGGGAGGCGGTTGTCCAGGATGGCAACAGGCACGCAGGCAGCGCAAACAGTTATCCTCCGTCATCTGCAAGGAGGGGGCGGGCATCGGCCTGCATGCAGGGCTGGCATTTTGCACCCTGCTCAAACCCCAGGCCGCACAACCCGTGCCTCACGACCCACCATCTTCTTCTTCTGCTTCACTCCCTTGGCCGGCTCCAAAATCTTCACCTTCTTCTGCGGCGGCCCTGCAAGGCTGCCCCTCCCCTCCCCCTCCCACTCTGCCTCCGACTCCGTCTCCTCCCCCTCCTCTCCTGTACCCCCAACCACGCCCTTCCTCCCCTCCTTCCCGCCTTCCTCCCCTGCGCCTCCTCCAGGCCCCTGGACGCCGTCTGCACCCTCCGCCGCGCTCCCAGGCTCCCTGTTTCCCTGCGAGGCCCCAGCCCCCTTCCTGCCCTTAATCCCAGCTTCCTCCGCCTTTCCGTCGGTTTCGGCGTCGCTCATCTCGCTCATGTCGCTGCCCTCGCTGCTGCTAGTGGTGATGACGATGGGGTCCTCCGCGTCGTCCCCGTGGTCCGACAGCGCACCAGAGGACAGGCGCGACTGCCGGCGGCCCCTGCGCACAGCCAACCACCCAAACGTGAGCACCCGTGTGCTCGAGTGCAGTACGATCGCCGTTTGCCACACATCGGTCTGTTGTGCACGGCAGCCATCGTGTTGGTTGGCTAACACAATGCGTGGCGCCAAGTAAGCAGGGGTATGCGCCGATTTACGAAGGAACAAAGGAGCACCTACAGATTGGTCTGTGGGGCAAGGTAACCCTCGCGGTGCGGTAAACCTGGGTGTGCCAGGGTGTGCGTGGATTCACAAAGGACTAAAGAGCACCTACGCGTGTCACAAATGAGCCACGCACCTGGCCGCGTCGCCCCTGCCCCGCCCACGCCCGCGTCCGCGCCCCGCGGCCCCATCCCGCCGCTGCGGCTCCCCGTCCGACAGGCGGCGCTTGCGGCCGCGCCGCCCGGGGGACTCCCCTGCAGCTGCCGCCGCCCCTGCACCCGCTCCCGCGCCCGTCACCGGCATCCCCGCTTCGCCCAGTGACTGCCACGCAGGCCTCGGGGGGGCTGGCGGCTCCCCGGATGCACCACGGGCCTTGCCTTGCGGCGACGAGCTACAGGGTCAATGAAGGCAAGGAGAAGGGTCAGGGTCAGGCCTCCAGTTGCAGTGCCGCGCAACTGCGCCCCTTTTCCACCGCCACGCCTCCAGTTGCCCTTGATTCCCCATCCAGCCCCCACACCCATGGTCTGCACCTTCAGCCCCTCCTCTCCCCTCCCTTCCCCTCCCCTCCTCCCTCCATCAACTCACCCATCTCGGTCCTCCCCGCCCACGTCCATGCCGTCACCGCCCGTTGCCCCGTCCTGCTCCCCCTGATGCTGCTCCCCCTGCTGCTGCTCCCGCTGACCCTCCTCCGGGACCCGGCCCTCGCGCGCTCCTCCTTCCTCCCCGTCCCCCTTGGCCAGGTCCACCACGTCCCCTGCGCCGCCGTCCATCGAGCCGCGGTTCCCGTCCGCGTTGTGGATTGCGATGTAGCTGCGGGGGCGCCGGGGCGCGACCATGGCTCTGCGGTGGCGACAAGAGGGCAAGGCATGCGGAGGGGTTGTTGAACGTGCAGTGCGACGAGGGGGTTGCGAAAAGGCACGGCACGAGAGAGGCAGTTGGCCCACAGGGCAGCGAGGGGTTTGAGGATGAGACTTCGTATAGCGGCCGTAGGACGGGGAGTGAGAGTGATGGCTAAGCAACCGAGAAAGAGGGTAGCGGGCCAAGGCCATCCGGTGCAGAGAAGCAAGGCACCCAGGGCATATGCATGACCAGTAGCCCTTTCCTCACGTGTGCACCCCCCGCACGGCCGCGCACGGCCGCCGCCGCAGTGACGCCGCCACCACCCTCTCGCGCCGCCGCCTCAGCCGCTGCTGCTCGGCCTCCGCCTCCGCCTCCGCCTCCTCCGCTGGCGGCGCGCCGCCGCCGTCCCCGCCGATGGCGGCTGCTGCGGCTGCGGCGGCGGCGGACGCCATGGCGGCGGCGAGGCGGGCGTCTGCGCCGCCATGCTGCTGGTCCCGCCCCTGCCGCTGCAGCTGCTGCCGCTGCTGCACCTCAAGCTGGTGCCGTGCGGTGGCGTCCTTGAGCCGGACGCACACGATGCTCTCCAGGACGGCGTCGCGCGCCTTGCAGGCTGCGGGCACCGGCGGGAACGCAGAGAAGCGTCAGGCTTTGCCCATAGCCGGCGGGACATACCACAGTCGTCTGTCGATGTTCCATGCGGCAGGGATGCGCCTATTCACGGTGCACACCGGCAGGCACACATGCACCTTGCAGGTCACGGCATATGGGCGCCCACGCATCTACCAACACACACCGGGCTGTGCAGAGCCCGCAATACAGCCCGCAACTACCCATTATGTCCCCGAAACCCTGCACTCATACTCGCAATCACTCAGCATACCTCAGGAACGCTGCGTCCACCACCTACTCCCCTACCTACCCAGCTCGTGCAGCACTGGGTCCTGCTCCACCACGTACCACCCGAGGGCCTTGGCGGGGGCCCAAGGGCTGCGCCGCTGGCCCTTCTTCCGCCCCTTGCCGCTGCCACTCCCGCCTCCTCCATCGGCGCCGTCCGCTCTCTCCTCCTTCTCCTCCTCCGCGTCCTCCTCCGCACCCCATACCAACAGCGGGCGTGCGGCGCATGGGCCCACAAGCGCCTCACGGCTCAGCTGCAAAGAGCAAGACAGGCGGGAGGTCCTTCGACCTGCCATGAGCAATGTCCCTGTCTCTCCGCCGCAGTGCTGAAAGGCATGGCCTGCAAGCGCTTGGTGCCCGCACCGATTATGGTTGCGCCCACCTACTACCGTGGCCCACCCACCCCACCCATCCACTGTTTCCGATTCCCCTTTGCGGCTTTGCCGTGACCCCACCCATCCACCCACCTGCACAGTGTGTCGCACCAGGTCCCGCGGTTTGGGCCGCCAGAGCTGCACGATAGTGCGAAACACGTCCTCACTCAGCTCGTCCTCCTCGTCCCCTTGGGGCTTACCCGCCCTGCCCCTCCCCCGCCTCCCGCCCCTGCCCCTGCCCCTGGCAGACCGGCCTGCCCGCGCCGCCCGTCCTCCATCCTGCTCTCCTTGCTGCTGCTGCCGCTGCTGCAGATCGAGCAGCAGGTCCCGCACAAACAGCACCCGCACCGCCTGCACCTCCCCCTTGCGCACGCTATACGAGTCCACGTACGACGCGCTGCCGTACTCTGCATTGTACGGCAACGCCCTGCCGTACTTCTCGCACGCCACCTGCGGCGACCTCGCCGCCCTCGCTCCCTTGCCGCCGGTCGCCACCCTCCCATCTTTGCCCGCAGTGGGCGCCGCAGGGCCTACCACAGACCCGCTTGCACGACCACCCACGGCGTCCACGCCACTGGCGGAGGCGCCAGGGCCCGGACCCGCCGTGTCCATCCCCTCCCGCAGCCGTCCGTCCTTCCACTCCGCCCAGCGGAACAGCTGCCGCTCCCCCTCCCCATGTCCCGCTGCGCCCACCTGCTGCTGCTGCTGCTCCTCAGCTGCATTTTGTCGTTCCCCCACGTACCTCCGGCTGACGGATAGCACCAGCGCCGGCCGCCACCACACCCGGCCCTCGCCGTCGCCGCGTCTTAGCTGCACCAGCTGCCCGTGCCGCAGCGCCTCCACATCCAGCTGCGCCTCCGCCGCCGGGAAGCCTTCCTGCTCCTGCGACGCAGCTGCAGGGGAGGGCGGGGCGGACGCATGCCCACGTGCAGCCGTGCCGTCGTTGTGGACGTCGTTGCAGTCTGGGTTGCTGGGAGGGTCTTCGCAGGCCGGCCGCACGCGGTCGCGGTGGTTGGGTACCACCTGCTTGCTGTGGGTTAGCTGGCTGTCCGTCGCGCCCCCGAGCTCCACCGTGACGTCCCTTGGCCCCACCCGTGTGGCCACGGCGCCCTGCAGCCAGTCGCACAGGTGAGGCCACCCCATCGGGCCTCCACCAGGCCAGCACACCTCCACCTCCCCTGACGCCACCTGTGTTTCTGCTGCCGCCCTGGCGGCCCCCGCGGCCCCCGACGCGGCAGCAGCCAGCGGCTGCCCCTTGGGCACCAACCTCTGCATGCCAATCCTCCGTAACCGCACGCCGTACTTCGTAACCAGCACCGTGTCATCGCCTCCACCCTCATCGCCCCCAGCCCCGTCTTCTGCGCCTTCTGGACCCGCCTCACCGTCCTCCGTCACAGTGGAGGGCGCAGGCTGCGGAGCCGGAGCCGGCGCGGGCGCGGGCGCGGGCGCGGGCGCGGGCGCGGGCGCGGGCGCGGGCGCGTCGCTCTCCGTCACGGTATCCCCCTCCGTAGCCGTGTCAGTCTCCGCATCTGTTTCGGGGGCTGCGTCAGGGGCCTCGGCCTCGGCATCCGCCACTCGCTGGCTATCTTCCGGCGCTGCTTGGGCGTCTCCCGCCGCAGCGGCAGCAGCCTCAGCAGCGGCGGCAGCCTCAGCAGCGGCGGCAGCCTCAGCAGCGGCCGCGGCGGCGGCCGCACCTAGGCCTCCTTCCGTGGGACCTGCAGGGCTGCCGGCCTCCTCCTGCTCCTCCTGCTCTTCCTGCTCCTGCTCCTTCCCTAGGCCCTTTTCCTTTCGCCGCTGGCCCCCCGCCGCCCCCTGCCGCCCTGCCACCCTGGCGCCTAGCACCTCCGTCCGTCCTGGCGCCAGGCCCGTCACCGCATTGGGCCCCTGCTGTCCCCCCTCCTCGTCCTCCTCTCCCTCCCCACTCTCGCCCTCCTGCCCCTGCCCCTCACCCCGCTGCTGCACCTCCTCCCCTGCCTCCCCCTCCGCACCCTCATCGTCAATGAAGCTGCTCTCATACACGCTGCCCTCTGTGTCGTCATCCTCCTCATCGTCCTCCTCACCCTCGCTCCCATCCCCACCCGTACCCTTGCCCTTGCCCCGCTTCCCCCCTGCTGCCTCTCCCCCACCACCCCCACGCCCCTCCACCTCTCCTGCCCTTCCATCACCCTGCCCCTTGCGCCCCCTCGCTGCCCCCTCCTGCCCGCCATCTTCCACACCCTCTCCCAGCTCCCCACGCTTCCCCGGCTCCTGCTGTCGCTGCTGCTCCCGCCGCTGCACCCTGGCCTCCCTCCGCGCCCGCAGCTCTGCCGCCGCCTGCCGCCCCCGCTCCGCCGCAGCCGCCTCGTCGGCGCAGCTCGCCAGCTCCAGCTGCAGCAGCAACCGCTCCACGTCCAATACGTCAGGTTCCAGCACGCTCACATACCTGCAATTGCGTCACGGTATAGAAACAAGAATGCGCAGCAGTTGCAGTTTCAGGGCTTTGGCTTTGGCTCGAGATGGCCAACGTACCACGTCCAACACGTCAGGCTCTACCCCAGGCATCCGCGCCAGGGGTGTGCAGAAATCACCCAAGAGCGTCGCTGCTCTCCAAGGCAGAACACCCAAGTTGCTAGCTCCGATAACACCTCTGCTCACCAAGCAAAGCGTTGCTTATCCTCAGCCAAGAACAACTCAGCCAAGAACAACTCTCGTGTTACCCGCCCAGGCTCAGCACACAACGAAGACGTCCCGATAGGGGATTCCAGTGACACCACCAGTAACCCTCGGACTCCCTCGCATCCCGTGGTCGTACAGCCCGTCACCCACTTTTTCTTCTCCCGCTCGAACTCCTGCTCGTTGTTGCAGTACGTGGTGGCCACCTCGCGGCACACCTTGGCCACCCGTGCCTGCCAGTGCGCCAGGTCCGACCGCCACGTGTCAGCCACGGTACGACGGGGGGCGGCGGCGGTGGCGCTGGTGCTGGCGGCGGCGGCTAACAGCGCAGCCTCGGCGGCGGCAGTGGCGGAGGTGTCGGTCTGCCGCGCCACGCGCCAGATATCCACCGCCGAGGCCTGTAGATTGGGTGTCAAGGCGGGACGCAAGTTGCGCTCAGCCGCCAGTACCACATGGCTTTGGGACGGCACGGCCTGGTTCGGCCACTGCCCCGGCCGCTTGCGCAAACCTGCTCGCCGCACACACACCAACCACCGACCATAGGGAGACTCTGAAGCACAGGCACGGACCGCTAACCGCTGCACGCTGCACGCCCATCCGCATACCACCTCAGCACTCCATCCTCCCCTCCCCAACTGCACCACCCACCATCATCTCCAGCCTGTCGTCCGAGGCCCGCCACCGCTCCCTCACAGCAGCCAGCTCCGCCTCCAGCGCCCCCAGCACACGTGCCATGGCGGCGGACGTGTAGCGCGCAGCGATGGCATCCTCGCGGGGGGCGCCGCCGGGGCCTGCGGTGCAGTACACAGGCAGGGGCGGCAATTCTACGCATGCTCAGGCCTAGCTGCAGCGCGTTTACGGCAAGGCCTAGGACAACGCGTGGGACCGTCTCCGCCGTACTCGCCCACCCACTCCCCACCACTTATGCCTTCGTGCGCCTGTGCAAATGCCCCCGCTCCCGCTCACCTGGCTGCCTGCGCACCAGCTCGCTCAGCAGCTCCGCCACCGTGTCCCCCAGCGCGTGCCGCCTCAGGCCCGCAGCCGCCAGGATGGCCGCCAGCCGCCCAGCCAGCGGACCGTCGTCCTGGTGCACGCCCACACTCCCGCTACCACCTGCTGCTGCTGCTGCTGCACCTCCATCCCCACCAGGACTGGCACCCTCGACTCCCGAAACCTGATGCGTTGTTATGCGGCCGCCGGCGGCATGGTGTCCGCCGCCGCCATTGCCGCCGCCACCACCACCACCGCCGCCGGCCGCCAGCCCCGCCGCCGCCGCCGCCGCCACCAGTCGCGGGTCGACCCTGATGCTGGCCGCCGCCTCCCCCTCGTCGTCCGCCGCCGTTGCGTCAAGGTCGTCTTCGCCGCCAGCGGCGGCGGCCGGCTGTGGGGCCTCGGCCCCGGCGGCCTCCTCCCCCTCGTCGGCGCTTTCGTACTCCACCTCCTCCTCCTCCTCCTCGTCCTCCTGCGGGGGACACGAGCACGCGCTGCAGTCAAAAGGACCCGATCCGGCTCGTTTTGATGGATGCTCGAGGTACCGGTATTGACACATCACCGGTATGAGCAGCACCCGGGCTAGTCAGGGACACGGCATTGCTGGGACATTGCCTCCGGTGGGCAACCCAGCGGGGCGGTCCAAGGGGGTCCTGCAGTACCCGGCACGCCGGCAGCAGCAAGCCCACGAGGTAAGTAGTTGCCCAGCATGTGTCTGGCATCACCCAGTCCCCATTCGCCCTACCGACAAAATGTTCTCCAGCTCCTCCTTGAAAACCTCATCGTCCTCCTCCTCCTGCTCGGGGGTCACACCCTCCCACGCCTGCGGCCCCGCACCGGCCGCGGGCCCGCCAGCCCTCGCCCCCAGCACCCCGCGCGCCACGAAGAAGCCGCCCGCAGCTGCCGCCGGCCCCCGCCCGCCGCCCCCTGCCGCGGCCTCCTCCTCATCATCAGAGGCGTCCTCGTCACCGTCCGGCCGGCGCAGGGGGTCTGCATGGAGGGGCGCATCCGCGTTCTGCAAGAAGAACTTGGTCATGTTGCTGCATGGGTGGCGCAACGGAGGGGGGCAAGGGCGCAGGAGCCCGCGGTTGACACAACAATACTGGCATGATACCGTCATGCAGACGCTTACGCAGACGCACCCGGCAGGCACCGCTTTATGAAAGCGCAACACACACACTTGGAGCCTTCCAACTCCTGTTGGCGATATGCTGCTGTTATCCCTCACTTGCATCGCTACACGCCATACACCTGCGCATGCTCCACATCCCCAGCACCCCCTTCCTGGACACGGTCATGAGTGGTACTTTTCTTTCTGTCTGCTTGTAAGGGATGCCGTACATCCCATTCCCGCATCGCATACCCCAACACACCTGCGCGTGCTCCACACCCCCAGCACCTCCTCCACGCCTCCACCCGGCAGCGGCCGCCGCAGCCGGGTGCTGTACTCGTACTGGCACCTGCACAGCGCACCCAGCCAACAAACGAGCTGTGTTCGCCCCGCCTCATTAGTTGGCCGTCATAGCGGACTGGCTCCTAAGCAGGGTCTGCTAGGATGCAGCGTGACTATGGGAGGTTTGAGAACAGCAAGTGGCAGGTGCGTCGCGAACAAGCAAGCTAAGGGCCCAGCACTTGTACCCGGTTGGTTGGCTGGCTGGTTGGTTGGTTGGTTGGTCTTACTGGTCAAGGATGGCGGGAGTGAGGCTGGGCCAGTCGCTGACCGCCTGGAGCTGCTGCACACGGCCTGAGGGCGGGGGGTTGCGATGAGGTTAACGCGTGAGAAGGACGTATAATGACAGTAAGGGAAGATTTACCTGGTGGTCACAGAGAGGAGAGCAGAGCAGCAACACAGCTGACACCATGCCCACCCAACTCAGCCAAACCAGAAAGAAGGGGACAGAGGGTGGGGACGGAGAGTACGACAAGGGTAAGGCACAGAGGCTACGGCTACAGGACGGAGCGCGCGTGCGCTGAGCACTGGCGCAACGCCCAGAAGGGAACGGTGCCCCTGAGGGGCCTCTCTCCAAGGAGCCAGGGCGTGCCCCACCCATGGCGCCCTGCTGGGCACACTGCAGTACTAAGCAGAACACATCCCAGAGGCCCTGAAGCCCCTCTTCCGAAGAGACCACCTTTGCAATGTAAGTAGCAATCCAAAATCACGAAGTACGCAGCCATTCCGAAACAGGCGCCCAACTCACTGGCCACGGCTGGCTGGACTCACCTCTTGGCTGCACACGACCGTAGAACCACGTTACCCCAACAAGCCCGTCCTTCTCCTCTTCCTCCTTTTCCTCCTCTTCCTCCTCTTCTCCCTCCTCTTCTCCCTCCTCCCCGCCGCCCTCCTCCCTCACTCCCTGCGCGCCCTCCTGCTGCGCCTCTCCCCCTAGGCTCATCCTCCTGAGGCCCTCCGCCAGGGGAGCCCCCTCCCCCTCCGGCTCCTCTGACGCGTCCCCGTCCGGCCCCAGCTCCTTCGCCGCGCGAGCTGCGGCTGCTGCCGCCACCCTGGCCGCTGCCGCCTCCGCCAGAGCCACGGCCGACACGTGTGCTGTCAGCAGCACCGCGGGAGGCGCTTGAGGCGGCTGCCCCTCCGCGTGCACCCCAGCCTCTGATTCAGTGGCCCTAAGGACTGGAACGCCGCCGACGCCAGCTGCAGCAGCACCCCCGACGGTATCACCACCAGCAGCAGCACCAGAAGGACCAGCCTGCTCTTCATCCTGCATCTCCTCGTCACGGTCGTGCTGTTGCTGCAGCTGCTGTTGTTGTTGTTGCTGCTGCTGCTGCTGCTCCGTAGCTCCATCCTCCATGGCTGCGTCCTGGACAACGTCATGGACAGCCCCGCTGGCCGCAGTAACAGACTGCGGCTGATGCTGTTCGTGATGGTGTTGCTGCTGGTGCTCCTGCTGCTGGTCGCCCTCCACACCCCTATCAGCAGCCGTCTCAACTCCGGCCTGCGTTGGGCCCACGGCTGTGACACGTGGCCGCTCCTGGTCGGCCACGGAGGGGACGCCTGGGTCCAAGGAAGTCGCAGCACCAGCAGCAGCGCCAGCGCTAGGAGCGCCAGCAGCAGCGCCATCCTCGGCACCCGCACCACGCTCTGCGGCATCTGGTCGTACACCCTGGGGTGTGTCAGCGCGCAAGACGCGGAACTGGCATGGGGGCACCTCGTCAGAGTCTGAGGACTCTGCGTCCGAGGTCACGCCAAAGTCCCCTTGCAGGCCTGTGACCCCGTCTTCGCCGACAGCAGCTGCGGGCCCAGCGCCTGCACCAGCATGTCCACTGTAAGCGTGCGCCGTGTCTGCAGCTGCGGCGTGCGCCGGGGCCTCGGCACGGGGCGGAAGGCGGGCATCGTCATCGCGGGGCTCCGAAGGCTGTCCGCTTGCTGGCGCGCCGGGACCCCCGGCGGGCCTTTCGTCTGCAAGCCGTCGCGCATACGACAGTACATCTGAGACTATGTCCGGCCGCTCATCGAACAACGCCTGGAGCTGCGAAAGCTGTGCGAAGGCCGGGTTGTCAGGGGCCAGCAGCTGCGAGAGGGCGCCCGCTGTTCTGGTAAGGTCTATGCAATGCTGAGCAAATTGTTGTAGAAATCCCATGCTTCCACTTCGCCAGGACCTTGCCTATGTCAAAGGGGATTGGTTCTGCTCCCCTCATCTCCACTCAGGTGGACGCGATAATCTCATGATGCAATTACAGGAAGTGATCAAATTATGGCAAATTGAATCCGAAAGCGTATGTGGCTGGAGAGCCGAACTGCTACGCGTGCTGTGGGTGACGCCGTGGCGCGCACTTGGCTGCATGGACCTTGCTTTCGCGTTTGAGGATTGGTTGTGTACAAGAAGTACTATGCCAACACAGAGCATATTCATGTCTCTTAGTTATGCCCTGCGTCTCCTTCCACCGCATCCGCCACTTTGTGCCCTGAATGCCACTCTTGCGCAGGCATCATGACCGCTGCACATACAGGGAGCACATACTACTTCAGCTGCGCATTTTAACGTTTGGGTGTTACTAAGCTGGTGTAGGAGCACCAATGGTGCGGACGAAGGTGGTGCCCCACCCGGTGGTGGACACCGCAGTCGTGGCGTTTGCCACCACAGGCCTTCTGGCCTACATGGCGGTCTGGGTTCTTGTGTACCCGGCATCTTGGAGGTGAGGCGCTCACCTGTCACCCCGTTAAGCCCTTAGCGCCCATCGAGCTCCATCAGTCCTGCCTTCCCTGCCCTCGAGCTCAAACCCAGCACCACTGCCCTCGCTCCTCCTGTACCCGACGCCCTAGCTACACTCCGATGCTCCTTTACCTGGTAACCCCCCAAAATGCCGGCCTGTGGGCCCACAAGCTCAACATTTAGGCCTGCACCTGACCGCTGACGCCCGGCCGGTATCATATTGATCCCACCTGCTCCCACCCAGGACCGGCTTGTGGCCACCCGACCACACAGCTCGCCTGGCACGCCTGGCAGGCCCCAGCCACATCCCCACGCCTGCCGACGTCTTCTCCAAGTACGCCGGCCACCCGCTCATCCGCTTCACCCACATCCTCCCATCGGGCGTGTGGTCCCTGTGCGGTGCCCTGCAGCTCAGCCCCCGCGCACGTGCCTCCTACCCACACCTGCACCGCCTATCGGGTAGGCTCATGCTGATATCTGCAGTGTTAGTAGCAGTAGGCTACATTGCTTTGGAAGCTGCGGGTCTGGCAACGGGGCAGGAAGAGGGAGAGAGCACAGCGTCCATGAGGGTGCTCATGGTCTGGTTTGTGGTAACCGGCTGGATGGCGTGGGTTAAGGCCAGGGGCAGGAGGTACAAGGAGCACCGGGCGTGGGCGCTAAGACACATCGCGAGCGGCGCGTGGCCCATTGTGCAGAGGGTGATCGTGATTTGTCTATCGGTTGTGGGGGAGGCGTTGGGGTGGGAGTACAGCAAGCGGCGGCGGCTGGAGGTGTTTGTACTGGCGGCGACGCTGGCGGTGGCGGTGACGTTCGTGGCCTGCGAGGTGCACCTGCGGGCGACTGCCCGCAATAGCAATCGTATAACAAGTAGCAGCGGCAGCAGCAGCGGTGGTAGCGGCGGTGTCAGCGGCGGCAACGGCTGCATTGACGGTGGTGTGGCGGACGTCCGCAGCAGGGGAGGGCGTGCTGCTCGTGTTGGAGAGGGGCCTGGGGCGAAGCCATGTGGTACCAAGGACGACTGACAGGACCCGGATGGAAGCTGCAACGCCCTTGCATGGAGCTGAGACAGACAGTGCCCTTTCACGTGTTTTTTGCGAGGCGTGGGTTCCAGTGTGCTGGACTGCATCCGCGTGAGGGTGTTGGGCACGTGGCCACGTGAGCACGGCACTTCAGCCTTGTCCAGCATGCCGTTTGGGTTTGACCACAAAAAGAGGCTCGGGAAGACAGGGCTCGGTGAGGAAGATTAATAGTGTGCTGTGCGGCTGGAAGGCGGCACGTGTGATAAGTTGAATGAAGGCGTCCCCGAGCGTGAATAAGGTACAAGCGTGAGCGCTTTTTGTAAGTGGGGCAGTCTTGAGTATCAGCGATTGGCGTGACGATTGGGCTGTTGGCTATCGCCGAACAGGCGAGCTGTACGGTGCGCAGGTGGGGCCCAACAGGGAATGTTAGCCTGCTAGGTGTCGGCCGGCGGGCTCCAGTGTCCCCAGTCCCTCTTGTGTACGTGTTACTGCCAGCGCAGGTGTGTCTTTCCTGTAACTAGAAGGGTTACTTGTTTGCCCTTGACAGGCAACAAGGTATGATGTGTTCCTACTCATGCTGGTGGTACGGTGGCCCTGAAGCAGAGGATACTGAGGGCTGGTGGGTGAACGCTAAACTTCTCAAGCACTCTTTGAGTGTTGGCAACCTACCATATGAATTTTACTATGATGCTGTTCCTGGAATGACCCGCTGCCCCGCGCTTTGGCATGATGCCAGCGAAACTGTGCCATGTCAGGGTTCTGCGAGACGGCAGACTGTGGGGGGAGGAGGGGGGGGGGGAGGACAGGGAAGGTTGGCTGTCGCCGGGTATGCCGACCTCGGTCATCTGACTTGCAGCCTAGCTCAGGGTTTTATTGGATAAAGACACGCCACGCAGGTAAGGATGATGCAGGCAGTGCCGAATGCGTGTCTTTTTTGGGATGCATTTCGCGGTCCGGGTGTGGGGTACTTCCAACGACTGACCCGTGGGCCCTTCAACTGTTTGGCTTGCAATTCAACGCAAAACACAGAAAACGCTCTTTCCTTTTTGATAGCTTACTGCAGGTTAATTCGTTCCTTAAAAATGTGGCTTTGTTGGCTCATCGACGCGGTATGACGCGACCTCCCTTGGAGCCGCGCCGCATCCCTGCGGGCCTCTCAATGCAATCGGGCCACTGCTTGAAAGGCAGGAAGCCGCTCATCAGTACTAAACCTTTGCTACCAGATACAAGTCAAGACGTAACACAACCACCATAAACTGCTGTTCAGTATCAAGTTTAACACCCCCTGTTTCGTAGCGGTCGGCGTCAGTTGCCAAGGATGGAGGGCGGTATCGACACCCTGCCGGTGGCTCCTCCGCCGCCTCCGCCCCATTACGAGAAGCAGCTGCACAAGGCAGTTAAGAAGGGGCACGACATCGGCAGCAGCCCGCTCGGGGTGAGTGCCGCACACGGAGCGGCCTTGACCGCTCGGAGCCTGACGCAAGCGTTGCGCAACGCCGCGTGCTTTGACGACAGGGCGGCGGTCTGGACATGCGCGCCGGCGTTTTCAAATGCAAATGAGCAACCTAGGCTTGGTTTCTGATACGCATTTTCAGGCCGGCCTTCCGCACGCCAGCGCACGCGCACCTCATAATTGGCTAACCGCACGATGGGCCGCCCCTTGCTACCCTCATGGTGTGTGTGTGACAAGGAGCTGCTCGTCGGGCCCCTCCACTTGCAATAGTTTCCACCTCAATCCGTCCTCTGTGCCCCCCGGCCTCTTCTGTTCACAGGACCTGACCCACATGCCCATGGGCGCCAAGTCCGACGCCGTCAACGGGCGGCTGGGCGCTGTGGCCATGGAGCCCGCCGGGGTGGCCAGTGACGTGGGTGTGGGGTAGGGGGCCGTGGGGTGTTTGGAGGCCGTGGGGTGTTTGGGGGGCGTGGGGTGCAAGGGGCTTTAGCGGTATACGGGGCGTTAAGAGAGCTTCAGGGGTTAGGGGGCGTGCGGGGTGTAAGGCTTGGGGTGTGCGGTGCAGGATACGGGGGTACGGTGGTAGGGAGCGGCCTTGCAAGCTGTGCGACAGTACAGACCGGCATCTCGTGCGCGTGCGGTTGTGCAAGTTGCGTAGCGTGCTTTCGGCTGTCGGACGCCCTCTTTTGCACACGCTGTTCGTCACCATAAAAGATAGCTTTAGGGCCTTCTGCCCAATCACCACGCGCCTTCCCTGGCACTCCCGCCCCAGATCCCTTGTCGGCAAGACAGCTTTCCATTTCTTTGTTGACTGGCCAATACACCCGCCGCAGGTCCCTGTGACCGGCATCCCCGAGTACCCCATCACGCTCAAGCACAAGCCGCCCGTGGACCTGGACAAGCACATGCCCAACCCAGGTACGACCCATGGGTCAGATCCCACCGTACTAAGCCGTGCCGCGACCCAAGCTGCTCATTGCTACCATTTGCGCACTTCCCATTCGTATGCTAGGTTCCGTTTGTGTTTCTACGGCATGCACACCTACCTGCGTGCCTGCTGGTGGACCTGAACAAGTTCATGCCCAACCCAGGTAGGACCCACGTGCCGGCTGTGCTGGCCTCACTCACTACCTCCACCACATGTCCATTTGTGCTGCGTTCCGTTGATCCTTCCGTCCACGGCTGACAGTCTGACACACCTGCCTGCCTGCGTGGGCGTTCCCCCTGCTCCCTATCCCACATATGCAGGCATGCCCCGCGCCAACCGGGCGGTGTCCAGGGAGAAGCCCGACGGCGACCCCCGCTCGCCGCCCAACCGCACCGTGCTGCAGCAGCACGTGGCGTTCTGGGACCGCGACAACGACGGCATCATCTTTCCCATCGATACGTTCGTGGGTGGGTGCATACTTGTCACACGGTGTGCCACGTGCAAGAAAGGCAAAACCCAGGCGCCATGCCAGGTGGACGCGTGCATGCTGTATGTAAAATCGCCAGCTCAGTGGCAGCTGCTCCATTGGTAGGGTCTCACGGCCTTCGCACCTTGCCGGTTGCCGCCCTTTCAGGTTCCTGCCCTTTGGCTGAACCTCTCCCCGCCCCTTCTGGGCGTTGACGCCACCTGGGCTTTGACCCCGCGGCCCGCTCATCGTTTTCTTTTTGAACGATATGTAATCACCCTCTCGCCACACCCTGCTCCCCCCTCGCCCCCTGGCCCCCTAGGCTTCCGCCGCCGGGGCTTCAACCTGCTGTTCAGGCCAAGGCAAATTCCAGGCGGCAATGCTGAATGTAACTTTCCTTGTTCCCCCCTTACCATCGTATCCCCCTTTCAGGCTTCCGCCGCCTGGGCTTCAACCTGCTCATCAGCCTGGCGGCCGTGCCCTTCATCCACGGCTCCTTCTCCTACCCCACGCTCAAGTCCTGGATCCCAGACCCCCGCTTCCCCATCTACCTGGACCAGATCCACCGCACCAAGCACGGCTCCGACAGCGAGGTACGGCAACCCACGCTTACCAACCCGCCTTGGAGCACGTTAAGATGTTCCTGTGCGGCGTTTCCACGGCGCGTTGCACGAGCTGAGCGGTGCGGCTGAGTGCTTGGGTGCCCAACAGCCCTTGTTGCTGCAGTGGTCCTTGCCTTGCGTGCTTGCCTTGCCATCCACATGGGTTGTGCGCCGCATGGGTTGTGCAACAGGTCCGACAGCGAGGCGTGTGACGGGAGACTCCCGCACCTGTCGCACCCACCGCTCCGCATCTTGCACCTTGGCGTGCTGACTTGTTGCCCTACACCCCAGAGAACAGCGCACATGAGGAGCTATGTCGTGCAGAGGCTGTGTGCATGAAATGTCTCACAGCGCTGGTATTGGCCAGGTGCTGGTTGCGGCATCCGCGCACCGGTAGTACCGTACCGGTGGCCATTTATGCCGCCGCCGGCCACCTTGTGCCGTCAAGTAAATGCCACTAGGTTCCATTCAGCTAGGTGTGGGCACGCTAGCGACAGCGTGTCTATGGATTGATACGCGCTGTGTCCGCACTTTCGTACGGCCCTGCAGACTTTCGACACGGAGGGCCGCTTCGTGCCGGAGAAGTTCGAGGAGGTGAGCCGCGGCCGGAACGTGCCTCGATACACCGTGCGTGCAATGTTGCTTTTCCTGCAGACGGCAGTGTGACTGTCGAAGCAGCAGCTGTGCACCAGGTGTATGCGTGCATGCGATGCTGCATGCCTGCATCCGTCGCATCCCCAGCGCTACAGCACGTGCGTGCCGTCCAATGCCCTGCACCCATGCGGTACCTGTACATTACATCCTTAACTGCCGCGGCCCCCTTACATACATGCATGCAGATCTTCTCCAAGTACGACCGCGAGAACAAGGGCGGCCTGGCGTGGAAGGACATCCAGGAGATGGTCTACTCCAACATGAACATCATGGACCCCACGGGCTGGTGCGTTGGGACTAGACTGGTGCACGGCAATAGCTCGTAGACCCCAAGGAGCCTTCTTAAACAAAAGGATCATGGACCCTACAGGCTCGTGGGTTGGGACTTGGATGCCAATCTGCCCCCAGACGGGCACGCTGCCGGAAGTTGCTTGCCTAGCTGTGTCAACCGCATCCTTGGGAATGCGACCCGCGTTGCACTGCACTCGTGCCGTTCCCCCCTCCCCACACACGTGTCCCTGCGCCTCCGCATTCCTTTCTACACGCCCGATGCCCCTGCCCTGCTCACCTAAACCCACATACCCGCCTTCTTACTAACTGCAGGATCGCCGAGCGGCTGGAGTGGTGGGTTACCTACGCGCTGCTGCGCGACCACCGGGGTTTGGTGTCAAAGGAGAAGGTGAGACCAACGGGGTGTACGAGGTGGCAGGCTGGTTGCCGTAGACAGTGGCGTGGACGTATGGCTTTGGAAGGCTGCAGACGGAGGGGCCAGGGTGGCACGGAAATTGGAGCGACCGTGGCCTGGTGATTAAGGAGGTAGTGCGCACGATGGCGTCTTTGGGTGTTTGCAGTCGAGGTGCTGGCGCACGAGTTTGGAAGGGCTGTGCGTGCATGTATTCGGGTTGCTGACATGTTTACTTGGAAGGAATGTGCATGCACACAGTACCGGCCAGGGGGAGGTGTGCGCAGCGAGACCTGGTAGGACGCAGGGACTGTGGTGGTGGGCTGAGTGCCGTACGACACCGGCATTGCAGCACGACTGTTGGCTGGCTGTACGGTACCGGTATGTGAGCACATGGGTCGGAATAGCGTTAGTTTGTTGGATGAGTGTGCGCCAGCGAGCGCCACTTTTGTATCTGTAAGTTGTGGGGGGAGCAGCTATGCAACAGGGGAGGGACTCGCCACACTGCTGCCATCTTGCGCTCGTACTCGTAACCTCTCCTTACCACGTTATGCCGCACGCCACGCTGCCATACCTGAACCTACTCACCACGCTGCTGTTACCCTACGCCACAACCCCCAGGTCCGCTCCCTGTACGACGGCACCATTTTCGAGGTGGTGGCCAAGGAGGTGGAGGAGCGCAAGCAGCGCAGCAGCAACTACAAGATCGAGTAAGGCCTTAAGGGGCAGCATGATTCTGCAAGGGCCGCCTTCTTTCCCCTGGCACAACAGGACTTGGGCCTTTGATGCGTTGCAGCCCATTGAGCAATGAGGGATTTCGGTGGTTGTAGGGTTTAAGGCCGTCCTCAAGGAGGCCTGCCTTTCCAGACGATGTCATGTGGGTATGGGTGTACGGGCAGGCGTGACATTCTTGGCAGATGCCGGATCTTGCGGATTGTTAGCCAGGAGGCTGGCGGAGGGATGAGCGGTTGTTGTTGGTTCGTTGAAAACAACTTGACCCCAAATGCATACGCATGCATCGAGTTATGTGGTAGGTTAAGGCCTACAGCAGTGCCTGGGGGACATTCCCTCGTCGTCGCTGAAGGTCACTTTGCGCAAGTGAACAATGGGCTGAGCAGTTGTGTGCCAAGGAGTTAGCAATCCATTGCTACGTTTACACATCATGCATTGCTTGTTGCATGCTAGACACATTGGTCCTGGACAGGGTGGTTTCTTGAGCGGTCAGCAGTGCTGCTGCAAAAGCAGGGGGAGGGTAGAAGGTGGAGAAGCGCAGCGAAGCAGTTGACCTCAGTGCACGGAGGAGGAGATGGACGACAAGAACGTGGCAAGGCTGTATCATGCACAAGCCATACGAGTGGCATGCGTTGTAACAAGTGGCCAACTCGCAACGGCTTCTTGCAGTCTCCCCACGGTCCAAAACCCACATGCGCAGCTGCCCCCAGGCAGCTGCGACTGTGCGAGCTGCCCACTAGCTCCACTGCAAGATGCGCGCCGTGATCTGCAAGGCATCATTCGGCGAACAGTCCCACGCAACTCTTACTGTAATCCAAGGCCTGTAACATAGCATACATATCAAAGCTCTGCAGCTGCAGCAGTATTACATGGGTTTGCATGGGTGCATCCTCCCCTAGTACTGCAGACACGTGTGACCCCTGCGACGTGCAACGCCGGTGTGCAGCACTCCACTTCAAGGCATATCACCCCGAATATAACAAAGAAGGAACACCAGCGTGACATGCGATTAATCGTACTGTGAAGGGTTCGCGGGACCATCCCACACCTCTCACATCGGTACAAGTACACCGACGACAGGCAGCTCGTGGTTTCAATGCCGAGGCAACGACAGCGAATAGTCTTTTGTGACTGCTACGATTGCGTCGACAGGCCGCAGCAGCCGTCCCTTTCATCGGAACAGCTCGATGCCGCGACAGCGGTGGCTCGACAGGAGCCACCGCCCAAGGCCCTGATCATCTACGCTACCGGGATGGTCTCTTCCTCTGACGGTCTCACAAACCTGGAGGCCTGCACGCTGCCGCATTGCGACATGGTTGTCCGCGACGGCAACCTGGGCATGCTTGCCGTCAGGAAGCAGCCCCAGGACAGCAACGAAAACCAGGGTAAGTCCCCATGATACCCCTAGGATTGCTGGAATGTGCAGCATAAGTCACAGTTGCACACCGTCAAAGGGACAGCTGCACACCACGCAGCTGCAGGGTTACAGTGACCGTGTGGCCCCGTAACCCGGCCCAGGCGGAGGGCTGGAGCAGCAATGCCCACGGGCAGCCATCTGCCAGCTGAGCAATGCAGCAATGAACGTGCATGGCCATGCATGCAGGCGCTTTGCTGCCACCGGCTGTGAGCGAGCTGGCGCAGCTGCTCGGGGTGTATCAGGTGGGGGGGGCGGGGATTACCGTTCGGCAGGGCTGGGATGCGGACGCGGAGCAAGGGGCAGAACCCCGCCTACATGTCTGCAGGTTTGCTCTGTTGTCTACTTACCCCTGTGTACTGTGACGCAAGGTTGAGCGCTGTGCTACAATGGACGGTCCGTTGCTGTGTCGTAAATGCCTGCACGCAGGATGCCGTCCGGCAGGCAAAGGCGCAGGCCAGCGGCGCGGGAGGTGGCAGCTCGGAGCAGGACCTGCCCAGCGTGGCAGCTAGGTGGGTGACAAGGGCTGTCGGGTGTGCCCAAGGACGAGGCAACGCTGCCCTGCAGGGAGGCGTGTGCGCTCCCTGGAGCGCCTACCGTACGCAGCCTCCCGCTGCCCAGTGTACGGCGCTTGAGCAGCCTTGGCCGAATGACGCCTCCCATTGCCAGTGCAAGACCGAGGGAATGCCCATTGTGCCGAGGAGCGCATCTACGATGTGCCTACGTCACGGCCGCTTGCTCTTGTTTGTCGTGGGCTTGGAGGTACGCCGCCTCCACAACTCCGCCACATGCCCCCTTCAACTGCCTGACGTCTTTCGCACATACCCTTCCCCGTGGTGTGCGCCCCGTCCTGTGGTGTGCGCCCTCCAGGTTCAAGGGCCTGCAGGGCGCCTTCGCGTCCACCAGCCCCTCCGCCTGCCGCCTGGCCCAGCGCACGGGCATGGCGCTGTGCGGCCGGCTGTGCGTGGGGGCAGCGGGCACGGCCGCAGGGGCAGAGGCCGGCGCAGGGGCAATAGGTGCATCGGCGGGGGGAGCGGCGCCAGGAGGTCTGAGGGTGCCGGACGCAAAATCGTACGCGGCAGCTGCCGCGGAGGAGCTAGGTGGGTGTGTGGGGCGGCGGGAGGGTGGAGGCAATAATGCGTGACCCTTGTACTCCCGCAAAGCAGCACCGCGAAAATGCAAACCGTGCCAAGATGCTCTCCTTATCTTGGTATGTGCGCGACTGTTGACTCATTGTAGACTCCAGGCTCTTTATGGCAAATAAGATAGCGAGTCATGTGCCTTATCGCCGTGCCCAGGTGCTGCTGAGGGCGGCAGCGGGAGGGACCTGCTGCTGCTGCACTTCGACCTCGGGGACCTGAGGGCGGGGGCAGCGGCAGGAGCGGCAGCGCCGAAAGCGGCAGCAGCGGCAGCAGCAAGAGGGGGAGGAGGAGGAGATGCACTCCAAGCGGAGGACGGGCAGGCAAGTGGCGGTGCTGCTGCTGCTGCCAGTGCTGCCAGTGCTGCTGCGCCTCAGATCTCGGCCGAGGACGCCCTGTGGGATGCTGGGTGTGAGGCCCTGGAGTGGCTGGATGCACTGCTCAAGGCCCTGCTGTCCATACCAGGTGAGATCTGAGCATGGGATGTAACTGATACTTACAATACGTACTGGCCAGTATACAATACGTACTTACCTGGTGCCGCAAGTCATGTACGGTGCGCACTGTTGCGTGCAGCGCGCCACTCCTGCAATCCAGCTAACATATCACTTCTGCACCCTGCCTCCGTCTCGCAGCCATCCGCGAGCGCACCCTCCTGGTCTTCGCCCTCAGCCCCGCCGGCCAACCGCTACCTTCCCAACCGTCTACAACATTCACAACCGCCGCCGGGTCACTGCTACAGCCCGGCGGCGCCGCCATCGACCCCGCAGCCGCCGTCGTCACCCCCGTCAGCGCCGCGCAGGTCGGCCGCGCTGGCATTGCCGCCGCCGCCACCGCCGCCGCCGCCGCGGCGCGCGGGCCCTTTGCCGTACTCGACACGGACGAGCTCCCGCTCGTACGGCGTCCCGTACAGTCGTACCAGATGCTTGGCATGGAGGCGGTGGATGTGGACCCGGCGGCGCCTGTGCTGGTGGCACGGCGGCTGCCTGGGGTTGTACGGCGGGACCGGGCGCAGAAGATGACGTGGCGGGAGGCGGCTGCGGCGGGCGGGCAGGGGGCTGTACTGCTGGACAGGCTGCTGCCCGAAGTGGCGTACAAACTGGCGCGAGCTCCCAAGTACGGCGCGTGAGGTGCATGTGAGCAGCGGGTGTGTGGTATGCTTCGAATTAGGAAGCCGAGAAGAACGTTAGGCCCTCTCGCAGGCATTTGGCGAGGCCGACGTGCTGCTATGCAGTCCACCCACTGGTGATTACGCAAAAGGTTTGTTGAGAGGAGCCGATGTATGGAGCAGAGATAGCAAAAGCGACTCGGAACGGCCATCCGGACGTACATCTACAGGTTTGTTCAGCCGCCTTTCCAATGTCATGATGGGTTAGGTGATGAGTAATCATCACCTCCAATGGACGTGCGGCAACGCGTGGTCTGGGTTTGGTCTGGTACTGATGGCCTGTGTGGACGGGCTGACTGAAGAGGAGCGATGCCTTGGGGCTCACCCGGGCAGGCGGTGATGGATAGCAGAGTTTTGGATGCACGGACTTTTGACACGGTCAGGTTGCTTGCAGTCGGACCCTACCTTCTGCGCTTGCCGGTTGCAGGGGGGCATGCTGTAGGGGGACCACGCCCTTGGGGCGCATCCTGAGGGCTACGGGCGGCGCACTGTGCCGTGTGTCCGGCACTGAATGTGTAGCATGGTGGTGCTGCATGGTGAACCATGCCATGGCGGAAGACAGAGGAAGGGGTACGGGAGTGTACGGTTTGTGCACCTCCGTCCCCCATGGGTTGTAACATGGGAGCAGCACTTGCCTCACAAGGAAAAGTATTGTTGAAGTATGTATTGGCAGTTATCGTGCTGCGAGATGTAGGGCTGCAGCAACCTACCTTGACCAAGACTGCGGACTGCTGCGACTAGCAGCTGCTCCGCCCGTGTGGCAGGACAACATGCTAGCTCCAAACCTGGATGAAATCCTCGCCTATTTCGTTAGGTGAGTCAACTTACTAGCGATGTCCCGGATCCCACACCTTTGTTACGCTTTCTGTCGTCAACATATTGCGTCCTACCCTTGCCCGACGCTGCAGTGCGGCTTGTCTTCTTTTTATCATCCGAACTCTGAAGGATGTCCTCGTTTGGGGTGGAGGTCTCGCCTGGCAGTCGCCGCTGCTCATGTTCGCGTCCGGAGTACTTTTCGCGTTCGCCTTCATGGCTATCTCAGTCGCAGCAGCGTTCTTTTTCTTGACAAAAAAGTACCGCCCTGAAGCTGAGGGCAGCAGGGGCCGATCACAGGCCTCGGCGGGGACACGGAACAACAGATGGGGCCGTGGGTCAAGGGGTTGGCCCAAATCAACCGCATCGGAGCAACTGGTGGACTGGCAGCCTGGAGCCGTGCGCTTGGGCACCTTCTCAGGTAGGGGAAATGAAGGGGTGGCGAGGGACACTCCTCGACCGTCAGCCCCTGGGTGGACCTGTGAGTGGACCTGCGAGGGCATGTCCGTGCCCTTCCGGAACCAGTACCTATCTCAAGGACAGCTCGCTAAGCTAGTGGGCATATCACGCGCTTCATGCATTAACCCTCCTCAGGCAAGGTCTGGCTGGTGCCGGCGACGCTATGGGACCGAGGGCAGGTGTGCCAGGAGTGGCCACCTCCCACCGTGGGGCCGGCGGCAGTTGCCCGCAGCTTCCACGCCACGCTGCTCTCCGCTGCGGACCGTGCAGCAGACCCAGGAGCCTTAGGGACAGCTGGCAAGGCGGCAGGCAGCAAGGGAGGCGGCCTTGGCGCGGGCAAGGCGGCACCAGGCGCAGCTGGCGGCGGTGCAGGGGACACGGATGCTGACGGTGGCGACCCAGCGCCACCAGGGGCGGTGCTGGTGCTGGCACCTGACCTGACCAACCCCGGGAGGAGGCGCGGCAAGGGGGTGGGTATACCTCTGCGTGGCGCGGCTTCTTGTTCTGGCGCCCTGGTCAGCGCAAGCCGAAAATGCATGTCGGGGAGGGGGGACGTGCAACACAGCTACTGACCACAGGATGCAAGACGCACGGCAACGTAGAGAGCTAGCCCATGCTATACCTCCTTTTATACCGACTGGTATATGATGCCGTCATGTGGGGACACGCTGTCTGTGTACAGGCCGAGGACGCAAACCTGCTGCTGCAGCTGTACCTGGAGGGAGTGCACGTGGACCTCATCAGCGATGCCCTTGGGAGCAGGTGGGTCAGAGGCTGGTTAGACACTTGACAGTAGGCGAGAAGAACGATGCGCGCTGTACGTCGGGTCGCAGGTCACAGGGCACTTTACGTCCTAACCGCGATGGAATGCCGCGGTATAGACCTATCGGTAACCCTGCCTCGCCTTGTCGACCTCTCCAGGGTCATGTGGTGCCAGCGTTGCCCCATCGAGCTGAGCCATCCTTCGCGGCCCCTACTGTACGGAGAGACCAGGCTCTACCTCTTCTCGGAGTCCCGTGAGTGCACCGTGGTTCTGGGGCCAAGTCTGGGGCCACATGGCCCTGAGTACAACAAATTTGCACGTTTCAAGTTGTCGCAGCTGAAGGAACCAACTGCGTGCCCCAGCCTAGCTGGTGTACCGCAGCTTGCTTCTCCACGTCGCTTGGCGCATCCACAACCCTGCCCCGTGCCTGTTCCCCCGTGTGCAGCTGCGGCCAAGGAGCAGTGGTACACGGCGCTGCAGTCCGCCGTGGCGCCCTCCTCCGTGGTGGCCGTCACGCAGGCCCTGTACTCGGCATTCTGCGCCCACATGAGCGCCGCGGGCCTGGCGGCAGACCCCCCGCTGCCGCCCGTCACGCACCAGCCGCTGCCCCCGCCCGTGCAGACCTGGTGGCAGCGGGTGCGGCAGAGCATGCAGCCGCAGGGGCCCAAGGGGATAGGCGGCGACAAAGGGGCGCAGAAGGGCGGGCAAGAGGTTAAGGGGGCTGCGAAAGGCAAGGATGACGGCAAGGAGGGGAAGGGGCAGAAGGGCGGGGCGCCTGCGGAGGGCGTGAAGGGCGGCGGGGCACAGCAGCAGGCGCAGAAGCAGGGCAGGAAGGCTTCGGAGGGAGGGGTTAAGGAGCAAGGGCAGGGCGGGCAGAAGGCAGACGGCAAGCGCGCCGGAGCCGCCGACGCGTCCAGCGCCGCTGCAGCATCGCGGCCGCCGAGGCGCAACCCGTTTGCCTTCCTGCTCTTCGGCCGCGGCGCTCGCAAGCGCAACGACCAGCCCCCTGCCACCCCGTCCGCCTCCGCCCCCGCCACCCAGCCTACCCCGGACGGCGCCAGCCCCCGGCCCCAGCCCAAAGACGCACCCCTAGACGCCCCCGTACTGGCTCAGCGGGAGGGCAGCGTTACCGGTGCGCCGCCGGTTTTGGGGCCAGGGCCCGCACCAATCGCAGGCCCCGCATCGCCCGGGCACAATGGTCTAGTACGGCCGCTGGCAGCTCTCCGCTCCCCGGCGGTCTCCCGCCTCAGGCTGGACCACCAGAACGCCCCCACGCCGCCGGGGGCCTCCCCTGCATCCAGCCGCCGCTCGCTGCTGCCCGACCCAGATCACCCCGGGCTGGGCGCAGGCTCCTTCAACAAGCAGCGCAGCTTCGGCGGCCTAGGAATTGCACGTGGCGAGCCCGAGGGCGAACCCGAACCGGAGCCAGACTACACAGCGGCTACGGATCTGTTCCAGGCCAGTCGGCCCTTCGCTCCGGGACCAACCGAAGGCCTCGCGCCTGCGCTGTCACTGTACGGCGGCTCGAATGACTCGCCCACTGGGCGTCGGAGGCTTAGCAGCAGCGACGGTGGGAGCCTGGGCCTGGTTGAGGGAGCCGGGGTCGAGGACATTGCTGCCCCTGAAGCTGCTGTGGTTGCAGCGCCTGCTACGGCAGGGGAGGCGCTTGACTTTATGGGCGCGGACCCGTTTGGCACGATCACGGGAGCAGCGGCCGCGGCCGCGGCGGCTGCCGCCGCGGCGGCACAGCAGGCCTCCCGCCGCGCAAACGACCTATACGACGACTCCAATCCAACTGACGTCCAGACCACCACGTCGTTCGCCATCCAGCTCGATCCACAGCCTGCTATTGCGGTTGCCACTGTCGCCACCAGCACGCCCGCCCCAGCCGGCAGCAGCACAGACCCCAACAGTATATCGCAATCTCAGTCTCCGGTTGCAGTCGCCGTCTCTACCACCGCCATTGCCCTCGCGCCGGGCCCTGCCAGCCCTGCCCCCGCGGACAGCAGCACCCCACACCCCGGCCCTCTTGCCGCTGCCAGAGGGGACGGCGGCTCCCATCCGCCTCTACAAGCAGCGCCATCGGCCGACCTCGCCGGGTTTGGGCCCGCTCTTGTGGCCTTGCCCTCACTGCCTGTGGACAGGGTGGACAGCTCCCGGCTTCTGTCCCCAGCGGCCAGCAAGGCGGGCCCCAGCTTCACCGGCTGGTCCCGAGCCGGGCAGGGCCAGGCATCGGGACTCGGGGGCGGAGGACGGGATGCTTCTGCAGGCTTCGCCACCGTGCTTGAGGAGGACGGGGAGGGAGAGAGGCCAGGGCAAGGCGGGCTCGGAGATCCGGAGGTGTCTCTTGCGGTGCCGTTGCTAGGCTCGTCGCCGGGCAAGCACGCCGGCGGGGCAGCATCGGCAGGCAACGGCGGCGAGCTAGGGGACGTGGCCGAGGCGGACGCGGGGGACGACGCAGGCCTCCCTGTGCCGCCGCTGCACCACTCCGACTCCCCAACGGGGCTAGCTGGCAGCGACTCGCCCCCGCTGCTGCTGGCGCCCCACTGCCCCCTGCCGCTGCCGCCGTCCCTCTCGCCCACACGCCCGCTGCTCCAGGCGTGCCCGGGGCAGCCCCCGCCTTCGGGTCCGCTCTCTGCCTCCAAGAGGCTGCTCAGCACCAGCATGCCCGACCTGCAGGCAGCCGCCGCCAGCTCGGAACTGCTCCGCAACAGCAGCGCACAGCTGGCTGAAGCAATGGCGGAGGGCGGCGCCGTGGCCAGCAGCACCGCAAGTGCTACCGATGGGGATGCCTCCTTGACCCTGTGGGGGGCTCGGCAGGAGCTGCAGTCCCGCCGCTGGGCCGTGCAGAGCGAGAGAGCTCCTGCTTTGGGCCTTGCTAACCAGGCGCCTGCGGAGTCTGCGGGTGCGAGTGTACGGCAGTTGCAGGAAGCTGCCCGCAGGTCCCTTGACCAGCTGGTGCGGCCGGCTGGCGGTGGCAAGGCGGGCCCGGATGGGCTTGGGTCTAGGTCGGCTGCAGGGGGGCCCGGCGGTGCTGTGCCACATATCGTGAGCAAGCAGGACCTCAAGCGGATGCAGCGGGAGGAGCAGGAACGGGCAAAGCAGGTGGGGAAGGTGGCCACGGACAAGACCGTGTTGCTCAGAGGCTACGTGTGTTGCACCGCGACTCATGTCGGCCCTAGCAGTGCAAGGAATTGCCGTGTGGCCCGTAACGCACATGGTGTAGGCCTACTTAACGCTGCCTTGTTCAGCACTGACGGCTTATGTTTGACCGCATACGCGATGCAGGAGGCGCACCGGGCAAAGGGCGCGGCGCGTGCGCAGGAGGCAGCCCGCCGTGTCGCAGAGCGAGCAGCGGCTGAAGCGCGGAAGAACGAGGAGCGCGCCGCAAAGCTGCGCAGCAGGATGGAGGAGCAGGAGCGAAAGGCCAGCCAGCAGAGCGAGAGGGCGAAGTTGGTGAGCACACAGCACCGCCCACCATTGCCCGCTGTGTGCAGCTGGTGGCTGAGACCGCCAGGCCACCTGTTGAGCGCACAGCACCGTCTGCACTTGCTCGCTGTACCAAACTGGTGCCTGAGCCGCCGGTCCACCTGCCGAGCGCACTTTGCACCAATCCGCTGCCTTGGGCAACATGCTTCCTGCTGCCTACCTGTCATGCTCATTCGCGTACTGGCCAACCTGGTGCATCCGTCTTCGCTTGCATGCAGGGGTCCGACCGCCTGCGATCGCATATGCGCTCTTCCAGCGCCCTGTCGCTACAAGACCTGGAGGCGGCCGCCGCCATAGTGGCCGGCGCAGGCCCCGGCGCCGGCTCTGCTCGGGGCCGGGGCGCTGTGCCTGCCACCTCCACCCCCACCTCACCGCGTAACAGCCTCGCGAAGTCGGCTGGCTCAAACCCCTTCGCCGATGCACGCCCGGGCGTTGAGCGCAGCGCCACCGGTCCCGCCGGCCCCAACGGACTCTTGTCGCCTTTCGACTCCGAGTTTGCGGTGAAGGGAGAGCCAAAGCTGGTAGGGGCTGATGATGTCGACAGCGGTGGCGCGGGAGGCATGGCGCCAGCAGAACCGCCGCCGCCGCTGCCACCACCGCTGCCGCACGCGGTACCTGGGCCGCCGCCTGTCCCGCCAACGCAGGGTAGGTGGTCGGACAGTCATGCTTTGTGCGCCGGTGCAGAGCAAACCGCAGCCACCTTGTTACGACTACAATGGGAAGGATGCGATTATTGGGCTCGGGGAGTGTGAGGGTTTTGCGGGTTACCTGCGGGCTAATACACCTCATGCTGCTGCCCTGTCCGCAGCCCCAGCGGCGCTGGTGGATCTGCTGCACGGCCTCAACATGGTGCTGCTGCGCATCGGCTTCGAGCTGCTGCGCCGGAGCGGCTTCGTGCGCTGGCTCCGAAACCTCATACAGGTCAACCCCGTGCACAACTTTGCCAGTTGCATGTGCCGTGCCGGCCCCTACCTTGTACCTGCCTCACTAGCCTAAAACGTGTCACATATGTGCTGTACTACTTACACCGTGTGGTTGGATCACATCCTATTTGCCAGCACTGTGTTTCCTTCCAATGTGTTTTATCCTGACCACCCTGTTGTTGCAGTCCAAGCTGGACAAGGCGCCGCGTCCCGGCTTCCTGCACGGCCTGCGCATGGTGGAGTTCGACATGGGCTGCACGGCGCCGCAGCTGCGGGATGTGCGCGCCGTGGCAGGTATGGGGCGGGTACCATGCCGCTGCCCATCGTGGTTGTCGTGTGTCCGGTAAACTCAAGCCCCGCATGGAGAATGTCAGCTTGGTTGCAGGTGTTGCACATGAGCTTATTCTCGCACCGAGGGCCGAGTGCAGACGACGGCACATAGCTTTGCTTCGTTGGGAGCTTGTATGCTTCGTATGCTGTCGGTAGCAACCCATCGCATACCACTGGGCCGTGGCTTGGTCTTGCTTGAGGAAGGCACCTCACTTCCACTCATTGCGCCCCAGGCCCGATGAACTGCGGCCCCGGCAGCATGTCGTGGCCGCAGCTTGCCCTCAGCGTGTCCTGGGTGGGCAACGCGCGCGCCGTCATCGCGACCAAGATTGACTTCGACCTGGCCGGCCGCTTCGACACGTCAAAGTAAGTCGCCGGACATGACACGTCACTGCAGCATTCATCGCAACCAGCATAGCAGGCGGGCACGGCCTGAATGGCACATGCGCCGGTGTGTATTTGGCATGGATGTCTTTGGAACTAACGCGGCTCGGTCTTTTATCCACGTTCACCATGACCCGTTGCAAAGCAACTATATCCTCAATTCGGTATCCCCTTGTCCTTCACCGGCCATGCAGGCCTCCGCACGATCCCTCGCTCACATCAAGCGCCTCCGCAAGCGCCCCCAACCTGGCGGCGGCGGCGGCAGCAGCAGCAACAGCCCCACCGAAAGCTACAACACCAGCACCGCCCTCCTCCGGGCTGGCTGGCACGCCCAACTCCTCCCCCCGTGGCAGCACGTACGGCGGCAGCGTGTCAGGCGTGGCCACAGCCCCGCCAGTCCTCAGCATGCCAACTGTACCCCACAGTGGGGAAGCCCCGCCCTCCCGCCGCGGCCGCGGAAGCGAGCCAGGCTCCCAGCACGGCCTCGTCTCAACCTCTGGGTCACCGCTACGTGGGGTCAGCCCAGCGAGGTCCGTGGCGGGCTTGGAGCGAGAGGCCGGCGGCGACCATGCCGCGCTGAGCGCCGCCGTCACGGCAGCCGCCACCGCCGCCGGCGTCGACGACAAGCTCCTGGCGGAGGCGGCGGGCGCAGCCGTCGCCGCCGCTGCGAAAGACGCCGCCGAGGCCGTCGTCGCCGCGTCTGCCGCTGCGGTCGCCGCAAAGGACAAGGAGGATAAGGAGCGGGACAAGGAGAAGGGCGGGGGCAGGTCGTGGTGGAACTTTGTGCCGTTCTTCTCGCTGCTGCGCAAGACGGGCCAGGCGCTGGCGTCGCACGTGGCGGGCTCGCTGAGCGGCACGCCGGTGGAGGTGCGCGTGGACGCCACGCGCTTCGAGGGCACGCTGCTGCTGTGGCTGGCGCCGCCACCCAGCGACAAGTGAGCGAGTTGCAGGGGATGTTGGCGGAGCGTGGGTACGCGGGATCCTCAGGGTGCAATAACGCGGGTTAGCAGCGGGGCAGTGTCTCGGAATGGCGGACGTGGGTACAGGGGCCGACCATTGCTGGCCATGGGTGGACGTTCCGCCATTTCGCGCTTACGCCTCTCGTCCGCGCTTTCCCGCAGGCTGTGGCTGAGCTTCGCCGAGCCGCCCCGCATGCAGTTCCTGGTGCGCCCCCGCGTGGGCAGCCGGCTGCTGGCCAACCGCATGGTGCTGGGGCGCCTGTCGGACTTCATCCGATCCAAGGTCAGTGCCCTTGGGGTCCCCGCTAGCAACCGGACGCTGTGCGTGGCTCTACTGGTTTGCTGCCTCACCTTTCCATCAAACTTCTCTTTGCACATTGTACACAAGGCAGTGTGGCTTTGGGCCTTCTGACGCCTTCCAATCCCACCCGGTCCACGTGCCACAAGGTGACGGACGGCCTGGCCCGCGTGCTGGTGTTCCCCGCCTGCGTGGCCATCCCCATGGGCAACCTGCTGCTGGGGGTGCACTGCGCCGAGGAGGCGGTGGCGCCGCTGGCCAGCCTGCCGCTGGACGTGCCCCTGCGGCCCATGCCCCCCGAGCCGCTGCCGCCGCAGCCAGCAAAGGGCGCCAAGGGCAAGGACGCCGGGGGCAAGGGCAAGGAGGCGGAGGCCAAGCAGGAGGCAGCGAGGAAGGCGGTGCTGGAGGCGGCGGGGCGGGGCCTGGGGACCAGTGAGAGCGACCCGCTGCCGGCGGGGAAGCGACGGGCGTCCAGCGGGGGAATGTTGGCGGCGGCGGCGGCAGCAGCGGCGGCAGCGGTTCCAGGTACTGGTCCGGAGGCGGACTGGGAGAGCGAGGCACCGGAAGGCAGCACACCAAGGTACGATGGCGACCGGCTAGGTCCGGGCCCTTGTGTACAGCAGCTTGTAACCTGTAACCGTCAGACATGTCTACCTGCCACTCACGCTCAGACGCTCTGCTGTAAGCAGTCTGAAACAAAGCATACCGCGATTGCGTGTCCCCACACGTCCTGCTTGTCCTTGTGCAGGGCGACCGCCATGCCGGACCGCCGCGGTGCGCCCGCCGCCACCGCGCGGCCTCCGCGGCCGCCCCTACCCGCCCACGCCTCCACCGGCAGCCTGCTGGGCCCCTTCAGCGCCGGTTCCAACGCCCGGGGCGCAGTCTCCGCCAGCACCTCCGCCCTACCCAGCGGGGCTCCCAGCCGCAGCAACCTCGGCACCGCCCCAGGGGCCACCAACCTCGCCGCATCAGCTCCCGGCGGCGGCAGTGCCAGGTCCATCCTCACGCGGCACAGCTACCACGGAGACTCCCCTGCACAGGGGTCCAGCCCCGTGCCGTCACCCGCCCTCAAACCCATCCGGACCTCAGCTGACAGGACACGGCTTGGCCAGGAATCAACCACAGGTGCTGCTGCTGCTGCCGGCGGCGGCGGCCGCGCCAGCGGCACCGCCACCCCTCCCACCACACCGTACACATCCTCCGTATTCGCGTCGGCGGCAGCCCTGGCTTCCGCTCTGGCAGCAAGCGCCTCGGACCCGGAAGCATCCCTGACCCAGGCCACGTTGTCGGCTGCAGCTAGGGTCGCGGTCAGCACCAGCAACTCGCTGCTGGAGGCGGCCGCCAAGGTCGCTCGCCAGTCCGCCGCAGGCCCTAGCCCGCTGGACTTGTCACCCAGGGGCTCAATATCTGACGCAGACGATGTGCGCCTTGGGGACAGTGACGAGGACGAGGAAGGTGCGGAGCACCGGCAGCAGCGGCGGCGCAGGGGGGTCGGGTTTGCTGGTAATAGGGACGTGGCGGCTGACGAAGGGGCGGATGACGAGGTTGGTTCGCAGCTGAGTGGCATGTCCTACCCCATCCATGTGCGTGGCAGCGATGGGAGCGGCGCAGGGGGTACGTCTGGCGGCGGCGGGGAGGGCAGCCTAGGCGGAGCAGCGGCTGAAGAACAGCTTATGCGGCGAAGCCTGAACGCGGCATTGGGCCAGGAGGGCAAGGGTGAGAGTAAGGAGCAGGGGGACAGGCGTGGTGCACAGCCGTTGCGCAGGTCTGGGGGCCGCTTCGGGGCGCTGCTGGGGGCAGCGGGAATGGTCGCTCGGGGAGTGGGCAGTGCTGGAGGGGCGGGTGTGCGGGTCGTGGGCGCCTTGGTGGCCCAGGCGGTCCTGCGGCCGGTGGTGAACGCTGGGGAGCGGGCTGCGGTGACTGTGGCAGCTGAGCAGCAGCAGCAGCAGCGGCAGCAGCAGCAGGAGGACGAGCAAGGGCAGCAGGAGCAGCCCCGTTTTGACGCGCAGGGCTTGGAGGCGAGCCCACAGGGGGATGCTGGTGGCGCAGGGGCGCAGGCGGGCGGGCACCGGGAGGTGCTTACAGCTGAGCAAGGCGATGATGGCCTGTGCGACTACGCAGATAAAGAGGAGTTGGACTGAGCCGTGCTGTTGCTTGGCGGTTGTGCGTGACCACGGTACGCTAAGGGGGCTGCAGACTTTGTTGCCTGTGAAGTTGTTGTGCTTGGCACGGGTGCACTGGCTGCATTGAGCGATTGTACAGATTTTGCCGAACTGGACGTTGTGGGCTTTGCGCAGAGCCAGCTAGCGAGCATGCTATAGCATAGGATTTGCAGTCCTTCACGGCGGCGGCATGGGTTTTGTATCTGGCCATAGTAACCACGTAACGAAAGGTGAAGACTGGGGCCCTGGACTGGGGCACCCTCATGTTGTCGTTTATAAATGCATGGCACAATGCTGCTCCGTGAGCCTGCCATTCTATGTATGCATTGGTAGCTATAGAGGTGGATGCCCAAGGCCAATGGTCGTCGAAGCCTTCGCGTCTTCCCCCCGCCAGTGCCCCCATACGTTGCCGTTGGTTGATGAAGGTTAGGCATGGCACACAGCCGACGGCTGACCAAGTGACTCACGCCCTGTGGGGCTTGCATGATTGTGAGTCTGACGGTGCAAAAAGCGATAACTTAACGCGAAATTTGGGGTATGGGGAATGAGCAAGATCAAGGAGTCAAGCGCCATCTGTGTGACACAGGCCTTCGGAGAGGACCGCATGGCAACGCGATCACTGTACAGGTGGACCCGGGTATTCCGGGTCACCTGGCGTTGGTTGCAACGCAGTAAAACTTGCCGAAGGCGATTTGCCCTGGGATTTATCGTACGGACTGACCCATGGGTACACTGAGTCCCCCCGCCAAGCCGCACTGGCAGAAGCCTCTCCAAGTATACGTACGCCAAGCTTGAGATGACCCACTGCTGGTTATCCCGTTTCCGGCTTTGAGGGGGTATTCCGGGTCAGGCGCCAGTGAGCGCCAAGAGCGCGCCGTTCCCACCGTAGCGGCCGTATGCTACTGTCATACGCCTGTTGAGGCTGTCAAGCTATGCAGAACCGGTGTAGGCCGTTCCTCGGCTTGCTCCGACAGCCATCGCGACTTTCCAAGAGGATGCGCTTCTGCCCCACCCTGAACACTCTCCGGAACTGCACCGCCTTGCTATACACACTTCCATTACTGTTATGTAGCGTTTGCGGTCGCCCTTATGCACTGTGATTGGCTTGGAGCACCGTGGCGCCTGCACGAGTCCTGGCGCGCGACTGCCGGGTTATGTGCATTCCGCACGACTGCGGTGTTAGCGCTTTTAATACATCTATATACATTCATGTTTCATTATGGCGTTGATCCCCCGCCCGGTTTTTGAGTCTCGCCCCCAATCGGCAACCCTGCTTGGCGCTCGCGGGTCAGTAGTCGCACTGAGGGACAAACCACGTGCTTCCAGGGGTCTATCAATTGAAATCAATCAAAGTCCATATAAAGATGCTTTGGGTAAAGGCGCAGAATATTGGGCCCATCGGGCAATTATTTCTGCCGCCTGACCCGGATCACCCCCTGACCCGGAATACCCGGGTCCACCTGTACGGCAGGATGGCGCGTCGCAGCATGGCGCAGGTGCCGCGCCTACCTGGCTCATTGCTTGCCCACTGTTTCAGCAACTATCTAACTTTCAATTGTTGCTTATATCGGGCACAACTCCCTCGCGACATAACACGCATTTGTCACTTTTGAAAAGACAGCGACAGCGATGGACGTAAAGCACCTGGCTCGCTCTCTTGGAGTAACTCAACAAACTGTTATAAATCGTGCATCAGAGCTTCTGAGGCTCCTTAAGCTTCAAGCTCCTGGCAGCCTTGGACAGGTTAGACAGCATGCCGCCCGAGCCTGTCCAGGGCCTCAGTTGAAACGCAATTTACCATAAGAGCTATTGAAACGTTTTTTACGCAGGGCGAGATATGTAGGCCGGCGGTATGCCTCGAGCTGGCGTGCCAAACGTGGGTGCATCGCGCGAGGGCGGACTGCTTGCCAGGGCGCCGCACCGTGTGATGCGATGACTAATGTGCTCTGACAACAATGTCTCTGCAGAACGCCAGGCAGCAGCTTGCCTCATCGCGATCAGTTCATCCGGTTCAGCTGCTCGCCGCCCAAGGTGTACAACGAGACGTTCACACGGGTTCAACGCCTCCTGGATCTTCGCCCCGCGCTGGACCTTGAGCAGCTAGTCACGCTCTTCGGGTAAGTGCCAGTCCTAGTGTGCACAGTGGTGCAGGTGCGCAGCTGCGCACGTGGTCGACAGTGCGCGGTATTGACCCCTGTGGCACGTGCTGCCTCACCCTCGCAGGTGCACACAGCTGCAAACACGCGTGCAAGAGCTGCTCCGGGCATACAGGGTCCGCTTTGCAGAGCAGCTGAACGCCAGTGGACGAAGTCAGATGGACTTCAGCCGCCCAGTCTTCCTGGCGGCGGCGTTTGCGCTCACGGCCCGGAAACACCGTGCCAAGGCAAGCTCATGTGGTCATGTCCTACTTCTGACGCAGTTCTCTTGCGAGGGCAGTGTATGCGTGAGCTGCTCTTCTTGTCCTTCCATCAACTTTGAAGCTCCTTTCGTTGACATCCTAACACACCTTGTGCGACGCCCAGGTGGACCGGGCGTTGCTGCTGACCAAGATGGGCCTGACCCGTCAGGAGCTGGTGGGCACCATGGAGGACATGGAGCAGCGCTGCGGGGACCTGCTGGCGGACAAGGACAGCGACAAGGCGGCCAAGGGAGGGGAGGCGACGGCCAAGGGCCGCAGCGCAGCCCGGAAAGGGCGCAAGGCTGGGGCCGGCGGGTGGGTCGCGAGGGTATGATCTACCGGTATGTGCTGTGCCAAGTTGGTAGGCATCTAAGGCGTAGACAGCCGAGAGTAGGAGTAGAGAAGTTGACCTGATGTCCAGCTGTGTAGCTGGTAAACGTATGCCTGCATCCCATCGTTCATGCCATGCAGGGAGGGAGGCAGCGAAGACGAGGATGCGACAGCCGGCCTACCGGGGAGAAGGGTGAGAGTTAACGTGGTGTTGGCGCAACTGCTCAGGTTCATGGATCATCACAGTGCGGCACACAGCTTTTGACACAGGGCTCTTATGAAATTGCTTCATGGGATAGGACTGAATAAATCCCACCGTGTCGTGCAGGACGCTGAGACCGCTGCCGTGGAGGATCTGATGCTGGTGCTGACGGGGAAGCAACGCCCGGCAGCAGCAGGCGGTGACGGGCCCAGCGGCAACTGCGGCAGCAAGCGGCGAGCAACTGCTGGCGGCAGCACCCGCAGCAAGCGGGCCGGGAGGGGGACGGGGGAGGCGGGTGG
>VFQN01001434.1_pt1 | contig 40017 bp, 66 predicted proteins | sample 3512371 | NCBI WGS metagenome assembly VFQN01 (sample SAMN10412370, study PRJNA504923) | tailings metagenome | isolation source: Replicate 2 from Balatoc abandoned mine | place: Philippines: Itogon, Benguet | collected 2017-08-28
GAGCCGGGGACGGGAAACCTAGTGCACGCACGCGCATCTCCATCAGCCCAGCCACCGGCCAATGGCCCTACCTACGCAATCCGGCCAAACCAGCCGCTTTAGACTACGCTACTGGAGCTTCGCGGACCTTGCGCGCCGGCCAGCTTGCCGGCGCCGCGCTATGGGAGCTGGAGCAGCAGGCGGACCTCAATTACAGTGGGTCGAACTACTTCTTCCCGTACTTTTACTACTACTACCCCCTCTACCTCGCGTTACTAGTACTTTGTCCCCCCCCCCCCCCCCCCGCTGCCCGCACCCACCGGCGCCGTGGCCAGGCCGCTGTTGAGGTCGTTGAGCGCGGGCTTCCCCAGCACGCTGCTGCTGGCCGTGAGGTCCAGCAGGTCGTCCACCACCTGGGGACGTGCATGGACACGCAGGCGCCAGCGTCACCACACCGCCGCCCCCGTGGCTGTACAACGCCGCCGCTGCTGCCCGCGAAACCGTCAAGTGCGCGGCATCAATACCCTTGCGCAGGTTTGCGTGCCCGTGCCAACAGTGGGAGGACACCCTTGCAAGGCCATTTGACCATGTTGACCGTACGTGCTGGAAGCCGCCAACATCTCGCCTGCTCTCAGCTTGCCATGGCCCCAGACAGCGGTCTAGGCCTGCCTTCGCGTACTGGCCCCCCATCCCTTTGGCCGTTCCTCGTCCTCCAGCGCTCTCACAACCCGTCGTTGCTGCCATCTGCGCCCACAGCTGCCCCCCCCCCACGCACCTGGAAGGCGATGCCCAGGTGCCGCCCGTAGCTCCACGCCATGTCGCACACCTGCAGCACATCCGAGGACATACATTCAGCTGGTGAGCCACCGACGTGCAGAAAAATTGCCTACCGCCCCCAGCCCCAGCCCCAAGCCCGCGGGCGTCGCTGGGCCTCTTGACGTCAGCCTGAACACCTTGCCGCGTGCTACCTTCGACCCCTGCGCCGCTACCTGCCTCCAGGGCGTTAATGCGTCTCCCGCCACCTCCACCCCTTTCTGCCGCCCACCTGCGGTCCCGCCCCCGACAGGATGGCGATGCAGCGCGCGCTGTTGGCCATGAGGCTGGCCGTCTTGCAGTACGTCTTGGCCAGGTAGTGCTCCAGGTCCAACAGCTGCTCGTCCGTGGCGGTCATCTGGCGGGGCCGCGGGCGGGAGGGGGATTGGGTGTCTGGGGGTCATGACGTGTACCGGTGCAGCAAACCGCGGACAAGGGGCGTGTAGGTGTCGCCAAACCACCCCAGCGTGGTGGCAGTGCCGGCCGCTGGTGCAGCCCATGGTGCTACGCGCAACTGAGTCTTCGTCCGCAAGTACGGCTGCAGGGAAGCCAGCCGCACTAGCCTATGGTGCGGCCTGTCCGGGCCTCCGTGGCGTTGCTGGTGCAACACCCTGCGCCCCTCCCGAACTCCCGCAGCCCGCCCAGCGAGCCTGGCGAAGTAGGTCGGGCCCACCTCTGCCTGCACAACCCCATACCCCGCACCTGCATGATCTCCCCCGACACCAGGTGCTCCAGCACTTGAGACATGAGCTCCACGCACTCGGGGTTGCGCAGTGCCGCCAGGGTCACCGACGCGCGGGCGAGCAAGAAGTCCCCCGCCAGGATCGCCGTCTTGTTGCCCATAATGCTGTTCACCGATACAACGCCTCGCCTGGTCTGCGCGTCGTCAATCACGTCGTCGTGCAGCAGGCTGGCAACATGAATAAGCTCTGCAATTTCCGCCAGGCGCTGCTGCCTCCTCCGCAGCTCGCTTATGTGCTCTGCTGGCGGACGAAGGTCCACTTGTAGGTTATCGGGTGATGGAGCGGACGGCGACAGCGCTGACGACATTAACATGATCAGGGTAGGTCGCAGCCGCTTGCCCTCTATCCCCCGCCGGAAGAAGTAATCGGCCGCTGCCTTTAATTTGGGTATCCCTGTCGACACGCTATGCCGTAGGCGTTCTGACACCACTTCCACCTCCTGCTGCACCACGCTGAAGGGGTCGACACGCCGTTCTTGCCCAACCTCGGCCCACGTCTGCACGCCCAGTGAGCGGGCTCAGTGACTGCAACACCAATATCGTAATGCAAGAAGAAAACTTGCACACCTGGATGAAGCCTTGAGGCACCGCTGCTGTCAAAAAGCGTCTCCGCAACCCTCGCCCCTGCGCGGAGTTGTGCAGAGTTTACCGCCAGGAACCGCTGCTGCACCGCTACGCGTAGTTGTTGTTGAATGTCGCACCATCTCGAGGCATAGTGAAGAGCTGGAGGTTGAGCAGGCAGCAGAAGCCCCAACATCGGTGAGTGATGATACAACTGTTGACACTCTGCTGCGGGCCGAGGACGCTGCCCCCACCGTTCCCGCAGCTAACAATCCCGTCCTGCAAACTGCCTTTCGTAGGCTCATTATGGCTGCCTCGCCGCCCGCTCAAGGCAGCAGTATTAGGTAAACTGCGCCACGCTCAAGGTTGCTTAGATGTATTTTGCGTGTAATATCGTTAGAGTCTGTATGGTCACACGCATAGCTGATGGTGAGCTTGACTCAGCACCTAAACGTGCCCCGCGCAGCATGGCGTCACGGGAGACCTCGATCGAGCCCCCTGCGCACATGGGTAATAGCACACGTGTCCTGCGCAGCTTAGCAATGCCTAGCTTTTCATGACTGTACTCGCCCTATCATGCACGGCGCCTCACATTTTTGCACAGGTTAACTTACATAACGGTCAGACGGCTATGTGTTGAGTGTAGGGTCCTTGGCTCATGAGCCGTGCTCAGTGGTTCACCTCAGCTACCTACTGTTACCCAGCCTTCCCGTCCCGAGACGCTCTGCATGTTTGGCTAGAACAGCCGTCCCCAACCTTGATTCGTCACTGCGGGCACCCAATCGCCACTCCACCTTGACAATTGAGGTATGGGCACGTGGCCTCTGGAGCTAGCTGTTGCATGTGGGCCGTGCACGCGGAACACGACATGCAGCATGCGGACCTGTCTGGACCTGTTCCTGCGTGTATCTACGTACTCGTTGCATCTACAGTACAGTCCTGCCTCTCCTGACAAACGCACTCCTGCGACCTGCCCGACAGCACGCCTAAAACACGTCGCGCAGGCCGTGGCACCCTCAAGCCTTCAAAAGACCTGCAACGGGCACGGGTGCACGTACCCAAGCAAGTGCCTGATGAGGAGTACCTACGATGCGCCACAGCACTCCGCAACGGCTAACACAGTACTCGGGCGCAACGCCCCGCTAGGCTTCCTCATCCGGCACCCCGTCAATGTTGAGCGTAGACACTAGCTCCGCCGCCCGCTGCCGCTCCGCCTCCGCCTGCCGCAGCAGCTGCTCCTGCCGCCGCTGGTGCGGGCTCACCGCCGGTTTGGGCGGCAAGCTGTTGCAAAACCGCACAAACGTCGGCGAGTCCTTCATGGACCTGAAGTACGTGGGTTCGTCCTCCACCCGGGCCGGTGCCCCCATGACCAGGCTGCGGTCCCCCGCCCGCCCCAGGCCCCGGTAGCTGTCCTGGCCCACGCGGACCTTGCGCCCCAACTGGGATTCGAATTGCGCTTCTTTGTCCGACTCCCGTAGCCCTGTGATGCCGTCGGGTCTCCCCAGGCGCGGGAGGGGCGGCTCCGGCAGGGAGCCGGCGGGGCGGAACTTGACGTCATCGGGCGCAGGCCGGGTGCCGCGGGGGTGGGGCGGGGCGCCGTAGGGTTCGGGGATGGCGCGTTTGCCCTCGGGCCTGGAGGAAGTGGACCATGGATGGGTAAATGGCAGAATTGGCGGAATTGCACGTGCGCATGGCATGTGGGACTGATGCTGTCGGTGGGCGAAGCACATGCATGAAGAACCTATCCGGTTGGTGGATTAGCCACACTCATACCGGTGCGGCGCAGCAGCATTCAGCCTGCACGAAGCCCCAGCTGCAGCTGGTCTCGCAGCTGGTCGTGCTCGCCGTGGTACCACCCCAACCCCGTGCCACCTACTTGTCTGGTCGCACAGGATCCGCGAGCGGCCGCAGCGTTCTCCGGTACGCCGCCCCGTCCTCCCCCTGCTGCACTGTCCGCCGAGCGTAGTAGGAGCTGTGCCCCCCGACCACGGACGGCTCCGCGTAGCTGCTTGAGCACGGCTGCTCCAAATGCCGCCTGGGGGCAGCAGGGAAGGAGCTTCTTGAATGCCCCAGCCATTGGCTTGGCTGTCAACGGATCGGCTGCACGCCATGGTGCTACACGGAGCCGTGGTGGCTGCCCCCTGGCCAACCGCCCCCACCTAAAAGACGGCTAACACAAACACCGCCCGGCACGTGCATGGGAGCGGTACGACAGCCACATGGCGCGTCCATGGGTACGTACGTGCTGGTACTCACGCAGTACAGCTGGCCAAGGCAGTAGTACCTATGCCGAGGGTGCCCGCTCGTGGCCAGGCAGCCAACCCATGCCACCTCATCTACCTGGCAAACACACTTCTACTCAGCACTCACCGTATAGGTGGATCCCGTACTGGAGCTGCTGCTTCCCAGTTGTTGAAGCCCCCTGTCCCAGAGAACTGGGAGGTAGGGCCTGCTGCGTGGCGCCTACCGGCGTCGCAAAAGTTGGACCTCCACGACGGTGAGCTGCCCCTTACTTCTCCGTACAGCCCTGCTGATGATACGCAGCTGCAGAAGAATGGAAGTGGGTCTCGCGTCATTGGCTGCCCTGAAGCGGCAAGCGTCGTCCATGCCCTGCGGCCTGACGAGCAACCCGAACACTCACGCAGGGCCTTCTGCAGGTTGTAGACAGTCTTTTACACTAGACATAGCTAGGAGTGTTTGCGTAGTGGTATGTGTTGTTCTTCTCTCTCTTCTTCAACAGCGGGCCTCCGCCGATGATGTTGAACACCAGCTATGTGCGCAGGGACTCAGCTATGTGCGCATACGTCAATCGCACAATTTATTCGGTACAGGCCACGGTATACGCGTCGTTTGGTGATACGTATTGACTGTGCCTTTCGACAGGCCTTGTAAAACAACTCGAGACGTGCACAGCCCTTTGCACCGACGCGTGCAACTTAAGTATTCTTGATTGCATATTACACATAGAAGCATTGCACTGCATGATTTGCAGCATTGAGGCTGTCGTACGGGAACCACTCGGACCGCCGGAAGCAGCAAGGGTGAGTGCGTCTACAACCAGGGATACTATGAGGCGGGCTTGGGGCAGGGTGGGGTTACGCAGTTGTGGGCGACGCGCGGTAGCCAAGAACGCTAGGACGTGGGGTAGGGCAGGGGTAGAAGTAGGGTAGAAGCAGGGGAAGCGCAGGGGAGACTTGCAGACGCTAGGACCTAGGACACCTGCTAGGACAAGGCAAGGGGATCCTATTCCCTGTGCAAGGGACAGGTATGGCATGAGATGCGGGCATTGCATCACCCGGTGCGGCTTCAGTTAGCTGCTGCACCGCAATGAGTTGGTGTGGGCAATTGCATCCTGTTGGGCCGCATACACGTGGCACAGGACGGCCCCGCGGGAGCATCGCTCTTCCCTGCAGGGGCAATGTGTTCTGTCGAGGCGCCTTCCACAATAATTTACAGCTTAATGAACTGTGTTGCTTGCCGTTTTCGACTCGACCGATGCTGGCGCGTTTCGACAAGCCCTCGCCTCTTTTCCCCCTCCGTCAACCGTCCGCACCGCATCTTCCGCGGAACCTGAACGGCCACCGGCAGGCAGCATCAAAGTCTTGCAATGACCGGGAAAGCCGCAGCACGTGAGTCTAACCAGTCCAAGCTTACAGTAGGGCTACTATACAAGCCTTGGCCTTTCCAGCCTTGTGAAGACGGTGAAAGCGAAGGCGCAATAGTTTCAGTATTAACAAATACATACAGCAACATGCGCGCGACGTTGCTGTACTGCAACACTGGCTCTTGGAGCGGGCCCACGCCCAACGCACCAGCAAGGCCAGGAACACGCCCCACCCCCTACCCCAACTGGACGTCTACTGACCAACGCGACTGCAGACCTAGACCCTCAACCTAACGCCCTTATGCTCACGCCTACGCCACTCGGTCCTGCAGGGGGCGGCTGGTGTCGTGCCGCTCGCGGATGCGTGTGGAGAACCGGGAGCTGGTTGTAGGCGATGCGGTGGCAATGGTCAACTTTGCCCTGTACAAGCAGGTGTGTCAAGGCTCTGGATGATGAGTAACGTGTGCAATTTGATACAGTGCAGTAAAACCTCCCTTGCAACTGCTTGCAACGGCGGCTGGGCGCCCTGCTGGTGTTGTGGACTCGACTGCCGATAACGTGTGCGTATGCTTACCAGTGCACCACGTGCCCTGCACCAGCGCTCACCCTGCTGGCCTCATGGCACGACTTCTCTTGCGCTACTCAACGCCCTCCTGCGGCTTCATCAGCCGCTCTTGGCTCCGCCTGATCCCATCCGCAAATCCCTTTCTGGCGCTGCCCTACCTGCTACCACTTACCACTGTATTGCCCCTCGCTGGCAACCCCAGATCGCCAGCATCGTCCTCGCACCGGACTTTCCCGGCTGGCTGGCGCCTGTGTCCTTCTCATGGACCCGCTTCGGGGAGTTCTGCGGCCTCACCGCCACCCTCACAGGTGAGGGGCACCACACCCTACCATGCTGCTCAAGCATGTCCTCGGCATCGCCACCTCCCATCCCTAGCGCCCCCTGCAACACCGCGCCGCCACCGTCTACAGCCTTGTCTTGTTGCACTGCACGACGGCTACAAAGCTCCAAAGCCTCTTAGCCGTTTTGACGGCCGTGAAGTACGCTATGTGAGGGAATCATGCTGTGGGCGTGCGCACGTGTCTCCGCCCGCAGGCACGTGGGTGGCCGCGGGCCTGCTGGTGGGCGCGTACCGCACCTCCTCCACCTCGGACCTGCCCAGCGCGCTGCGTGTGGCAAGCCTCACGTGGCTCATCGCAATGCCGGTGGCGGCGGCGCAGCTGGTGCTGGCCACGGCGGTGGAGAGCCGGTGGGGCGGGACAGGGGGGAGGGAGCATGCTTGAGCTGGCCCCATGGGCCAGGGGAGGGCAGGGATGCCGGAGTGGCGGCGTGTGCGCATACAGAGCCGCGGCCTGCCTCCTTGCCGTCATGTGACTTAGTGTTGTCCAGCGGGGGTACCAGTTGGTAATTCTTCCGGCATCCGCGCGCATGCGACCAAGCGGCGTTTGCCTGTTCGCTGTGCTCTGCCTTTCGCCGTTCCTGCGTGCATGTGCCCTCACCACCCGGAGACGGATAAGCGCTTGCCGCTGCATTGTATCTCATGCGCATCGTGCAAATTGGCGCTCCCTCGAGGCAAAGCGGGCCTCAAAGGGGCATACTCGCATGTACCCACCCCACCGTGCCGCCTGCTTGCACTTCCAATCAGAACTGCACTTACTGAGCCTGTAGAGGATGCACCCCTGCTTACGCGCCCCGCCGCCCAGCTCGCTGGTGGGCGACATTGACTTCGCGTCCGCCATGCCGCTGGCGGCACGTGGCATCGGGGAGCCGTTCGTGACGGCCTCGGGGGTGCTGGCGCTCATGACGCTGTGGCGCTGCGTGTACGCGCTGTACCTGGACCCCTTCTCGCTCAAGGGGCTGGGCTTCAGGCGGAACCAGTTCCTGCGGGACCTGTACAGGTGTGATGCGAATGCGGTGTGGGATGCAGGCATAACAAGCCTGAGACAGGCGTAAGCGGGCAGGATCAGGAGACTGGGTGCGGCAAGGCGAAGTAGACAGGTGGCGTGTCGGTGGCCGAGATCGCTGGCGCCGCTGCTGCGTCGCCGCTGGGGCACTTAGCTGAAAGAGAAATAGAAAGCCGGAACCTGTATAGGTGTGCCTGAGGGCGGGGGCAGGGTTAGGTGCGGAGGCGGGGGTGGTGGGCAGGGCCCCGTCATGTACTCAATGGAAAGCTGCGGTGGTGGGCGCTTGTGCTCAGTGTATGCTGTGTGGTGTACATGTACGGCCACACCCGTCGCTGCGGCAGCGGATGGGAGGGTGCGCTACAGGGTCATGTGCGGGCTGCCAGATTGATGGATTAAAGACCAAGGCTCTGAATGAGTGCGTAAAAGTTTCACCTGCGGGAGCGCAGGGCGTGGCGAGGGCTGCAGGAGAGACTGGGGTGGTTTGGGGCACCACCTGGTTGGCGCGACACGACCAGCACACTTGACGACTTGCACTTGGCGTCACACGGCGCCAGCCGGTTTGGGTATGGCTAACTCACTCCTGCACACTGGTGAGTACACATTTTGCAACCTCCTGCTTCACTTGCCTTGCGCTGCAGCTTCCGAGAGGCCTTGCTGATGGTCACACTCATGGCCGGCATCGGGTCGGTGTCGCTGCAGGTGGGTACCGGCAGAGCACGGGTACACGCTTCCATGCGGCACGCACGCGCCACGGGAGCATGTTCCGTTAAAACGTGCATGGTACCGGGATCACTCCAGAAAGCGTGGCGAGCCCCACAATGACTGCAAGCACGGGCACCGATGGCTTACCGAGAGGTGGATGCCGGCACATGGCTGTTGCACCAAATGTTGCTGTGTGCTACTACCTGGTCGGGCGTGTTGGTTATGTGATGTACCCTGCACGAGTAGCCATGCTGCGACACTGGTTGAGTGGTTGTTACGGGTTGCTGGTATGCTGCTCGACATCACCCCTAACGTGCGCCCGGCTGTTGCCACCCCTCCCTCCTCGTAGGTCGTCCAGGCACTGGATGCCTTGGTCTCAGCAAACCATTGACTGATTCACGCCGCAAGTAAGGGCAGCAGCGCAGCACACGGTTTTGCAATGGCAAGAGCGGTCAAATGCGGGACTCAGGGATACCTTGGCAAGGATGGCGCATGTCAAGATTTAAATTGCAAGAGCTGCGGTTCAGCTTTTCGGTTGCATCGGGCCCGTTTGCTTAAGATGCCCGTAGGGTACCCGTATTTAGGTCCGGCCAAAGCCTGGATGTGAGCAGATCTGGGTTTGGGGTCACAAGCGCTGTGGCGACGGTTAGCGTCACTTAGCGGGACGGCACGTGTTACGCTGACACTGATCTTGACACATCTATGCGCTTACGACTCAAGATGTTGCCGAGCTTCCGTTGTGGATGGTTTTGGGTGGAGAGCGAAGACTGTGAGGGTGATAGGGGGCACCCCAAGTGCCGTACGGGCATTAGTCAGCAGACTTGGTACCATGGCAGACTGGCAGACTGTTGTGCAACCGATACGAAGTTGATTGATGTATTTGCACCGACGTAAATGCACATGTGCAAACATAGTAAGTCGTGTTGTTTTGGCTGGCAGAGGCCTATTCCTAGCAAGTGACATGGTAGCCTTGCCCGCCCTGTCGGTCCCCAACCCACCACCTGACCGCCGACCTGACTGTACCACGCCAACTTGTAACATGGTGCGTTGCCTGCCCTGTCGGTTCCCAACCCACCATACCACCAAGTCCTTGTCTTTGACGCACCCCTGCAGTGCCACGCACGGAGCTGGTTGAGCAGCTTTACTGCTCTAGGATATAACAAGCTGACCGGAGGCGTTGAGGGTGCTAGCGCTGGAATACCTGTTGTGCATTCGGCCCTGGCGCGGAACACGGTTCGGACCCGCGACAGGGCAAGCTGCCCTGTTGCATAGCGTGTAACACTGATGGTGGCTGTGCTCATCCAAGGAGGCGCTCGCCGAAGGGAGTTCAGGAAAACGAGTAGCGTGGTAGCGTGGGGGACACTGGGGGGCTGGGCAGGGGAGGCACGATGGAACGTGGGCGATAGAAGAAGAGGGGCAGGTGAGGGCGTTGGCACCTGGGAACCGACGCGTTGAACGGGCCCGCAAGTGCTAGAACGGCGCAAATGTCCCTGGTGCACGGCGTGTCACACGGTAAGAGGCTGTGCTCACCAAAGTAGGCACTCGCCGAAGGGGCTCTGAGAAACGAGTGGCGTGGTGGGGAGGGCACAGGCAGGAGAGGGTTGACAATACCCCTGCGAACAACAGCCAGCTTAGGTAGGTGCAAGGAGCCACAGATGGTTGCAGGATAGCATATGTGGCATGCATGGATGCCGAGAAAGGCCAAATCGCATCGAGGTGTCGACATGGAATGGTCAATGTCCCATACCAGTTGCCCGATTGCCCAGCACCTGCAGCTAGCTTCAAAGTGCCACAGTTTCATAAACATAGTACATCGTGTACATTCAAAGCACTGGTAACGGCCATCCGATTATTCCACGCGACATTTGCGCCTTGCTCCTTGTGCAGTCAGGCTTTGCCAACCCTGGTTTGCGCTTCATTCATTAGCATTGCTCATGGGGACGTGCGGCTGAGCCGACAGTGTCACGCTGGGCTCCCGCGGCAATTTCCGCAAAAGCCAGTTCGTGAGTAGCGTACAGCGCCAGCACCCTTGGGCTACACCAGCGCAGCTGCAGAACAACTAAAATCTCAGCAACGTATTTAGCGTCGGGTGGTGCTCTCTTTCAGGTCGCTCAGCTCGCTGGATCCCTCAGCGGGCAGGTCCCGACCCCAGTGACACCCACAGTGACCAGCTCGCAATGAGTGGCCAAGTGGCCAACGCGGCCCAGCAACCTTCCGTCTCTGGCAACGACTTGCAGCAGGTGTGCTGAGCGCGGGAGTGGTGCCGCACATCGAGCCTAAGTAGAGGACGAAGCTTACGGACCGGTTCGGCCCGTGCAGAGCATGAAGGAGCTAAACATCAAGGATGACGAGCCAGGCTCCAGCAAGGCGCAGGCCAATGCAGCGGGCGAGGTGGGCTAACTGCATAAGTCGCGCTCAACGGGCGTGGTGTCGAGCGCGCCTCACCTGGCTTCCTGCCTTGCAGATCTTCGAGGGACGCCTTATTGAAGGGGACCTGAAAAGCGGGGGCAACGTTCTTTCGGCCTCGTCTGGCACTGGGGCCTCGCGGCAGACTTACAACTACTCCACAGACCGCGTTGTTGGGAACGGCTCGTTTGGCGTGGTGTTCCAGGCGACATGCTTGGAGACGGGGGAGACGGTGGGTGTGGGGCTACGGAAATTCAGCTCCCGCATGTCGGCATGCGGCTTAACCTTCGCGACCTTAGCCTGAACCCCTACTGTCCCTGTTATTTCGTGCAGGTTGCCATTAAGAAGGTGCTACAGGACAAACGCTTCAAGAACAGGGAGCTGCAGATCATGAAGCTGGTGGACCACCCCAACATCGTAAAACTGAAGCACTGCTTCTACTCGCACACCGACAAGGACGAGACCTACCTGCACCTCGTTCTGGAATTCGTGCCTGACACGGTGTACCGGATCAGCAAGCACTACGCCAAGAACAACCAGCGCATGCCCAACCTGTTTGTGAAGCTCTACGCATACCAAATGTGCCGCGCGCTCAACTCGATCCACCGGATGGGCATCTGCCACCGCGACATTAAGCCGCAAAACCTCCTGGTCAACACGGAGACGCACCAGCTCAAGCTGTGCGACTTCGGCAGCGCTAAGATACTCGTGAAGGGGGAGCCCAACATCTCCTACATTTGCTCGCGGTACTACCGCGCGCCGGAGCTCATTTTCGGCGCCACGGACTACACCAGCGCTATTGACGTCTGGTCCGTGGGCTGCGTGCTGGCGGAGCTGCTGCTGGGGCAGCCCCTGTTCCCGGGGGAGAGCGGCGTGGACCAGCTGGTGGAGATCATCAAGGTGCTGGGCACCCCCACGCGCGAGGAGATCAACGCCATGAACCCCAACTACACCGAGTTCAAGTTCCCGCAGATCAAAGCGCACCCATGGACAAAGGTGTTCAGCAAGCGCATGCCGCCAGACGCCGTTGACCTGGTGGGTGGGCTAGGCCACTCGGTGGCACCGTACGGCAGGCACCGGAGTGCTGGGAAGCTTGGGATTGTACTACTGCGCAGTCAGCCTTGCCCCACAGTTGTGTGTTACTTGCCAACTGGCGCCTCGATACGACACTTGTCCAGGCTTGCTAAGGGTTTTTGGCATCTGACGGCGGGGTTCCGCGGAGCGCATGCAGCCATTCCTGTAACGGACAACATTTGTCGGGACATAATCCGCAGTTGCTGACGCTGCCTTCTTCGCTGCACATGCGGGTGTTGTTTGTGCCTGAACCGTGCCTGGGCATTACCTCACCCGATCCCCTGTCCCCGCCGGCTCCCCTGCCGCGCAGGTGTCCAAGCTGCTGCAGTACGCGCCGCAGAAGCGCATGACCGCCGTGCAGGCGATGACGCACCCGTTCTTCGACGAGCTGCGGGACCCGGCGACGCGGCTGCCCAACGGTAAGCCCGTCGCTCAAGACACCCTGGCCATTAGTGGGCTGCCAAGATGGTCGGTCCCATCGTGCCATCGCCACGTCTGCAGTCTGAAGCCAGGGATTTGCGTATCATAACACACGTAGCGTCTTGACATGCGCCGGATCCATACCGTGATATGTTGCCCGGTTGCGTGCGCAGGGCGCCCCCTTCCGCCGCTCTTCAACTGGCTGCCGGGCGAGCTGGACGAGGTGCCCGCCGACATCGTCCGCAAGCTGCAGGTGCGCGGAAGGAGGGTACAGGGCAGCGTGGCTGCAGGCGCATGCAGCTATCTAGGTACTCCAAGCATTATGGCCCACTTTCATTCGCGCTGCGGCCCAAAGCACGGCGAGTGTAGACGTTCTGAGTGGTTTCGTGCATTTGGGTGACGATGGTCATTGCTGCCCTCCCAAGTCGCTGAAGTGGTGCTGGCTTTCCCCCCCTGTCGTCCCCAACCACGCCCACCGTGCAGCCCGGCAAGGCGGCCTAAGCAGCAGCACCAACAGCGCGGCGCTTGCGGGGAGCCTTGGGGCCAGTCGTGCAGCGGAGCGCACGTGGGGCGAAGGCGGGTCTGCTCCCGAGGACAGACGCTATGTACACAGCACAGCGTTGCGCACACGCAGCTGGTGCCTGTACGCTGGGTCGCAGGGTTTGGCACTCGCATAACACGGGTGTGATGGGGATAGCGGCGGAGGGCATGCCAGTGCTCAGGGGTGATGTGAGCTCGCTGATGCCTAGGCGGTTACGCTAGGGACAGGGTCATACATGGCGCAGTAGGGGTACAGGCTCATGGTGGACGGGCCTAGGGGAGGGGGCTTGACTGATGGGGACGCTGGCGGGGGTTCTTCGGCAAAGAGCAGTGCATTGGGTGCGATGGCCTGGAGTCTGTGCGTTGTGACTTCCGAGCTGGTACTTCGTGATGACGCATGTGGAAGCGCAGCCAAGCGGGAACGGTGTAGCTGGATGCAGGGCAGATCGGGGCAGACTGGGGTGCTAGGGCTGAAACTGAGGCGGGGTAATAACATCCGTGGGCATTGAAGTTTGCTTCTACGCGCTGAACGGTTCCATAAGATTCGTGATACGGGGTTAGGTGGCAAACGCTGTGTTTGGGCATATCGCACCTGTTGCCTTGCTGCACAGTTAGCTGACAGAGAACCGACCTGCCTTACATGCCTTACGGAATGGTGGACTTGTGCGCTTGTCAGTCATATGTCTGTCTGAGCCGCTTTAGCCTGTACAGTAGAGCCTGGAACAGCGGTCGTGTGTTATTTTCGCAACACTATAGATGCGTGCCTGGGAACTCAAGCACAGTTTCTGCGCACACACGCTTCGGTTTCTATGTGCGTGTGTTTGCTATGCCTGTAAGTTCCATGAGACAGCACGTTCCCCCATACCAACCGGGTTCACCAATGGATGAACACGACAAAAGCCCACTATTATTCCCCTCATGCAATTCCAAGCTGAAGTTGTCGAGCATGGTAAGCGGCAACGTTTTAGCATGTACACCGCAGCTCCGGCAGCCCAGTAGCCTAGTGCTGTGAAGCTGCTCTGGGTAGCCAGCGTACGCTTACTCAAACCGCTGTAAGACTGTGGAGCATTTATCAGGAGCCGAGCAGTATCGAGAAAAACTTACATACGTACGGCCAGGACGGCGTACGACACAAAAATGGGTTTTTGCGCCCGTCCAGTGGGTTGGACAGTTCGTCTCCGATCCTGACGGAGGGAGCATGGCTATGCACTCGTACTGCTTGATCGTGGCTCTCTCATCTCTCTCGCATGCTCGCACATGTAGTGCTTATTAGACGTTCAGTGAACAGACAAAAACAGTCAACACGCGGCGAACGAGTCCGGGGGCTTATGCGAGGACGTTGGCGGGGGCCTTGGACACCTTGATGCCCTGGATGGCTGCGGGCAGGGGGAACAGCGGACAGGGGCAGGGGGAGGTCCACGTCAGCCTTCCGCATGGAAGCGTACGAATAGGCTCAAAGCAGTACAACCGCACCAACGGCACAGAGAGCAACAGGGGAAGCTGCCCGGACCCCAGGCCGAGGCTTGCTCCTCAGCTAGAGTAGTTTCACAGGCCCACCCAGATACACTCACCGTCGCGGTACGACTTGGCCTTGAAGACGGCAGACCCGGCAACGATGGCGTTGGCGCCCGCGTCAATCACCTGTTGTGGAGAGGCAAGGTTCCAAAGAGACACCAAGTCAGCAGGACCACCCTTTGCAACCGCTGCACATGGTACCGGGTGCCCTGCGCAGTAGTTGGCGCTTAACTGTGTAACACGACGCCCCAGACAACATCCTTCCGCCCTTACCCACAAGCAGGTGTACGGGCGTGGCGAGATAGCGGTGTTGGTTTGACCATGCGCCAAGGCGCGGGTGTGTGGGTGTGCGTTGCAGACGGTGCACAAGGGAAGCGAGACACGCCGGCAAGGCGGTTGCCACCGTACACCGTAACTACACCGGTACTATTAGTGTACAACACCGGTGTACTTGTGTACAACACGTGTCCTCAACCCAGCAAGCCAGGAGCTGCAGCACCCACCTTGTAGGCGTTCTCGGGGGTCACGCCGCCGTCCACCTCAATCCAGGGGTTGACGCCCTGTGGCCACCGGCACGCAAGCGAGTGGGACAGTCAGCAACAGACGCATGAACCGCAACCACATGCACAGGGCATGTACTGGCGCACCACCCGACAGCATCATACGGCAACTCAAATTCACGCGCATGCAGGCCACCCAGGCTCCAGGTACGATCAACACGTTGGTAGGAACCCCACTGCCGTACGCCGCTTGCTGACAGCCTTGTCCTACCTTCTCTTGGCACATCTTCTTCAGGGCGCGGATCTTGGCGACCTGGCTCTCGATAAACTTTTGCCCGCCGAAGCCGGGGTTCACCGACATGATGAGCACCAGGTCGCACACGTCCAGCACCTCCTCGATGGTGGACAGGCTGGTGCCAGGGTTGAGCACCACACCGGCCTTGCAGCCCAGGTCCTTGACCTGTACACGTGAAAGACAAGAAAGGAGAGTTTACATGATGCTCTGTTGTGTCCTGTCGGGGGCCTCCTATTTTGCGGGAAGGGCAAAAGGGCTGGGCATGGGGGGCTGGGGTTGCCTACGGGGGGTCTACGGTGCCCCCTCACCTGGTTCAGGGTGCGGTGCAGGTGGATGGTCGACGACTGCTCGGCGTGCACAGAGATGATATCCGCGCCAGCCTTCGCGAAGTCGGGAATGCGCAGCTCGGGCTCCACAATCATCTGCACGACGTTTGGAGCAGTCGCATCGAGGTCAAGCTACGAAGCCAGCGAAAAAAGCGTTGCAGCGCTACCTGCGCTTCAGCAGTAAGACCTACCAGGTGCACGTCCAGAACCTTGTCGGTCACAGGGCGCAGGGCCTCGACCACCAGAGGGCCGATGGTGATGTTGGGCACAAAGCGGCCGTCCATGACGTCCACGTGCACCCAGTCGCAACCAGCCTGGTCAATGGCCTTGACCTGTTGTAGGTAACATCAGCGCCCACACCAAGGCAGCGTGAGCGTTGCAGCGCGAGGAGGACCGACTGCTTGCAGCCCCGTAGGAAGGTTGTTGAGCCCTTGCGCACCTCCTCCCCAAGGCGCGCGAAGTCAGCCGACAGGATGGAGGGCGACACCATGATCTCGCTCTTCTTGCACTGGTCGACACGGTGCGTAGCCTGGACGCGAACGACGCTGCGCGTCGGCTTGGCGCTGCGGACACCCGCGGCGGCCTTCAGGCTACGCATGTTAGCGAGGGCCATTGTGCAAAATTAAGGCTATGAACAGGGTTGGAGGGACAGTGTATTACACGCCTGGGACTGAGGATACTAAATTCGGACGTGGGCGTTTTGGCCGTCCACCGAGTCTCATCCGTCGTGCACCCGTCGTGCAGCCACGCTGACTTCCAGTGCAGTGAGAACATTGGGCCACATACTTTCTTTGCACATTCCACTTAATCGAGCAGTCCTCGAAAAGGTATGGGGTCCCCTGTCGTCCCAGCTGGCGTGTCCGGTGAATGCTGTTTGTATCCAGCTCGCGGCTCCTGTGAGTGCGCTTTGTCAAGCTCCTAGAGTGAATTTGATCCATGGACAGGTCCAGACCTGCAGCTTGCGGACAGTCGGCGTGAGAAATCTCAGCATGCACGTTGGCGAGCAGGGCGCAGGGAGCATAGTATGCATGTACGGCTGCTGGGAGAAGCGCTTTCGCGCATAACATAAATACTTTGGTCTGGGTTTGCTCTCGCCCAGTGTACGTGGCAGTTGCCCCACGGCGAGACCCACGGTTCGGTCGGCAGGACTCCCATCGCAGCAGGCACCGCCAATTGAGCGTGGCAACAACTCCTGCTGGGTTGCTATGGTGTTGGATTTGGCAGATGCGAAGAGGGGTACCCTTTCTGCCTCGGAGGTGCCCAGCAAATAAGCGTATGGAGACCAGGATACACAGCGCCAGCCGCGGCATCAGCACGTGGGGGCGTGTTAGTCCGTGTTGGAGTACGTGTTCACCGCAGGTGCACGGGTTGCCGCTTGCACGCGTGGCCACTGGCCAGTGCCAGCGTTCCTATCTTCATCGGTTGGTTCGAAGCAGGCGCATTTTGGGGTGATTTTCTCCGAAAGCCATTGGGGCCCCTATCCGAAAGACACGGGCCCTTGAGGGGGGCCGTTCGGGGGAAACCGGGGGGTTTGGGGGGGCGGAGCCCCCCCAACAGCAAAATTTTGGATCCCCCATCCGAAAGTTGGGTCCCCTGGAGGCACCTGTTTCGACGCGCCATCCGAAAGCCCCCACGGAAGATCGGAACACTGGCCAGTGCTGTGCGATAAGTGGCTTGGCCTGGTATCCTTGGCTCCTCACCAGAGCGAAGGTAGGGCTCCCTGCTACGACTTGCAGCAACGACACCGCTGATCCGCAGTTGAAGGTGACGCCAGCACTTTAAAATGTTACACATCCTGGCACCCGAATAAGCCGTATTTATTGTTGCGCCATGTTCCGCGCTTTCAGCTGCCCTTGTGCCTCGCTGGCTGCGGCCCCAAGTTGCGCGCAGTGCCCACGACCGAACACCCCGGCCATGCAGTACTCTACAGCCATGCCGTACGGTCTTCCTTCACGCCGCTTGCTTCAACTAGCCCACAACTCGACAACTACCAGGCTAACTCGAAACCGATAGGGGGCGATCTCGCATCAATGGTGCCTTGTATGCTTTCCCGGAGAGAGGTACGCGCGCGTCATGCCATCCCTTGCACCTGTGCGCACTGGGCACAGGCCGCACCAGGGGTTGCACCCATGCAGTAAGGGCAAGCAACAGGAAACACAGCAAGCATGCTAAACCACTAGTGACACTACACGCAGGTACAAAACTCTTACTGCAGAGCCATCCCAGCACCGCATGCCACTGCACAACCGTCCTAGTCCCCGTTGCCTGCGTGAGGCAGGAATGACCTACAACAGCGCACTGCTCAGGGACCAAGAGCACACCCCTTCCACACAAAGCCAACTGCGCAACTTAGGCCCTTCTGACGCGCGAGATACCAGAGGGAGCACCTACAACTACTACACCAGTACCCTAACTACCATGCCCAGAAACTGTACCAGCCGTAAGCTACAGTGCACGAACTCTTCACCCAAGTGCCGTCATATCCCGATGGTGTGGTCTTGACCAACACACCCCTCTCCAGCTTCCCGTGCCACGCCACACTAGCAAGAGGGCAGGGTGACCGTGCCGAGCGTATCGCCGTCTGCAATTGGGGACATGCCGCCGCCACCGCCGCCGCCGCTGCCGCCGCCGCCGCCGCCCGACGGAGAGCCACTGCCGCCACTGCTCGCCGCCAGCAGCACCGCACCAGAGTTGCTGCTGCCGCCGCCACCACCGCCGCCACCGTCAACCGCCGTTGAGTTGCCCCCAACCGCCATAACCGTCACGCCATCCGGCGTCGGGCCGCACAGGTAGTCGTTGCCGGGCTTGGCCACAATCGTCAACGGCGGCTCGCCGTACGCCACGCGCTGGCCCCACGACGTGGGGATGCTGCCGGACAGCTGGTTGCCGTACAGGGTGAGGGAGGACAGGCTGGCCAGGGCCCCGGGGTTGCCCCAGCTGGCGGGCAGGGAGCCGCTGAGGGAGCAGTTGTGCAGGCGCAGCTGCTGCAGGTAGGGGAAGGCGGAGGAGAGGCCCCAGTTGTCGGGCAAGGGGCCGGACAGACTGGGGTGCTCGGACAGGTCCAGGTTCCGGAGCTGCGGGAAGGCGTTGGGGCGGCCCCAGTCCACGGGGAGCGAGCCGCTGCACGAGGGTGGGCAGAGGTGGGACAGTGGGGTGCGTTGATGTTGATACATCCTGGTAAGACGGCGAGTGTCATTGGGTATTGGCCTTGTGGGCAAGGGTGGAAAGGGCCTCGCGTGTTGTTGGATGCTGCGTGCTAGTATCTGGGGTATGTGGCGGCGGCGGAAGGGCTAGGTATAGTGTGCAGGCTGCACGCGCCTTTGTAGGTTGCACGATGGGTGCACCAGGTTCTCAGATCATGTAGCGAAGGGCAAGGGGTGCCTGCCACGGAGCCTGCATATGCTTGTCATGTATGCGTCTACGCTGTGCAGCGCGGTTGGCAACTGTGCCTTGCGCCGCTAGGTTGCGTGCCATGGTCTTCAGCGGGTATGGGCGGCACTGCGCATTGCGCGCGTTGCCCGCATCCTTCCCGCCGTGCCCCCCGCACTTGCCGTACGACATGGTAACCCACGGCGCGCACGCCGTCCAGCACGCACGCAGCAGGACAGGCACAGAAACCGTGAGCCCGTGTTTTCGTCCCTGTGCCGGTGGCCCATACAGTACGGCACACAGCAGTGCTGGTCGCACCTGAAGTTGTTGCCGGACAGGAAAAGGTTGCGCAGGTTGGGCAGCACATCCGCCGCAGAGGAGCCCCACTCGCTGGGCAGCGTGCCTGGGGGCGTACCGCGTGGACAACGGGATGGTGGCCGATGGAAAGGGGCTCGAGGGATGACTTATGCTGTTCTCTGCAAGGGGCCGCACAGCCGTTGAGGTTTCTCAATAGCTTGGGTGCGCGAATGCATTTCAGGCTCATGCGCCTCAGAAGCTGACGAATGGCAATGTGTATGGACGCCCCCATACACTCCCACTGTACAACGTTGTACAACACTGCGGCGGCAACCTGCCGTACAGCTGCACGATGCAGTGCCCGCTCAGCGCAGGGTGCATGCCTCGGCTCGCAAGTTAGTGTGTTGACCCGGACTCAACGTGCAACGACCATCCATGCCTGTCGTACAGTCCGTACCGATGGGCTGTAAGACGGACAGCCACCGCAGGACAGCTGCATGCTAGAACGCTGGCTGAGCGCAGCAGTGTGCGGCACGTCGCGGCGTCACATAGCATCAAGCCCAACGCAAAAGGGCTGTGCACCAAGGGTTCCCGTGCTTGTCGTACTCTGTACATGCCGTACCGGTAAGTTGGTTGTCGAAGACGGACAGCCAGCGCAGGTTGGGCAGGCTGCCGGGCGCGGCCCATGCTGCGGGCAGCGTGCCCCCTATGGCGTTGCGGTGAAGGTACACGTCGCCCAGGGAGGGGAAGGCGCCCGCCGTGCCCCAGCTGTCGGGCAGCGTGCCGCTGAGGCCGTTGTAGGCAACCAGCAGGCCTGGGGGCGTACGAATGGGGTGGGAGTGAGGAGCCAGCGGTAAGTGCCGGTGGCGTCTGTGTTGCTGGAGTGTTGGCTTCTGATTCCGGTGGGGGCGTGCTGCGTTGGCGTGGCAGTATAGCACTGGGGCGTGGCGTGGCGTCACATGCGGGCAGCGTGGTTCTGGGCTGTCCGATGCACAAGGGCATCTCACCGACACTCAGGCTGCGCCACCGAATGTGCTATGGACGTGCACGCGCTTGGGTGCAACCAGCCGTGATAATGCGTTGCGGTGTGCAATTGAAGGAAGACTGCGAGCACACGCACCCTGTGGTACATCGTACAGTTTGCGGCCGAGGAGCGCGCCCAAAGCCGTGTTACCGTCTCAACGCCTGCGACGATGCCCTGTGAACGGGTTCCCAACCCACCTGTGAGATTCCTCCAGGCTGCGGTGCTGCCCCACTCGGGCGGCACCTGGCCCGTCAGGCGGTTGTCCATCAGGATGAGGTCCTGGGGCGGAGGGGGGGAGCAGGGGAACATGAGACGCTAGGAGGGCGGTGGTGCACAGCCGTTGTGGGTCACCGGCAAGTGCCAGGGGCAAAAGCAGGGTGGCACGTGCTGTGGTCGCCAGTGCGCCGCGGGCAACAGCGGGCGCCAGGCCCCAACACAAACTTAGTACCTAACCTCCAGCAGGGCAAGGTATGATTTCTGTTGCACTTGTTTGGTGTACGTCGGCGCCAGGCCCACGGCAGCAAGCACGCTTGCCAACCAGCAGGTGGCTCCGCCGTCCGCCCGCCACACCGCCCAAACGGGACACCCCGAACCAACAGTTGTCTCCCACCCCAGGCCTCCTTAACCTCAACCTCCTCGACTCCCAGTTCAGTTATCCGTCCGCACCATTACAAAGCCAACATCCCTGGCCGCGCACCTGCAGGTTGGGGAAGGCTCCCCCTGTGCCCCACTCCACGGGCAGCGGGCCGCTGACCTCGTTGGAGATGAGCGACAGCAGCGACAGCCTGGGGAAGGCGCCGGGCGTGCCCCACTCGGAGGGCAGGGGGCCTGCGGCGCACCCGGCGTAGACCCCAAGAGGTCAGTGCACAACATGCTAACGGCTACGACGTGCAGTTACCGTGCGACAAGGAATAAGGCACCACGAAAAACTTTGCCGTGCGCCACTGCTCGCGGTCCACCAACTTTCACTGAATGCACCAGCGCTGTCCATCCAGCACACTGCGTGGAGCAAGCTTTCTGCTACGGCTCGCCGCTGCGAACGGTTTCCCCCTTGATCACAACCCTCCGCGCGCACTGTGTGCACCAGGCGCACAAAGACTCCTTGTCTGTCACCACATACCTATACCGTCCCCATGAGGCACGCACGACAGCGTTGCACACCACCCACCTGTGAAGTCGTTGTCGCCCAGAAACAGCAGCTCCAGGGAGGGGAAGGAGCCGGGGGTGCCCCACTGCGGCGGCAGCGTGCCGCTCAGCTGCTGGTTGTTGAGGAACAACGACCTGGGGCGTGTGGGGCGTGTGGGGCGCGTGGGGCGTGTGGGGCGCGTGGGGCGCGTGGGGCGTGTGGGGCGTGAGGGTCGCGTGGGGCGTGTGGGGCGTGTGGGGCGCGTGGGGCGTGTGGGGCGCGTGGGGCGTGTGGGACGTGTGGGGCGTGTGGGGCGTGTGGGGCGTGTGGGGCGTGTGGGGCGTGTAGGGCGTGTGGGGCGCGTGGGGCGTGTGGGGCGTGTGGGGCGCGTGTGGGCCCGCGGTGGGCTGACAGGGCGTCTTCGCCTGCCGACGCCGCATCACTCGCGCACATGACGGGCTGAGCTAGGATTTGCTGGAGTGCCAAGCAGAGCTTGTGCAAGCACCCAAACAGGCAAGGGTGCGCGTGGTTGGCCCTGGCTTACAGGCATAGACCACGTGGTTGTAGGCCCATGCGGGTAAGCAGCTAAGCTCCACGGCCAGAAATACGCCAGCCCAACACCGTCGGCACTTCTTTGTAACCCAACGCCACCCTGTCGCTGCGGTACGGTGGTCGTACTATCCAAGCAAGCGTACCAACCTGAGAGCGGGGAAGGAGCTGGCCGTGCCCCACTGCGGCGGCAGGGTGCCGCTGGCGTTGTTGAAGGACAGGCGCAGGAAGGACAGCAGAGGGAAGGCCCCGGGGCCGCCCCACTCGGCGGGCAGGGCGCCGTACATGGCCGCGGAGTAGAAGTCCAGCTTGGTGAGGGCGGTCAGGTTGGCCAGCTGGGGCAGCAGCGGCCCGCTGAAGCAGGGCTGTTGGGCGGCGGGAGGGACGGGAGGCAGGCGGGCCGGGGGCTGGGGGGGCCGCGCGGCACAGGTCGCGGGTGTGGGTTGGTGGAAGGGAGCACGCTCAAACGGACAACTGGAATGAAGGATAAGACGCAAAGCATGTTCGCGATGGACAGGACAGCACAAGGGTGCTACATGCATGCGGTGTGGGGAGCCAAAGCGATGGTGCGTTGCAAATGACGTGACGAACGAACGGTGGCGTGCGCACCAACCAGCGTCCGTACCGGGGTAGACATGAAAGGTCGTACCGGTACGAGAAGGGGTGCGGGCAGCGAGCCACGGTACAGGAGAGCGCAACCTGAATGTGTTGGCACTGCAAACCGCCGTGCCATGTGAAGTTGCTGCAAGTGCCCTGATCAAGGCCACAACGACGACAGGGCAAGCTCCTGCTTTCCTCCTATCCCATGAATTTTACTTCATTGCTTGACCCTCAATGCGCACTACAATATGTTGCTGCCCGCAGGCCGACCATTCCCTGCGACACCACAGCTTCGACCTTCGAGTCCCCGCTGACCCACATTTCAACGCCTCGGCTCTAGCCTGCCCCCTCCCACCCCGCCACGCCTTCCCACCACTGCGGCTCAACCCACGTACCTCTGTGCACACCAGCACCACCTCGGTCACCCTCCCAGCATCATCGCACTTGACGCCGGTCCAACCGCCGCCGCAGGGCGACTCATCGTTCCATCCTGCCACCGGGACAATAGCACACTTGTTGGTGCACGGGCCAGGTGCAGGTGGCGTTGGGGACTGCTGTTCTGCAGCAGGATCCATCGCGGTTTTCCTTTGTGAACTGCTGCTTGCTTGAACCTTACCTCGCAACGCCGGACAGACCATCCGGACAGACCATCTGGCCCAACAGCAACCCCGTCAGCGCCCCATGAGCGACTGACCTTTCACGCCGTTCGCCGCGGCTGCCGCGTCCCAGTTGTTGATGCTCCTCTTCAGCTCAAGAAGCACTTGTAAGTCTGACGAGGACGCGCCAGCCGGGGCTGCGTGGCGCAATAGTATGAGGCCAAACAATACCGGCAGCGCCAAGCGGTCAGCTCGCATGTTCTCCCCTTGTTTCAACACAAGCGTAATTTTTGACTCATTCAGTATTGTGTGGCAAGACGAGCGAAGGTCAAGCGCAAGCGGGCTCACCTTGCGACCCTTGGGTCGTTCCTCCATCCGAAACGACTGTCGTGCTGCCATTGGACCCCACAAGCGTTGTGCCTGTGCTTCCTGCCACAAGAACGCTTGTTTCGCGTGCATTCGTCTGTCCCGGCGACGCTGGTCTGGACTTGACTGAGCCGAAAAGCAGTAGTAAAGCAGCTATGTAAAGCAGAGGGCGCATTGTGTCTAGCTTTATTGACCGCAAGAATTGAGTTATTTACCCTACTGTTGTTTCGCAAATTCCGCGTAATCGGCTCGTTTGGCGGCTGCCAGCTCATGCCGTCGATGGAGTTACACGATTACGGGACCTCGGAGTTCGTTAACATAAGCATGAATCGCAGATTCCACACGAAGTGCTCCAAGTTATCACTACGTGTTATCAGCTATAAGTCAGGATCTTGGTCAGGGCGACACAGCCATTCCGCCAGTCGCATTCCATCCCGCACCACTTGCCACCTGCTCCACCTAGTTGGTCTAGCTGTAGCCTCTATGCACGCGCGTCAACCACCATGCAGCTTCACGCCCCCAGCAGGCAGTCACGTCACCGAGTGCTTCTATTTGCTCAGCTGCCCGGTTGGGGCCGCCGTTGTACTAAGTTGCAAACCAACACGTACACAGTTAACACCTAACGAAATAACCCACCATGTCCACGAGGGCGGCATGCGCACTGCCATGCCGTTTGCGCCCCAGAACATGAAGGACAGGCTACTCGTGCTAAGGGCACTGGCCCCGCGTGAGGCCAAGACGCTATGCTTCTAACCCGCACCCTTACTTGTGCTGCGACTTGACCACCAGGGTGTAGTCCCGGTCTGGCCCCCCGCGGAAGCGCTTGTAGCCCGTGTACGCCCCGAAGATGACCAGCACAATGAGCGCGGTCATGCCCAGCATGGCCATCCAGCCCGTCAGGCTCACACCCTGCGTGTTGCCGCGGCTGTCGCGCTTGACCACGGGCAGGCCAGTCACAACCTCCACGCGCTCCAGCTGGTCCTTCAGCAGGGCGTAATACAGGGAGGACTCGAACGCCTGCTTCATGTTTGGCGGCTCGGCAATGTCGGCCAGCTTGGTGCAGGCCGCCGACAGCTCGCCGATGTTCTCCAGGACCTCGGGGATGCTGCGGCGGCTGCTGCGCTCCTGCTTCTCGAGCTGCATGGCAAGGAAACGCACAGGGGAGGTGGATAAGTGAACAGGACAGGTGGCGCACTGAAGGGCTCGGAACAAGAACGCCGGGGCAAACGAGTGGAAGCATAACAAGGCACACGTACGGCAGGCGGCAGCAGTACTGCGGACAGGGTCTCAGCACAGACGCGTAGCAGGGGTTGACCAACGGTCTGTATCAACCGTTGCTTACCAGCTGTGCCAGGCAGGTGCCCACCGCACCAGGGCGGCTGTGCATGTTGGGCCGCTCTGCAAGGCAAAGGCGCTGGATGTCGTCGTCGCAGTCGCCCGTCAGGATCTGGCCCTCGCTCCAGATGAAGAAGGCCATGTGCACGGCACGGCCCAGCTCCTTCTGGCAGCCACCGTTGATGGAGTTAAAGTTGTCGATGAGACACTTGTACACAAGGCCCTCCTCGCTGTCCTGAGAATCCTCGGCAGCGCAGTAGGTGAGGACGTCAGACTTGCACGCCTTGCGAAGCGGCGGGTCCAGCTTCCAGTTGGCTTGCCTGCAAGGCCATACGCAACGCCAGTGCTGTCAGGGTGTCGTCTCCATGCTCACTGACCGGTCGGGGTGCAGAAGAGAAAGCTGCACGACGCACAGCGACAAACACCAGCTGTTTATCTGGCCCGTGCCCGCCCACCTGCGCTGGAGCTTGGTGATAATCTGGTTCTTGCACGTCATGCCGAAATCAGGGTCGTTCATGTTCTCCGCCAGGCAGCGGAACACACGGGCCTGCCCGGGCTGCACCTCCGAGCAGAAGAGCTTGCGCTCGGCGTTGCAGGCCTTGAGGAGCGACACGTTGAGCTCGATGGAGCTGGCCTCCTTCTCCTCCAGTAGCAGCTCCTCCTTGCGGCAGGACTCCGACAGCTTCTTGCGGTTGTCCCGCAGGCACTTGTGCACGCGACCCTCACCTGTGGCGGCCAGGCGCACCAGTGTTACTGGCTGATATGAAGGCGCATTGTTACCCAGAAGGTAGGGATTACTAACATATATAACGGCGAGTGCTGGTAACAGCATTTATGGTCGGCAACCCAACGGCCACACCCGCAGATCAGGACCCGCCCTTCAAAATACCAAGATAGGACCCACCAGCCTCCACCGTGGAGCAGAACTGCTCAACGTCAGTGCGGCACGCCTCGGCCAGGAGGATGTCGTTCTTGAAGTTGCTGACCTCCATCTTCTCGTAGTAGTACACCTCCTTCTTGCAGCCTTCGTCGCTGACGTCATCAAGCTTGTCCGTCAGGCAGCGGAGCACCTTGCCGCCGCAGGGCTGTAGGATACGGAACAGGGAAATCGACCGGCACAGTTTGCACCCAGCCCATAACGCAACAGGATGACGGACCCGCACCCAGGCCCATGACGAGGCGCAAGGCTTCAGTGTTGCTCGCCTGGTAAGCCAAGGGATCCAGTGCCACAGGGACAGGAACGACTTGCGGGCAGCAGACGACAGCGCACTCCGGAGACCCCTAGCCCAATCCCAGTACCCACATTGCCATCGTTGTTCTGGCACAGACCAGGGCACAGCTTCTCCACGTCCTTCTGGCAAGCGTTGTGCAGCCGGTAGTTGAAGCGGTAGTCCTTGGACACCTCGGCCTCGTACCCACGCACCTCCTCGGCGCACGGCTGGCCGAAGTCCTTGTTATCCTTGTTGTCCTGTCAAGCACAGCAAACGAGCACCTTTGATACTGTCCTTGCCACCCTGGTTCGACAAAGGCGGTACGTATGGACCAAGGATAGTGTATTAGCGAGCCCCCAGTGGGCGAATGCGCATTGTTGTGATCGTGTTCGTAAGGTGGGGGCGTGATTAGGTAGCTCTCTGCATACACCGTTACCGCATTGTGGCAGGCTGCTTTGGTCAAGCTCAGCCAAGCTAAGTCTTGGGAGGGCTGTCTCGTTGCCCTCTCGGTGTGGTGCGTGTGCTACGACACCCCGACCGGAAGAGATCCCCTGTCCCAAGGCAAAGCTCAGCCTACCTGGAGGCACCGGATCACACGAGCGTTGCCGTGGGGTATATCCTTGCAGAACCGCTGAATCTCCTTCGTGCAAGCGGACTTCATGGGATACTGGAAGTCGATGTTCTCGCTGAAGCGGACCTCCTCGTCGAACAGCGTAGCGCGGCAGACTGGGCTGAGGTTGTCCCGGTTATTTGTCAAGCAGCGAATGACGCGAGCAGAGCCCTGTTGAGGATGGTCAACGGACATGCAGGTAAGCTTCTCAGTATGACGCCACTTGATGTATCACCAGGGCATTGACGTAACAGCAGCAGCCGGTTTGCAGGTGGCAAACCTCCACACATGGCCGTACGGTGTCAACAGGCCCGCTGTGTTGGACTGGTTTGCATCTAGAATGCTAGGTCGACGGGAGGACGGGCAGCAAGGCAGTCGCAACGCAACGCACGGCAAGGGCTTTCGCCCTCCGCCGCAGGGCCCTTTTTACTCACCGGAGGCACGTTGGCGCAGTACTTCTGCCTGTCCTCAAAGCATGCTTCCGCAAGAGGGACATCAAACCGGATGTCCTGGGACGCAAGCTGTAGATACTTGCGGACCAGGGACTTGCACTCGGCGTTCTTTATTTCGCCCGAGTAGTCTTGGAGGCAGTTGATGACTGAAGAGTCGTACGTGTCGATGTCGTCCAGGTCCTACAAACATAAGCAGCAGACTGAGCGTTCAGGACTTGTACAGCGGACACAGGGGAGGCAACTCAAAGGGAAACGCATGTCTTGCAGCACGGAGCAAGACCATATATATTCAACCATACGGGCTAAATCTAGGCGCTCACCCCGAAGTATGCACACATGTTGAAGATTTCGTTCTCGCAGACGTTGCGCAGCTTGGAGTCCAGGCGGAAGTCCCGAACACGGCGCTCAATCATAGCGTCCACCTCCTCCCTGCAGCCCTGGGAGAGCTCCTCCCGGTTCTCCTCCAGGCAGTCCTTCGTGCGCGCGTTGCCAGGCTCGATGTCCTTGCAGAACTGCTCGTGGCATAGCATGACAAGCAGCACGTGTAACGCACCAAACCCAGCACATGTGAGCCGCTTGAGGAGGAGAGGAGCTGTCAAGCTGCATACACACTGGGGGTCCACCCCATTGTCTACCATTCCTAAGCCGCACCTTGCGCTTGTCCGGCATGCACTTAGAGAAAAGGCGCACGCTGAGGCGAATGTCGTCCGCGTTCTCCATTTCCTGACGGAAGAGCTGCTCCTCGCAAGCCCAGGATAGCTGCATCCGCTTGTCGCGCTGCATGGCGTCGGGTAGGCGGAGGTAGCAAAATGAGGGGCAAAGTAACAAGGAGGGTACGTCTTAATGCCATGGCTATTTGCGTGACCACACAGCTGAACAGTTAGAGAACGAGTGTTGCCAGACGCCACCCGTTGCAAGGGACGAAGCCTCAAGCGCGTCGAACCCACCAGGCAGGCCTGGATGCGTCCGCCACCGTTCTTGACATCCTTGCAAAGCGTCTCCGAGTCCTCCTTGCACGCCTCGTACAGCATTGGGTCGGCACGGATGTCCACAGCAGCCTGGCCAGTTGGGGAGATCAGAAATCGTGTCACCCCCTGACCAAACCCAGCTGCACCTCCTGCCAGCCATCAAAACACAGAGCCTTTAGAGCTTGGTACGGCTAGCGGAGAGCGCACGTAGCAGAACGTACCGCAAGCATGACTTTGAAGAGCTCCTGCTTGCAAGGGCGAGAGACCTGTGCGCGGACATCCCGCAGGCAGGCAACCACTTGCCCCGCCTTGTAGCCAAAGAACCACGTGACATTGCAGAACTTGTCGGCGTCCACCTTGCAGGCCTTAGCTGTACGCAAAAACACGGCAGGGGCCAAGGAGCACAGCATAAAGGTACAAGAGTGTCCATTCGACGCGGTTGTGTCAAAACTGCTTCTGCTTTTGCTGCTTGTGCCCGCTCGTCTAGTCAGGTTTACAACTAGTTGCACAAGAAGCCCCAGATCCGAAGCGGCCGTCCCAGCAAACGAATGCAGCTGAGTCTTACCAAGCGGCACGTTCGCATTGATGTTGCTGCTGCGCTGGATCTTGAACTGGTGCACCTCCTCCCAGCAATCGTCCGAGATGACAGGGACTTCTGCGTAACGGTCAGGCATTGCTAGCTCAGTTACCTAGAGGCCGGTAATGTTAAACGACATTCAGCGCCAAGTAACAACAGCCATCCACTCCAATGTGAAACCAGCAGAAGCCTACCGCCCCTGCGCTCAGCTTGATTGCAGTCACTGCATGCAACACGCCTGTTCCTGCACCACCTATTGCGCAGCTGCAGTACCCACCGCCGCCAGAAGAGTTCGGCTCCTCAGATGCCGCAATGTTCTCGCTGATGCACTCAGCAAGGTTGCCCTCGCCCTCGTCAACATCCTCGCAGTACTTCTCGATCTCCTCGGCGCATGCACCTACGCAGCGGCAGCCCAAATGCAGGTATGCAGGTGAGCAGGTGTCTCCACAGGGAGATGACCACTTGTGATCATAGTAACAATGCCGCAGGATATCCGTCCGTGCGTAGGTCTGAGGAGGCAGGCTTGTAATTGGGTGAAGACGAGCTTCAGCACAAAGCACCGGCGCCCACCACCGGACGACCATGTGCACTCCCCAAGGAGCTCACCCTCATCATCAATATCGTCGCCAAAGGTCACGTTTGCGGCCGGGGCGAAGTCAACCACCTTGTTGACAAAGGGGTCCTTCTTGGCACGGGCAGATTTCTTCATTGGCTTAGCGTCGCCTGCCTTAGCGTCAGCGTCAGCGGCGTCCGCAGCTGCAGGAGCAGCCACTTTGACGTCAGACTTCGCACCGGCCTTAGCGCCTGCTTCAGCCGACTTGTCACCAGCAGCTGCGTCAACATCGCCGTCCTCGTCGGCGTCACCCTCCTCGTCGGCATCGGCATCAGACTCGGACGCGTCCGCCGCACCGTCTGTGGCCTTCTCCGTTGACGAGCTGGACCCGCGAGCAGCATCCCGCCGAGAAACGCCAGACTTGTCGTCGGACGCAGCTGTCTTGTCGTCCGCTGCTGCTGCTGCCTGACCACCATTGTCCGCACCAGTAGCCTTGTCGCCATCCGTGGAAGAACCCTCCTGCTTTACCTCCTTACTGCTTGCGCCTGCTGCTGCATCGTCATTCGTCGCGGCTGTGTCCTTGGCCGTGGCTGCCTTCTCCTCCTCCTCTGCTTCGCTGTCTTCGCTGTCCCCGCCACCGCCAGCTGCTTCGACTGCAGCATTAACGGCCTCAGCAGCTGCTGCTGCGGCCTTTGCTGCTGCTGCAGCGGCTTTGGCGATGGCCGCGCTGTTGTCGTTCGCCTTAGCAGCAGCGGTCCCGGCACCGCTCTTCTTCGTAGCAGCTGCATCACCGCCCGCTGCATTCTCAGCTGAAAGAGCTGGCACTGCCAGGCAGGCGAGGAGAAGGATCCCCGCCAGGACGACCCGTTTCAAAGTCATGATCTTGGTTGGGACTTTGCCCTCGCCCTACTATGCTCCTGCGAGGCATACCGGTATGGATGAATGTGAATGAAATTGCGAGGTTACCGTACCTAGGGTACAGTTTGCTTCCAGTCGTTGGTCTGCAAACGTCCGTCCTAAGCGCACCTTACTGACTCGCCTTCAATGGCAGTAAAAGAGAGCCAAGCAACCAGCCAGAGCCCAGGACTTCTTCTAAAACCCTCTGGCACCACAGCGGTGAGCCAATGGGGCTACAGTAGTTGCCCAGCGCCTGTCCCAGAAGCAGGGATGGCCACTTAAGGAAAGAAGCGCATGACTAACAAGACTTTGTGGTTAACTGCTTCTGTAGAATGGGTAATCACTCAGAGACAACAGGGATCCTCGTTTGTCTGTTGCGTGTCAGCCGGCCGCTCAGAGAAACTGCTCTATGGCCTTCAGGAAAAGTAAACGCAAGTTCGGGCCTGCCGGGCAGCGCTGAGTGGTGGTTCCGTTTGCCTCCCGCCTTTGCCTTCTTCCTCCCGTACCAACGACCGGAAACGACCGCAGCCTGCTGCCTTTGCGGGCCTTTGCTTTAGTGTTGGTAATTTTATATGTGCCGTGGACCTGAATAGAGGAAAGCAGCTCGCTGTTTGCATGTTGAAACGAGTTTGCTGTAGCCGCGCACCAATTGCCCATAGCAGCACGCTCCTTCCGACGTGCGGTTCGGGACGAGACTCTTACACACTGCTGGTGGAATGTGTCAAGGTGCTGAATACGCTAGCCATGCTTTGGGACTGGAGTGCTGGTGCAGGCTGGACTTGGGAGTGTTGGTAGCTCACACACGCCGGCATCTGCTGTGCTGAAGGTTCCGGCGAGCACACAGTGTGCACGCGTGTCACATAACAACCGACAATGCTTTGGCTACTCGTAACCACTTCAGCCTCCGGCTTCACGCCGCCGTTACGCGGGTCGCACGAGGAGCTGCCAAGTGTACCGTAGGCCCAAGGACAGAACACGGACACGTGGCCGCGGGACGCCCGTGCACAAGTTCTGGGCACAACCTACAGCCCCTCTTGTTGTCGTGCCCAGGCCCGGCGCTTCCCACGATCAGCATGATTGGCGCACGAGCAGTTGCCAGAGCACAAACAAGCGCCACAGGGCCTTCCACGCGGAGGGAGCCGCTGTGGGTTGTGCCGGCGGTCGGTCTCTCGGCCTCAGCTTGGTTTTGTTGGGTTGGCGCTTGGGTTTCGTGTCGGCGGGAGTTCTGGGTGTCTTGGGTCGAGAGTGCCGCCCGTTGGGGCTTATCCTATTAGTGCAGGGGTTGGGGTCGCGGCGGTGGTTGGGGCCTTGGTGTTTGCTGGGCCTTAGGGCTGCCAGACGTCTTCCAGCGTTGGGTGCAGTCCTGGGCGTGGCCTCCGGTTGCAGGCTCTTGGTGGGACCGTGGGTTTGCCGTGTCCTGTGCATCTGTGTTTCTGTAGTGAGGGTGGTTATTGGGGGAGACTCGTCGCCGGGCATGGTGCACCCTTGGTTCCTTGGTGGTGCTTAGGGCGCCGGGGTCCGTGTGTTTTGGGTTAGTTGAGTACGTTCCCCGCCTCCTTGTGTCCATCGCCGCCCTCTCCTCCCATTCCTTTATGTGGTTTCTTCCTTCCTCAGTCTTTGACCTGTTTCCTCGGTCTGCCTCTGTGGTGTTTTGGTTTCAGGTCCTCTCCGTCCCTGGGTGTGCCCTGTTTGCGGTTGGGGTGCTGGGTTCGGGCGTTGGGCGGTGCTGGTGCTTGATGTGCTGTTTGGGCTTGGTTTCCCGCTGGCCTGGCCCTTCCCGTCTCCGTACCGTAAACCTTTCCACAGAAATAAAACGTGGAGCAGTGGCTGTGGCCTGGGGTCTCGTGCCTGCGTTGGAGGTCATCGGCTACCCTGCAAGGCATGCTAACCCAACCCTTGCGCCCCTAACCGCCATGCAAAACCTGAAGCCTTTAAGCAACCCCTGCTTGGCACCCTGGAGTCAATGAAGATCCAATGGTTTACAAGCCTGGCCAGCCCGCAGCTTCTGCCACGTGCGGATACATCGTGTTGTTTCCTGTGGTCTGTACGGTAGTGTGCCTTTCCTTTCGTCAGCAGCAGCTGGTTGCAAGGGCATGCATACGCGAATGCACAAATGCGTGGAATTAATCAGCGCGCCGGGAAGTTTGGAACGGTCACACAGGTCAGACGCCGTGACGGCAGCACCCCTGGTAGCCAAGTTGAAAACCTGCGGGCTGCACGATTTGCGCCTGAAGGGTCACAGTGGACGCGTTGCAAGCCAAGAGGAGCACAGCTGAGGCAGGCAGCTGTTTGATTCCGCTGCTAGCCAGCCACCCCCAGTACTTGGGTAGAGATCACGCGGGATCAAGCTGTCCCAAGCGTTTGCCTGGCATACCTAGACGGATTTGGGTACCAGTGACGTGCCGTTACTTCCAGCTGCCGGAAGAGAAGTCGACGATGCCCGGCGGCGCTACTCTGCCACGACAGCGTGTACCGTATGCACAGCAAGACGTCATACGGTACCGGCACGCCTTCCCTGGTTACGATAGTCAGCGCACACGCAAAGGCCAATGGCTCGCAAGCGCGTATTTGTGTGACTCCTCATCGTTGTGCTGCCCTTGCTCGTACGTCTTAAGAATGATCCTGGTTTTGCCAGTCTCGATGGTGGCTGAGCCGGGCAGCGGGTTGAGGAGAATGTCAACCTCATGTGTTACTTCAGCAAGTCCCCTCCTCAGTCATTGAGTAACGGAGCTTCCCGTGCAAGCGCACGACGCATCCACCTGCAGCTGCTGAGCACTCCCTATTTCACAACACGCGTCAGCTGCTGTGCTCCTCGTAACGCCGTTATGTGCAGCCTATCACCCTCCATGACTCCAGCCACCAGACTACACATCACCACATGACAAAGGTATGTCCAACACAATGCACGGGAAACACCGCATAACCCGCGTGCACGCATGTAGACCATCACCTGCAAAACAAAAAAGTTCAGGGCCCGCCACATCTCTCGAGGCCCTGTCCAACAACAACCTGTACAGCTCGACTAACAACGCACGGGCCACCTTAATTTGTGTTCCTGCATCCATATGAAGATATAATGGAAGTGCCCCCCTAACTATGCCCAGCGATTGGGCCAGGACCGGTCTTGAGTTCCACGCAACACGCCTTCACACAGCGCAGCCACAGGCCCTCGTTCGTTGTGTTTTCAATACTCATCATGCATTGCCAGATAGGGATCAGTGCCGCCCGGCTGTCGGATGATGGTCAAGTGCGGGGCGGCAGCGCAGCTGTTGGCCCACCAAGGCCACCACCAAATCACACCACCAACTGGGCCACACCGCAGAGGGCATGCTAGGCCCCGCACCTCCGGCAACCAACCATCACGCCACCAACTCCTTCCAAGTTCGCTGCATTCAAGCCCACCACGCATGCACTGCAACCGCACAGCTTGCAGACTTGGTTGCTCATGTCACCTGCCGCACACTTTCGTCGGCACAGTACCTTGTCCATAAGCAACGGTTCTCGTGCGCTCCAAACGACGACAACAGCAACGCCAGCTCAGCTCAATGCCCGCACATGCTGGCCGCGTGGGTGAACCGCAACAAACAGCAGCTTACACAGCCCGTCTGCAGGGCCGCTTCCAGATAGCGGAAGGGACCTGGCATCCTTCTTGCGCAATACAGCTCTCAACACATGCGAAGCGCAGGCACACAGGCACGTGGCACTGAACCCCCGCGCCCCACGTCCGACACACCGCCACATGACGGCCAACATAAACCACGGCATGTAATGCAAGCCTGCTGCAGGGCATTAGCTCAGGGGACAAGGGGGCTAAGCGAAGCCCGCTTCACCTACAGCACCCCCTTGACCGACACCTGGCGCGCCGCCTCTACCGCACCTTGCCATGCTTCCGTAGTGCTGACACAGCTTATTCTGACCCCCGCCTCAGTACTTTGTAAGTGCTCGTTGCGTTGTCTGTGTAATGTGTGGGACCCGCAACTCCATGCATCCGAAAATTGCAAGTGAGCAGTCCCGCCCAAGAAGACGCGAGTGCGGAAATAGAATCCCAGCGGATGCCCCCCAGTACAACTCTAGCTACACCACGTGTATGCTGCGGCAACCTGTCCCAGCAAGCGACGTGGAGAAACCCCAACCTAGGAGGACTCCCAGAGCTCCCCTGCCATAATAGCACCCCTGCCAATCATGATTACCAACACCATATAACTCAACTCAAAGGAGCAGGAAACGCTACGTTGCCTCAAACGCGTCCAGGGTATGGTTGACGGATCGCCGACGCGGTCCCGCAATGTCGGGCGGCCTCGGGCCCTCCATCCCACAAGGGCGAGGCTGTGTACTATAACCCACGCATCCGCGGAACGAACCACTTGCGCATCCGATGACAGGCTGCTGCAGGTGCTGCGATAGGCCCAGCTCAGCAGTTCGAGCCCGCGCGCGTCATCCGTTCTGGACCCTACTGACATCGCCGCGCTTTCTCCGCCGGGCCCCAGTCCGCGCCCCCATACGCATGACATGCGCCATAATACAACTCAGTCCAAAGCCCTTCCCGCCATGCCATATCCAAGCGCTGCATGTCCCTTGGACCACCAACCCGCACCGTGTAGCAATACCCGCATTCGGAAAGCCCTTCGTCCCCCCGCCCCGTCTCCCTTGCAAGTTCCTGGCGACCACCCGACCCGTCCCCCTGGTGTCCCCCCTAACCAGGCCATGTCGCGCGCTCCTCCGCCCCTCATCACCATCTCAGTACATGACCCTCACCTCCCGGGGCCCTGCCCCTCGCCGCCCTCCTCCGGCGGCACCCCCAGCCGCTGCCACTGCTCCGCCACCCCCGCCTGCATCACCCGCTGCCCGGTGCTCAGGCCCTGCATCGCCTGCGTCAGCGCGTTGATGGCGCTCGCGGCGCTGTCCTCCGGCGCGCCCCGCACGCCCTGCGCCCCGCCGCCGCCCGGGCCCAGCGCAGCCATCACCAGCCCGCCGGCCGGGTCCACCGCGGAGGGCATGCCCCCCACCACCATCGTAGCCACACCCATACCAGGACCGGCCAGCTCGTACCTGCCCTGCCACTGCGCCGGGCCCGCCTGTGGCATGAGCACAGCGCTGCCCGAGCCTGGCCCAGCCGAAGCAAGCACTGCGCCGCCGCCGCCGTGGTGCGGGTGCTGGTGGTGTTGGTGCGGGTGCTGCTGCTGGTGGTGCTGCCGCATGCTCTGCGGCCCCGCGCCGCTCCCGCTGGACCCCGCGCCGCCGCTGTTGGGGCCGGACGAGCCCGCGGGCCCCGCCACCAGCTCCGGAACCAGCGTGACCGTACGGGCGGCACTGGGGCCCGCCTGCCCCGCCAGCTGCATCAGCTGCGCGCGGTACATCTGCGCGTAGACCAGCTTCCGGCTCAGCTTCTGCGCGACCCGCACAGCTACCGTCAGCTCCGGCGTGGACATGTCGTGGTAGCCGGTCAGCTTGGACAGCATGGAGGGCCAGAACGGCACCGCGCCGCGCAGCCGCCGCTCCGCGTACAGGATGGCGGCGGCCACCACCGACGGGCGGCAGTTGAGCAGCGACAGGTCGTACAACGACTCAACCGCCAGCATGATGGCGAAGCCCGCCATGCCGTACACGTCCTGCTTGTCCAGGTAGCGGTAGCCCAGGCGCTCCAGGTAGACCTTGAGGCAGCGCATGGTGGAGATGGCCGAGATGTCGTCGGTGAGCAGGCCGCGGATGTTCCACTCCATCTTAGCCACGGCGGTGGCCGGCAGCTCTGCGGGGGGCCCAAGTCAGACGCACGACGGTTAGCGGCCCAGGTAGGTCTCAGGCCCAAGCGAGGTCGGATCGCGGCACTGTCCAAAGCAACAAGCCTGTAGACAATGGCTACCTTGCAAGCACGCCACCCCGCCTACCGGTGATCTGCTCGATCTCCACGTTTGTGGGCACGCGCTCCGTGCTGTCGCCCTGCTTGGCGGCGATCATGAGGGCGGCCACTCCCACCAGCGGCAGCACGTCCTCCGACACCTGCTTGGCCTGGGGCCCGAAAGCAAAGCCAGCATGTACGCAAATCGGCACAGACTCGCAGTTCACGTCACAATAGCGTGCAGGCGCAAGGCAGCGGGGCCCTGTCCCTGTCGTAACGGCTCCGCCGTGCATCTGACCCAAGGTCCGATCTCTGCCCCCACTCCTCACATTCGTTCGCGCCCACCACGCCAGCGCCCGCGTTGTTCCTCCCAGGTAACCCGATGCCCCGCCCGCTGGCCGATGCGTCATATCAATGCCCCTGCCTCAAACGCACACTAAACCACACGGCTAGGCATCCATGGGCACCCCTACCTGCGACGCCGTCCGGTCCATGAGCAGCACGGCGTCGTGCACCACCTCGTCCCGCAGCCCCAGCTTGGAGCTCAGGTCCAGCAGCCGGCTGATGAGCACGGGCCGCTGCTGCACGTAGCCGGGGCTCATGTTGGACAGCACCAGCCCGTGCGTGTTCTCGAAGTGCTGTGCAGCCGCAAACGCCTCCTGGCACTCCTGCATCACCTGCTGCTCGCGCACCACGTACAGCTCCTCCGTCACCTGGGGGAAGGGGTAGGCAGGGCGGGAGCGTGGAAGCGTGGTGGGAAGGTGAGCCTGATCGCGACCGGCTGCTTAGCCTGTCTGTGAGTGCAGCTGATGCGGACCGTACAGAAGGGCAGGTGATACGAGGACAGAACCCGGCTGGGCCATTGCTCGGGGGCAAACACGAAAGCGCCCATCGGGATCGCGGCTGCAACGTAAGCTGTTGTCCGCAAAACAGCCGTGGATATTGCTGTAGCAGTGGCGGCGCAGCGCACCAAGAACGCCCTCCGCCGCGACCGCCCCGCGCGCACCTTGCTGCTGTCCGCGATGGGGAACAGGCTGGCCAGCTGCGCGCTGAAGGCCGTGCTGCACACCCACTCCGCCACCTGCATGCCGCCGGCCTCCAGCACGGATGCGTACACGCCGTCCTGCACCAGCCTGCAGCACGGGCGCGTGAACAGGCAGCAGCTTCAGTATGGGATGAAGGCACCAGCCGACAGCGCAGCGCCGCAGTCGCGGTGTTCCACCTCCTGAGGAGCCGCCCATGTTGAGCCGATGACTAAGCAGACATCCCGGCCTACAGCCGCTTGAGCATATGAGCTCGTTGCCTTGACCATTTGGTCAGGAATGGACACCTGCCTAGCCCCCAGCGCCCCGGCTGCATACCGGTACCGCTCCTACCTGAAGGGCGCGTCCCAGAAGCTCATCATGGCCGCCACCGCCTCCTTGACGATGCAGTTGCCCTGCTCGCGGCTGGCCTTGCCCATGTCCGTCACGACGGCCAGCACGGGCGGCAGCGCGCCGGGGCCCTTCTCGGTTGCCATGCGCCTGCGACAGGGGACCAGCAAAGTTGCCGTGTAGCAAATGGAGCCCCCGCATGCATGCGCATGCACTACTTCCCAGCTGCAAAAGCGGCAACCTGCCGAGGAATACCTGCCAAGGTTCGCGGCAGCGAAGTGCATAGCATCACAGGCTGACCTGGCTTCTCCTGGTGCACCCTCCTGACCCATGCAAATGCTCGCACCGCTCGCACGCTGCTCGCCCCTGCGCGCACCTTATATCGCCTCCGCCAACACCCTTCCGCCTGGCCCCCTCGCACCTGAGCTCCAGCAGCCAGCAGTACAGGCACACCATGGCCACGCCCGCCGTCATGGCGTGCAGGTTCACCTCCACGCGCCCCGACCCGCCCGGGCCCGGCCGCCGCGGGCCGGCCACGAGCTGCTCCTGCCGGAAGTGCCCCTGCTGCACCGCCTTCAGGAACAGCTGCAGCGCCTTGCTCTGCGCCCAGATGATCCCCGTCTCCCACAGCGTGTCGATGATGGCGTTGTACACGATGGCGTCGGGCTTGCAGCCCTGCAGGCACATCTTGTGGAAGGCCTGCAGAGCCTTCTGCCACTGCCCCCCGCGCTCGTACGCGCTGATCAGCGCCGTGTACGTCACCACGTCCGGCGTGCAGCCGTGCACGCCCATCTGCTCAAACACCTCCGTGGCCTTCTCCCACTGCCCGCCTGCGGGAACAACATTCAGGAGGTGTCGCGGGTTGCGATGCCTGGCAGCCTGAGCGCAGCGCGGTGAGGGAATAAGCAGGTTGGAGTGACATGGACAACGCGCCATGTGTTTCTACAGCTGCCGGTAAAGCGGACCCTTTCGGGCGAGCTGTTGACAACCGCACCACGCACCTGTCCAATAGCCTGCCACTGACCCCAGAGCGGGCTGATCAGGACGGCTCAAGTGCGCAACGCATTGCCCCCGCTGGTTGCACCCGCAATACCAGGTATGTATGCGACGAGGCTACGGCTGCAACTGCTGTACCCAAGCATTGCCCCAACCAGCTGCAGGCTGTGCCTACGCGCGAGCCATACGCATCAATCTGCGAAACAGAGCTCGCAGCAACCCCTGCCGGCTGTCCGCACACATGATACGCATGCCTGTCCCTGACCCACGTCTGCCCGTTACGCAATGGCCGCAAAGCGGCAGTGCCTACTCCGCACGAGCTCGAAAGCTCGCTGCCCGTCCCCAAACGCGCCAGCGGCATGCAGCCGCCCCCGCCCCGCCGCCCACGCGCGCCTCTCTCTTGCATCAGGCCACATCAGCCCACATTGCACCCACCCTGCGCGCACGCCGTGACCAGCGAGTTGTACGTGACCGTGTTGGGCACGCAGCCGTCCTGCTGCATCTCGCTGAAGATGCGCAGCGCCGTCTCCCACTGCCCCGCCTTCTCGCAGGCGCTGATGAGCGAGCTGTAGGTGATGACGCTGCGCTCCATGTTCTGCCGCAGCATCTCCTGGTACACCTCCAGGGCCTTGCCCAGCTGCGTGGTCTTGCCGTACGCGCTGATGAGGGCGTTGTAGGTGGTGGAGTTGGGCGTGAACCCGTCCGCCAGCAGCCGCTGGTACACGGCCAGCGCCTCCCGCGGCTGGTTGCACATGTTGCAGGCGATGATAAGCGTGTTGTAGGTGCGCAGCACCGGCTCCACGCCCTGCCGGCCGGCGGCAACGAGAGGGCCGCAGGGTGTGGGTCAGCAACAGCACAAAGCCGAGGGCAGAAGCATCAGCCGTGCAACCGGATTTGCAGCCACGACCAACGCTTGCAAGATGTTGGGACGTTGCAAGTGGTTTGTAGCTAGTAACGCAGGATCTTAGCATGCGGGCTGGGTCAGGAGAGTGTGTACTCGGCTGCAAACCCCGTCAGGCACAGCCCCCCACACACGACACACCTCGTGCTTCATCAGGTCCAGCACGTGGATGGCGCGCTCCCACTGCCCCAGCTTCCCGTACACGTCCACCAGCGTGTTGTAGGTCACCACGTTCGGCATGCAGCTGGCCGCACGCATCGAGTTGTACGTGTCCAGCGCCAGGTTGAGCTTCCCGCACTTGATGCACACGTTCTGCAACATGGCAGCCAGCGAGCGATCAACAAGTGCAGTGTACAAAGTGGTCTGGCATGCCATGCGGGAGGCGAGCGGCATTTGTTGCGCCGTTCGCTGCCCCAAATGCCCCACTCGGCCACCCACCATGAGCGCGGTGTACGTGTGCACGTTGCGCTCGATGTTGCGCAGCCGCATCTCATTCATTAGCTCCATGGCCCGCTCTGCATCCTGGCTGTAGATGCACAGCGATATGCACGCTGTGTAGGAGAAGACATCACAGAGCGCGCGAAGGGGGCTGCGCTCGTTTGCTGATCGAAGCCAGTCAAAGAGCTCCATAGCCCTGCGGTCTTTGCCCAGCCGCGAGAGGTCCTTCAGAAGCAGCGCAACGGCGCGGCTGTCGACATGGTGGAGCGCACGCAGGACCACCTCCGGGAGGGGTTCGTTTGGTTGCAACTTCTGGATTATTGCAACCATTGCTTCGACTGATAGGGCATCCTCCGAGGCTCGCCCTGATGGCCCGCCTCCCCCAGCTCCGTAAGGCACACCCTGAGACCGGCCGCCGCGACCGCCGCGACCACTCCCGCCCGGACCACCATATTTTGATCGATTCCTCCCGAACCAGGGGACTCGGTAACCTGAGGGCTCCTGAGGTATCGTTTGCCCTCCCCACCCCACGGCCAACGCTGGATGACCTGGGCCAGC
>VFQN01001435.1_pt1 | contig 39994 bp, 48 predicted proteins | sample 3512371 | NCBI WGS metagenome assembly VFQN01 (sample SAMN10412370, study PRJNA504923) | tailings metagenome | isolation source: Replicate 2 from Balatoc abandoned mine | place: Philippines: Itogon, Benguet | collected 2017-08-28
GGTTGCCCAGCGACTGGTCGCCGGTGAATGCGACCGACCCGTCTTTCAGGATCGCGTTGCTGATGTCCGCGATCGCCAGCTTCCACGTCAGCGCGTCCGTGCCGATGACATCGGAACCGGCTGCCGTTGTGCAGATGTAGGATTTCCCGGCCCCGGCGGTTCCCTCCAGCACACTGACCATTGTTCCGCGGGCAGAATCTGCCGTGAAGAAATCCGGCGGACGGACCGCAGTATCGGCCGTCACTTCCCAGATCCCGTTCTGACTGCCGGTCGACTGATTGACCAGCAGCACACGGTCACCGGTCGCCAGCGTGACGCCGTCCAGCGTGTCACCGTCGCTGATGTCGCTGGAGAGACTGACGTTGGCCGTCGCCACTGCCCGAACCGGGGATTTGTGCAGATGGGCCGCCGCCTGCAGGATGGACGGGGAAACGATCGAAATCAGCTTCTGACCGCCCTGGAAGTCGCAGAACGCATCGCTGTTGTTGCTGCGGATGCAACGCAGTCGTTCCAGCTCGTGCGGACTTCCAGACACGAACCGCCCGATGCCTTCCTCCCACTGGTCCGCCGCCTGCGACGTGATCCCGTAATAGAACACGTCGCCATCCACGACGGCTGCGGGCAGCGACTGGCGCGACCGCTGGGCGAACCCGGTCAGTTCCAGATTGCCCGTGCCGCTGTCGATGGACGTGCTAAGAACCAGGGGGGGGAACTTCATTACTTCACCATGTCCGCCAAGAATCGTGGAACCTCGCCCAGCACTTCGCCGTGTGCCGGCGTCATGTAGGGAAATTCGTCGTAGTAGGCAGCTCGCCCGGTTCGCTGGTTCGTCGCCATGCCGCCGTACTCCAGCAGCTCCGGCACCGTCTTGCTGCCACCCGTGCGCGAGCCAGAGAACAGGATCGGACCGGTCACCACGGAATCCGCCTGAGGGTCCAGGCTGAAGAAAATGTTGTTCTTCTGTTTTCCGGTGCGGTTATACGGCGGTCGCTTCCCGCCTTTGCGGCGTTTCTTCGGGGCCGGCCGGATCTTGCTGCGGGCTCGCAGGCGGGTTCGGGCTCCCACCTTCCGTAATAACTTCAGCGTGTCTTTGTTCAGACGCCGTTCGACCGCAGCCCGATCGAAGAACAGCGACTTGATTCGCACCAGCGGTTTACCGCCAGCCGCCGTGACTGACTTCAAACCGCCGGTGATGATCATGTTTCAAAATTCTCCCCGGCGAACCGCAGCAGAATCCCGCATTGAAACATGCCGGATTCCCGCAGCAGATCGCGGTTGTAGAGCTGGGCCATTTCCACAGACTCCACCCGGGTGCCGGGTGACGATGGGAAAGCCTGCAGCAACTGTTTGGACTGTTCCTCTGCCAGAATCACGTGCAGGTTGAAAGCGTCCCGATCGGGCCGGCCGTTGACCGTCCCCAGCTTGCGGTGAATGCCCACCACGACGGCCGGCAGATGCCGGGCGCCCCCCCGGGCCGTCCGCTCGAATTCCTGTTGCCCGCCGTTGACGGTCACCTTGGTGACGTTGGCCACCGTTTCGGCAGTGATGACGGGGGCAGGCTCCGAGACCACCTCGACCTCGACCGGCAACGTCAGCTGACCGATCCGGGTGACCACGGCGTTTTCGTAGTCGACGATGTTCATAGGTTCGTGACCTGTTGAGTGTGAATCCGGTAATGCTGGCGGGTGGCCGCGTCGACCCAGCGCCAGCAGCGTTCGCCGCCCAGCGGGCGGACCTCGAACACCGTGCCATCGGCTTCGGTGATCGTGTGGCCGTCCAGCGGAATCACGGGAATGCCGCCGTGGGTCAAGTCGCTGACGGCAATCAGGTAATCCCGATTCACGCCGCGGACCGTGGCCCCGTCGTCGCTGATGACTTCCTGCGTCGGGGTGTTGCCGATCGTCGCCAGGATGCCAGTCAGGACGTTGCCGTTGTATGTGTAGGTCACGGCGAACCCGGTGGCTTGCCGCAGATCCCGCAGCCCGGCCACGATGTCTTCCAGCAGGTTCATGCGGGGGGCTCCTGTTCTTCTTCGGGTTCGGGTTCCGCAGCCGGCACCGGGACTGGGGCAAAGGTTTTGGACTCCCGCGGTTTGCGGTTGCGGGTTTTCAGCACTTTGTCGAGAGCCGCAGAATTGCGTTCGTAGGCTTCCGTGTTGCGGTCCAGCGCCTGTGCCGTCCGTTCGTGCATCCGCTCCACACGATCCAGCGTTTCCAGCTGAACCGTGTGACAGGCGTTGCCCATCCGTTCTATGGACTCGTTCCGTTGCCGTTCGGCCTTGGCATCGTCCCAGCTTTTGAACAGCAGGTAAGCCAGAAACATCCCGACGCAGACCACCAGCACGCCCAGTGAGCCGCCCTTGTCCAGCAGCTTGTCCGCCAGTTGAATCGCCGAATCCCAGTTCATCGCGCCGCCTGTCTGGTGTGTGAAGAAACTCCAGCCGGGGTTTCCGGCCGGAGAAGATCCCGGCAATGAATCAGCCGGCCGCGAAGATGGTGAAGGTGGCCGACGCCGACGAGGCGTTGCCGGTGGTCGAACCCGTGGCCTTCACGCGGACATAGCGTTCGACGTTGGCCGGCAGCCGGAACCGCTGCGACTTCGCCGCACAGCCCGCCCCGCCCGCCCCGGTCTGGCGCATGATTTCCGGGATGATCACGGTGGGTGAACCGAACTCCGGATCACTGTCGGTTTCAACGCTGTAGATCATCGTCTTGCCGTCGCCCATGACGCCGGTGGCCATTGCCGGAGCCTCGATCAGGCATTCATGCCCGGCCACGAAATGACCGTTGGCCCCCTGTGGCAGTTCGATTCCGTCCGACTGGGTGGCCGCAGCCCCGTTCGGCAAGGCAAAGGAATCTTTCAACGAGGCATCGGCCAGATACGCGGGAGTCCCCATAACAAACCCCTTCCGGGAAAGTGTGACCGTTGAGCAGTTGCAGGCCTGTGCGGCGGTTTGCCGCGGAAGATCACCAGGCCAGTTTTTCGGTATTCACCAGCGAATCCGTGGGCAGGATCGGAATCCCGAACGACTCCATCGGGAACGGAGCCGGCGCACCGGTGGTGTTGGTGGCCGTGCGGGAATCCTGCAGCTGGCGACGACTGCGGCGGTTCATAAAGATGCAATCCGGCGTCACGCCCACCGGAAACTTCTCGATGGCCTTGGCGATCAGGTCATCGGTCAGCCCCTTGCCGCTGTCTTCCGTGATTTTCTTGATGCGGACGACGGACCGCAGGGAACCAATCTGCAGACCCGGGTAGGCGTTCATGGTCTGAACGTAGCCGTCGAATTTCTTCGTCGAGTCGAGAGGATCAATGATTGATTCCACCCGGACGTCCGACAGCTCCAGCGAACCGTCCTGACCCCAGACCCACTGGACATCACGTTCCCCGAACTTCACCAGCCAGACCGACGTCGCAGTGTCGTCGGTGGTGCCGGTCGCGTCGACCACCATGTTCGTTGAATCGTAACCCTGCAGCAGTCCCGGGAAGCCTTTGGTATTGCCGGGATATCCCGACGTGGCCCCGTAGTAGAACTGTTTGCCCAGCGCCTGCATTTCGCCTTCCAGCGTGCCGACCGCTTCCTGCGACAGGAAGTATTGCCAGCCCTTCGGATGCCGATCGGCGACCGCCTTGTCGACTTCAAACCGCGGATGCAGGATGAACGTCGAGACCAGCCGGTTTTCATACTTGTGTTTGTGGGCTGCCGTTCCGGCGTTGGCATCGCGGAACGAGCCGCCGGAATTGCCCAGCCCGGTCCGGACCAGCGTCCGATAATCCAGCGTGGCGATGGTCATCGCCGCCCCGACGTTGCCGACCTGTGCGCCGGTCTCGGGGTGTTTGCCGCTGATCTCCGGATGGGCCAGCGTGGTTTCATCGATCAGCGGGACGGTATCCGCGTTGGTCTGCGCGGCGATGTCCAGCAGGGTCGGACGTGCCATGATGCGTAACTTTCAAACAAGACAGAGACTCGCCGCGTCCCGACCATCGGGCCGCTGTTTCGTGGGCATCAATTCACCGACGTCGTTGCCAGTTTCATGCTGGACGCAAACTTCTCGGTGTTCGTTGCTCCGGCCGATACCCCCTTGCCGCCGCCCTTGCCCTTCGGCGGATGGCTGAACGACAGGGGCTCGGTTTCTCCCAGGGCGGTTTTGATCCGCTCCCGCAGCTGGGCGTTCTCTTCCGCCAGCTTGCCGGCGTGCCGGTCGACGGCCGCTTGCCAGTCCACCCCTTCGGCGAACCACTTCGCCCCCAGCTCCGCGCCGAAGCGTTCCACAAACCGCCCCAGCTCTTTGCGGGGATCGGCCGGTTCCTGCGGTTTGGGGGCTGGCTGCTGGCCCAGCTTGACCGCCAGCTGCAGCTGCCGTTGCTTCGCGTAACGGGACAGGAAGCCTTTCAGACGCTCCGGGGCGATCGACAGCGACGACAGAACTGGGGGCTTCTCGCTGATGCCCAGGGCAAAATCCAGCAGGGCTTCACCATCGCGGAGCAGTTCGACGCCCTCCCGGTGGAACAGCCCCTTCGGATTCGCGGCCGGTTCGTCAACGACGTCCACGGCCCGCAGCTCCTTCAACCGCATGTGGCGGTACTTCTGCGAATTCTGATCGTCGGGCGGTTCAAACCCTTCACTGTTCCACTTCGTGAAACCTTCGTCGTTGGTTTCGACCGTGCCGCCGTTCTCGGTGAAGAACAGTTCCTCTGCCTCTTCATCATGTTCAAACGCGATCGACGCGCCGAACCCTTCCGGATCTTCAGCCGCGAGCCCCATCACGTAGCCGGCCAGATCGCCGTCGGGCGTATCGTGGGCGGACTGCAGAATGTGCAGGTCAGCCAGCACGCGATCGCCGTCGACTTCGGCATCGAACGCCCGGCCCAGCAGCTTGCCCATGCCGTCGCCCGACAGGCTGGGATGGGTGAACCGGGATTTCAGACCGTTGGCGCTGGCGTTGATCGAATCGGCACACTGCTGCAGGGCGGTCGCATCGATCCAGAAGCCATGCCCCAGTGCTTCGCCCCGGCTGATCACACTGAACCGGCGAATGATCCCGGCCCCGTAGCGGCCACCGGTCGCGTCGACGCTGTCGGAACCGGACGGTTCTTCCTCCGGTTGATCGTCGTCACCTTCCGCCATCTCTTCCGGATCATCCGGTTTCTTGTCCGGATCGTCGTCGCCTTCGGCCATCTCTTCCGGTTTGTCATCCGGCTTGTCTTCATCGTCCGCGCCTTCGGCCAGACGGGTCTTCTTCCCCTTGCCGAGTTTCTTCGGGACGCGGCCGAGACCGCGGACAACGGGACTGCGGTCAAATCGCGGTGGCGTGGAAAGCCGCTTGGAAGGCATTGTCTGCCCCTTCTTTCTGACTGGACAAAATCACGGGAACCAGCTGCGGATCGATGGGCAGCCCCAGCGTCTGCAGATGCTTGTATTGCTCCGAAAGCCGTTCCATGTCCGCGAACCAGTCGCGGCCGGTGCGCTCGCGGTACACGTCTTCAAACGTCGCCAGCCCGGCCTTGATCGCCTGGACATCGGCATTCACTTTCTGCGACGGGTTCCAGTACGGACAACCCGCCGGCTGCCAGGTGAATGGCAGCTTCCGCAGGGTGGCCCCGGCCGGCAGCACCAGCTTGCCTTCCAACACCCAGCGTTGAGCCTGCCAGCGGGTCCAGGGGGCGAGGATGTTTGTGATCAGGTTCTGGCGTTTCGTCTTGCACGACTCCAGATACAGGATCAGCGCCGCCCGCTGACCGAAGAAATTCGTCAGACCTTCGTCGTAGAAACAGAGCGGGATGTCGAGCGACTTGAGCGCCACTCCGATCATCGACTTCAGCAGTTCCATCGTCTCGACGGACGGCGTTTTCGATTCCAGCCAGTCGACCTTGTCGCCGGGTTCCAGTTCCAGCTTGAAGTGCCCGCGGGTGGCATCGACTGTGCCGTACCGGCTGCTGTCGTCGTCTTCCGCCGCCTCTTCCTCTTCTGTCTGCTCCAGCGTCTGGACCTGAGACAGACCATCGCGAGTGAACACCAGCCCGAACAGCTGTGAAATCTTCGCCTTCTGCAGGGCGTAGTCGTAGCCTTCGTAAACGTCCTGCAGACTGTTCAGTCCGGGAGCAAACGGGGAAATCCCGCGGACCTGTTCGGCCCCTTCGCGGTAAGCATGCCAGAGCATGTTTTCTGCAGGGATCTCCCGTTCGTACTGGAACCCGCCCCAGCGGGTGCGACGATGGACGGCGTAGGACAATGCCCGGCCGACGCGATCGATCCGCACGCCGTGATAGATGCTGTCCGCTTCCGGGAACCCCAGACCATCCCGCACGCGATCGCCGGCGACGAATTGCACCTGGCCGCTGGAGAGCTTCACCCAGCCGCTGTCACCATCCGCCGTTGATCGCAGTTCGGTCGTCCGCACCAGCTGGGCCAGCGACATCGTGCCCGTGACTTCGCAGGTTCCGGCCTCGCTTTGTTCGGCAATCAGTTCCTCGAAGCGCAGGTCGAAATCGGTTTTCGTGTTGCTGCTGAACGTGAACCGGCTGACAAAATCCAGATGCTTCCGCAGTGCCCAGGACGCAATGGCGAAGTTGCGGAGCATGTCCCGCGTGTTCGCCACCATCTGCCGCCGCTTGAGCGAATCAAGTTCGACGTCTTCATTCTTCAGCGTGGGCGGAGCCTGCCGGCGTTTGTCCTGCGACTGAACCGCGTCATAGCCCAGCATCGAGCGGGCGCCGCCGATCAGGCGGGAGTACCACGGACCCTCTGCCGGGGCTGGTGATTCCTGCGTGATCATCACACACCCCCCGTGCGCCAGCGGGTCATGGTGGGTTTGCGACGTCGGGCCGTGTTGTCTTCCGCTCGCAGCCGGGCCAGTTCCTTCCGGATCTGTTCCAGATCGTAGGAACCGCTCTGACCGTCCGTGGTGAAGCCGGTCATGCCGCGTTGCAGCTTGGCTTCGAGTTCGGCGATTTTGGCGGAGTTGTCGGCCATCGGTTTCTCCCCGTGTTGAACACTGGGGGGGAATGATGCCGGCCGGGGCGGGACTGGTCAGCAGAGGATATTAAGGAATCAAATATCTTTTGAAAAAGATTCCGCATCAGCTGCCGACCAGATGGTATTCGCGGAAGGTCACCCACTGCCCGCACCCTTCGCAGCAGGCCTTCGCCCAGACGATCCGGTTATAAACGCGGCCGTCGATTTCCCCGCTGATGTCCCGCGTCACAGTTTGTTCCCGCGGTGTGAACGCCGTTCCCTCACACCGCGGGCAGGCCGGCGGCAGTACCTTGAGAGGCACATACTCCCGATTCTGGCTGCCGGGTGGTCGACCGGCCGCAGAGTCGACCGCTGCTGCAGTTGCCGTGGTAGTGACACGTTTCGCCATGACTAAAACTCCAACTGTGAAAAGTGAACCCGCTTTCGTCGCCGCTTCGGCTTCTCGGCCGGCGTGTCAACGATGATGTCCTGCAGCCGCATCCCGCGCATCGAGGCCGCCACGCAACAGCCGACGATGCCGTCCCACCAGTGGTTGTCCGGCCTGTGCGGCGGATGTACCCAGACGTCGCCGTTCGCAAATTTCGTCGTCCATGGCGTCCGCTTCTCGGCACAGCAGTGATCGACAATCAGACGATGATCATGCCCGGGCGCGAGCGCGTGGAATGCCAGTGAGCCGGGAGCCCCCACCGGTGACATCAGGCGTTCGGCGGCGAATGACTTCCAGTGATTCGTGTTGAACGTCACGGACCGGCAGGGGTTCCCTTTGGTGTCGTGCGGCAAGATCCATTCGTAACAACGCGCCAGCGGGGACGGGATATCGTGCTGCTGCCGTCGCCACTCCGCGATATTGCGATCCCCCGGGCCGATGCCCTTGCCCTTCGACGGGAAGCAACGCGACCGGAAGGCCTTCAGGCTGCAGGCGTCCATCACATGGTTTTTCGTCTGGCCCCAGCCGCTGTCCACCAGCGCCAGCGAGACGTCGTGTTCCTGCCCGCTGATCGTCGACCAGCGACGGCCCAGCAGCATGGTCAGGGTTTCGGTCACACCTCGTTTGACCGCCATTTCCATCGTCATCCCGGGGAACAGCTTGCCCAACGTGTTCCGCACGTCGACCAGATTGAAATACAGCTCCGTCTGTTCGGGGAAGGTTCCGTACTGGATCACCTGCCCGGTGAAGCCGTCCGCCCAGGCACAGACCACCCAGTAGATGACATCCTTATGGACGTCCGCAAACGCCGTCAGCAGCGTCGTGCCTTCCGGGACGACTCCCTGTTCGACTTCGGTGAGACGAGCCAGCAGAGCATCGCGGGAGAGCTGTTCGACGTCGTTGGACTGCCGGAGCGGGTTCATCTGGCGTTCGGCCATGAACGACGCCAGATCGGTGAAGTAATAGTTCATGGCCACCTGGATCGCCGACAGCGTGCCAGGCTTCAGCTGGTCCGGCCAGCTGGCTTTCGCCCCTTCATCCATCGCGGCCCGGTTCTCTTTGTAGAACGCGGTGGCCAGCTTCAGGCCGTGGCCGCCCAGCACCCCCTGAGTGCGGAGCCGGTTGTATTCCTCCCACAGCTTCATATTCGTCGGCAGGGAGTACAGCATCGGCACCCGCAGCCCCCGCCACTCGGGGCGTAACTCGTGAGACAAAAACCGTTCCGCCAGATCGTTCGGCCGGAGCGGCGTACAGGGCATGATGGCCGCAATCTCGACGTCCGGGCCGGCCATGCCCAGGCAGTCGCCCAGGACGATCGATTCCCGGTCGTTGGTCTGGTTGGCCGACTTGGCAGAGTCCGGCGTCTGCGGATCGTCCAGGATGATCACGTCGGGCCGGGCCACAGCTCCGTCCGATCGCATGTACTGCGTGCCGCGCAGGTTGGATGACATCAGGGACGCAGAGAACAGGACGTTGCCGGCGGCTTTCGATTTCGGAATGTCGGGCAGGATGATCATGTCACCCATGCCCATTTCCAGTTCCTTGCCCTTGTAGAGCGGTTTCCGCTGGTTCACCCGCCCGACCTTGCAGAGCGGATAGCAGACCTCCGGGAAGGCCTCGATCAGCTTTTCATTCCGCAGCAGTGACATCGTCCAGAACTGCATGGCCTCCAGACTCTTGTCGTCGTTGGCCCCGACCGACATCACGAACGAGCGGATGCCGTACAGCACAGCCTTCAGGGCCATGCCGCGAGTCACCGATGACTTCCCGCCGCCGCGCTGCATCGCCACTGCCTGCTGTCCACCTTCAGCAAAAATCCGGTCGAGTGCCGCGATGTACTCCGTGTGCGGATCGCCGAACGGCAGCCGGAACACTTTCGGGAAAAAAAACTTCAGGAAGAATTCGGAATCCGTCTCCCCGCGGGCTCGCTGCTTTTTGTGCCGCGGCCGGGGGATCTCGCCGATATCCCGCGCGGCGTCGCGCTTCGCCTGCATCCGCTCGGCAGCCTTGCGATTCTGCCACTCCTGGCTGACTCGCTGTTCCTCTGCGGATTGTTTCGGACGCGGCATTCCTCACCAGAAAATCCGCCAGGCGGAAAGAACGAACGAACTGTGTCTATTCAACCGACGCTTCGGCTTGCCATCAGCTGATTGAAAAGTGAAAAAAGAACCTACCCCGGGTGGCCTCCCGCCTCACCCGCGGCCCGGATTTCCGGCCGGGCCGTCGCGTCCGCTGATCGGTCAGCGATCACCTGCAGGGGCTCCCGGAGTGCCGTCAGCACCGCGAAGGGCAGAGTCGACAGGGACATCAGCCGGGCCATCTCCCGGGCCGCTGACGCAATCCTGAAGAACAGGACGCTCATGCAGGCGACCGTCCGGGCTTCCCGCATGATTGCCCGGCGGCATTTCCGGCGGATGCGTCGGTTCTTGCTCCGAAGTCCGCGGGCCGGGTTGTAGTAGCTCATTGGCACACCCACCATCCAAACGTCAGATTGATAACCAGCAGCAGAGCGAACCAGAAGAGGATCGACGAATCGGGCGATCGGGGATGCTGCGACATCATTCCAGCACCCACTGCCATTGATACACCGCCTGCCGGCTGCGATTGACGCCCAGGTAGACCTGTTTCCACTTCCACTGACGAACGGCCGCGGCCGGTTGCGGCACGCCCTGATCGAGGCCGGCGAACTGGCGGAGCTGACCCAGACTCATGACGCCCTGACGGTACTCTTTCGTCTCGGGGTTCCAGGCGGTCGGCGTGGCCGTGATGTTCGACGGCAACGGGTCGTAGACGTACACAACCCGCAGCTGACCATCACCGAACAGGGCAATCCGTTCCTGCTGCCTGCAGGGCTCGCACCCCTGGCGTTGAGAGAAGATGTAAACGGTTTTCTCCGGAGCCGGGGATTGCAGAAGCGCCAGCATCAGCAGGAACGGTTGCATGGTTCGACCTCGCGTCAGTTGCTCACGGCAACATTGGGGATCAGGTAGAAGGTATGCCGCCCGAAGGTCTGGGCGAACGAGTCCCACGTCAGGTACGTGTAGCCGTCAGTGCCGAAACCGGTGCCCCACGATCCCGGGGAATCGTAGACCAGCGTGCCACCAACTTCGCAGATGTCGTCAACGCAGATGGCGTGATTCCCGCCGCCGTTGTCGACGCCAGAAATCCCGTTGCGGTTGAGCGTCTGATAGCCGCGGCCAGCCTGAATGGCCGCGATGCCAAAATAGAGCCCGGTTGCCAGTGCGGTGTCCCAACCCTGCTTCGTCAGTGCCCGGAAGCACTTGAATCCCTTCTCCTTCGCAGCCAGAGCATCCATGCCGGCCGGCTGCTGCCGGGGATAGATCATGTCCCAGGGGACGACGGATTCCGGCACCATGCCGTACTGCTGGACGGCTCGCATGCCGTCTTCGAGGATCGAACCGGCATCACGCCCGCCGTTGATCTTCGAGTACAGGAAAGCACCGGAGAACAGCACGCGATCCTGAATGCCGGCGGCCCAGCGTGCCCGGGAATAGGCTCCCGCTCCGGCGTAGCCGTTGCAGGAACCGTGCGACCGCTGATTGAGAATCCAGCCCTTGAATCGCTCCCGGGCCGGCATGCGTGATGCTGACCGCACAACCCGCAGGATCTCGGATGCTTCCCACAGTGGTTGTTCGCCGTCGCCGGCGTAGGGCGGGAACGCTGATACCAGATTGTCAGGCGGGAGCAACGATCCGCACCGCCGCTCCTGCCCGTGTTCATCAATAAAGGGAACCAGTTCTTCGCTCATCGGGTGGACAGCCTCTTCAGTTGGGAATCGATTTCGGCAGTCGTTCGCGGCAGTGCGAAGTGCTGCAGAATGTTGGTTTGCGTCTCATCCATGAGAACGACGACAGGGCCGGCGTTGACGTCCACGCCGGTCCGGATCTTCGCGGCAGTTGCTTCCGTGCTGGCGACGTCAAACCGCCGGAACGCATGGCCGCGGGCCTTGAGACCGTCCCAGAATCTGGCATCGCCCAGCACGATGGCCTGATCCGGAGTGATGGCCGCGGTGTTGTGGACCACCGCCACGAACAGTTTTTGATCCGACGGCGTGGGTGGCTTCGGCTCCGGCCCGGGCGGCACTGGCGGCGGAATATCTCCCTCACCGCATTTCACCGTCAGCATCGTGTGATCGACGCTGTCCCCCCGGGCGACGGAGAGAATGACCGTAATCGTCACCGGCTTCTGACCAGTGGGCACGGCCACTTCCAGCCCGTTGTCGGGCGGCGACCATTTGCGAACGTCCCGCTCCGCAGGCAGAACGGTCCACTTCACGGCCGATGGGGACTCCCCCTTGACGCTAGTGCGTGCGGAGAACACCAGCAGTTCACCCAGCGGCATTTGCTCCGGCGGCGGGTTGCCGAACTGGTCGGTAATCCTCGCCACCGCCTTTTGATCATCGGCCGCAGCAATCGACGCCGCGGCCAGAATCAACACAGTCAGAATCGATCGCACCTGCTGCCCTTGTCTCACGGGAACATGGAATGAGAAGCCGGACGGCAACGGGGCCGTCCGGCACAGTCCGTCAGGCCTGATCGGGATCAGGCTTCAATGACGTCGCGGACTTCGGATTCTTCACAGCCAGCGGCGACGGCCGCGGCCACAATTTCGTCAGTGTCAGCAGTGCTGGCACCGACCAGCGGCTGGTCCTCACGGAACTGGCGGATGGCTTCGATGATGGCTTTCACCAGAGGAACGATGTCCTTCAGGTACGGCTGAAGAATCCGCAGCAGTTCGAGAATCGCCTGAATCTTGCTCATGACCTCTCCTTCAAGGTGACCGGGGAATGTTCCCCACAAACGAAAAAAGCCCGGCACCGAATTCGCGTTGTTGCGCGAACTCAATGCCGGGCCGGTTCTTCCGATACCCGATTCAGGCGGTCACTATACGTCAGGTCTCCGTCGTTGTCGATTTCATTCTGACGACGTGCGCAAGGCCATGTCGCAAATCGACTTCTACGCCGATGGTGCCGTAGGTGTTCTCACGCTCTGCCTGCTTCAGCAAGGTCTGCAGTTGTGCAACGGCCCGGCTGATCAGCTGGGTATGCCGCTCCTGACGGGCACAAATTGTTTCTTTTGAAACTTTCAATACCATTTATGGTATTCCGATTACTCTGGGTGGATTATTTCGACGGCAAGAAATCAGGGTCGACTTGTTGAAATTCAGATTCTCCATCCAATCGAAAACTTCCTGTTTCTAGCCATCTGGAAAGCATCGCGACGAGGTCGACCACGGTTTCGCGATTGATCTTCAGCAGGCATTCATCATCTTGTTCATCACCTGGACGAGCACTAGGACCGAAAATTAGAAAGTCTTGAGATATCACGTCATATTTCGGGCCTTCAAACCCTTGCTGAAGTTCAAATCTGACTTTCTCGGCATCGAGCATTTCAACAATTTCCCCAATGCCATGCATTTGTTTCAAAACAATACGCGACCGTGTTCCTGAAACATTACTCATCAAATTGCTTTCTAAAAAACAGACGGGCCGTAATTTTCACGTTGTCGGTTGCTCGTATCTTCCCTGTCGGTCTCGGCAGTCCCGTTCACGTTGTCGGTCGGTCTCCCTTTAGGGGACCGTACCGACAACGTACGGGACGTTGTCGGGTAACGTTGTCGACAACGTCCATAATCGATCGACAACGAAACAGTTGATCACGCACTCCGCAAGTACCCCGCAAGGGTATATTCCTCAGTGCTGTTGCCCCTCATAACCACCTGTGACTCAATGATGCGACCGTCAGAACGCATCAGCTGGATAAGTCGGTTTGCCCGATCGAAGCTCAGTCCGGTCACCTTCCTAAGTTTGCTTGCCGTCATTGCCCCATGATCACGCAATGCTTCAACTATCGCTTCAAAGCCTTCCCGGTCTTTCGCTGACTGCCGTTCATCCGTGCGTGTCGCTGGTTGCTTCAGTGCTGCCGGGTCAGCTTCAGCTGCGGAAACCCATCGCGGGAATTCCCATCGCAGGCAAAAAGGTTCAACGGGCTTCCAACTCCGGACGGCCGCCTCGCAGACCACCGTGTTGTCCTGTTCGTGCGGCCGCAGGATTACGTGCGTATCTGCCGCTCGCGACTGGCTTCCTGCCCCGCTGCCGACGTCGGTCACATCTTTACCGCTCTGGTCGCCCTTACTCGCGTGGTGGACGATCAGGAACGCGGCTCCGGTCATGGCAGCGTAGGAATCGAGCGTGTTGTAAATCTGGGCAATGGCTGCGTTGTCGTTTTCGTTCGTCCCGGCCGGCAATGCCCGATACATCGCGTCCAGGATGATCAGCTGATATTTGTCTTTGCCGATCGCCTGCAGGGTTGCGAACAGCCCATTGATGTCCGTCAGCCGCCCCCGCAGCGGGATAACATCAAGCGAGCCTGCCAAATCCGCGAGCGGGATTCCCCATGACTCTGCGACCGCTGGAATCCGCTGTGCCAGGACTTCGGGATGTAATTCGTTGTCGATCAGTAAGACGCGACCAGCCGCACAATCGAACCGGTCAAATAGCCGGCCGCCCGTCGCAACAGACAGGGCAATTGTGTATGTCAGCCACGATTTACCCACTTTTGACTTTGCAATGATGTTCCCGACTTCTCCGCGGCGCAGCAGTCCGTCAATGACAGGTTTCCGCAATCCCGGGAAATTGAACACCAGCGAGGCGACAGAAACCGGAAGAATGATCGGTTGCGATGTAGGGTCGACCGGCGCCCCGTTTGCCAGCAACAATTGCGACGGATCAAATTCGACGTCAGCCGTGTTTCCGTTGGGTGAGTCAAAATGAACTGTGATCGACGTTCCGTCATCCCGCACAACGCTGCCAAAATTATCTCTGTCGCATGCTCTCACAAGCGTGCCTGGCGTCAGTCGTTGCCTCTCCGACGGTTTTTCGTAAGGCTGCAAGGGAATCTCGCAGGGTGGGGCGACGGGGGTCGCTTCAGCCATTGCTTCCAGTTCCGCCGCCAAGTCTTCCGGCAATACAGCGTCGCGTTGTTCTGACCAGTCGGCCGCGTCGCCTTTTGGTGGCAATCCTTCAGGACGAACGATGCGGACAATCGCAGGTGGATTCAGTTTCTGCAGGATCCCTGCCACTTTTGCCGCGTAGACTTCTCCGGGCTCGTCATTATCCGGCCAGATTGCGACGTCCCGACCGGCCAACGGTTTCCAGTTCGCTTTCTCCGGTGATTTCGCGCCATGCGGGCTTGTGGTAGCTATCAGTCCGATTCTGGCCAAGGCATCTGCTGACTTCTCGCCTTCCACAATCCAGATGCGCCCGTCAGATGTGCATAGTTCCGGTAGACGGTACAGATACCAAGGCGACGGCATTTGTCCTGATCGCCATCGGCCGTCTGAATCAAGCTTGATAGGCCGAATGGCCTTTTCACCGGAAGTATTCCATCGCAGAATGCTGGCGACGTGTTCGCCCTGCGAATTGTGGTAGGGAAATGTCATGTTTGGCGCTCTGACGCTGTCAATCATCCCTTCTCGATGCAGGAAGCGGGCCACATTCATTGCCGCTCCTAAGACAGTCGCGCTGCCATTAGATTTCGGCTTATCATTGCTTCGCGCCAGCTGTTGTCGTGGTTCAAATGGTCGATTGATCAATTGATGAACATGCCCTCCGTCCGGCGTATTACGGAATGCCCCATTCGCCTCTCTCATGCACTTGGCAACACTTCCATCAGCTGAAACGGTACACCAGTTGGGCTTCCTGCAAATGGGACAGGGGCTAGCCGGAGTCACCTGGTGCCATCCTTGAGTGGTGCTCATAGTGCTCATGTACAGACATCCGGCAGGCCGTATCACAAACTGGCATCGAATACCCGCCCGGCGGGTTTACTAATTGCCGGCATCTAAGATGCGTAAAGTGAATTCGACGTGAGCGACTGCGATCTAGCAGCCCAGCGCTTCCAGCGCCTTGCCAGCTTCTCGCCCGCGCCGGACGATTTCTTCATCGGTCGGCGGATGATCGTCGACATGATTGCAGTTGAGCCGCTCCAAGAACTGGTCAATCGCCAGTTCGGTCGTCATGAGCCGACCGCCGATCTTCCAAGCCTGCAGCTTTACCCGTTCGCCGCGGGCGTTGAGAATGCCATGGAGCACCCAGCGCGTCCGAGTCGGATTTGACGGATCGCCGGGAATGGGGATTGACCGGAGCGGCTTGGCGTTCTCCAGCTTTGCAAGAGTGTTGGTTGTCATTAGTGCCTCGCGTTTCGTAATAAAGTGAGCGGAAAACAAACATTTCGCGGCAGTCTACCGACGAGCCGTGAACTGTAAAGAACAGAGGTCCCCTGCGGTGGCTCTCTTGAATGGCCATGTGACACAACGGAACACTCAAAGACACCTCAGAGATACCTGAGGGCCACTCAGCAGCAATTTCAGATTTTTTTTGAAGTTTTTTCGATCAGGTCTATTTTCACTACCAAGGGTGTAGTTTGCGACGCGATTGGTAGCGGTAGCAGTCTCCCTACTCAGCGACGCGGTCGATGGAAGTCTCGGCATCAGCCTGTCGGCCGTAACACAGCACCTGGCAGAGAACTGCTGTTCGCCGGCCAGCGATGAACGCCAAGCCCTCAGAGATCGTTTTGCACCGGTAGACGATCTGGCCGGCATCCAGGGCCACCAGAGTCAGGGTGTAATCGGTAGCGGGCGGGGTCTGGCGCTTGGTGCGACGTGGAACACGATTAGATTGAGCCGACATATGTTCTGCCTTCAAAAGAGGTAAGTATTAGTCAGTTACAAAGATTGCCGGGAAACGCGATACGTCGCATTCTTTATTGAAAGTAGCCGTTTGTTTCGCTGGCAAAGTGCGAACTTGAAACGGAAATGTCAATAAGAAACTCCATGGATGCGGCTGAACGGTCGGGCCGAATCCATGGCAGGAAAACTCAGAAAGAATCGAGAAGCAGTCGAGACGTAATCAGGAAGCAATCTTGGGATTTTCTGGAAATCTTTTTTTTCGATGTAGAACCACAGGTGTGTCATTGAGCCACGGGGGTGGTGGACGAGGGATCTGCAGCACTACCTCCAGTGAGAACTTGACACAACACTGCCTCTGGCCGGCCGGCGAGAAACGCCAGGCCTTCCGGAATCGTCTTGCAGCGATAGACGATCCGGGCATCTTGGATCGCTACCAGGGTGAGCCCAGATTCATCAGAATCTTTACCAGGACGGCTGACGGTTCGAGACGCTTTGCGACTGGCTGTTTTTGCCATAGTGACGCTCTTTTCCGACTGGGGAAGATAGATGCATTGCTAGACCAGCATCCTTGCGTCATTTGCGAGCATCTGATTTTTGGGTCGATCGGCGTAGACGCCGACCGACGATCAGGCAATTATCGTAATGCGCGAGTCGAATGTCAATTATTGTATTACATTGCTCTGAGAGTTTGCCCAAAATGTCGCCAGCTGGCCGCCCTCCCTCTCAGGGAGAAACGAAACAGAATGTCTTGCTGATCAGGCTCACCGCGTCGCAGCGATCAATTCTTGACACCGCTGCTGAGCAGGATGGGAAGAAGACATCCACCTGGGCCCGTGACGAACTTCTGCGACTGGCGGGAGAAGGCGAGGCAGAGCCTGCGCAGGATGACCGGAATGACGCGGGCAGAGAAGAGAAGCCGGCGCCGCGAAAGAAACGGAAGAAACCGGAGTAGGCTGTCGGGGCCCGCACCCAGGACAGAGCAAGCCCGGGAAACTGCTGCGGCAATAATTCGCCGCTCTCCGGTATGAGTTTGACCGGCTCCCCTGCAGCAACCAGAGCGTCAGTCGTTCGATCTGGATTTCGGCCGCTACGGTTGCGAGAAGGTGCTCGCGACTGCTATTGATATGGCCTGTTCAAGAGGTCAGTGGTGCCGTGACGAAATTCGTCGCCGACACGAGAATCCAGTGGATCAACCTGGATGTCGGGCAATGCATTTCTCCTGTTTCAGATAAAGGGCCAGCAGGATGTTTCGCAGTTTGTTTTTGCTGTTTGTCATTGGTGCATGCTCATCTTTCGCGGCCGCTCAGGACGCCGCGGGTGATTGGCAGACTCAGTGGACGACGGCCAAAGACCGTTACGCTGGTGTCTGTGAGAACCACAAGCAATCCCTGTTAAAAGTGCTGTCAATCCTGGAAAACCAGGCTCGAAGCTCCGGCGATGTGGACAAGGTCCGGGTTCTTCAAGAGGAAGCTGCTGAATTTAGCCTCAATGGAAAACCTCCGAAGTCTGTCAAAACGGCGAATTACGAGCGAGATATTTCGCTGGCTCAGGCTCAACTTCGGATTGCTGCCCAGAACGTGAAGGCCGGCCTGCTCAAGTCAGGAAACGACGCTGATGCCAAAGTGATTGATGCCGAATTGGAGTCGCTGGCGCCTGTCGCCAAGAAAAACGAAATCTCGGGAGAAGACCGCGTTTACTGGGTCGCCACCGAGGTTCCGGGCGAGACGGTTTATTCCCGCCGCAAGAATGGCGATTGGTTTGAGGCGAACCGAGGTAAACGGGATTTCCTGCTCTGGCATGAAACGGCTCGCACAGATGAGGCAATCACCCTGGAGAACAAGAGCCGTTCGTCCACAGTTGTGATTTACAAGGACCATTGTGAAATCACGACGAGATACCGCCAGACAGTCAAGCTGCTTGATGGCAGATGGATGACTGAACGAGAGGCCGCGGAAACGGTAAAGACTGGAAAGCTCGCAGGCGAGAAGTAGCAAGGCGATTGGTGTCTCTCGCCGCGATCAGTCTGTCTTTGCAAATTCCAGTTTGAGGAAGCTGAGGATCCGGCTTGTCGGGGATCAGCCTGTCCCGCGTGCTGTCTGGGTGCCCATGGTCAGGCAGTTGTTCGCTTCACGCGCGTTTTCTTCGGCCTGGCGTTCGCTTCCGCAGCTGCCATCGCGTGGTGCAGCTTGTCGACCGTCGCCAGCGCCGGCGTCACCTTGCCGGTTTCCAGCCGGTTGAGCGTTTCCACCCGCACGCCAGCTTGCCGGGCCAGTTCTGCCTGCGACCAGCCCAGGGCCTCCCGGCGAAGAATGATTTTCCTGGCCAGCGAAACCCGGCCGTATTCCACCGCCGGGTAATTGCCATCCGCGCCCGGTTCCGGCAGCGCCGGCAGGCGGGCAGCCCGGGTGAGGCGGTCATACTCTTCCCGCGGGAGCATCACATACTGTTTGCCGTCCAGGGTGACCGTCTGCATGGGGTTAGCCTTCGTAGAATCCGTCACGGTGCCCGATCTTCCCGACGATGACCACATCGTCTGTAATACAAAACTGGACACGGTAGTCGCCGGTTCGCAGTCGCCAGTGACCGGCCAGCGATCCCGACAGCGGTTTGGCCCCGCTGACGGCCGGCCAGTTCTGCAACCGTTCCAGCAGGCGGAGCATCCGGGTGTGGATGGGCTCGTTCAGCTTTTCCAGCTCCGCTGCGGCTGCGGGTGTCAACCGTACGTCTGCCATGCGTCAATCCTATCGATGCATTGACTCAGAACGCAATGCCGGATTTCTGCGGCCGCCCCGGTCGCCAGTGAGGGTGCCCCGCAGGCGCACCCTCACTGGTTCGGTCATGCGATCAGCCCAGCCGCTTCGCCGCTTCCGTCGCCAGTTTTTCAGCAGCGCGACTGTAGTGTTCGGTCATCGCCCGGCCAGAATGGCCCAGGAGCCGCTGGGCCGCTTCTACGCCCATCTCATCGGCCAGTCGGGTAGCGACGGTATGCCGCAACTGGTGGGGGCAGAACCGGGGGATGCCCGCCCGCTTGCAGGCTGACTTGATCGTATTAGAGAACGTATCGATCCGGATCGGGAACATCCGGCTTTTCGGTTTGTTGCGGATGTACTTCTTCAGGATCTTCTGGGCGGTCTCGTTGAACAGCAACACCCGCTGTTTGCCCCGGTGAGCCGTCTTGTGCTGGTCGAGTTCCGCCCGCCAGATTGGACGCGACCGGTCGATATCGCAGGGGCAGAGCCGCAACAGTTCCCCGGGCCGGGCTCCGGTCAGCAGCAACAGGTCCAGGATATCGCGGTTCCGGAACCGGAGCCGCTGCCGGACAGCATCGATCGATTCCTGCGGGACCGCCATGCGGGGCGGGGGATCGGGCGCCTTCGTCTCGCCCGGAGCCAGCGGCGGGACGGTATCGATAGCTGCCAGGACTTCCGGCTTCACCAGTTCATGGCTGACGCCCAGCCGGAAGATGAACCGCAGGCGGATAATCTGCTTGTTGATGAATCGCCGTGTCCAGCCGGCCTCGACCATTGCTTCGCGAACAGTCCGCAACTTGAGCGGGCCGAAGTCGTCGGCAGCCGTGTTGCCGTACAGGTTCCGCAGATGCCGGATCACGCCTTGCATGCAACGCCGTTCAGCTGATTCAGCGCCCGACGACGTCTGGTAGCGGGGGAAGTGCTCCGTCACGAACTTCAGGCAGACTTCGTTGACGGTGGGCCGGCGGGGCGTCCTCCGGGTTTTGGTGGAACTTTCCACTGAAACCGGCGCGACAGCCTTCAGCGACTTCAGGAACTCAGCGTACTTGTCAGCGGATTCCGGGTTGTCCTTGTGGCCGAACCAGATCTGGCGACCATCCGGATGACGCGAGTAGAGATAGCCTTTGGCGTTCTCGCAGAGCGAAGGAATTGACTTGCGCGGTCTGGGCATAAGTGCAACTTTCGGCGTTTCAGTGGAATTATTCCACTGATATCAGCCGTTTTGTGCTGCACTGCCGACCGTCGGCAGGTAACTTAACTCGTTTCAGCAATTCGTCTTACGATTTTTCGTCGACGAAATGCCCCCGGTAGGACTCGAACCTAAATTTTTGACGTAAGTCGTTATTTCATGGTGGTTTTTTGTTGCCAAACGGGCCGATTTGTTGCCAAATGGTTGTTGCCGCCGTATGGTTGGTGGCAACAAATCTGTAGGGTGCAAAATGACGAAACCGACCGGCATCAAATTAACCTATGTCCCCGCTCAGAATCGCTACACCAAAATGGTGAAAGGAACACGCTGGTATTCCACTCGTGGTCTGACATCGTCGGCAAAGGATCAGATGGAAGCCGTTCGCCAGTTCCTCGAATGGCAAGGGGTTCAAGATGACAGCAAGGTTGACCGCAGGGTCTCTCATGCCGCTGAACTGTTTCGAGCCAGTGGAAATGACGATTACGCTGATGAACTGATTCGTCGGGCAAAGCAGGGAGAACACCTCACCAGCATCGACCTGCGTCCCTATGCTCATTCGCCGGTCAGTGAACACGTCTTTATGGAGCGAGTTCGCAGACGCCAAAACACGGGGCCGAAGACTTTCCAGCATGCCATCGAACGTTTTGAGGCGTTCAAGTCTCGCAAGATGTCGGCGGCTGGTCTGCGAGTCATGCACGTACATCTGTCTTTCTTTCAGACCTATGTGCAAGGGATCAATGTCAAGGAACTGACCCGAGAAACCTGGGATCAGTTCCATGCGGAATTGTCGTCTCGGATTGGCAGCGGCAAGTGGTCTTCCAAATATGGAAACAGTGTTCTGGCATCGGTCAAAGGGTTGTTCCGTTGGCTGTTCGATTCAGAAGAGATCGAAGCCATTCCCCGATATGTCGGGAGTCGGTCGTATTCAGTGGCAGTGCCCAAAAAACGACCGAAACCATTCACGGCAGAAGAACTGAAAATCATTTTTCAGGCTGCCAATGATGAACAGCGATTGCATTATCTGCTTTGCCTCAATTGTGGCATGACTCAGAAGGACTTGTCTGACCTGCGTCCTGAGATGGTGGATTTTGAGGCAGGTACACTGACCCGATTGCGAACAAAGCATGAGCATCAGACGAGCGATCTGATTCCGACCGTTCGATACCACTTGTGGAAGCCTGTCGTTGATTTGCTCAGAGTGTTCGCACATCGCAAGGGAAAGCATCTGCTACTGAATCAAGCGGGCAATCCGCTGGTAAAAAGCTGCCATGACGATGCCGTCAGCGAAGGGTTCCGCTACCTGAGGAAGAAGACTGGAATCACCAAGCCGCTGAAAACATTTCGGAAGACTGGAGCCACTGCTTTGGGATCGTCAACGATCTACCGTGCATGGCGAGAGATTTACCTTGCGAATGTTCCGCAAGGGATCACTGAGCAGCATTACGATGGCACAACGATTCTGCCCTTCGAGGTCACCGAGTACATTCGGACGACCTTGGAAATACCGGACACGGTCACAGGTCTGAGGTAATCGATCTCATCGCCCAAGTGCAAAATCAATCGAACAACTGCAGATACCGGAGGTCTAATAGGGAAATGTCCGAACAGAATATCAAACAAGGATCTTCCATTTCATTGGAACCGAAGACCAATGAATTCCTTCGCCTATTTTTGCATCCAATCCGTATAGCCATACACCTAAAGTCTACAATTCTAATTGTGTCAACATTTACGTTAATGGTTGCCATGTTCGCTGTGGCATCATTCGTGCCTTTTTGGATAGTGCAATCGTCTGTGTTCAGTAGGTGGCTTCCGAGCAATCTTTCTATAAATGACCTTGCCGACGCATCAGGGTTTGCAAACGCATTGTTTTCAGCTCTTGCTTTCGCTGGAGTTTTGGTGACACTCACACTTCAAATGATTGAGCTAAAAGCACAACGCATGGAAGTGGCTGACATGCAGAAAGGACAGATGCTACAAGCTCACCTTTCTGCACTTACGCTTAGAGGAAGCCTAGGCGACGAAGATGCCGATTTTGAGGCAAATTATATTGCTGAGTTCTTGCGTGGTGAGGCAATGAGCTACTTAGAGAGCAGCAATATCAATCTCAAATGGACAATCCTGTGTGCGGTCAATAAAAGACTTTCGGATATCAACAATTTGATCTGCAACATTACTAGGGAAAATATTGAAGACTCTTGCACACGACTTTCAAAGCAATGTCGAGAGTTTTGCTTTTTTCTAAGGAATATATGTACTGGACGAAAAGTTGGACTCACTGTCGAAGAAGTTTTCGCTCTTGGGACGTTTCAAGAAGTCTTCATGGTATTGTCTGAGATGACGCCGTTGATAAAACACTATGTCGGAATTGGGGCCACATTCGAACAAATGTTCGAGATCAGATCTTGCATGATATGTGAAATACAGAAATCGTTGATTCCAATAAGAAACTCATCGATGCAAATATTTCTTCAAGAGAATATCGACTGTGAAATGTTGAAGAGTCTGTCATCTGATTCGGTGTCATCACTAAATAAGTTCGTTGATAAAATGAATGCAAAGGTGGTGTCGATGTCCCTCATGTCTCCGGAATCAGTTCCTGAAAACGAAAAACCCCCAAGGTCAACCGAATGACCTCAGGGGTTCTGAGGGTTTACAAATTTTGGAATGTCTCAGAGTCTTTGCTGCTCCTTGATGTTCTGCATCCAGCCATTCGCAAACGTCGTGATCTCAGCTTGCAGCTTCTGATTGAAGAGGATCTTCCCCTCTTCAAACTTGGCTGCAACCTGATAGACGATCCCGCCTTGCTCAAATGTCATGGGAAAGACATTGCCCTTGGTCACGAGAAAGGTGCAGTCAGGATCACAGACAAGGTCACCATGCTGCTCGTAATAATGGGCAACTGAGACAATCCAGCCTGCTGTGATGTGTTCGCAGTCAGGTTTGCCGATGATCTCGACATGCACTGCCATAAACGATCCCGCAGCGTTGTCGATCTTCTTGGAATTGCCGACATCATTCAAACCTTCGATCAGTTTCAAGAAAACCTGAGTTGCTTTTTGGTTGAGTTTTTTCACGGGAATTGTCTCCAGAAACGAAGCAAGCCTCAGATTGACTGAGGCTTGCTGTTGAAATTGAAAGGGGAATCAGGACAGTGCTGCTGCCATTGCCTGATACGCTTCCAATGCTGCTTTCGCTTTGGCAGGGCTTCCGCACTTGGAAATGAATTCGCCGACTGAGTCGATGGCAGCAATTGCTGTTTCGACATCTCCTTCCTGAGATTTGATGAACTCAGCAGCAACCTTGATCATGTTGACATCGACACGAGCGGATGCCGATGTGCTGCCCCCGCTCAACTTGTTCTTAATCTGTTGGCAGTGACCTGATCCAACAACGATGCCAAGTGCTGCCATTGCCTTTTGGGCTTGGGTGGCGGTTCCTTCGGGGTTGGCGGCGAACCATTCCCGAATCTTTTCCGATTTGTTGATCTCGACGGGAACTGTCGGGGTTGTCGTTGCGACAGGTGCCTGGGGGGCGACTGGGGCAGCGGGAGTTGCGTTACGTTTTGCCATTTGCTTGATCCTGATTTGCGTTCGTTTGCGATCGTCACAGCGACGACCGAGAACGCATTCAGTCAAGTTCCGGTTTCTGCGTCAGCGTCAAGACTCGCAATTTTCCCCTATTTTTCAGGGATTTTTGAACTGCTGCGAGATTGCAGCACATCAGGTGAGTGATGTGCCATCAGACCGATAGCAGGTTCAGGGTCTTCTGCAGTTGGGCTGCAATCTGAGACATGAAGAGCGGCGGAACGCTGTTTCCGATTCGTGCCCATTGATCCTGATATTTTCCCTCAAGGACGAAACTGTCGGGGAAAGATGCGATCCGTTTTGCTTCGCCGATGGACAACGCTCGCTTCTCGAAAGGATGAACGATTGTGGCGAACCCTAAGCCAGTCTGCATTTTCATCAGTGTCGGGCAGGGCTTATTAGGATGTGGTTTTCTGCAATCTGAGAAATGACTGGATGTGCCTTTGACGGTTCCTTCGTGGCCACCGAAGGGGACTCGATCGTACATCTCAAGATACTTGTCATAGAGCTTGGGGACGCCAGATGTGTCTGCCCCTTCGATCGCTTGCATGATGCTGACGATTGGCCCCTTTGGCTTGGGGAACTCTGGTTCAATGCCCAAATCCTCTCTGATGCCAATGAAGATCACACGCTTACGGGACTGAGGCACGCCAAAAAACGATGTGTCAAACAGTCTGGCTCTGACTCGGTATCCACTCTCTTTCAGTTGCTTCAAGCATTCAGCGAAGATCAGACGCATTTTTCCCTTGACCATTCCGCTGACATTTTCCATCACGAGGGCTTTTGGTCGCAGACCCCTCAACAGTCTGACATACTCCTGAAACAATTGATTGCGAGCATCGTGAAAATGACGCTTGCCAGCAGTGGAAAAACCTTGGCATGGTGGACTGCCGTCAAAGATGTCGAGTTCGCCCGGCTGCAGACCAGACAATCTCAGAGCTTCGTCCACTGAGAGCTGTGCGATGTCCCCATGATAGAGGGGAGTGTCGGGAAAATTGGCTCTGTAAGTGGCTGCTGCGTGGTCGTCGAATTCGACGGCGAGTCTGACCTTGCATCCCGCCATTTCGTAACCCAAGCTGGAACCGCCCATTCCGCTGAACGTACTTATTACTGAGGTCATTCTGCTCCATTTCTGAGAACTGCAGACCAGCTCAACTGATCGACTCTTTCCAAAATTTCGATCGTGTACGGATAGAAATACCCTTCATCTGACCATCCCAGCACGTCATTGATCAGAAAATCGCTGATCGTAAAGACCTCATTCTCACGTAGATCAGAGATGACTGTCTCGCCTGTTGGCAACCGCTCAAGGGTGGGGCCGCAGTACCTCATAGCGGAAACTCCGTCCCGCAATTTGGGCATTTGCACATTTTGACATCGTCAGCACAAGACTCGTCGAATTCCTGTCCCTCGTCAAAACTGACTGACGAAAGGGATTCGAGAAGCTGTTGGACTGATTCTGAGTTGGTGCTGATCTCAGAGAGGAGTTGATCCAGCGTGCCTTGATCGGTTCCGGCCATCCCAACCAGTGGATCAAGTGTCGCCAGAATCAGCTTCTCTTGGTCTTCAGTCCAATTGCCGATCAGGACTGGCACTTTTTCGCCTGTTGAAACAGCTTTGCGGGCATGTCCGTCAACTAAGTGTCCAGTTCGTTCGTTTAATAATAAGGCTCCTGCCCATCCGACCTCCTTCAGAAGATCTTTCAGGGCAGAGGTTTGCGATGACGGGTGATTCCGCCAATTCTGAGGATTGTCCTGCAATGTGGCAGGATCGAGGTATTCGAGTCGTAGTGTGTTCATGCCACTATGTAGTGGAGCTGACTGCAAATTCTCCGGATTTCACGTCTCGAAATCAGGATGTTATACAGATTCGGAAGTCCGTACACTCACACGACTTACTAAACATCGGGGAAATACCGACCCACTGGAAGGCGTCGACAGCGCTGCGAAAACACCACATGTTGTGGTTGTTGCTGTTGACAAAATGAAACACCACGGCAGAATGGAGTTCAACTCGTTCAGGCATTGTGCCATAGCGAGATGTCTGGTCTTCCATTATGGAGTTTGGAAATGGCGCTTCGCCCCCATTGCCTGGATGATGTTTTCGAGACGCCAGCGGACGCTGAGGAGGCTTTTGCCGCAAATCTGAATGTGAAAGCCGCATTTGCGAAAGCACGTGCGGTCTTTGCAGATCAGGAGAAGCTGTTGAGTCAAAGTCCGACGATTTGCACTGCATCTCCTGCGCAAGCTGCACGTTCGGCTTTCTTGGAAGAGCTCGAACTTCAGCCCTGTTACCCTGAATAGGTGATTGACGGCACCTTCGCCTTGCAAGGAGAGTTGCAAGGCGAAGGTGCATTTATTGCAAGGAGCGCAATTATGGCAAATCAAGGACGGCCACAATCTCCCACGGGAGAGCTGTCAAGCTGGTCGAATTGGTATTTCTGGGTGGCGACCGCTTGCCTGCTATTCCTTGGACTTTTCTCGGGCTGCTTCATTTATTATGCAGTTACGTCACTGAATTCGTCGGGCTATGTTCAAAACATCGCCCTGCCCATCATGACTTTGAGAACACTCCAAGTGACTCTCGGGATGCTCATGGGAATCGTCATCGTATTCTTCGGTGTTATGGTCTCGTGGTTTGGGATTGCTGCCCCCTTGTCGGTCGAGTGCGAGGGCGGACAAGTCACTGGGAAATTGGCTACCGCCAGTCCGGGTCTGGTTCTCGCCCTATGCGGCTCAGGCATTATTGCTCTGGCGGTGTCGCAAAAGATCGATGCTACCGACGGAGACTCGCACATCGTCGGCAATCAAGCTGGGGTCTCGGCGAAGCAAGGACAGTGAGCAGAAGTTTCTGACTCGCCGAAATTTTCATGAGTTTTGCTCTTGACGCAGCCGAATGAGTCCGCAAAGATCCTCACACAGTTCGATGCCTTGCGACTTCGCCCCCACCTTATGACCTGAGTTAAGGTGGATTTGCGAAGAAAATATTTAGATGCACTTTGAAGACGCATCCCTTTATGGGGTGCGTCTTTTTTTGTTGTCCATGATAGTGGACGGGTGTTCTGATTGATGAAAGCCGGTCATTTTGAAGGAGATCGCTGATGGAAGCCTTGGAGAAATTTGAACGCCGATTGAGCCTTGTGCGAGACCGGGTCGGAAATGTCGCAAATCGCCGCCATACAGCGGTTCACTTGACCGGTCGTCCCGGCACATCCAAGACCTATACGGTCATGCGGACGCTAGAAGAACTCGATGCGCTGCACGAGTATCGCAACGCTCGGATGTCGGCGATGGGGTTGTTCGACTTGCTGGAAGAATTTCCAGATCACGTGATCGTCCTCGACGACATTTCCTCGCTGTTCAAAGACCGAGCAGCCATTCAGATCCTGATGGCGGCTATGGGAGGCGATCCAGGGCGACCACGCCCCATCACCTATCGCATCAGCGGCAGTGACCGGGTGACATATTTTGCTGGCGGGATTGTCGCCATCTCCAACCTCAAGCTGGGGCATGATCCGCTGGCGTCCGCAATCGCCAGTCGTGTCACCATTCTGGAGCATGATCCCACGGACGAGGAGATCGAAGCCTTTATGTGGCACTTGGCAAATGACGGAATCGGCGGATTGTCGGTAGAAGAAGGCTGCGAAATCGTCGGGTACATCGTCAACGAGAGCCGCTGCATGAGCCGCCGACTCGACCTGCGGCACCTGGATCATGCGGTCAAGGATTACGCCGCATGGAAATCAGCAGAAACTGAAAACCATTGGCACGACTTGGTTCGGTCGTCGATGACAAGGATCGACATGGAGGTGGCAAAGCCGCTGCGCAAGCGTGAGGAACTGTCGTTGCAACGTGAGAAGGTGCAAGAAGCCATCAAGCTCTTCCCCAATGACGTGCCCGCCCAGCATAAGCACACCGGTCTCAGTCGGGCGACGTTCTTCCGCCGCAAGCAGGAAGTGACGGCATGACTAGACCAAGTCTCAGTCTCACAATCTCAAAGTTGAGATTGTGAGACTGAACTCCAGAGGTGGCTAGGCCACAATATGTCCAAGTGGCAAGACATATAGAATCTCCAGAATGCCCCTCTCCTTCCGATTTTTGTTCAGCTTAACAAAGCGCCCGGCAAGAATCGGCCCCATTTCCCTGCCAGAAGCAAGGCGACTGGCTATCTCCTCCACCCACATCGACCTCTCCGCCACCGACACTCTTACCACAATCGTGACCCGCTGACCATCCACGTCCACATCCGACACATGCGGGACAATCCATTCAGACAATTGAAGGTCATGTATCCTCTGTTCTTTTTCATTTTCGTAGTCCATACTTTTCTCCATAACACTCTTATTTCATAACAAAGACACAGCAAAGAATATTATATTGGTAGCACTATAGCCTGATTCACAATTTTCCGAAAAAATGAACATCTCATAAGACAAACCGGAAAATCCACGTATAAAGATGTGGCGAGCTAATTGTGGCACGTCAGAAGCAATTGTCCCAAGGAAAAGAAAAATGAACGATTTGGAATTGAGATCTGATGAACTGTACTGGATTATGTTGGGGATGCACGAGGATGGAACGATTGAAATGCTGGTCTATGGCGACAGCAACGCCACACCACGCATTTACAATTGTCATACCTTTGATGGGCGGCTCTATGGTCAATCAAAGCTCTGCAATACTATTGCTGATGCAGTAGGGCACCTGCGATCAGGCGTGCCATCTATCTGCCTGCCTCTATCGGTCATGATAGAAGAAATGGGGGAGACGCTGGTGACGGAATGGTTCAGCGATGACGATCAGGTCATGCAGTATGTCAATATGTGGAAATACAAATCGCAGGAATGATTTTCTGCGATTTGTAAACTCTGCTGCATACATATACGTGACCTGTATATCTCCGTTTATTGGTCACGACGATACAGATACCTCGTCGATAATTTCGGCTGCTCGATCTGCCCATCGGATCGAGCGGTTTTTCTTTTTCAGCCAATAAAAAAAACTGCTGAGAAAACCCAGCAGGTTGAAAGTTACAAATTTTGTAACGTCGAAATCAGAATCCGTATTTCGTCCAGTCGTATTTCTTTTTATCCGGATCTCGCAAGCGTACGGTGATAGGGTAACCCTCACTTATTTCAACTCGATATCGTATTTTGCCATCGCTGACCAGCAGCGTGCCGTCTGCGTCTCGATCTGTCTCTAGGCGCCTGTCCCAGAGGTCGTCGATGTCGTCCCCAATCTGTCGGCGGCAAGACTCACGGATGTCGTCGAGGTACGCCCACTCGTCGTCCTCGGGTACGCCATGACATGCTAGCACCTCGCTTAGGAACTCTTGTAAAGTGTGCAGCCTCTCTGTCGTATGCGAGGGCACAATATCAATGACCGGATAATAGCTGTCGTCGATACAGATCGCATAATTGCCTACCATCGCATGATAGGCGACAAGCCCCATGCGAGTCTGACACAATCCGAGTGGCTGCCCCACCACATCGAAAGCTCCCCTGGTCAGTGGTGCGTCGATGATATCGTCTATGTCGTCGCCGATCTGCTGGCGACAATTGTTAATCGCCTGATCTATGTACTCGTCTGCAGCTATACCGTATGCGTCACGACAGACTGTCGTGATGTAATTTCTTATTGTCATCTCGGCACCTCCGTCCGTGACGCATCGAGCGGCAAAACAGCCTCTGCCACATCCCAGATATCTGCATCTGACTCGCTATAGATTTCCCACATTCTCGTCCACTGCTCATGGAGCCACCTACGATCGTCAGCCTCAGGTATCGTCAGCTCGATGTCAGCGATGTCGTCTATCGCATCGTCATAGTGAGCGGACAGACCTGCGATCCACCAGACCGCAAAAGCTCGTGCGGACTCCATATCAGTGACTGCAGCTACTGCATTAGAGTTCATTTTAATTCGTCGTCTCATTTTTTAACCTTTCTGGTTGTTTGCGTTCAAAATGCGTGCATCACACATCATATGATGCACGCAAGCTATATTATTGCCTATTGATTGATCAGTTGCTGGAGCAGCGTCGCCATCGCCACTGTCACTGGCTCGTCGTCCGGCAGATCGTCGAGGTCGATCGTGGCGTTGGCCGATCGTAGCTGCTGCACGGCTTCCTCGATTAGCTCTTTTATTTCTTTTATTGACTCCATGTCGTCAGCATTTTCATTAATTGTCATTTTTCAACCTTTCATTTTTTAACCACTCACAATCAAGTGGTTTGCATATTATCAGTGGTTTCAATTTCTCTCGCAATATCAACTTTGAATTTTGACCAGAAAAATGAAGCACATAATATAATAGTGTAGTCCTTTCAATTTTCGGATCAAAAATTTGAAATTTTATAAAAAATTATTCAGATTGGGAAACTGATTGGGTTTTGTGTTTGAAATTTGAAAATGCGATGTGCGGTGCGGTGGTTGGCGAGGTGGTGCGATAAGATTTGAACTGAATGGATTGACCACCAAGAAATGATTGACCTGAATGGATTGACCATTTAGATTGTGCTCACGATTCTGCCCACATGGGCAGAATCTGTTTCTGTTTCTGTTTTTCTGTTCGGACAGAAACAGAATAATTCTGTCCGAATTATTTACGGTCATTAAGGACACAGATATACGTATATTGGGGGTAATCTCAATTACCCCAATAGTATTTCTGTTCATGACTCACACACTAGGGGACAGAAAAAAAGAAACAGAAATGTAACTCCTTATGTCGCAAGAGTTTATTTCTGTTTCCCTCTTCTTTCTGTTTTCACCAGAAACAGAATTTCAAACAGCATTTTGGGGATGGCCACCAGCATCTTTCATCACCTTGCCAGTAGTGGTGAGACGGTAGAGCAGCGGGTCTCCCTTTTTCCCACTGCCGACGGTCTCAACTTGTCCTGCCTCAATCGCTTCCACCAATTTGTTTCTGGTTGGCGTGCGATTTTCTCCATACAGGCTCATAATTGCTGAAATCTCTCTACCAGAATCGTCCAGATATTTCAGGATCGATTTCGGTGGTGTCTGGACATCCTCAGGGGTGGCTACCGCTGTCTCCAGATCCTTGCTCATTATCAAGCTCGTGATCGGGAATCCCTGCCGATCAATGTACTGAGTCTCAATTACCTCAGCTCGCAAATTGAAAAAGAAATCATCCTCGCCCTCTTTCATTTTTTGGCAGCTCATCCGGCAAGTCCGATCTGCCTTCTTCTCGATGTAGTAGATGGCGTCTGCCGCATTGGCAAGACGATTATCGCCTTTAGCTCCACGACTCTTATCCTTACCGGTGTGGTGGACAATGATCACGAGACAATCCAGCTCTCTTTGCAGTTTGTCCACCGCTGCCAAGAAGGTTTTCATATCTGCCAGATCAGTCTCTATGCCATCCATATTGCGGTCCAGCGTATCGATGATGACCACGCCAAAATCATTACCGCTAGCCTTGATAGCGTTGATGTACTCAGCGTACTTCTCCTCATTATTGACAATGATCGGATGGGGCGTGACGATCATCTGACCATTGAGGCGATCGACATCATGATGTCGTTTCCAGCCCTCTATTCTGTATTTTGCTGAATTGCCGCTCTCGGCACAGATGTAATGCACTCTCTTCTGATGGGTCTCGTAGCCCATCCAATTGCGTCCTGTGACGATGTGCAGGGCTAGATCGAGGCAGATAAAGGACTTGTAGGAGCCAGTCTCTCCGTATAAGAGAACAATCCCCTTGTCGGGCAGTCGCTTATAGATTGTCCAGTCCATCACATCTGGCACCCAATCATCAGGATCTCGCATATCGATGCCTGTTTCGGCAGAAGTACCAAAATTTGCAACTTGCTTGATCGTGGTCAGTTTTTCGACCAGTTTCCCAAGATCTCGATCTTCCGGCTTCATCCACTCTTGCATGGCTTTTGCCGCTTTTGCCTGCTGGGTCTGAGCGGCGAGCATATGTTTCAACCATGCGTCGGGATCGACGATCTCAACATATTCTGAGATCGTGCAAAGCTCACAATCTCTACTGAGCTTGTCCGTAGCTTCTGCCCATTTTGTCCGCATCGTCTCAGCGATGACTCCCCAAGTCGGGCAGTGATCGTATTGCCTGTAATAGTCGATCGCACATCTGACAATGTCTCGATGTGCGATTGATACAAATGACTTATCAGATTGGTTTGCCGCTGCAAATGACAAGAAGGACTTGTCAGTGACAATAGCCTTGATCAGTTGTCGTTGTACTGACTCGCTTAGATCGAGCGGCTTTTCATTTTCGTTGCCAATGTCAGCATCTGGGTCAACCAGATCGTCGCCTAAATTTTCAAAAAACTGATCTTCATCGAATGTTTTTTCTTCATTTTCTTCTGTGTTCTGCACTATCATATAGTATCCTTGGAGCTTTGCTCCGGTTAAGGTAAATTGTTTGTATGTTTTTCGATTCCTAGACCTGTGAGCCTGTTGCTCACAGGTCTTTTCTTTTCAGCACTTCATTCTTTCGACTTCGGCCCTCAAATAATATCTCTTTGGGCTTTTGCCGTACTGATGTACGGCTGCTGGGCAATGCCCATGCTTGACTCGCCATCGCAATAATGCTTGAGAGATTCCCATTTCTCGGGCGGCCTCCGCCATCGTCACCAGCCCCAATTCAATTCGTTGCACACGTTTCGTTTTTGTTTCAAAAATCATTTTGCCCTCCATTTATTTATAATAGTAACCGATTTCCGGTTTTGAGTCAAAAATTATAATTGCCGCACATATATATGTGCATCATGAGAAAATTTAAAACATACATACCGCACGATGAATATCTGGAATACCTAAGATCGCCAGAATGGGAAGCAAAGAAGGCAAAAGTATTTGCCGCAAGAGGCAGACAATGTGAGGAGTGTGGATCGCACGATCACCTGGAGGTGCATCACCTCACCTATGAGAGGCTGATGCACGAGCGACTGTCAGATCTTCGAATACTGTGCGAGGATTGCCACGACGCAGCCCACGGTCACGACTTGAGTCTGGCTGACCTGCAGCGAAAAATCTCAGATTCTAAATTTTGGAATGGTCTGATGTGATCGTGCGATCCTGATCTGACAAGCATAGATACACTATGCCAGATCAATATTTAGAATCCTGCGATACCGTCACACTGTCTGATAGCTACGGCTCTTACAATTTGCCGTCTGCGTTTTTCGTGCGATCAACTGACTGGGGCGGCCCCGAATTTTGGAGCGGCTGGCTGGAATTGGTAGATGATTTGTCACCCGGAGTTGCCCAGTGGTCGGCCACGATTGGCGAAGCAACTGCGACAATATCTATGTACGAGCCATTTAGCTCGGCTCAAATTTATTACCAAGACCCGTGGCAAATGGGCGATACGATCCTCGCTGGTCCCGGCGACTTGAATAATTATTTTGAGATGGCTGGGACGATTGGCGGTCCAGGTGCGATTAAAATTACTCCTTGTCTCCCTTACCCCAGTTTTTCTTGCTATATTGCTGACTCATTTGGTGGCACTGCAGAAACTGATCTCAATGGTACTGAAACTGATCACGGTGGAAAAATCTGGGCAGTCACAATGGAAGACGAAGACTCTTCTGCGATATTAAAATATGATGGAATCGGTAACCTGATTGCAGAAGGTATAGGCAATGTTTTAATCGACTGCGGCAGCTCTGAACACATTGTCACGATGTACTGCTCTGGTACGTCGTCTAGTTTTGGTGTTGGGGCGATTGTTGGCGGAACAGACATTGACAATGCCTATTACGTGATGTGGCAACCTAACTCAGAGCAAATCTGCATTTACAAACGCACGTCAGGGAGTTTCTCGCTCGCCACGTCCACATACGCCTATGGTATGACAGAGGGATTATTGCGAGCCTATATCCCTGCTGATGGTGTTCTCTATGTCAGTTTTTCAGGCGATACAGTCACCAATCTCAGCTACGAAGATCCCGGCACGCTGCACACCGGCACCAAAGTAGGATTTCGGATGGATTCCTACGCCGAAATCTCTAATTGGACGTGCAGTTACGCCGGCACCTGTGCTGAACAGTACGACGAAGTCGCTTCAGGTGGCTTGGTTGCAGGCGGATCAGCGATCGTCAGCACGATCCGATCCTATCAGGAGACTGGATCAGGCGGGATTCTGGGCGGCGGATCTGGCCGAATCGTTGTCCAATCGCACCAGATCGCTTCTGGCGGCTTGATTGCCGGTGGTGAGGCGTATTCTCCGGTCGACACATATCGGAGCTTTGGCGGCGTTTTGGGCGGCGGATCTGCTCCGTTTGTCGTCGAGTTTACAAATTTTGGAATGGGCGGAGTTCAGGGCAGCGGAAGTGCCGTCATCGAGGTCATTGCCGCCCTGCAGTCGCTTGCCATCACGATTCCCGCAGGCCGAGTCACAGAAGATCTGATCGGATTCGTTTTGCCGATCGCAGTTCAGTTGCCTGCAAATACCAATCAAGTGCATTTCCGGACTGAGACAGCAGTCCTGCCAGCGGAAATCAGGATGCTGGAACAGGGACGATTGATCGCCTATGTCCGACTGAACCTGAAAGCCAACGAAGACAACACAATTTTTGTACTGCATGGAGAGTAATGGCTGAACCAACTTATTTTTGCTGCCCGTTTGCGACCCAAAACACCACTGGAGGCTGTTCCGCTGGCGGAAGTGCCCTTGTAGAGGTCGCAAACGATGTCTGGGACGGATTTGCTGGCGTCTGGCCGCTCGATGAAGAAGGAGATGGCTCGACGGACGAGTTCCAAGACCGAAGCAGATCCAATCTGCATGGCACTGGAGGCGATGGGTCAGATTTGAGTCTCGTGCCAACCCGAGATTCTGGCGTGTACTGCCAGTTTTCACAGCATTTCGTGCAGAGACAGTACATCACACTGCCCCCAGACAATATCCCGATGGATCAGGGCTTCAGTGTGTCCCTGTGGGGAAAAATCAATACCTACAACGTGCCCAGATGCTTCTTCAGTCGAGGACACACCACGACAAGCGGTGATGAATGGGCATTTTCGCTGGGATATACTTTTCTGAACCAAATCGAGGCTAGGGTTCAGATACTTGGCTTGGATGGGGCGGCCAAAACCTATTCGGCGGTTGGATCGACATGGCTAAGTGAAGATCAGTGGTATCATTTGGCAGCGTCATGGGAGCCGGGAATCGGCTTGAAACTGTATCTGAATGGGGAGCAAGACGGGCAAAAAAGCGTGCCTGAATCCCTTTTACAGCCAGTTTCAAGCGAGTCTTATTTCGGGAGATGGAACGACGGCAGCCACCTCACAGGCAATTTGCAAGATGTCAGATTGCATCCAGTGGTGAGGTCTGAAGCATGGTTTGCCGCCGAATATCAATCCTACTGCGGATCATTTCTCACTGTTGGCTAACCGATTTCAGGATTCCACGGCTCGCCTAAATCGGTCAAGTTTACGCATAGACCATCGATTCGAGTCTTGACTTGGTACGATGAGAACAGCTTAAGAGCGAATATTGGATTCTGGCTGGCGAAATTTCCGGCACTCCAGCCGAAATAGATTGGCTCAGCACCATCAGCTAAATTAGGCTTAATGCTGTCGTCTACCGAATATCGACCAGTCGTGAAGCAACTCGCATATGCAAGCGTATTACCTAGCTGTGCCTCGTACCAAGCCCAATCTCCAGTGTTGTAAGAAAAATCCGGTGGCTCTTTGCCCACTCCCTGAAAAAATGCTCCGGGGAAATACCAGTAATTATCTGCTTGTTTGAGCAATAGAACGCAGCCAAATCTTGGCCCCAAGAAAGTTTGATTGGGGATAGACGCATCCATGATTTCGTCTTGTGTCTCCCAGAGTTCGCCATCATCCATTCTGATTTCTGAGTACATCACTCTGGCATCAACACGATATCTTAAATTATGGTCATTTCCATTGGGGTGAAACACCCAGTCAGGATAAGTTTCGCCAAAAAAGATTCCGGCAGACCAGTTGTCCCATTCCGTCCCTTGTGCGAAATCGACCTGATATTCCCATTCTAGGCATGGTTTGCGATTGGGCTTGATCTTATATTTGCAGGTGATCGGTGTACCGTCATCCTCTACCACCTGATAGCTGTTGCTCGTGCTATTTGTGTTGTTTGACCATTCCCACGGATCGCCGGGAATATCCCAATCGTTATTTTTCCAGGTACATTTGCAGGTACAACAGCAACCGGCATTAAATCTGAATCCACCCATGTTACTCCTCACACTCTGCCTCAGTAATCCACCAGCAGGCATCGGTTGTCGAATAGGTAAGGAATACTTTTGTCCCAGAGGCAATTTCGACATCTAGCTGATTAAATGCTTTTATCACCCAATACTCGGTGTCGTCGTAATTGCCAGCTAGTTCGATTATGTCGACATCGGCATCCGTAACGCCTCGTTTCCAGAGTTCGATCAGACCGCTCTTCACATCTGTCCCATCGCAAGCCTCAATCACCTCGTGGGTTCGACCGATTCGCACACCGGGCGAATACTGAAAGGCGTAGCAAAATGGATCGTGCTGGATTTGCATCCACACGATGTCGCCAACAATGACATACTCTGATCGATTGACTTCTGTGGCGTAACCGCCATCGGATTGACCGAGTGACCCACCACCCCAATCAGGTTTGCCTTCTGCCGGGCCACCGGAATTATCGCTCCAAGGCATTCTGATCCGCTGCCACGAGTAATTATACGGGTATTCGACTTCGTGTTGCGTGATGCGTGCGAAAAACCCATTGCTCTGAGGTGTATGAGCTTGACGCTTGACCGGCGTGGAACCGATCGGGGTTCTCTCGGTGCGAATCGTCGCATCATGGATTCTTTTCAGTGCGTCTTTCGACACTTTGTAACTCTGTTCCGCCATTTCTCTCCTTACTCAAGCCCAAAGACGCCAAAATCGACCTCGTTGTAAACGTCAAAATCAAGAACAACTGGAGGAGCATCAGGCTCGGCTTGTTTTCCACTCTCGTCAAGCAAGACAGGTTCCGTGATCGGCACGCCTTGAACCATGATGTTCTTCAATTCGTCTTCGATCTTCTCTCGCAGACCTTGATTGAGCAGCTTTTTGCTGAATCCGTCAGAGTCAAACGTAAATTGGTAAGTGACAACCCAGTAAAAACCATATTCGTTCGACCATTTGCGAGAAGCAGTCGGATAGGATGATTTGACCTTGCCAGCAGGTGCCCCGAGAAATTCGGAGCTATTGACCACATCTCGCAGTCGCCAAGCTAGAGCTGGATTAAATGTCAACTCGTTCCGGACGACCTGCAGCATGGGACGGGAGTCATCCCGCATCACAGCGGTCTGAAAAACGTCCCCAGCTTTATTGACAATGGCTTTGCCGTCTCGATCAAAATCCACTGGTCTTTCAAATTGAATGCCAGTCCACGAAAATTCAGGTGGCTGAAGGGTTGGATCTTCTCCCGGATTTTGCCCTTCTGGCGGGGCACCGTAATCGTAATTGCAGAGCCACTTTTTGCCATATTCCTCAGTGCAGTTGATATCGACAGCAAGACAATACGCACCAGAGTCAAGCGGATGGACATCGGCAATGGTGATGCCAACAGCTTCAAATACATCTACTGCGGTATCGTATTTGTCATCAGTAATGACTTGTACAATGTGCTTATAGTTGCGTTCCCAACTGGAGTTCAGTTGGAAAGATCTGCTGGGCATCTCATGAATGGATATGATAGACATACCCTATTTAGGGCAGTCGCTTGCATTTCACTCTGATCTCGTTGTCAGATTCTGATTCTTCAATGACTTCCAAAATTTGGAAGGATCGTCCTTTGTGCTCGATGATCTGATCGGGCACCAGACCAGTTGCTCGAACAGTGATCTCGTAAATCCATTCTGGCGGCTTATGAAAGGTGACCGCCGAGTGATTGTCTCGGAGCGGCGGGATGTGACCCCAATAAGTATTTCCATCGATATTTAAGCGTTGCATCAATTGAGTCTTCATGCAGTTATCTATGTCTGCCGAAAGATAATCGTTTTGACGAAATCTTTTTTTGAAATTTTTTAATTAAAATGAGAAAATTTGCTCTGGCTTAGAGGTAATTTTGCTTGCAATTGTGGTCAACAGCCCAGGAAGCTGTTTCAACTGATCCAATGACTGTTTTGCGACCTTGATGTCTTCCTTGCTATTGTCGCTTTCATTGCCGAATCTGGTGCGAAGAATCGTGTCCCGAGCTTCTTGCGATCCGAGTTCAGCAAGTGCCGCAAATTTCGGTGGTTGGGCAGTGTCAGTGTTGCCCAAACCTTCGCCAGCCTTCTTGACCGCCCGGTCATATTGGTCAGTGTTGAGCAGACCCTGATCCCTGAGCGTGTTCAGCTTCTCGATCTGAGCTTGATACTGTTCCAATGGGGTTTTGCTTGCTTCGATGATCGATTTCGCTTCGTCCTGCAGGGATTTCAGCTTCTCTCGGGCGGCGAGCTGATCGGTCATGGCACGGATGGACGCAAGCTGCTCCTCGGTCGCACCAGCAAGGGACAGCTTGTAGATTTCCGCCTCAGACGACGACATTCCAAAAGTTGCAATCTGGTCTTTCAGGGACGATTCCAGGTCAGAAATGGACTTGCTCAACGAAAGAGTGGTGTCAGCAACGCTCTGCATTGTTGCTGGCATTTGAGCCAATGACTTCCTAGCTTCTTCGCTACTTTTCTGCACGTTGGCAAAGAACTGACTGATTCCCTCGCTCGGTGGAGCTTTAGCAAACGAATTCAAAGCATCGTCCCATTGCTCGTCGGCGAGCTGGTGCAGATCGTCAGCAATTGCCTGTGCATATTCGCCATAATTGGACTCGGCACCGCTCAGAGCATTGGACAGGTACTCAACTCCTCGGATCAGTCCAGCAATTCCGCTGGTGATGCCCGCAATGATGCGAGTCACGCCAGAGCGGAAAGCTTGAAAAGCGTCCATCACCACATCGACAATGTCTGAAACCAAACCCAAACCAGAAGCAAGCCATCCGATCCCCGTGGAAACGGCTTCAGTTGCAGATACACCAGTCCCGGAAAACTGCTGCATCTGCTCTATAAGACCGGTGATGTAGGGAGCCAACTGGACGACGATCTGATTGGAAAGACCAGTAAATCGCTCAGTGAGTGACGCAATTGCCTTTTGAGCGGTGACAACTTGACCACCGCTGAACTCGTCAAAGGTCAGCCCCATTGCCTTGGCTTGGGACTGCATTTCTTCGATTTTCTCGCTGCCCATTTCAAGCAGCGGCAGCATTTTCTGGCCTTCGCCGCCAAAGAGCGTATCAGCGATGTGGAGCTTTTCAGCTTTTGACTCGACTCCTGAGATAGCATCGCTGATCGCTTTGAAGTTGGTGACTGCATCAGCATTCTTCATGCTCTCGGCGTCTAGACCGAGTTGAGCCATGATGTCTTTTGCACCGCCCTCCTCAAGAGTCACATCACCAATTTTCTCTTGCATGTCCGATAGAGCATCGCCAAATCCTTCGATGTCGGATGTCCCGAGTGCTTGTCTTGCGACGTACTGGAGACCAGACAGAGCTTCTGTGGTCGTGCCGATCCGATCAGCAAGGCGAGTGGTTGCGGAGACTGAATCAATCTGGGATTTGGTCAGTTCGGTAAACCCTTTAACGAGAAAACCAATCCCGACTGCAGCCCCAATGCCGGCAAGAGCGGTATTGAGCACGCTGACCTGTTTTCCGATCGATTGCAGAATGCTTTTGGACTCGTCGGCACCTTTTTTCAAGCCTTTGGAATTGAGCCTTGTGCCTATCGTCAAGTTGCCAATCAGTGCCATTATCCTCCAAACGACGCCGCTATAGCGTCCAACCGTGCCAATGTTTCTTCTTCACTCTGCAGTTCTCTTTGAAGCCTATGGATTGGCATAAAATCCTCTGGTTTCCACGGCATTCTGTTTCTTTTCTTCAGGAATGCTTGTGCGACCGTCTGGCAGATTTCAGCAGTCTGTCGCCACTGGTTCGGTAGTGGGAAGACCCTGTCGTAAGCCATCCACTCAATCAGTTCTTCCGCCGTCATTCTTTTCCCCAGCTCTCCGACAGTCATGCCCAGATTCAAAGCGAGTTTGAACATCATCTGACGTATCGGAGAGCTGATTAGTTTCCCTCTATTGCTGCCGTTTCGGCCATCAGTACTGGATGATGCTGCAAAATTCCCTGCATGATTGTCTGAATCGCTGACATGCTTTTCTGATTCAGTTTTTCGATCTGATCATCAGAGAAAAGGGCGTTGCCATTCTCATCGCAGCAAGCCATAGCAACGAGTTTTGTGTGTTCTGCTGCTCCAGCTTGCAGAATTTTCAAGACTCTTTCGGTCTCGTCGGCTCTAATTTTGAGAACATATACTGAGCCTCCCCATTCAGGA